>P_1C_Liq_3_UnCtyDRAFT_1000043_pt1 | contig 18193 bp, 16 predicted proteins | sample Pon1CUnioCityCA_5_FD_10231 | JGI IMG/M metagenome (IMG submission 10231)
CGGCGGCGCAACCGCCGCGCGCCTCCGGTCCCCCGGAAGCCGGTCCCGACCCGGTGCACCAGCAATCGCAGGAAGCCCTCCACGAAGCGGAAGAAGCTGTCGTGGCCGGTGGGATCGGGGCCCGCTTTCGTGCCCTCCTCGGGCTCGATTCCCCCGACTTCTCCTGGACGAAGGTGCTCGCCAAGCAGGGGATCCTTCTCGCCTTCGTGATTGCGATGGTGGGCTTCTCCCTCGCCTCGGACCGCTTTCTCAGTTTCGACAACTTTTCCAGTGTCCTCCGGCAGTCCTCGATCATCGGGATCATGGCGCTCGGGGTGACCATTGTCGTGATCAGCGGGAACCTCGACCTCTCCGTGGGGTCGATGCTCTCCTTCGCGACCATTCTCGTCGTGGATCTGCACGACAAAATCGGGCCGGCCCCCGCCATGGCCGTAGCACTCGTGGCCGCCCTCGCCTGCGGGGCGATCAACGGTACTCTCGTGGGAGTCCTCCGGTTGAACTCCCTGATCGTGACCCTCGGGATGCTCTCGGCCATCCAGGGCTTCACCCTCATCTACAGCGGCGGGCAGAACGCCGACATCACCAACCAGTCCGATACTTGGTTTGCCTTTTTCGGGCGGGGCGAGATCGCCGGGATCGCCGTCCCCATCCTCCTTTTCCTCGGCCTGGCCATCATTCTCGAGTGGGTGCTCCACGGGACGACCTTCGGCCGCCGGATCTTCGCGATCGGCAGCAAGGCCTCCGCCGCCGAGTACTCCGGAATCAACCGGGTCAAGACCGTCTTCTTTTCCTACCTGATCTCCGCCTTCTGCGTGTGGTGCGCGGCCGTCGTCATGGGCAGCCGCGTCATGGGCTCGCAGAACACCGTCGGCAAGGGCTACGAATTGCTCGTCCTCGCTGCGATCATCGTGGGCGGGGCCAGCCTCCTCGGCGGTTCCGGCAAGATCAGCAAGACCGTCATCGGGGTGCTCCTCCTCGGTTTCATCCAGAACGGCCTGCTCCTGCTCGGCTTTTCCTACTGGACCCAGTGGCTGGTCACTTGGGTCGTCATCATCGTCGCGGTGTGGCTGGATGTGGGGGCCCGCCGCGGGCGCCTGCTCTCGCCCTACGCCTGAGGAACGGGGAACCTAACCATGGATAAGTTCAAGTCCTTCTTCCTCGAGCAGCCCATCTGGGCCTTCCTCATCGCGATCACGGTCTTCTTCAGCCTCTTCGCGCCCAACTTCTTCGACATCCAGAATTTCGAGAATATCCTCATCCAGGCGTCCACCCTCGGGATCATCGCCCTTGGCATGACCCTCGTGATGATCAACGGGAACATCGACCTCAGCGTGGGCGCGATTCTCGCCTTCTGCGCGGTGGTCATGGTCGACGCCCAGTCCTGGCCGATCTTCGCCCAGTTGGGCGACTGGGCGATTCTCGGCGCCTTCTTCATGGCCATCCTCGCCGGGATGGCCCTCGGCGGCCTGAACGGATTCCTCGTGTGGAAGACCGGGGTGAACGCCTTCATTGTCACCCTCGGGGCGATGATCGGGATCCGCGGCCTCGTCTTCGTCTACACGCAAGAGCAGTCGCTCTTCGCGATGAACTTCCTCTTCTCGGACATCGGGATGAGCTCGGTGCCCCTNGGGCCGCTCGCCGTGCCCACCATCGCCATCCTTTTCCTCGTCCTCGTCGCGCTCGTCCACCTGCTCCTCACCCGGACCGTGCACGGCCGCAACACCTTCGCCGTTGGCGGCAATCCCGAGGCGGCGGTGAACGCCGGCATCCGGGTGGGCCCGCACATGTTCGTGAACTACCTCATCCTCGGGGGTCTCACCGGGCTCGCCGGGGTCACCCTCAGCTCCCAGATGGGGGCGGCCACTCCCAATCTCGGCCGCGATTACGAGCTCTGGGTGATCACCGGGGTGGTCCTCGGGGGCACCAAGCTGGCGGGCGGCTACGGGTCCATCCTCCGCAGCTTTGCCGGCATCCTCTCGATCGCCATCCTCCGCAACGGAATGAACATGATGCAGGTGCAAGCCTTCTACGTGTACGTCATCCTTGGCGGCATCCTCATCGCCGTCCTCATCCTCGACAAGCAACTGAGCAGCCGGAAGGTGCGACTCTCCGAACAGGTATGATCCAGCCCGCGGAACCATCGAAAACGCCCGTCCTCTCCGTAGAGGGCGTTTCCAAGTCCTTCCCCGGGGTCAAGGCCCTCGACGGGGTTTCCTTCGAGGTGCGCCCGGGCGAGGTCATGGCCCTCGTCGGGGAAAACGGCGCCGGCAAGTCGACCCTCATGAAGGTGATCGACGGCATCTACCAGCCGGAGGAAGGAAGCGTTTCCATCGGCGGCGAGACCGTGGCCCTGCAGTCCCCGCAGGACGCGAAACGGCGGGGGATCGCCATGATCCACCAGGAACTCTCCCTCGTCGAGGATCTCAGCGTCGCCGAGAACCTCTTCCTCGGCGAGCTCCCCCGCAAGTCCCTCGGACGGGTCGATTGGAAGAAGCTCTACGCGGACTCGCGCCGCCTGCTCGACCGTCTGAACTGCCAGTTCTCCCCGCGCGCCCTCATCCGCAACCTTACCGTGGCCCACAAGCAGCTCGTGGAGATCGCCCGGGCCCTCGTTTACGAGACCCGCGTGGTCATCTTCGACGAGCCGACCACCTCGCTGACCGACCGCGAGCGCCTCCTGCTCTTCGAGATCATCCGGGACCTGCGCTCCCAGGGGGTCGGTATCGTCTACATCTCCCACAAGATGGACGAGATCTTCGAGCTCTCCGACCGGATCACCGTGCTCCGCGACGGCACCCCGCAGGGCGTGCTCGAGACCGCGGAGACCGACGAGGATTCCGTGGTCGAGCGGATGATCGGTCGCAAGGTTTCCCACGCCGCCCGCACCGATTTCCGCTCCGGCGAGGATGTAGTCCTCCAGGTGAGTGACCTGTGGAGCCGGGGTGCCTTCCGCGAGGTCTCCTTCGAGCTGCGCTCCGGCGAGATCCTCGGCTTCTACGGCCTGATCGGGTCCGGACGCACCGAGATCCTCGAAGCCATCTTCGGCCTCCGGAAGTGCTACCGCGGCGAGATCCGGGTGGCCGGCGAGCGCCTCGACAAGCACAACCCGGAGGAGGCGATCGCCCGGGGCATTGCGCTCATCCCCGAGGACCGCAAGGAAAACGGCTTGGCCCTCTCCCTGGCCTGTGACCGCAATCTTGGCATGACCGTGATGAACCAGTGGGGCAACCTCGCGCACCCGAGCCGCGAGAAGCGGCTCTTTGAGGAATACCGGGAAAAGCTGTCCATCAAGGCGCCCGGACCCTCCTACCCGGTCGACAACCTCTCCGGTGGGAACCAGCAGAAGGTGGTCATCGGCAAGTGGCTGGCCACCGAGCCCCGCATCCTCCTCGTGGACGAGCCGACCCGCGGGATCGACGTGGGCTCGAAGGCCCAGATCCACCAGCTCCTCCGCGACCTCGCTGCCGAGGGCTACGCGATCATCGTGGTCTCCTCGGAAATGCCCGAGATCATCCGGGTGTCCGACCGGGTCCTCTCCCTTTACGAGGGCCGCATTGTTTCCGAGCTGGTCGGCGAGGAGATCAGCGAGGAAAGCGTGGGCCGTGCCATTACCGGGGTGGGGGAACTGGCCTCCACCGCGCACGATTCCAACACCTCACCCGAATCATGAATGCTGCTGTCTTTGCCGGGGGCTGGGAGGGCCACGACCCCGCCCGCTTCGTCCAATGGACCCAAGGTCTCCTCGAGCCCGAGGGGGTCACCGTCGATGTCTTCGACACGCTGGCCCCGCTCGCCGAGGTCGACCGGATGCGCGGCTACGATGTCATCCTCCCCATCTGGTCGAGCGCCCGCTCCAGCCACCAGCCGGAGTTCGGCAACATCAACCGCGAGGAGGAGAACGGCCTCATCCAGGTGGTCTCCGAGGGAGTCGGCCTCGCCGGCTGGCACGGACACATGGGGGACGCCTTCCGCGACCACCCCACCTACCACTTCCTCATCGGTGGCCAGTTCGTGGCGCACCCGCCGGGCTGGCCGGACAATCCCGTGCCCTCGGAGGACTTCGTGGACTACGAAGTTCTCGTGAAGAAGCCGAACGACCCAATCATGGAGGGCCTCTCCAGCTTCCGGCTCCACTCCGAGCAGTACTACATGCTGACCGATCCGACCAACGAGGTCCTCGCCACCACCGTCTTCAGCGGGGAACACCTCTGGTGGATCGAGGGCGCGGAAATCCCCATCGCCTGGAAGCGGCGCTGGGACCAGGGCCGGATTTTCTACCACTCGATCGGCCACCGCGTGGAAGACCTCGAGCATCCCACCGTCCGGGAAATGACCCGGCGCGGCATCCTTTGGGCGGCCTCCGGTCGCAAGAACAGCAACCGCTAACCCTACCTCATACCAAGAAAGGAACTACGCATGGACCCCGATCGCCTGAAGGGAAAGAACATCCTCATCACCGGAGCCGCCCAGGGCATGGGTGCCGCCAACGCCGTCCACTTCGCCGAACTGGGCGCCAACGTCTGCCTCGGGGACCTCAACGAGGAAGGGGCCCAGAAGGTTGCCGACCACATCAATGGGAAAGGCAACGGCAGGGCGGTGGCTGTGAAGCTCGACGTGACCAAGCGCGAGGACAATGCAGCCGCGGTCGCCGCGACCGCCGAGGCTTTTGGTAGCATCAATGTCGCCCTCTTCAACGCCGGCGTGAACAAGCCCCGCTTCTTCATGGATATCGATGAAGAAAACTGGGACTTCATCATGAACGTGAACACCAAGGCGATGTGGCTGGGCATGCAGGAGACCGCCCGGCGCATGATCGAGCAAGGCCCCATGGAGGATCACCCCTACAAGCTGATCAACGTGGGCTCCATCGCCTCGCGCAAGCCGCTCGTCGATGTCACCGTCTACTGCACCTCCAAGTACGGCTGCCTCGCCCTGACCGAGTGCGGCGCCCTCGGCCTCGCCGAGCATAACATCACCGTGAACGCCTACGCTCCCGGCGTCGTGGTGACCCCCCTCTGGGAACAGCTCGACAAGGACCTCGTCGACATCGGCTTCAAGGAGCGTGAGGGCCAGGCCTACGACGACATCGTCGAGAACAATCTCATCATCAAGCGCCTGTCCTATCCGAAGGACGTCGTCGGCACCGCCGCCTTCCTCGCCAGTGACGACAGCGACTACATGACTGGCCAGATGATCTCCATCGACGGCGGCTGGGTCACGAAGTGACCCTCCGCCCGCGACTCCGCCCGCCACAACCCTCCCGCATCGACTCTCATGGACACTTCATCCTCCCACCCTGCAAACGATAGCATTACGGATCCGCACTGGAATTGGTCCGGCCCGATCGCGAGTCCCGGCAACATGTCGGTCGACTTCGAGAACCGGATCCAGTTCGACCGCTTGCGCGACTACCGTCTTGGCCGGACCCGTCAGTCCCTGCGGGCTTCCGACCTCGGATCGCTCCTCTGCTTCGACAACAACAACATCCGGTACATCACCGGCTCGGTGATCGGGGAGTGGTCGCGGGACAAGATCTGTCGTTTCTGCCTGGTGGCCGGCGAGGAGGACCCCTACCATTGGGACTTCGGCTCGGCGGCGGCCCACCACCGGATCTACAGCCCGTGGCTGCCCCAGGACCACTGGCGGGCGGGCATGCTCGGCCTGCGCGGCTCCGTGCCGGAAGAGGCGGGCCTCTTCGCCCAGTTCGCCAAGGAGATCGCCGGCCTGCTCCGCGAGCACGGACTGGCGGACATGCCGGTCGGGGTCGACTTCATCGAGCCGCCCATGCTGCGGGCGCTCGAGGCCGAAGGCCTCGAGGTTCGCGACGGGCAGCAGGTCATGCTGGCCGCCCGCGAGATCAAGAACATCGATGAGATCATGCTCCTGAACAAGGCGGCTGCCATGGTCGACGGGGCGTACCAGCTCATCGCGGACCATCTCAAGCCGGGCATCCGCGAGAACGACCTCGTCGGCATGGTCAACAAGTTCCTCTACGAACACGGCTCCGACGACGTGGAGGCGATCAACGCGGTTTCCGCGGAGCGCTGCAGCCCGCACCCGCACAACTTCACCGACCGGATGCTCCGCCCGGGCGACCAGGCCTTCTTCGACATCATCCAGTCCTTCATGGGCTACCGCACCTGTTACTACCGCACCCTCAACGTGGGCCGGTACAGCCAGAGCCAGGCGGATGCCTACAAGAAGGCACGGGAGTGGCTGGACCAGGCCATCGAGCTGGTCCGTCCGGGCATGACCACCGACCGGATTGCCTCCGTCTGGCCGACCGCCGAGGAGATCGGCTTCCCCAGCGAGATGGCCGCCTTCGGGCTCCAGTTCGGGCACGGTCTCGGGGTCGCCCTCCACGAGCGCCCGATCATCAGCCGGCTCACCTCCATGGAGAGTCCCTCCGAGATCAAGGAGGGGATGGTCTTCGCGCTGGAGACCTACTGCGCCGCGGCCGACGGGAACGGTGCCGCCCGCATCGAGGAGGAGGTCGTGGTGACCGCGGACGGCTGCCGGGTGATCACGCTCTTCCCGGCCGAGGAACTGTTCGTCGCGAACGCCTACTGAGCCCGGAAACCTTTTGGCACAGCGCGGGCGAGGATCGCGGCGAGGTGAGGGGTTGCCGACGCTGAAGGCCCGCCTGCCGCTGTGCCACCTTTTTTTTGATTCTCCATGACAGCCAGGAAAACCACTCGCAAGACCACGAAGACGGCCCGCAAGGCAGCCAGGAAAACGGTGGACTCCGCCGGGCGCACCCCCGAGCAACTGCTCGAGGCCTACCGCCAGATGGTGCGGATCCGCGCCTTCGAGGACAATGCCAACGAGCTCTACCTGCAGGCCAAGATGCCCGGGCTCACCCACATGAGCAGCGGCCAGGAGGCCTCCGCGGTCGGCGTGTGCGAGGCTCTCGATGAGCGGGACAAGATCACCAGCACCCACCGTGGTCACGGCCATTGCGTGGCCCGGGGGGCCACCTTCCGCCCGATGTTCTGCGAGCTCCTCGGCAAGGAGGAGGGCTACTGTCACGGGAAGGGCGGTTCCATGCACATCGCCGACCAGGAGAACGGCAACCTCGGGGCCAATGCGATCGTCGGGGGCAGCACCGGGATCGCCACGGGGGCGGCCTTCTCCGCCAAGTATCTCGGCACCGGCGGCGTGGCCGTCTGTTTCCTCGGGGACGGGGCCCTCGGCCAGGGCATTCTCTACGAGGTCATGAACATGGCCGCCCTCTGGAAACTGCCGGTCATCTACGCTTGCGAGAACAACCAGTACGGGGAGTACACCCACATCGACGAGATGCTCGCCGGGAACATGCTCGAGCGCGCCCGCGCCTTCGGGATCGAGGCGGAGGAAGTCGATGGGCAGGACCTGCTCGCGGTGATGGCCGCGGCCGACCGGGCCGTGGCCCGGGCGCGGGCTGGGGAGGGGGCCACCTTCCTCGCCCTGAAGACCTACCGCTACTTCGGCCACCACGTCGGCGACATTAACCGCTCCTACTACCGAACCAAGGAGGAGGAGGAACACTGGAAGGCGGAGCGCGACCCGATCCCGCTCTTCGGCGAGGTCCTCCTCGAGAGGGGCATCGCCACCGCGGAGGAGCTCACCGCCATCGGCGAGGCCATCAGCCGGGAGGCGGAAGAGGCGGTTGAGTACGCCCTCGAGGCCCCCTACCCACCGGCCGAGGCCGCCCGCGATCACGTCTACGCCTCCTGACCCGAGAACCATGCGCACCATCACATTTTCCCAGGCCGTCAACGAAGCCATCGCCGAGGAACTGCGGCGCGATCCCACCGTTTTCCTCTGGGGCGAGGATGTCGCCGAGGCCGGCACGCCCTTCAAGGTGCTCTCCGGGTTGGTGGAGGAGTTCGGCCCGGAGCGGATCATCGACACCCCGATCTCGGAGCCGGGCTTTGTCGGCATGGCGGTCGGGGCCGCCCTCACCGGCACCCGCCCGATCGTCGACCTGATGTTCGGGGACTTCCTCTTCCTGGTCATGGACCAACTCTGCAACCAAGCCGCCAAGCAGAGCTACATGAGCGGGGGGAAGCTCAAGGTGCCCATGGTCCTGCGGACCAATCTCGGGGCCACCCGCCGCTCCGCCGCCCAGCACTCCCAGAGCCTGCAGGCTCTCGTCGCCCACATCCCGGGCCTGAAGGTGGCCCTGCCCTCCTCTCCCCGCGAGGCAAAGGGTCTCCTCAAGAGCGCCGTGCGCGACGACAACCCAGTGGTGATCTTCGAGGACAAGCTGATGTACCAGGCAAAGGGTCCCGTCCCCGAGCCGGAGGAAGAGGAGTTGATCCCCTTTGGCCAGGCCAACCGGCTCCAGGAAGGGGAGGACCTCTCGCTGGTGGCCACCAGCTCCATGGTCCAGGTCGCCGAGGAAGCCGCCGAGGGTCTCCGCGCGGAGGGCTACAGTGCCGACGTCATCGATGTGCGCACGCTGGTACCCCTCGACGAGGACACCATTCTCGCGTCGGTCCGGAAGACCGGTCGGGTGATCGTGCTCGACGAGGGCCACCAGAGCTACGGGGCCACCGCGGAGATCGCCAGCCGGATCGCCGACAAGGCCTTTTACCACCTCGACGCCCCGGTCACCCGTTTCGGGGCATGGGATGTGCCGGTGCCCTTCTCGCCGGCCCTCGAGGACCAGACGGTGCCGGACGTGGCCCGCACCGTCGAGCGCGCGCTCCAGCTGATCCGGGGGGAGGTGGCGCGTGCCTAAGGATCTATTCATGCCCGCCCTGGGCATGGCCCAGGACAGTGGAGTGATCGCCGCGTGGCGGGTCGAGGCCGGCGACCGGGTCGCCCCCGGGGATGTGGTCATGGAGGTGGAGACCGACAAGTCGGTGCAGGAGATCGAGGCCCGCGAGGATGGCTACATCGCCCGTCTCCTCTTCGAGGCGGGCGCGGAAGTCCCGGTCGGGGAGGTGGTCGCGGAAGTGGTGGCGACCGCCGAGGAAGCCGCCGCCGCGGCCGCGGGGGCGGGGGAGGGCACGGCCGGCGCCGCGCCCGGCGGGGAGGACGCTTCCTCCGACTCCGGCTCCGAGCCCATCCCGGCCCCGGCTGCGGAGGCCGCACCCGCCACCGAGCCCCGCGAGATCCTGCCGCCCGAACCCGCGTCCCCTCCCGCGGCCCCTCCCTCCACGCCGCCCGCGTCGTTCCCCGGCCGCGTCCTCGCCTCCCCGAAGGCCAAGGCGATCGCCGCCGCGCACGGGCTCGACCTTGCCGGGATTCGCGCCGCCGTGGGCCGGGAACCGCTGCACGCCCGCGATGTGGAAGCGGCCCTCGCCGAGCACTCGACCGCGCCCGCGCCGGCGACCGGCCCCACTCGGCTCTCCCTGCGCGCAGTGACGGAAGCCGGGGGCTGGCAGGAGCTCTGCGCCCGTCTCGGCGGTCTGTCCGCTCGCCGGGCCGCCCTCGCTTCGTTGGTGGGGGGTGCGTGGCGCCGGGAGGGTCCGGACACGACCGGGGCCCTCCGGGTCGAGGTGGTCGGTCTTCATGGGGAACCTCGACTTTTCGCGGACCCCGACCGTTCCCGTTTGGGAGCCGCGGAACCGATCGCCGAGGGGACGCCCGATCTCCGGGTGATCGACGCCACGGGATCAAGCCTGCGCGAGGTGGAGGGCCCGCCGGAGGGCGGGGCGGACCTCTGGCTTTTGCCGGCGGAAGGGGAGGTGCTTTCCCTTGTCCTCCAAGCGCGTTCGGGTATTTTAAACACTGCCGGGGCCGCCGCGATTCTCGACGGGGTGGCCCGCCGCCTTCGCAACCCCCTCTACCAACTTCTCTGATCATGCATCACACCCAGCTCTACATCAACGGGGAGTGGCGGGACGCCTCCGACGGCTCCACCGCCCCGGTTTACAATCCGGCGGACGAGTCCGTCCTCGCCGAGGTCGCCACGGCCACCGAGGAGGATGTGGCCGCCGCGCTCGACGCGGCGGACGGGGCCTTCGCCGACTGGGCGGCCCGCAAGCCCCGGGAACGCGCGGAAATCCTGCGCCGGGCCTTCGACATCATGAGTGGCCAGCGCGAGGAGATCGCCCGGCTGATCACCCTGGAGAATGGGAAGGCCAGCGCCGACGCCATGGGAGAGGCGACCTACGCCACGGAATTCTTCCGCTGGTTCTCCGAGGAGGCCGTCCGCATCGATGGCCACATGGGTCACTCCCCGGCGAGTGGGGCCCGTACCCTCGTCCACCACAAGCCCGCGGGCATCGGCGTGCTGGTCACCCCGTGGAATTTCCCGGCCGCCATGGGCACCCGCAAGATCGCCCCGGCCTTGGCCGCGGGCTGCCCGGTCATCATCAAGCCAGCCCTGGAGACCCCGTTGACCATGCTCGCGCTCATGCCGATCCTCGAGGAAGCCGGCGTGCCGCCGGGCGTGGTCAACGTTCTCATGACCCGGCGCTCCGGCCCGGCGGTCTCCCAGATGCTGCACGACCACCGGGCCCGGGTGGTCTCCTTTACGGGGAGCACCCAGGTCGGGCGGATCCTGCTCAAGGAGGCCGCCGACAACGTGATCACCCCGGCCATGGAACTGGGCGGGAACGCTCCCTTCATCGTCTGCAAGGACGCCGACATCCCGGCCGCGGTCGAGGGCGCGATGGTCGCGAAGATGCGGAACATGGGCGAGGCCTGTACGGCCGCGAACCGGATCTACGTGCACGAGTCGGTCGAGGAAGAGTTCACCGCCGCGCTCACCAAAGCCATGGAGGGCCTCCAAGTGGGCAACGGTCTCGAGCCGGGCGTGGATGTCGGCCCGCTGGTCAACGCGGCCACCCGTGACAAGGTGGCCGAGTTCGTGAAGGACGCGGTCGCCCGCGGGGCGAGGGTTCACTGCGGGGGCGAGGCGCCGGAGGGTCCGGGTTTCTTCTACCCGCCCACGGTTCTCTCGGGGGTTCCCACGGAGGCGGCCTGCATGCACGACGAGATCTTCGGCCCGGTGGCCGCGATCCAGGCCTTTGCCGACGAGGAAGAGGTTGTCCGCCTCGCCAACGCAACGGAGTACGGACTCGTCGCCTACGTCTTTACCCGGGACATGGCCAAGGGTCTCCGCATCAGCGAGCGTCTCGACTACGGAATGGTCGGCTTGAACCGCGGGTTGGTCTCGGATCCGGCGGCTCCCTTTGGCGGTACCAAGCAGTCCGGGCTCGGCCGCGAGGGCGGGCACGCCGGCATCTTCGAGTTCATGGAAACCCAGTACATCTCCACGAACTGGTGATGGCGGACGCGGCAATCCAACCCACCGGCGAGGAGACCTCCTGGTTTCGCGGGCCGGTCCGCGGGGAAGCGGTCGGCAAGCTGGGCCGCGTGGCCGCGGCCAACCTGCTGCGCTCCCACCAAACGATCCCCGCGGTCACCCACCACGACCGGGCCCCGGTCGGGGCTCTCGAGGAATTCCGCCGCTCCCTGCGCGACGAGGCGGAGGAGCGCGGGACCAAGCTGACCGGGCTGGCCTTCCACGTGAAGATCCTCGCCCGGGCCCTGGAGGATTTTCCGCTCTTCAACACGGCCCTCTCCGCCGACGGGACCACTCTCTGGTACCGGGAGTACTGCGACATCGGCCTGGCCGTGGACACCCCGCAGGGCCTGCTCGTCCCGGTGATCCGCGACGCCGATCGCAAGGGGGTCTGGGAGATCGCCTCCGAGATCCTCTCCCTCTCCGCCCAGGCCCGCGAGGGTCGCCTGCCGCTCACCGCGATGGGACAGGCCAGCATGACGATCTCCAACCTCGGCGGGATCGGGGGGCGGGCCTTCAGCCCGATCGTCAACCCGCCGGAGGTGGCCATCCTCGGGATCACCCGCTCGGAGGTGGCACCGGTCTGGGATGGCGAGTGCTTCCAGCCGGTGGAAATGGTCCCGCTCGATCTCACCTACGACCACCGGGTCATCAACGGGGCGGATGCGGCCCGCTTCCTCCGGCACTACTGCGGCCTGGTGGAGGACCCGCTCTCCGCCCTGACAGCCGCCCCGGCTCGTTAGGGCCGGGCGGTTCCCGGCGGATCGCCCCGATTCACCCGCGGGATAATAAACTTGCCGGGCCGGAACGGCCGGGAATACTGGAATGGTTTTGGCGCGTAAGGATCCGGTTCGTATCAAGGACCTGGCCGAGCATTTTGGAGTGAGCCCCTCCACGGTGTCCCGGGCTCTCAGCCCGAAAGGTCGATCCCTGATCAGTGCTGACCTCGCCGCCCGTATCCGGGCAAAGGCGGAGGAGATGGGCTATGTCGGCGATGTCTACGCCACGGGCCTGCGCACGGGGCGCACCCGCACGGTCGGCGTGATCATTCCCGACATCCAGAACCCGATCTTTCCCCCGATTGTCCGGGGCATCCAGAACCGGATGGACGAGGCCGGCCTCGTCACCCTCATCGCTTACTCCGACAACCGGATCGATCTCGCCCGGCGGGAGGTCGAGCGACTCCTCGGGCGCCGGGTGGACGGACTCATCTACGCCTCCGCCTTTCTGGAGGATCCGGTGATCGACTTCTGCCGCGAGCAGGGAGTCTCCCTCGTCCTCCTGAACCGTTCGGTCCGCGGGGCGCGGGGCCTTTATCACGAGGTCCTCAACGACGAGGCCGAGGGCATCCGCCAGACCGTCGCCCACCTCGCGTCCCTCGGCCACCGGCGGATCGTCCATTTCAACGGCCCCGTCGACGTTCTCCAGGGCCTCGAGCGGCGCGAGGCCCTCCGCCGGTACGTCAGGGAGTACGGGCTGGAGGCGGAGGAGTGCGAGTGCACGGCCTTCTCCCGCGAGGAGGGTGCCCGCTGCGCCCGCCAATTCCTCTCGGCGCGTCCCTCCGCGACTGCGATCGTTGCGGGCAACGACCTCATCGCGATCGGGGCCGTCCAGGTCTTCAAGGAGGCGGGCCTGCGGGTGCCGGACCAGGTCTCGGTGGTCGGCTTCAACGGGATGCCCTTCTCCGAGATGTTTGACCCGCCCCTCACCACCGTCGCCATTCCCCACGTCCAGCTGGGCGCGCGGGCTGCCGAAATCCTCCTCGGCGAGATGCAGGGGGAAAGCGAGGGCCCGCTCACCGTGAAGCTGGAGCCGGTCCTCGTCGCCCGGCGCAGCAGTGGACCGGCGCCTGGCGGCGCGGTGGACGATCCTCCCCGCGCCACGGAAACTTCCCTGAAGCCCTCGATCCCCTCCTCATGAAGATTGGCATTCTCGGACTCGGTACCATGGGTGCCGGCATGGCGGACAACCTGGCGGCGGCCGGGCTCGAGCTGGTGGTGTGCAACCGCAGCGAGGACAAGCGGCGGCCCTTTGCCGAGCGCGGGATCCCCGCCACGGGCGACCCGCGGGAGCTGGCCGATTGCGAGGTGGTGGTCACCATGCTCGCCAACGACGCGGCGGTGCGGGCGGCCTTCGTGGAGAGTGGGTTGCTGGCGGCCCTCCGCCCGGAGGCCCTCCACATCTCCTCTTCCACGATCAGCCTGGAGCTCGCCGACGAGTTGACCCGTCTCCACGGGGAGCACGGTTCCCGCTGGGTGGCTTGCCCGGTCTCCGGCCGGGGGGACCTCGCCCGCGCCGGCAAGCTCTTCCTGATTGCCGCGGGCGCCGGGGCCGATCTCGAGCGCTGCGAGCCGGTCTTCGCGGCCGTCGGCCAGCGCACCTTTGTCTTTGGCGAGAACCCACGCCAGGCGGTCGTCGTCAAGCTGGCCGTCAACCAGATGATCGCCTCCTCCCTCGCCATGATGGGGGAGAGCATCGCCCTCGCCGAACGCCACGGGATTTCCGGGGAAACCTTTGTCTCCTTCTTCTCCCAGTCCCTCTTCGCCTGCCCGGTCTTCCAGGCCTACGGGCCGCTCATCGCGGAAAAACGCTACCAGCCGGCCAACTTTACCACCGAGCTGGGCCTGAAGGACCTCCGCCTCGCCCAGGCCGCCAGCGAGGAGGTGGGGGCGGAGCCGGCCCTCGGCCCGGTGGTCCGGGAAATGATGACGGCCGCCCTCGAGCAGGGCCACGCCGAGGACGATTGGGCCAGCATTGGGGAAATCGCCCGGCAGCGGGCGGGAGGCGGCCGCTCCTGAACCGCGGCGGGCACTCCGCACGCGGCCTCGGGAAAGAGGGGAAGGCAAAAGAGGCAGGCCCGGCCCGTCAGCGTGGGGAGTCCGGACCTCTCCACGGTTCCTCCACGACCGAGTAGCCAGCTTCCCGGAGGAGGCGTACCACGGTGGCCCCGCCCCGCCGGGCCATGGTCTCCGGGGGACAGGGGCGGGGATCCTGCTCCGCCTCAACGACGAACCATCCCTCGTACCCGTACCCGGCAAGGCGGTCGACAATCGGCGGGAAGGCGAGGTCGCCGTCGCCGGGCACGGTGAAGACCCCCCGCACCACCGTGTCGAGAAAGCTCTCCCGCCGCGGGTTCACCGTCCGCAGGATCCCGGAGCGCACGTCCTTGAGGTGGACCTGGTTGATGCGCGCGTGGTGTCGGTCGAGGACCTCGAGGGGATCGGCCCCGGCCAAAACGAGGTGACCGGTATCGTAAAGGAGAGGCAGGGCGGGCCCGGAATGGCGGAGGAGGGCCTCGATCTCCGGCCCGGTCTGCACGACCGCGCCCATGTGATGATGGTAGGAGAGGGGCATGCCCCGGTCGGCACACCACTCGGCGAACGCGGTCAAGCGGTGGCCGTACGTCCGCATCTCGTCCTCGCTGAGCACCCGCTTCGTGGCGAGGGGACGCTCGCGGCGACCCTGGATACTCCCGGCGGTCTCCCCGTAGGTGATGCAGGGAGCCCCGGCGGCGCGGAATAGCTCGAGCTGCGGGAGGATACGGTCCTTTTCCTCCTCGAGATCCCCGGTGAGGAGGTGCCCGGAAAACCAGCCTCCACAGACGCGAAGGCCGGCTTCGTTGAGGACCGGGAGAAGCGCCTGCGGAGTCTGGGGAAACCGCCTCCCGTTCTCCACGCCGAGGAAGCCCGCCGCCCGGCACTGGCGCAGGCATTCCCGGAGGCTGACATCCTCGCTGAGCTCTTCGAGGTCGTCGTTCCACCAGGCGATGGGGGATATCCCGGGGTAGGCGCGCATGGTTCAGACGCCTACCCGTTGGCGCCGGCGGAGTTCCCGCTGCTCCGCACGGGCGGCGACCACCTCCGGCCGCTCGCTGACCTCGGGCACCCCGACATCCCAGGCCGCGTCTCCCGGCACCCATGCGTGGGGATCGGTGCGGATGGAGAGGACGGTGGTCCGGTCGGTGCCCTGCGCCCAGCGAAAGGCGTCCTCGAGCTCGGCAAGAGTTTCCGCGTGGCGGGCCCGTGCGCCCATCGATTCCGCGTGGCGGGCGAAATCGACGGTGCTCGCGGACGGGTCCACCCGGCAATCGCGCAGGAGGTTGTTGAAGGAGGCCCCGCCCTTCGCCGTCTGCAGGCGGTCGATGACGGCGTAGCCCCCGTTGTCGCAGACCACCACGATCATCTTGTGACCGGTGAGCACGCTCGACCAGAGGTCGGAGTTCATCATGAGGTAGGACCCATCCCCGACCAGGACGATCGGGGTGCTCCCCTCGGGCGCGGCCATCGCGTTGCCCCAGCCCCCGGCGATCTCGTAGCCCATGCAGGAATAGCCGAACTCGCAATCAAAGGTGCCCGGTCGGCGCACCCGCCAGCCCTTGGTGGTCTCTCCGGGCAGTCCCCCGGCGGCAGTCACCATGCGGTCCGTCTCCCCGGCGAGCCGGTTGACCAGGCCGACCACCTGCGCGTAGGTCGGTAGGNNCCCGCCGGNGGGAGGCGNCTGGGCCCGGTCGAGGGTGTCATTCCAGCGCGCGAAGGCTTCCCGCCCCCGGGCTCTCCAGGCGGGGTCGGCCTCCCAGTCCCCGAGGGCCTCGTCCAGTTCCCGGAGCCCCTCGAGGGCGTCCCCGACGACGGGGAGGGAGCGGTGCTTGACGGCGTCCCAGCGGGCGGTGTTCAGGGCGATGATCCGGGCGTCGGGAGAGAAGGCGGTCCACGAGCCGGTCGTGAAGTCCTGCAGGCGCGTGCCCACCGCGAGGAGGACATCCGCCTCGGCGGCGAGGGTGTTGGCCGAGGAGGAACCGATCACCCCGAGGGGGCCGACGTGGGCCGGGTGGTCGTGGGTGACGGATCCCTTTCCCGCGATGGTTTCCGCGAGGGGGAGGCCGCGGCGCTCGGCGAACTCTCCCGCCCATTCCGCGGCCTTCGCATAGTGCACCCCGCCCCCGCAGAGCAAGAGGGGCCGCCGCGCCCCGCGGAGGCAGTCCGCCGCGGCGGCGACCTCGGCGCGGTCCGGACGCGGACGCCGGATCCGGTGGAGGGTTTCGGCGAAGAATTCCCCCGGATAGTCGAAGGCCTCCTCCTGGGTGTCCTGGCACAATCCCAGGAAAACCGGGCCGCACTCCGCCGGGTCGAGGAGGGTGGCCACCGCTTGCGGCAGGGAGCCGAGGAGTTGCTCGGGCCGGGTGATCCGGTCCCAGTAACGGGTGACCGGCCGGAAGGCGTCGTTCACGCTCACGGTCGGGTCGCCGAAATCCTCGACTTGCTGGAGGACGGGATCCGGCCGCCGCGAGGCGAACACATCCCCGCCGAGGAGGAGAACGGGCAGCCGGTTGGCGTGGGCGAGGGCGGCCGCGGTCACCATGTTCGTCGAGCCGGGCCCGATCGAGGCGGCCGCCACCATGCATTGTTGCCGCCGCCTCGCCTTCGCGTACGCGATCGCCGCGAGGGCCATGGACTGCTCGTTCTGGCCCCGCCAGGTCGGCAGGCGGTCCCGCTCGCCGTGCAGGGCTTCCCCGAGGCAAGTGACATTGCCATGGCCAAAGATCGCAAAGACACCCGCAAAGTAAGGCACTACCACGCCGTCGACTTCGATGCGCTGCGCACAGAGATACCGCACGAGCGCCTGGGCCATGGTGAGTCGTTGGGGGGAGGTTGTCATGAGCTTGGGGATGCCGGGGTGAGAGGGGTCGCGTCAATGTGGATTGACATCGAATCCTCGGTAAAATCAAAACGAAATCGATTGCACGAGGAGTCCCGGCTCCAGCGCCTTCTTGATCCCCAGTCCCCGTCCCCATGATACGATTTGCCCTGCTCGGCTGCGGCCGCATCGGGAAGATGCACGCCGCGAATCTTTCCACCCACCCGGATGCCTGCCTCGCCCGGGTCTACGATATCCACGAGCCCTCCGCCCGGGAGGTGGGCGATCGGCTCGGGGTGGAGGTAGCGGCCTCGCCGGAGGAGATCTTTGAGTCCGCGGAGGTGGATGCGGTCCTCGTGGCGACGGCCACCGAGACCCACGCGGACTCCATCGAGCGGGCGGTTGCCGCGGGGAAACCGGTGCTCTGCGAGAAGCCGATCGACCTGAGCCTCGCCCGGGTGGAAGAGTGCGCCCGCCGGATCGCGGGGCGAGAGTCCCCGTCCAGCTCGGCTTCAACCGGCGCTTCGATCCCGGCCATCGTGGCGCGCGCGATTCCCTGCGGGCGGGGGCGATCGGGGAGCTTCACCAGGTGATCGTCACCTCCCGCGATCCGCACATGCCCCCGCGCGCGTACTACGAGCAGGCGGGGGGACTTTTCCGGGACATGACCATCCACGACTTTGACTTGCTCCGCTTCTTTCTCGGGGAGGAGCCGGTGGAGGTCTTCGCCACGGCGGGTCGCCTTATCGACCCGCCGCTCATGGAGGAGCTGGACGACCACGACACGGCCATGATCTTCCTGCGGACAGCCTCGGGCGTGCAGTGCCATATCAACAACTCCCGCACGGCGGTGTACGGCTCGGACCAGCGGGTGGAGCTGCTCGGCACGGAGGGAATGCTGCAGTCCGCCAACCGCCGGCCCCACGAGGTCCGCCTCTCCACGGCGACGCAGACGGAGGCGGCCGCACCCTACGAGTATTTCTTCCTGGAGCGCTACGAGGAGGCCTTCCGCGAGGAGATCTCGGCCTTCGTGCGGGCCATTGCCGAGGGCACCCCGCCCGAAGTGGGCTTTGAGGACGGCCACCGGGCCCTCCTCCTCGCGGAGACGGCCTACCGGTCGCTGCGGGAGGGCCGGAGGGTCCGGGTCGAGGAAGTGGGCACGGTTGGCTGAGCGCTCCCTTGGGGGTCGAGCGGGCGCGGGCGGACAACGGGACATGCGAGACCTCGACGTGATTACCATGGGCCGTTCCTCGGTCGACCTCTACGGCGAACAGGTGGGGGGACGGCTGGAGGACATGGCGAGTTTCCGGAAGTATG
>P_1C_Liq_3_UnCtyDRAFT_1000046_pt1 | contig 17360 bp, 12 predicted proteins | sample Pon1CUnioCityCA_5_FD_10231 | JGI IMG/M metagenome (IMG submission 10231)
CCGGGAGTGGCTTTTTTGGAATAGCCAATAGAGAAACATGGTACAATGGGGACTATGAAAAGAAGTATGGTAAATTGGTTGAAAAGGCTCGCAATAGTTTGGCAGAAGCAACTCAGCTTTGTGCTACTGTTTGCTCTTCAGGAAGGTTATTAGAAGATTGGGAGCTAGAAGCAATTCTAGCTTATTATTGGCAAAACCAGATTAAGCTCAAAGACCTTGAATTAAGTAAGCAAGAATGGGAGCAGCTTAGATTAGCTGAAAATAAAAAATTGGCAGTAGATTTATTAAAGTCAAAATATGTTCAAAGCTCTCCCGCTACATTTGGGCAAACGCCTGCAAACTTTTTGAACGGCTATGAGGGCATAGAGGGAGATTTTGAAAATGGTAAAAAGGTTTGGGAATTGAGTTGCATGTCTTGCCATCAAACCGATGGAGTTTCAACCGCGACCTTTGATAACAGTATACTTACTTTCAAAAAATTTATGCGTCACCTCAACCAAGACCATCCTTACAACCTTTATAAAATAAGTCGGTATGGGACTTATGCAGACAAAGGGAAACCACGTTATATGCCACTTTATCCGAAGGAAAGGTTGTCTGACAAACAATTAGAAGATTTGCGTGTTTTTATTGAACAGAAATCCCAAAAATGAAAATAAATAGAATATTTTGTATTTTTAAATTTCTGTTTCAACCATTCCACCAAGCTATAGTGCACAATATTCGATTTAAAACAAAATCGCATGAATTTCAACACGGTTGATTTAGAAAAGGAACTTGATAGGCTAAAAGAAAAAAATCAAAAACAAGCGGTTCTTAGCGAAGTCGATAATATCCTTCAAGAAGCAGAACGCGAAGATTTAAGGGTTACTGCTAGTTTAAGCGGAGAACAAAGTCCAAATTTTATCGACGAGTCATTATTGGACGATTCTAAAATCTATTCTTACGAGCAAATCAAACAGATTTGTATCAAATACAGGTTGCGTTTCTTAGATTCTAAAGTTTTTAAAGGGGAAATACCTTATGAAGCGGTTTCTAAAATCAAAGCGCTAGAAAGAGAGCACAATGAAACTTTCAGTGGATTTAAAATTGTTGCACCAAAAGAGTTGTTTCAATTAGAAGATAAAGATTCTGATCCTTTACTTTTCTTACCCTTAAAAAACGGGCGCTATTACCTTATACATAAATGGGGAGGTGAATTAAACGTCTTTCGATCTATTTTAGCTTTTCCATTGCGAAATTTCATGAGCATGTTCTGGTTTTTAGTCGGGGTTTCAATTTTATTCTCATTGGCTGTTCCCACACCTTCTTGGCATGTTTTTCTATTTTTAGTCGTACACAGCTTTATTGCGATTTGCGGAATAACTTGCATGTTGGTCTTTATGGCTAGAGAAAACTTTAGCTCAACGGAATGGAATAGCAAGTATTTAAGTTAAAAAATTTCCTGCTTAATTTCGTGGAGCAAAATCAACTAAATGAAAAGGCTCCTTGTTTTATTTTGGATTACCATATGTTTAGGCTCCTATTCTTTTAAGTCAGACAAAACACGCTTAAAGGTAAAAATCAAAGAAATAAAAGAAGTTCAAGGCAATATAGGTTTGCTAGTTTTTAATCAAGCTGATGGCTTTCCTGATGACCCTTCAAAAGCTTTTTTAGAAAAAGAGATCAAAGTCACTGGAAAGCAAATGATTATTGACCTATATGATTTGCCTGTAGGTGATTACGCGATTGCAGTTGTGCATGATGTTAACGCCAACAGTAGTTTTGATAAAAACTTTGTTGGTATCCCAAAAGAGCCTTTCGGATTCTCAAGGAATAAAAGCATTTTTAGAGGTTTGCCAAAGTTTGAAGAGGCAAGCTTAAGGTTGAGCGAAGTTGACAACGAAACCACAATTGATCTTATTGAATTGTGGTGAGGCGCTAAGCAATTTAGAAACGAATTAAAGTCCCTAAACTTATTCCTACCGCATTAATCCGCTCATTAAAGAGTGCATCACTTTTTGTAATGGTATTTATGCTTCGGCTGTAGTGTGGCGTAAGCAAGAAGCTAGTTTTTATGCTGTGGTGATACGTTATACCTGCGGCAAGGTGCAGGTTTACAATGCCAGTTGTGCTGTATGGATTCTCAGCTTCATTACTCAGATCATAAACCCCTCTTCGATCTTGATTCTCAGACAAGCTGTGGTTATTTGTTAAGATAGTGGTTACAGCAGAGGTGTTTTTTCTTCTGAATTGGGGGTTCGCAGGAGTTTGAGGAGTGCTTACTGCTTCATTAGGGTCTGCTACTTTTTTAAGGATATAGCCCTTATAGTTGTTAAAAACTTGAATGCCAAAACCACCCTTTATGTGCCACCCCCATTTCGCATTTCTGTCCTTATACCCCAAAAGGAAGGGAATTTCAATAAAATCATATTGGTTAGAGAATTGCTTTTCTCCTTCAAAACTCATCTCTTCATAGATTTGAGTCAAGTTAATTCCCGTTTCAAAAAACTTATGGTTTCTAAGCTCATAGTGTATCCCAGCTGAAAAAGTATAAGCTAATCTGGTGTTTTCTGCTCTTGCTCGATCTTCCAAGTAATCGGTTGAAAGGTTAAACTTGGGTGTCATTACCTTTTGTATACTCTGCGGTGTAAAGGCAAAATACCAGTAAGCTCGATCTTTAAAAGGTCTTCTTTTATAAAGTTCTATAGCATAGTCATAATTGATCTCTTTTGATGCAATCGCTTTTCCTCTGCTAGAGTCAAGTAGGAATGCCATTTTGCTAGCGAATTCCATTTTGTCATAACGTACAAAAGAAATAGGGTCAGCACTCTCCCAACCGTTTAGCTGACTGATATAGGTGTTTAGCCTTTCATCTGCGATTTGATTTGGTTTACTAAACCCTGCCTTGTGCACCGAAGCTAGCAGGTCAGTACTCGGAAAAGGATTGGATTGATTAGCGTTTTTTGAAACTTGGCGAGGGAAGCTTGTTGCTACTTGTTTACTAGCTTCGAAAGCTGAGTTTTCTTTTTCTTTGCGCTGAATGAAATCTTTTGCATTTGGCTTTTCAAAAGTCGAGACTGCAAAAATTGGTTCAATTTTCTGTTCAAAGACTGAACTAAATCCTAGTCCACCACCTAATAAGATGAGCAACATGGTTCCGAAAGTTTTCCAATAGTTCACTACCCTATTGGTCACTACATGCCCGTAAGTGCGTTTCTCTTTAATGTTTTCCCAAACAGATTCTGGTGGAGTGGCTGTTTGCCCCCCTAGCTTTTCGCGAAACACGCGATCGAAATCTTCTATCTGATCAGACATGTTTGCTTGTTTTTAATTTTAATAATTCGGCCTGCATCCATTTTCTAGACTTAGCCAATTGAGACCTAGAAGTATTAGCAGAGATCGCTAATTTTTCCGCAATTTCTTTATGGCTGTAACCTTCGATCACATAAAGGTTAAAAACCATTCTATACCCATCAGGCAATTGCTGTATGAGTTTTAATAATTCCTGCTCCGAGAGTTTGCTGATTGCTTTAGATGAAACTACTTGGTCTTGATAATCTTCTAATCCAATCACTTCCTCTTGATGGCTTTTCTTTCTAATGTAGTTTAAGGCGGTATTGACCATAATTCTTCTGATCCATCCTTCAAAGGAGCCTTTAAATCGAAAGCTGCTCAGCTTATCAAAAACTTTGATAAATCCATCTTGCAAGATGTCTTGCGCTTCGGCTTCGCTTTTAGCGTACCTTAAACAAAGAAAATACATTTTGGGTGAGAATTGCTCATACAAGAATCGCTGAGCAGTTTTATCCTCAGCAATACAAGCTTGTATTAACTTTTTCTCATCCATGGGTATCCGCAGTGAAAGTCCTTATTTGTAAGACACATGGATACTATTTTCCGTTGCCTAGCTAGTTAAAAATACGAAAACGGATCGAGAAAAATTATGTATTAGCCTTTACAGAAGCTTGTTGGCGAGCAAATACTCAGCAATTTGTATGGTATTAGTGGCAGCGCCTTTTCTCAAGTTATCCGCTACGATCCAAAGATTAAGTCCGTTATCTTGACTTTCATCTCTTCGAATTCTGCCCACAAAAACAGTGTCTTTGCCGTGTACATTAAGCGGCATGGGATAAAGGTTATTGGCTACATCATCTTGCACTATAATTCCTGGACTTTGGCTGAGAAGACTTTTGATTTCTTCAAGCTCAAATTCTTTTTGCAAGCTGAGGTTGACCGACTCCGAATGACCGCCAACCGTTGGAATTCTTACTGCAGTAGCCGTAACTTTTAAGTTTGGATCACCCATTATTTTTTGACTTTCTTTCACCAACTTCATTTCTTCTTTGGTGTAGCCATTTTCTTGAAATACATCACAATGGGGAAGGGCATTACGGTGAATTTGGTGCGGATAAGCCTTTTCGCCTTCGATGCCATTTTGTTCGTCTTCCAATTGCTGCAATGCCTTCACACCAGTTCCAGTGATAGACTGATAAGTAGAAACCACAATCCGCTCTATGCCATACTTTTTGTGAATGGGCGCAAGCGCTAAAATCATTTGTATGGTTGAACAGTTGGGGTTAGCTATGATCTTATCTTCCTTAGTCAATGCGTTTGCATTCACTTCGGGAATAATCAGCTTTTTAGAAGGATCCATGCGCCAAGCGGAGGAGTTGTCGATTACCGTTGTGCCAACTGCTGCAAACTTTTCTGCAAAAGCCAATGAAGTTTCTCCCCCTGCAGAAAATAAGGCAATGTCAGGCTTTGATTCAATGGCAGTTTCCATGCCTACAACCTTCACTTGTTTACCCTTAAAATGTACTTCTTTACCAATTGAACGGGCAGAAGCTACCGGAATTAATTCGCTTAGGGGAAATTTTCTCTCTTCTAGGACTTGGATCATCACTTGGCCTACCAAACCGGTGGCACCCACTACTGCTATTTTCATTCAACTATTTGTTAACCTTGATTTTACTTAAAAGGAATCCAAATGTACTAACTTTACTCTCCTTAGTTTAACCGAGATATGCGAACCTTAAACGGCTTTTTACCTTTTTTCTTGCTACTGATCTTTGCCACTGAAGTATACAGTCAAGCAGGATTTTCTGATGATTTTTCTGATGGCAACTTCAATGCTAATCCCATTTGGATAGGAGAAACGGCTAAGTTTCAAATTGATGCAGCTAATCAATTGCAATTGAATGATGTAACTGCAAGTGATCCTGCTTATTTAGTTACCAATTCAACTGTTATCAATTCTGCTAGTTGGGAGTTCTTCGTAGAAATGGATTTTTCACCTTCAGGAAGTAATTATGGAGAGGTCTACTTGGTTTCTTCGCAGCAAGATCTCACTCAAAATTTANATGGTTATTTCGTAAGGATTGGAGGGGTTAGCGGAGCGGTAGATGATGTAAGCTTATACCGTCAAGATGGTAGTAACCAAGTAGAAATTATTGATGGGATTGATGGCATCGTAGGGCAGCAACCGGTAAAGGTAAAAGTGAGGGTGACCAAAGATATGAGTGGACAATGGGAATTGTTTGCTGACACTTCAGTTGCCGGAAACAATTATGTTTCGCAAGGAACAGCCACGGATTTGACACACCCTCAAAGCGCTTTTTTTGGAGTGCTTTGCCACTATACCTCTACCCGTTCAGATAAGTTCTTCTTTGATGATTTTGTGGTGAATGGTCAGGCTTTTCAAGATACGATAAAGCCTCAAGCAGATAGTTTATTAGTATTAGATAGCAACAGCTTAGAGCTTCGTTTTAGCGAGTTTTTGGATCTAAGTTCCGCAACTGTTACGACTAATTTCACCTTGTTAAATGGAGGCGTTAACCCAACTGCAGCCGCGATTGATGCCTCTGATAGCAGTCGTTTGGTGCTTGACTTTTCCTCAAATTTTGTTTCCGGGACCAATTACAATTTGGAAGTCAAAAACCTTGCCGACCGCAATGGAAATGTAATGACAACTGATACGGTCAGCTTTTTCTATTTTGTCCCAGTTCCGGCTAACCAAAGAGATATCGTGATTAATGAGTTTTACCCGGATCCAAGCCCTTCCAATGGTTTGCCAAGTGGTGAGTTTGTAGAAATTTACAATGCTTCCAATAAAGTTTTTGATCTGAACGGCTGGGAAATTGCCGACGGTTCCTCTTCACGTAGCTTACCTTCTCACATTTTGCAACCCAACGGCTATGTGATTATTTGCAACAGTGCCGATGCATCTGCCTATCAAAGTTTTGGAACCGTAGTTCCTGTATCTTCATTGCCTACCTTAAATAATGGGGGAGACGATCTTCGATTAGAAGATAATAGCGGTAATACCATCGACCAATTAAGCTATGATTTGAGTTGGTATCAAGATCCTTCTAGAGACGGTGGAGGATGGAGCATTGAACAGATCAATCCAAAAACACCTTGTATTGGAGCCAATAATTTTACTGCTTCCAATGCCTCAATTGGGGGTACTCCCGGACAGCAAAATAGCGTTTACGATACCACATCTGATTTAACGGCTCCTCAGGTTACTCAAGTCACAGCACTTTCAGAAGATAGCGTATTGGTTCAGTTCAATGAATTTATGGATTCTACTTCTGTGGTAAATGGGAATTATACTTTTACCACCTCAGCAGTAGTGGGACAAGTTTTTAATCAGCCTCCATCTTACGATCAAGCGCTTTTGGTTTTAAGTACTCCCTTGGATTCAGGAAAGGTTGATACCTTGATAGTTAGTAACGTAAACGATTGCTCTGGAAACCTAATTTCAGGGAACAACCTCAGTGAAGTAGTCCTTCCGGCTGAACCTGCATACCGAGACGTGGTAATCAACGAGTTTTACCCGGATCCTACTCCCTCTATTGGCTTGCCTCAAGCGGACTTTATCGAACTCTACAATGCCTCCAACAAGATATTTGATTTGAATGGATGGCAAATCGAAGATGCTTCTTCGGGCGGAAGTTTGAGTAGCCAGATTTTTAGACCTGGAGATTACATTATTCTTTGTCCTTTAGCAGATGTTTCAGCTTACCAAAGTTTTGGATTTACCATGGGTGTGCAGTCTTTCCCTTCTTTAAATAATACTGGAGATCAGATCAAGCTTTTTGATAATCAGGGAAACATGATTGATCGGCTTTCTTATTCCAAAGACTGGTACCAGGATCTTACTAAAGATGATGGGGGTTGGAGTTTAGAGCAGATTAATCCATTAACGGAATGTACCGGCAAGAATAATTTTATTGCTTCCAATAACATACAAGGAGGAACTCCAGGCACACAAAATTCCGTCTACGATACAACGGCTGACCAAACTTCTCCTGCACTACTTTCTGCACAAGCGCTATCCGCTGACAGTGTTTTGCTTCGATTTAATGAGCCACTTGATACAGTTTCAGTGCTTTCAGCAACTTACACTTTTAGTACTTCCGCGAGTGTAGCCAGCGCACAGAATCGTTTTCCAACTTATACCGAAGTTTTATTACTGCTAAACTCTCCGCTTGATTCAGGAGTGGTAAACACCATAACTGTCACGAATATTTTAGATTGTCCGGGAAATTCAATTGGCAGTCAAAACCAAGCTGAAATTGTAGTACCTGCTAGTCCCAACTATCGTGATGTAGTGATCAATGAATTTATGTGTGATCCAAGTCCCCAAGTGGGTTTGCCGGATGCTGAGTTTATCGAGTTGTACAATGCTTCGCAGAAAATATTTGACCTTTCGAACTGGACCTTAGGAGATGGTTCCACCGTCTCGACTTTGGAAAATTTAATTTTTCGACCTGGTGATTACATCATCATCTGTTCAGAAGGAAGTGAAATGGCTTTTTCAGCTTTTGGGCCAACTCAAGGACAATCTTCCTTTCCCGCTTTAACCAACAGTGGAGATGAGATTTTACTGAGAGATCAAAAAGGGCAATTGATAGATTATATTAGTTATACCGACCAATGGTACCAAAATGAGGATAAGAAAAATGGGGGTTACACATTAGAGCAGATCAATCCAAATTTGCCCTGTAATGGAAGCTACAACTTTATTGCCTCTAATGCTGGAGCAGGAGGAACACCTGGCCGAGCCAACTCTGTTTTAGACCAATCACCTGATCTTAATTCTCCTACATTAGGAGATATTTTAGTGTTTTCAGCAGATACCATTGAGCTTCGATTTAATGAGGGAGTTGATACCAACTCTACCATTACTGCAACGTATAGCTTTAACCCTCCAAATGTAGTAGCCGATTTGATCTTCGAGCCGCAGGATGTAAGCAAGATAAAAGTGGTTTTAGTTAACCCTCTCGACTCTGGAGTATTGGTTAGCCTTAACATTCAGGGAATCGAAGATTGTTCAGGAAATCAACTAGATGAAAATGAAAGGTTTAGTTTAGCCTTGCCTGAAATGGCTCTAGCTAATGACCTCGTAATCAATGAAATTTTATTTAATCCAAGAACTGGCGGCTCAGACTTTGTAGAATTGTTTAACCGATCTAATAAAGTAGTCAGTCTACAAAATTGGATGATGGCGAATTGGGATGATGATAGTATTGCTAACCGAGAGTTGATCATCAATGAGCCTTACCTAGTATTTCCAGGAGAGTATGTAGGCTTAAGTGAGAACGTTGACAATATAGTCAATGAATATCCGGCAACAGTTCGGGATGTTTTTATTGAAATTAACGACCTGCCGTCCTATAATGATGATGAAGGGGGAGTNTACGTGTTGGATGCTCATAATAACTTAATTGATGGCTTTCGTTATGATGAAGACCAACACTTTGAACTGTTAAATGATGAAGATGGGGTTAGTTTAGAGCGTTTAGACCCCAACCGTCCAAGTGCTGATTGGGATAACTTTCACTCTGCTTCGGAAAGAGTGGGCTTTGCCACTCCAGGATATCAAAATTCTCAGTTTTTTCCTGATACCCGTTTTGATGGGCAAGTGAGCTTGGATCCTGAAAGTTTTTCACCCGATAATGATGGCTTTCAAGATATTTTGAACGTTAACTATCAATTTGGTGCTCCTGGGTATCTTGCTAATGTAAAAATCTATGATAGAGGAGGTAGGCTAGTTAAAAATCTTGTAAATAACGAATTACTTGGTTCTTCAGGCACTTTTAGCTGGGATGGAATAACCAATGAAGCGACTAAAGCAAGAGTTGGAATATATGTCTTACATTTTCAGGCTATCAACCCATCAGGAGATGAACAAGTGTTTAAAGAAACCTTTGTGCTTGCAGCTCGACTGGATTAAATACCCTTTAATGACAGAATGAGTATGCTTAAATTAAACTTGAAGACTCCTAAATACAGTTCCATTATGGCTTCAATCAACCACAAAACAAGCCACTAACTATCTAGTCATCTCACATAAAAAAAAAGGGAAACCATCGGCTTCCCTTTTCTTATTTCTCAAAGAGTGTCTCGTTTTACTTCTGAATTACAATACGCATAACTTTTTGCTCGTCTTTGGTTTTCACTAACATGAAGTAAACTCCGCTTTCTTGAATCTTTGTGTCGATAAAAAGATTTTGTTGTGGATTGGCTATTCTCTGATTAAATACTTGTCTGCCATTGACGTCTTTAATTTCAACTTCCACCGCATCTTGAAAACTACCTAGGTTGATAGTAAATTGACCTTGGTTAGGATTGGGGTAAAGGGTAAGATTCTCGACCGATACTTCAGCTGATTGACTTTTAATTCTAGCATTTCCCGGTATAGGAACAGTTGTAGTAAAATTGGGACCATCAACCCAAGCATTCTTGAACTTATTGCTGCACGCACTTCTCATTTTCCACTCATAGGTTGTTCCAGGGTTAAGTCCTTTTAGATACTGGATGCCTCTAGATTGAGGCGCAGCTTTTAAAATCCAGTTGTTAGTGCCAACCTCCTTGTAGCGAATTCGGTATCTTACAACACTTGGCTTTGTCGCCCAAGAAAGCTGAGCTCTATCACTTTTTATGAAATTAACGCTTAAAGCAGTAGGATTAGAACAGCCCATAGTAGGAGTGGTAAAGTTTTCTAGCGTCGCGGGGCCGGTCCAATTGCCATTGACTCTCGCATTTACAGTCCAAAAGTATTTGGTACCCGGAACAAGTCCATCGATATCCCTACGAGTCCAACCGGTAATGTTCTTAAACTCTGTAATGGTCCAGTTTGGAGAGGTAGAAGGTCTAAGTGTTATTTTATAAAGGTCAGCCCCTGCAATTGCATCCCAAAGTAAAATTACAGATGTGTCTCTAAGGCTTCTTATATCTAGTCCTACAGGAGGTCCTGCACAAGAGGTATCTTTTGTTACGGTGTAGTTAGCCGTGCTTGTGCAAGCGTTCTCATCAGTCACTGTNAGGCTATAATTTCCTTCAGATAAGTTTGAGTTAGTGCTAGCAGGAGGACTAACAACTTCTACTACTTGAACATTATCTACTCCGGCTTGGTCGCCACCCCCATTTTGACTTGCTTGAATCCGAAGACGAACAAAATTAGCAGAAGAAGGAATGGGCACAGAAACTGTGGTCCAAGCTGCAGTATTTTTATTAAGCGTGGTTCCATTCGCACTCCAGGTAGTTCCGTTATCAAATACCACTTCGTATTCAATTTCATCAGGACCATCAAACCCATTGGTGTAATAATCAAATCTTACTTCAGCATTAGTTAAGCCGCTCACATTCACAGGATCAAAATCTAAAGTATGATAAAAAGAACCTCCACCATTCGTATTATCTAGATCTTGCATTCCCCAAAAGTTCGACTGATCACTTGCAGATGAAATAGAACCTATTGAGCTAACAATATCCCATACATCTCCGGAAGTATTATAGCTCATTGGGGAATTAGTATAGCTCCAATTTCCACCACCCTCAAAACTTTGGCTAAATGCAGTGTTGGTTGCAGTTTCAACTAGTCCGTTCGACCATGAAAACGTAAGCTCTCCTGTACCTCCACTTGCTTGGGCCCTAATTAAACCATCTCCACCAGCACAAGAAACTTCTGCTAAGGAGTCTAATGTGATGCTAATGGCAGTAGGTTCTGAAATATTTTCACCATCCGTAGCAGAACAACCATTAGCATCAGTAACGGTAACTGTATAAACTCCTGCCCCTAAAGAAGATGCAGTTTGGTTGGTAGTATTATTTGACCATGCGTAATTGTAAGGACCTGTTCCTCCTGCGGCATTTACTGTCATTGATCCATCTGAAGAACCATTACAGCTTGCATTGTTGTCTACAGTAATAATAGCAACAACACTACTCGGTTCATTAATTACTCCTGTAGCAGTAGCTGTATTATTATTGTTATCAGTAACTGTAACAGTGTAGGACCCAGCAGAAAGACCTGTAACAGTGTTAGTTGATAAGGAAGAACTATTAGTAGAAGCCCCATTTGACCAACTGTAGCTGTAATTAGCAGTTCCATTAGATACCGTCACAGTCATTGTTCCATCAGAACTCCCAAAGCAATTTGCATCGGTAGTAGAACTGATATTTGCAAAAATAGAACCTGCTGTAGAACCTGCAATTCTTAAATTATCAAATGCAGCCTCTTCATCACCTGAGTTTAGGTCACATGTTATTCTCACATCTAATGAGTCTCCACTTCCTGGAATTGACCATGAAAAATCTTGAAATGTTCCGTTTAATTGGGTTCCATCTCCAAAACCGTCATTGTCAGTATCCTCAGCAAAAACTCCATTGTTTCCCGTTGAGGTAGTAGTGTTAGGGTCTGCTCTAAACCTTCCAATTACTACCCAAGGACCATTATCTACTTTCACCTCAATAGAGATAGAATCACGACTTTCATCAATATCTATGTCTGTTCCAGAGGCTAACGCCAAGGTCAGTTGAAGGTTTGCCTGACTATTTATGTTAATATTATCGACATATACAACTCCTCTAGAGCTACTTAATACTCCATCTATATCTTCTGCAGCTATAAAATAAGTGCCATCAAATCCAGTGTAGTTAAAAACTTCCTGAGGAGGCGCATTTAGTGAGTCAGTGCGATCGAAGAAATCTTGGTTGCTAGAACCAACGCCATTTCCGTTTGGGAAAGAATAACCACTCATTGTTTCAAATGATTGGGTATAAAATGTAGTTTGTGCCATGGTGAGATGGCTGATCATGATTGATAATAAGAGACTGTAGAATGTTTTCATCTTGATTGTTAGATTTTTACTTTTATGAATCCAAAAGTAGAACAACCATTTCCACTGGACAAATCTTTGTTGTTACCAAAAGGTTAAAAAGGACTTAGAGAGTATCGAGCCTTTCTAAATACTGTTCCGCTTGCTCCAACACCTTAGATTTCTTTTCCGGGTCTTGCTTTTTCCAGTTTGCTACCATCATACCCATCCTATGGTTATTACTCCACGTATCAAGATGCTGATCAATAAAGTTCCAATATAAGCTATTGAATGGACAAGCTTTATCACCTGTCTTTTTTGTTTTACTGTAATGGCAATTGCCGCAATAATTGCTCATTTTATCAATGTAGTTGGCTGAAGAAACGTAAGGTTTAGTGGCAATAAGGCCGCCATCTGCAAACTGGCTCATGCCTCGGGTATTGGGAAGCTCTACCCATTGAATGGCATCAATGTAAATACCAAGGTACCATGCGTCTACCTCCTCAGGCTTTACCCCTGCTAGGAGAGCAAAGTTTCCGGTTACCATGAGTCGCTGAATGTGATGTGCATAAGCATACTCCAAAGATTGGTCAATAGATTGTTTTAAGCAATTCATTTTGGTTTTTCCTGTCCAATAGAATTCAGGAAGCTTACGCTTGTGATCCAATTGATTTTCATTTTCATATTCAGGCATTTTAGCCCAATAGATTCCGCGCATGTACTCTCTCCAGCCAAGAATTTGCCTTACAAAGCCCTCTACCTGAGAGATATCAATGTTTTTTTCATGCGCTCGCCAATAATCGATCGTTTTATTAATAACTTCTTTTGGGCTTAGCATTTTACTATTCATGGCAAAAGAGATGCGAGAGTGGTAGATACTCCATTCATCTTCTGCCATAGCATCTTGAAAGTCGCCAAATAGTGGCAAACATTCTTCTAGAAAATAATCAAAGAGCTCAAGACTCTCAGTTCTATTAATGGGCCAAGGAAAATTTTTTGCATCTAGCTTACCAATCGTTTTGACCTCTTCCTCATCGAGCATTTCTTTAAGTTCTTTGACCTGATGTTGAAATAATTTTGGAGGTATGGGCTTGTGATTTTTAGGTAGCTTTTTTCGATTACTTTGGTCATAATTCCACTTGCCACCTTCTGCCTTATTGTCCTCAGTCACCATAATTTGATGCTTCTTACGCATCATGCGGTAAAAGCTTTCCATCAGCCATTGCTTGGATTTCTTTTTTTCAAAATAATCCTTCATTTCATCTCTGCTCGTGTAGAAATGTTCTGTGTCTGCATGGCTTGTTTCAATCGAAAGTCCTTCTGACAAACTTTTAAGCTGCTGGTCTAAACGATACTCATCAGCTAAGAGATACTCAAAACGCTTGAAGTTTTCACTTTCAATTAGTTGGCTTATGTTTTTTTCTAAATTTCCTGAATTATTTTTATCATTTAGCTTTAAGTAGATCACTTTATGCCCGGCATCATCCAACTCTTTAGCGAAAGCGCGCATAGCAGCAAAAAAAGCAACTACTTTTTGTATATGATGTGCCACGTAGTCTGTTTCTTGGCGCATTTCCATCATCAGATAGGTGTTTTCATCATTGACTTTTTTGAACCAACTGTGCTCAGAATTGAGTTGGTCACCTAAAATAAGTCGAAGGGTTTTGGCCATACTGGTAAGTTTTGGTTTAGTACTTAATCTTGAAACAAAAAAAACCCAGTGCTGTTTCTATTTAACTAAATCACACACTATGATTATCGGAATAGACTATGGAGCCAAAATGGCGGGAACTACCGTTATAGCGAGCCTAAAAGACAGCAAATTGAGTTTGCAGGCGTCAAAAAAAAACCAAGACGCGGATGCTTTTATACTTGATTTTATTAAGCAACACAACGATATTTGGCTTGCCTACATTGATGCGCCTCTCTCACTGCCTATCGCCTATAAAAGGTTAAATGGTAATAATGATTACTTCTATCGCCAGGCTGACCGAATGACAGGTGCAATGTCTCCTATGTTTCTTGGCGGCCTAACCGCAAGAGCTATTCAGCTGAAAGAGGCTGCTCAAAATTGTGGGGTTGAACTGGTTGAAACCTACCCATCTAAATTGGCTGAGGTGCTTTCCCTAAAAAGTGATGGTTACAAAAAGGAAAAAGCAAACCTTCCAACTTTAGTTGAAAAACTAAAATCGGCAAGTGGATTAGAAATCGATGTAAATGAAGTTAAGACTTGGCATCATTTTGACGCTATACTTTGCCTTTATTCGGCAAGAAGATTTGAGATGCAAGCTGCTATGGTTTTCGGCAATCCTGATGAAGGAATCATAACTGTTTAATTTACCTGTTTGATTTAGCTGCTTCCTTAAAATATTTCATAGGAACTAAAAGCATACCAAAACATTCTCCCTCTTCTTTTCCTAAATGCTTATGGTGCACTTTGTGGGCTTTACGAATTGCTCTAAAATAAATGTTGTCAGTTCGTTTGAACCAATTCAACCGTTGATGAATAAAAACATCGTGTACTGCAAAATAAGCGATTCCATAAAGTAGAATACCCAATCCAATTGCAAAACCGTAGTCAAAGAAACCTTCAGACCAAAGCATGATTAAGCCTGTACTGATTACAGCATAAAAAACGAAAAAAGCATCATTACGCTCAAACCAACCTTTCTCTGGCTGGTGATGGTCTTTGTGCAAAACCCAAAGAAATCCATGCATGATATATTTGTGCATGAACCAAGCCATGAACTCCATGCCTAAAAAAGTACCAATTACTAATGCTATGTTGATGATCAATTCCACGTTTCAAAATTAACTTATAATCGCTAACAATGAAGCGCTAATATTGTTAAAGAGCTATGCAGAATTTAAAGCGAATCTTCTACTTTTGGATACTTGGCATGATTGCATTGATCGGCCTATATGCTGCATTTGGTCCCGAGGGCAAGAAAATTAAGCTGAAAACAGTTGAGTTTACCACCACAGAATCAGCTAGTATTTATTTCAAAAACATTCGGTCTTATTTCTACGATCAAGAAAGCTACAAGGACGGAAACTATGTATTATACCGAATCGATAGTCGTGAGTTAGACTCCTCGAAAAATAAGTTGAGTGCAGTAATTGTAAGAAACCGTCTGCAAAATCAATGTTTTATCCGATTTGAATCAGGATTAGTAAAACTCGATCAGGACCTCCTTCAACTTGAATGGAAACATGCCGATAGTAGCGGAATTATTCAATTGAAATCTACAGACAGTTTTGGTCATTATATGCTTGCTGCAGATCTGTTTGAAAAGTTAGACCTTGAAGCAGAAATTAGTCTGATAGTGGCAGAAAAGCAAATGCCTTTTAAAGAGAGAGAAAAGAAGTCATTACGTAAAAGCTTGTATGATTACTTCCGCTTGGTGGGTAAGTTGCGGTAAAAAACTTTACTAGGCTACTCAAACCTTTACCCGTTATTTCCTTCACGCTGCGGCTGTAAACTGTATACACAAGTTAACGAATAGTATTAATTTTGCCCGCTATGAAAAAGATAATCAATGCATTTTCAATCGTGGTGGTCAGCCTATTTGCACTTGCGGTTTTTGGCTGGATGAGCGTGCATATCTCAAAAGGGGATAAGGACTTTGGCTTCGCTAATGAGCCTATTAAATTCATGTATTCTTTTCTTGACCAATTTAAAGAAACCGTGAAGGAAGTTGAAAAAATGTCACCCACCTTCCTGAAAACAGCTCCAAATCACAATTCAGTTAATAAGTTAAAAAACGACCTCAGAATCTTATCTACTTATTCGAGTTCTGACAATCAGCGTACGGTGGCAATCCGAAATTTAAAGAACGATTCAATTGAGTATGAGTGGGAGTTAGCGGACAAAGTTAAGCCTCATGATCGAGTGCTTAACCCTATTTTCTACCCTAATATGGATCTGGTGTATTCTATCCATCATGTCACCGGATTAAGAAGAATAGATGCTGAAGGAAATATACTATGGAAGCAAGATAGCGTGCTTTCGCACCACTCTACTAATCTAGATGCTGAAGGCAACATTTGGATCTGTGCTTCTATGGCTCCTCTTTGGGAAGCCAATGGCAAGTATAAATTAAATGGCCGGGAAGTTTACTTTCAAGATGACTACATTACTCAAATTGATGCTAACAATGGTCAAATTCTTTTTCACAAGTCGGTGGCTGAGATTTTGAAAGAAAACCAGATGGCAAGTTACCTGCTGCACACCCAAAGTGGCACTGACCCCATGCATATCAACGACATTCAACCTGCTTTTAAAACCACCCAATATTACAATATAGGAGACTTGTTTATCAGCCTAAAGCAAATTTCCTTGATCTTTCAATACCGACCTTCCACCAATGAAGTGATTAGAGCGCTTAAAGGACCGTTTTCTGCTCAGCATGATGTTGATTTTTTAAATGACAGCACCCTTACTTGGTTTAATAACAACTATTACGCCCTTTGGACAGAAGATTCGAAAGCTAAACCAAAAAATGCCGATCAAATTCCTTTAACGGCTGATTTCTTTTCGAACATCACGCAATATGATTTGAGTACTGGTGAGTATTCTGTAATTGACGAAGACTTGTTTCGAAAAAGATGGATCTTTTCAGGAAATGAAGGCTTGCATGAGTTTATCAACGATTCTACATACTTTGTAGAGCAGCAGAATTCGGGTTACCTTTGGGTCATTCAAAATGGGGAAGTTGTTTACAAGAATGTTTTCCCCTCACAACATGAGGGATACCACCATCTACCAAATTGGAATCGAATAATTAAAGAATAAAATATGGAGCTTTTATACATTGGCCCAGGGATGGGCGTAGGTACTATGGTTCTGGTTTTCGTAATAGCCGGAATAGTACTTTTTGCCTTTGGGTACATCATTTGGCATAAGGTCAAGAAGTTTTTCAAAAAGAAAAAGTAAGGAGGCTTGTTGCTCTATTTAAGTATTGTTTTTGTAGGGTTTTTAATCTTAGTCTACAGTATAAAATTATTCAGTGCTCCCTTTTTTGCTTTAGCAGAGAATAGTATTGCATTGGTTAATACCCTGCTGCTTAAAATAGACGAAGATGAAAAGGTTGCTTTAGTTCAAAAGCAAAATACCAAGCTTATCTTCTCGCTTTTCAAAATGTTTGCTGTCTTGTTTTTAGCAATTGTTTTAGGGAGCATTCCCTTTGTCATCTATTGCTTAATTGAAGATCAGTCGTACCAGGAGTTAGATTTTAGCTCATGGCAATCAATTCTAGCATTATCGGCGGG
>P_1C_Liq_3_UnCtyDRAFT_1000047_pt1 | contig 17332 bp, 16 predicted proteins | sample Pon1CUnioCityCA_5_FD_10231 | JGI IMG/M metagenome (IMG submission 10231)
CGGCCGCTGCGGATGGTCTTTCGGCCGCCGGCGGATTTACCGGCGGGTGAGTACATTGTCCGGCTCGCCGTCCAGTCGCGTGAGGTGGACTACGAACCGGATTTCNNTGACAGCGAGTCAGAGGAAGGCGACCAGGGNCTCTCGGTGGGTGTTGCCCTGCAGCCTGTGTTGCCGGTGACCGTCTATATCCGGCACAACGTGGACTCGCCCACGTTGAGCGTCGGCGCATTCACGCCGTCGCCGGATGATACGGATACTCACGGTTATTTCACCGTCAGCAAACCGCCCGAGGCCATCAGCTACATCGGAACAGTGGCGCTAGTGGGCGCATCAAGCGGCGAGCGCTACACAAGCGGCCGGTTGCGCATGGGTAACACGGTCGACGAGCAGCGTATCCGGGTACCCAGACTTGAGAATGATGCCCGGCTTGAGGAGGCGGTTTGTCTGCAGCTCTGGCCCGAATTCCCCGCCCGTGGCAAGGCGGAGCAGACGGTGTGTCAGTGAGCGTAGGCTCGCCCCGCGTGCGCCGTTATCATCGCATCGGCTCAAGATCGGGAGTCTCCGCGCCATGGGCCGGGGCGCTGCCGCTGTAGCGCTATTGCTGGGAGTGGTGACCGCCATAGCGGCAAAGGCGAGCGAGGAGGCTGAGTCAGCGGTGCCACCGCGGACGCCTTTGCTGGTCGAAATGACGCTCAATGGGCGGTCGATCCCCGACTTTCATGATGTCTATGAATCGCCCACCGGGGCGCTTTGGCTGCCGGTTGAGCCGATTGTCCGAGCCGGTGAAGGGCAGGTCGGCTCCACACGCCCGGGGCGCTATGCATTGTCACTGGGAGCGAACCGACCGTCGGTCGAGATCGATATCAACACCCGCCAATTGCGGGTTGAGGACGCCGCTAAGCCCTGGCCTGCAGGGGTGATTGTTGAGCGCGATGGCCGGCTCTACATTCAGTCACAGCGACTCAAGCGCTGGTTTGGCATCGATGCAAGTCTGGGCGAAAACGGCCTTTTCGTTCGTCTGCAAAGCGAGCGGCCACTACCCGTGGATCTACGTGTGCTACGCGAGCAACGCTGGCGTGATTTTGACCGCCCGGATGTGGCAACACGGAATCGCTACACGCGGGTGGATGCCCCCTATCACGCCTGGGGCACGCCCCGCGGCACGCTGCAGATGCGCACAAGCGCTGATGAGTCCACCTCGGGGCTGCCTTTTAGCGCGAGCGGCGCGTTCAATGTCGAGGCGGGCTATGTCTCCAACCGCATTTTCTACAGCGGCAATGACCGCGGAGGGTTGCAGACACTGCGCTGGCGGGCTGGACGCGAGTCGCCGGCGGGCCGGGCGTTCGGCATCAATGGGCTTTATCGGCTGCACTTCGGCGATGTTGATGGCCTGCGATTACCGCTCGCGGGGGGCGGGGCACAGGGCCGCGGGTTGCGCTTCAGCACCGCGCCGGGCTCGCGGCCTGAGCTGTTCGATGTCATTCGCATTGAGGGCGATGCCCTGCCGGAGTGGGATGCCGAGCTTTATCGCGGCTCGGCGCTGATCGATTTTCAGACAATCGACGCCGATGGGCGCTATGCATTCGAGGATGTGCCCCTTGGCTATGGCGCCAACCGACTGCGCGTCATGCTTTATGGTCCATCCGGTGAGGTCGAGGAGCGTGAGGTCGAGCGCACGATCCCGGCGAGTCAGTTAAAGGCCGGTGAGCGCCATTTCCGCGGCAGCGTGACGCAGACCGGTCGTTCGACCATCGGCCTTGACGACACGGGCAGCGAGACCGGCGATCATATCCGCCTGCGTGGCGACTTCGGTGTCAGCAACGGCCTGACCGCGAGCGCACTCCTTAGCCTGGACAAGGATCCATGGTCGCGGTTCAGCTCACGCCATGCCGATGCGCCCGCGACGCTCGATGGTGAGCCGACAGGCGATGTCGAGCGGGTCACCGGTGGCGTTGCCCTGCAGCCTGATCTCGGGGCGTTGCGAACGGAACTGGTCGGTCTCCATCAGCGCGATGGCGCCAGTGCCCAACAACTCGACGTCCGGCTGCCGCGGGTCGCGGGGTTGGGCGTGTCGGCGGGCTACCGGCGCTACTCGGCGGGCTTTCTGACCACCGGGCGTGAGTCGCTTGGCCGTCTCATTGACGATCGACTGCGCCTGCGACTCGGCGGGAATCTGGGTGGGGTCGGCGCGCTCGACTTCGGATCGCTGCGCCTTGAGCATACCCTTAGTCGCTTCGACACCGGTGCCAACCGGAAAGAATACGAGCTCGACTGGCGCCATTCACTCGCGGGCCTGCGCCTCTCGCATACCCTCTCTCAGATAAGCCAGTCCGACCTCCGCCGCTCGCGCTATCGACTCCTCGCCGCCTATCGGCAGGACCGGCTCTCGGCGAGAACCCGCTTCACGGCAAGCGGTGACGCGGTGGGTGATCTCTCCAGCACCAGCGTTGATGGATCGCTTGACTACGTCTTCCTGGAGGCCCCGCGGCTTTCCGGGAAGATCAGTCACGGCACCGGCGATCGCGACGCGTCCGCCGGCCTTAACCTCAGCCATGAGCTTGGCCCGGCGCGCCTTACCGCCTCAGGCAGCGTCAATGCGTCGGGTGACTGGTCGATGGGCCTTCGCATGACAATCGGTCTTGGCATGGCGCCGGCGGCAGGGCCCGTGCTCATGCCACCGTCAGCGGCCGATACCGGGGCGGTGGCGATCTCTGCCCGGGCCGGCGACCGCCCGATGCGCGGCATTGGCTTTCGCGTCAACGACCGACCTCACCCCGTGCGCACGGACGATCGCGGCCGTGCCGTCATCACCGGTCTCCCGGCCCATCGTGAGGTCCGAATTACGCTCGATCGCGACACAATGGTCGACCCATTCCTCACCACCGCCAGTCCACGCCTCGAGCTGATACCGCGCCGCGGCTACACCCATGAGATCAGCATGCCGTTTGCCGATGCGGCGAGCGTCACTGGCTTTGCCCGCCGTGCTGACGGCTCGGCGATCCAGGGCGTCGAGGTGATCGCCGAGCGAGTCGATGGGCAGGATCAGACCGCGACGCGCTCGCTCTCGGATGGCTATTTCTCGTTTGATGTCCTGAGCCCTGGGCGCTGGCGACTGCGCATCGGCGGGGCCGCACTCCCTGACGACTGGCGGAATCCACCGGTCGACCTGGGGCTTGAGGCCGGGCAACAACGCTTTGACGTTGCGGTCACGGCAATGCCGCCGGAGTCATGAGACATGAGCGTACGTCGCCGTTTTAATGCATTCCGAGTCCTGTGGGGGATTGTGCTCGGGCTTTTGCTCTCGGTGACAAGCCCGTCCGGTCATACGAAGGGCTGCGAGACGGTCAAGGTGCAAACGAAAAAAGCCCTCTCCCTTGGCACGCTGCGCACTCGCCCCGGCGCCGAGGGATTTCTGGAACTGCACCCCCGCGATGGCATTGCGGCAACCGGTCATGGCCTGGTCCATCAGGGGCCGAGCGGCATCGGCATTGTGCGTGTCAGCGGCGAGCCCGGCCGCCGGGTGACGCTTGCCATTGATGTGAGCGCGCAAACCGAGCATGACCGGCATTATCTGCGGCTTGTGGAGCTCATTGTCAGGACACGGCAGTCGGAAACGCGCTTCCCGGCCGATCACGCGAGCATCACCGTGACGCTCCCGGATCGGCGAGGCGATCAGGCGCGCGCGATCGCCGTGTTTCGGATCGGTGCGGTGGCGCGCTACCGGCATGTCACCGGGGGTGTGGCGCTGCGCTACCGCTTGCGGGCGGGCTGTGTCGAGTCCGATTAGGCTGATTGGTCNCTATTACCCGGTGGCCATCGCTGGCTATCGTGATCTCCATCCGATAGGCCAGGAGTACCTGGTGGGAACGTGATCATTCCGGAGCGGCAAAGCGCCTGATCGGGTGGTGCTCCCACGGGGATTTGAACCCCGGTTTCCGCCTTGAGAGGGCGGCGTCCTTACCGCTAGACGATGGGAGCCGTGTCGTTTTGACCCAATGCTGCGGCCCTGATCGGCGTCCTCAGCACAGCCTGTTATTATACGGCCTCGTTGTTCATGCACAAGAGGCCGAGTTCAGACCGTGACTGTCACGCAAGCCCGGGGGATCGACCCCACCATCATCACCCGCGACCAGCATGTGATCTCGCGGGCACAGATCAGTGACAAGGCGCTGAGCGTTCTCTATCGGCTGAAAAACGCCGGGTATGGCGCCTACCTGGTGGGCGGCGGCGTACGCGATCTGTCGCTGGGCCGCGAGCCCAAGGACTTTGACGTGGCCACCGACGCCACGCCCGATGAGGTCAAGGCGCTGTTCCGCAATTGCCGTCTGATCGGTCGGCGGTTTCGTCTGGCCCATGTGCATTGGGGGCCCGAGATCATCGAGGTGGCCACGTTTCGTGCGCTCACGCCGGACGCCGACGCCGGTGATGATGATCATGTGGTCGAGGATGGGCGAGTGCTGCGTGACAACGTCTACGGCACCATCGAAGAGGACGCGCTGCGCCGCGACTTCACCATCAATGCCCTTTACTACAACATCGCCGACTTTTCGGTGGTGGACTACGCCGGCGGCATGGCCGATCTGCAGGCCGGCCGCCTGCGACTGATCGGGGATCCGGCGGTGCGCTATCGCGAAGACCCGGTGCGCATGCTGCGCGCGGTGCGGTTTGCCGCCAAGCTGGGCTTTACCATCGACTCGGCCACCGCCGCCCCAATCCCGCGCATGGCTGATCTGCTCGATGACATCCCGCCGGCGCGGCTGTTCGATGAGGTGCTCAAGCTGTTCATGGCCGGGCAGGGGTGGAGACCTTCGAGGCGCTGCGCCACCACGGCCTGTTCCGGTATCTGTTCCCGGCCAGCGACACCGCGCTGGATGATGACGATCACGGTCAGCTCATCACCTTTGTGGCGCGAGCCCTGGAGAGTACCGACGAGCGTGTCAACAATGACCGCCCGGTTACGCCGGCGTTTCTGTTTGCGGCGCTGCTCTGGCCGGCGATCCTCGGGCAGCTACCCAGCGCGCGGCTCGAGCCGGGCATCGACTCGGAGCTGTTCGAGCAGTCGGTCACCGAGGCGCTCGAGCGCCAGCTCGGTCAGGTCGCCATTCCCAAGCGCTTCGCCCTGCCGATGCGCGAGATCTGGGCATTGCAGCCGCGCTTTCATTCGGCATCCGATAAGAAGGCCCGGCGGCTGTTTTCGCACCCCCGTTATCGGGCCGCCTATGACTTTCTGCTGCTGCGGCGCGAGGCAGGGCTGGTGGACCCGGATCTGGCGAATGCCTGGCAGCGTTATACCGAGAGTAGCGAGGATGCGCCGCCGCCCACGCCGGCCCGGCGGCGTCGACGCGGCGGGCGCCGGCGCGGTCCCGCACCGGATTCGGGGGACGGATGAGCCGCGCATTTGTCGGCATTGGCAGCAACCTCGAGGGGCCGGGGACGCAGGTGCGTGCCGCCATCGAGGCGCTGGACGGCATTGCCCGGACCCGCTGCGTGGCGGCGTCGCGGCGGTATCGCAATCCACCCATGGGGCCGGCCGACCAGCCTGATTATATAAATGCGGTGGCAGCCCTCGAGACCGACCTTGATCCGCACGCGCTGCTGGCCCGGTTGCAGGGGCTGGAGGCAGCCGCCGGGCGGGTCCGCTCGGGACGTCGCTGGGGGCCGCGGCCCCTCGATCTGGACCTGTTGGTCTATGCTGACCATCAGATCAATGATGCGGTGCTGACGGTCCCGCACCCGGGCATTGCCCGGCGCGCCTTCGTTCTGGTGCCCTGGGCCGAGATCGCGCCGGAGTGGTGGGTCACGGGCCTGGGCCGGGTCAGTGAGCTGGCCGCGGCGCTGGATCCTGACGAATTGACGGTGGAGGAGGACTGACATCATGAGCCAGACCGTCACGCTCTCGACCCTGCGTCGGATGAAAGCCGAGCAGGCGCCCATCGTTGCCCTCACGGCCTATGACTACAGCTTTGCCCGTCAGGTCGACGCCGCCGGCGTTGATGTGGTGCTGGTGGGGGATTCGCTGGGGATGGTCATGCAGGGCCATGCCAGCACCGTGCCGGTCACCCTGGCTGATATGGTCTATCACACGCGCTGCGTGGCGCGCGGGCTCGAGCGCGCCTATCTGATGGTGGATCTGCCGTTTCTGAGCGACACCGATGATCGCGCTGCCCTTGAAAGCGCCGCCCAGCTGATGAAAGAAGGCGGTGCGGATATGGTCAAGATCGAGGCGCATGCCGCCCAGGCGCCGGTGGTCGAGGCGCTGTCGCGGGCCGGTGTGCCGGTCTGCGCCCACTTCGGCCTGCGCCCGCAACGGGTGGGTCAGCTGGGCGGTTACCGGGTGCAGGGCCGCGACGAGGCCGGTGCGCAGCAGGTGCTCGAGGATGCCCGGGTGCTCGAGGCGGCGGGTGCCGATGTGCTGCTGGTCGAGTGCCTGACGGCCGCCGTGGCGGCCCGGGTGCGCGAGCAGACCCCCCTGCCGCTGATCGGCATTGGCGCCGGGGTGGATTGTGACGGCCAGATCCTGGTCATTCAGGATATGCTGGGCATAACGCCCGGGCAGCCACCGCGCTTTAGCCACGACTTTCTGGCCGACACCGGGCGCGTCCAGAGCGCGCTTGAGGCCTATGTCACAGCAGTGCGGACCCGGCAATTTCCCCAACCCCGGCACACGTTCGAGTAGCGCATGCAGATCAGTTCCGATGCGGCTTCGCTGCGCGCGCAGGTGGCCGAGTGGCGGCGCAACGGTGAGCGAATCGGCTTTGTGCCCACCATGGGTAATCTCCACGGGGGGCATCTGCGGCTGGTGGACGAGGCCCGCTCGCGCAGTGATCGCGTCGTCGTCAGCATTTTCGTCAATCCCACCCAGTTCGGCCCGGGCGAAGACTACGCGAACTACCCCCGGACCGGCGCGGCGGATCGGCAGGCATTGCAGGCCCACGCCACCGACTGCCTGTTCACGCCCGATGTCGAAACGCTCTATCCCGATGGCCCGGCGCTGCGGACCTATGTGGCGGTGCCCGAGCTCAATGACATCCTCTGCGGTGCCTCCCGCCCCGGTCATTTCACCGGGGTGGCCACGGTGGTCACAAAACTGCTCAACCTGGTCCAGCCGGATCTGGCCGTGTTCGGCCTCAAGGACTATCAGCAACTGCTGGTGATCCGCCGGTTGGTGCGGGATCTGCTGTTGCCGGTGGAAATCGTTGGGGGTGGCATTGCCCGCGAACCCGACGGCCTGGCGATGAGCAGCCGCAATGCCTATCTGGGCGACGCCGAACGACGCCGTGCCCCCACGCTCTACCACACCCTGCAGGGCCTTGCCGCGCGTCTCGAGGCCGGCGAGACCGACTATCCGGCGTTGTGCGCCGAGGGCCGGCGGCAACTGAGCGCGGCCGGGTTGCAGCCGGATTATCTCGAAATTCGCCGTGCCGAGGACCTGGGTGTGGCCAGCCCCGACGATCAGCAACCTGGTCATNCCGGCGGCGGCCTACCTTGGCCGGGCGCGACTGATTGACAATATCCGGGTGCATCGTCCCNGCGGAGAACCGTCATGAAACCCTTGGAGTCGACCCCGCAATGGCAGGCGCTTATCGCCGCCCGCGAAACCATCGCCAGCGCGTCCATCCCGGCCCTGTTTGCCAATGATGCCCGGCGGTTCGAGGACTTTTCCCTCCGCGTTGGTGACCTGCTGCTCGACTACAGCAAGCAGCCGGTCACGCGGGCGACTCGCGATCAGTTGCTGGCGCTGGCCGAGGCGCGGGATGTGGCCGGCCAGCGCGATGCCATGCTGACCGGCGAGCGCATCAACGCGAGCGAGGATCGCGCCGTTCTGCACACCGCGTTGCGCACGCCGCCGGGGGCGACGGGCTGGGCCGGCGAGGCCGTTGCTGCCGAGGTTGCCGCCATGCGCTCGCGCATGGTCGAGCTGGCCAGCGCGCTCCGCGCCGGCGAGCGACGCGGCGCCACCGGCAAGCCCATCGAGCATGTCATCAACGTGGGGATCGGCGGCTCGGACCTGGGCGCGCGACTGGTGCTCGAGGCACTGGCACCCTGGGTCGACGGGCCACAGGTGCATTGCGTGGCCAACATCGACGGCACCGAACTCCAGTCGGTCATGCAGCAATGCGACCCCGAGCGCACGCTGGTGCTGGTGGTCTCGAAGAGCTTTGGCACGGTCGAGACCATGGCCAACGCCCATGAGCTGATGGCGTGGCTGCGTCGTCGCGTCCCTGCGGATGATGTCCTCGCCCGGCAGGTGCTGGCGGTCACCGCCAATCTGGATCGGGTGCGCGAACTGGGCCTGGACCCGGATCTGGCTTTGCCGATGCGGGACTGGGTCGGGGGACGCTACTCGCTCTGGTCGGCGGTGGGCTTTGCCATCATGCTGGCCATTGGCCCCGATCGATTTGATGAGCTGCTCGCCGGTGCCCACGGCATGGATCGGCATTTTGCCGACGCGCCGCTGGCCGCCAACATGCCCGTGCTGCTGGGACTGCTCTCGGTGCTCAACGGCACGTTGCTGGGGCGACGCAGTCAGGCGGTCGTCCCCTATACCGAGCGACTCGGCCGCCTGTCCGCTTATCTCCAGCAATTGGTTATGGAGAGCAACGGCAAGTCCGTCGACCGCGAGGGCGAGACCCTGGGTGTGCCCACCGCCACGGCGATCTGGGGGCAGACCGGCACACCCGGGCAGCACGCCTTCTTTCAGGCCCTGCACCAGGGCAGTGACGTGGTGCCGGTGGATTTTATCGGCGTGGCGCGGCCGGTGGCCGGCGAAAAGGGGGATCCCCTGACGCTGACGGCCAACCTGTTCGCCCAGAGCCAGGCCCTCATGCAGGGTCGACCGGACCCCGACATTGCCGCCGCCCGGCGCTGTCCGGGCAACCGCCCGAGCAATACGTTGCTGCTTCGGGCCCTGACACCCGCCAACCTGGGTGCACTCATCGCGCTCTACGAGCATCGCACTTTTGTCGAGGCCGCGATTTGGGGCATTAACGCCTTTGATCAGTTCGGCGTGGAGCTGGGCAAGGGGCTGGCCACCCATCTCGAGCCGCTGATCGCCGGTGGCCAGGCACTTGATGGTGTGGATGGCTCTACCGCCGGGCTGATTGCGCGTTATCGCGACTGGCGGGGTTAGTCTGGGCGCCGAGCCTGCCCGGGCGGACGGGCCGCGGGGAGGGTCAGTCGGGCGCACAGCCCCGGGTGGGTGTTCTCGAGCATGAGACTGCCGCCGGCGCCTTCGGTGATATCGCGGCAGATGGCCAGGCCGAGGCCGGTGTTGCGGCTTTGCTGATCCAGCCGTGCGCCACGATCGAGCAGGTCGGTGAGGGCCGACTCGGGTAGGCCAGGGCCATCATCCCGAGCCTCGATCTCGATCGCTCCGGTGGGGGTGATCCGGGCACTGACCCCGACGCGCCGATGTGCGTAGCGGGCGGCGTTTTCCAATAACGTGCCCAGCGCCTCGGCGAGGTCGGCTGGATCCAGAGCGGCCTGCATCGGTGGGCTGGCGATCGGCCCGGGCTTGCCCGGTTCCGCTATCGATATATCCCAGTCAAGGCGCGCCCCCGTCGGTGTGCGTTCAATCACGTCCACCACCTGGGCGATGACTGCGGTTACATCGCTGCCGGCAGCGCCGGCACGACTGGCCACCCGTGTGCGCGTGAGCTCACGGTCAACATGCTCACGCATGCGATCGACAATCTGATCGATGCTCTGGGCGATGGGCGCTTGACCTGCCTGACGCAGCCGCTGGCTCTCGCCGAGCAGTGCCTGGAGCGGCGTCTTCAGTCCGTGGGCGAGATCGCCGGCGCGTTGCCGGGCCGCCTGCATTTGGGTCTCGCGTTCGGTGAGCAGGGCGTCGAAATCCGTGGCAAGGGGCCTTACCTCACGCGGGAGATTCCCGCCGAGGCGCGAGGCATCGCCAGTGCGGATCGCCGTGAGGCGGCGTGCGAGCTCGCCGAGCGGGCGCAGACCGATGCTCAGCTGCAGCCAGCCGGCCGCAATCAGGGCCACCGCGAGCAATGCGAGATAGGGCAGCAGATCTTCTCCAAACGCCCGGGTCGCTTTGCTCAGCGCGGTGCGGTCCATCGCCAGCACAAGCGTGACGCCTTCGCCACCCAATGAGGGTGGCAGCACAACACGGCGCTCCACGCCGAGCAGGCGGCGGCCGTCGGGGGCAGCGAAGTTGTCCAGCACCACTAATCCGTCCGTGGGGGAGAGCGCGGGGAGCGGGAGCTGCCAGTCCCAGAGCGATCGGGAGCGGAGAATCCCCCGCCGGGTCTCGATTTGCCAGTAAAGCCCGCCATAAGGCTGCTGAAAGCGTGGGTCGGCGAGCTGGTTGTCCAGAGTCAAGGCGCCATCAGGGCTTTGCGCCAATGCCCCCAGCACCTGGTCCAGATGGGTTTCCAGCTCGCCGACGGCGCGCCGCTCGACATGGGCTGAGAACAGCAGCATCAGGCCCCATCCGGCGAGCGCGAGGCCGAGGCAGATCGCAATCGCCCCGGCCAGCGCGAGGCGCAGGCGCAGTGAGGCGCGGGTCATTCGGCGGTCCCGCGCAGGTAGTAGCCAAAGCCGCGACGGTTGCCGATGGCCCCGGTACCCATCTTGCGACGCAGGCGGGTGATGACCGCCTCGATGGCGTTTACATCGCGGGATTCGTCGTCGCCGTAGAGATGCTCGAGCAACTCGGTGACCGGGACGGTTCGGTCGCGATGGTGAAACAGGTAGACCACCAGTCGGTATTCCAGCGCCGTCAGCTTCAGTGGCCGGCCCTGCTGCGTCAAGCGCATCTGATTGCCATCCAGGCGCAGGTCGCCGAGCGTCTGGATTGCGCTGCCGTGTCCGGCCGCACGGCGGACCAGGGCACGGGCACGGGCAACGAGCTCCTCCATGTGGAAGGGTTTGGGCAGATAGTCATCGGCTCCGGCCTCGATGCCCGCCACGCGTTCGCTCCAGGTGCCGCGCGCAGTCAATACGAGGACCGGCATGACGCGGCCGTGGTCCCGCCACTGGCGCAGGATGCTGAGCCCGTCCAGTGATGGGAGCCCGAGATCGAGCACGACCAGGTCATAGTCCTCGGTATCGCCCAGAAACAGGGCTTCGGCGCCATCGCGGCAGGATTCGGTGAGAAAGCCGGCGGCGGTCAGGGCCTCGCCAAGATCAGTGCGGATGAGCGCTTCGTCCTCCACCACCAGCACCCGCATCAGTCGTCCTCGCGCTCGACTTCGAGGATTTCGGCGGTGGCGGCATCCAGCTCGATCTCCAGAACGTAGCCATTCTCGTCGAGCAGTTCCAGTTCGTAGCGATAGCCACCATCCTCGGCGTCAAATTCGGTCTCGAGGACATGGCCCGGATATTCCTCGCGGACCCGCGCGAGGATGTCGGTAAGCGGCAGGACTTCGCCGCGCTCGAGGGCCTCCCGTGCGCGGGCGTGGTCGTCATCCGCATGCCCCACCGTGGCGGCGAGCAGCCCAATCATTAAAAGGCCCGGAATGGCGTTTCTCATGCCATCAGTGTAGCGCGTCGCTGCCTGACAGATCGCTGACAGGGCCCGTCAGGCGGCGGTCAGTCGGTGGGTGGCACATTGATCCCCGCAGCAAAGGGCTGCGTCCGCAACTCTGCAAGGAGCATTGACTATGAATCGCAATCGAATGATCCCGGGTCTTGTCGCTGGTCTTGCCGGTGCCGTGCTGTTGAGCGCAGGCATTGCCATGGCTGATGCCGATGATCGGCGCGATCGGGACGACGACATGCCCCGTGACGACTGGATGAGCCTGACTGAGCTCGCCGAGCGACTCGAGTCGCAGGGCTACACCCCCTATGAAATCGAGATTGATGATGGCGCTTACGAGGTCATGATGGTGGATGATCAGGGAATGGTGATCGAGACGTCTATTGATCCGACGACGGGTGAGCCGTCGCAGCGGCGCTGGGACGACTGAGCCGGTCAAGGGCCCACGCCACGTGCTCGCGGACAAGGTCCGAGGGATGCTCGAGGCGCTCGCGCAGTGCCTCGACGGCCTCGGGATCGGCCGGGCCGTTGCCGAGTGCCACGGCCAGGTTGCGGAGCCAGCGCTCGTGGCCCAGGCGACGTATGGCCGAGCCCTCGGTGCGCTTTAAAAACGTGGCCTCGTCCCAGCGGAACAGCGCCACCAGCGAGGCATCCTCCAGCCCGTGACGGGGGTGGAAATCCGCCTCGTCCGTGGGCTGGGCGTAACGGTTCCATGGGCAGACCGCCTGGCAGTCGTCGCAGCCGAACACACGATTGCCGATGGCGGGTCGCAGGTCTTCGGGGATGCTGCCTTCGTGCTCGATGGTCAGATAAGAGATGCAGCGCCGGGCGTCGAGCTGCTGCGGGCCGGTGATCGCGCCGGTGGGGCAGACATCGATGCAGGCCCGGCAACTGCCGCACAGATCATCCACCGGTTCGCTCTCGGGCAGGGGCAGATCCGTGAATATCTCGCCGAGAAAAAAGTACGAGCCGGCGTGGCGGTTGAGCACGAGCGTGTTCTTGCCAATCCAGCCCAGTCCGGCATTACGCGCCAGGGCCTTTTCCAGCACCGGCGCGCTGTCGACGAACACCCGATAGCCAAAGCCACCCACCGCGCTGTCGATGCGGCTGGCGAGGCTCTGCAGCCGCTTGCGCATGAGTTTGTGGTAATCCCGGCCCAGCGCATAACGGGCGATGAAGGCCCGGCGATTGTCGGCAAGCAGCGCGTCATCCGCTTCGAGATCCGGCGGCCGGTAGTCCATGCGCACGCTCAGGATGCGCACCGTGCCCGGCACAAGCCGCTCAGGGCGGGCGCGCTTGACGCCGTGGCGGGCCATCCAGGTCATGGTGCCGTGGCGGCCATCCTGCAGCCAGCGCAACAGGTGACGCTCATCCTCGGCGAGCGCCGGTCGCGCCACCCCCAGCCCATCAAACCCCAGCTCGCGGGCCCATTGCCGGATGTTCGGCAAAAGCCGGGTGCTGTCTAACGCCTGCGCCATGCGGGCAGTTTACCGTCTCGGGCGATATGGGTGTGAGCGCGTTATAATCGGGGCCATGCAAGCACTGCCCCATGCCCTCTATACCCCCGCGCAGGTCCGCGAACTCGATCGTCGTGCCATCGAGCACGAAGGCATTCCCGGGCGTGTGCTGATGGCCCGCGCCGGCCGTTCGGCCTGGCAGGCCCTGCAACGGCGGTGGCCGCAACCGGGCCGGTTGCTGGTGTTGTGTGGTGGTGGCAATAACGGCGGCGATGGCTTTGTCATTGCCCGGCGGGCCGCCGAGGCGGGCTGGTCAGTGGATCTGTGGACCATGACCGATCCGAGCAGGCTCGAGGGCGATGCCCGGCGGGCGGCGGATGCAGCGCTGGCGATGATGGCGCCGATTGACGACCCGCAGCAGGCCCTGAACGGGGCGGATGTCGTGGTCGATGCACTGCTTGGCACCGGCCTCGATCGCCCGGTGACCGGGCACCTTGCGACACTGATCGACGCCGTCAATGCGGCCCATGCCCCGGTGATGAGCATCGATGTGCCCTCGGGGCTGCATGCGGCCACCGGTCGGGTGATGGGCACGGCAGTGCGCGCCGCGATTACCCCGACGTTCATCGGCCTCAAGCAGGGGCTTTTTACCGGGGATGCCGCTGACTATGTCGGCGCAATCCTGTTCGACGGGCTGGGTGTCCCGGATACCGTTTATGCGGGCATAGCGCCGGTGGCCTGGCGCCTGCCGGAATCGGCGCTGGCAAGCGCCCTGGTGCAGCGGGCGCGGACGGCGCACAAGGGGGCGTTTGGTCACGTGCGGGTGCTGGGCGGCGATCACGGCATGGGCGGTGCGGTGCGCATGGCCGGTGAGGCCGCGGCGCGCAGTGGGGCCGGGCGCGTGTCGGTAATGACCCGGCCGGCCCATGTCGCTGCCGTGCTGGCGGCGCGGCCCGAGCTGATGGTCGCGGGGCTGACCGCCGAGGAGCTCCGCGAGGCTGACATCGCCGCGGGTGACACCGTTGCTCTGGGGCCCGGACTGGGCCAGGCGGAATGGGGGCGCTGCGGATTCGAGCGGGGCCTGCAGCATGGCGGTGCGCTGGTGGTTGATGCCGATGCCCTCAATCTGCTGGCAACACAGCCCCAGCGTCGCGACGACTGGATACTGACGCCACATCCCGGCGAGGCCGCGCGGCTGCTGGACACCGATATCCAGACGGTACTCGATGATCGCTGGGCGAGCGTGGATGCACTGGTGGCCCGTTATGGCGGCGTGGTGGTGCTCAAGGGCGCGGGCACGCTGATCGCTGACCGGCATCATCGGCGCGTGGCCAACGAGGGCAATCCGGGCATGGCCAGCGGCGGCATGGGTGATGTGCTCACGGGGGTGATCGCGGGGCTGCGGGCCCAGGGCTGGTCGCCCTTCGAGGCCGCCTGTCTGGGCGTGCAGGCCCACGCCCGGGCAGCCGATCGGGCAGCCGCCGGCGGCGAACGCGGACTGTTGGCCGGTGATGTGCTGGCCCATCTGCGCGCGGTCATCAATCCATGACCCGGGCGCAGGGTCATCTTGTCGATGAAGCGGCCACCGAGGCGCTGGGGGCGGCGCTGCAGCGCTATCAGCCGGCCCGCGGCTGCGTGCACCTGATTGGCGACCTTGGCGCCGGCAAGACGACGCTGGTACGGGGCTGGCTGCGGGCGGCGGGCCACGCCGGGGCGGTGCGCAGCCCCACCTACACCCTGATCGAGCCCTATGAACAGCTCGGCACGCCGGTCTTCCACCTCGATCTCTATCGGCTCGCGGATCCCGAAGAGCTCGAGTTCATCGGCCTGCGCGACTGGGTGGACGCCGGCCTGCTGCTGGTGGAGTGGCCGGCCCGGGGCGCGGGCGTACTGCCTCGGCCGGGCCTGAGCGTCTCGCTGGCGGCAGCCGGCAGCGGTCGTGATGTCAGCGTTGAATGCCATTCCGATGACTGGCCAGCGGCGGCGCAGCTGATTCAGGCGATGGAATAGGACATGGCGCTATCCTGCTATGAATACAGGCATTTCTTGAAATCAGCATCGGCGTATGGCGTACTCACAGGCATCATGTGTATTCGTGCCTGGATTGTCTTGATTGCCATCGCCGTGGCGATGCTGCCAGCGGTCGCCGGTGCCGCGCCGGGCGCGACGCGGGTCGAGGAGGTGCGCACCTGGGACGGACCCAGTCATACGCGGGTGGTCTTTGACCTGAGCGGGGCACCGGATCATCAACTGTTCACCCTGACCGATCCGCATCGCGCGGTTATTGACCTGCGTGACGGGCGCATCCATGCCTCCCAGGTCGATGGCATCCGCGATGAGGGGCCGATTCGGCGGGTCCGCAGCGGGCGCCGCGACGAAGGCGTGCGCATCGTGCTTGACCTGGATCGGGCGGTGGCGGCGCAGTCGTTCACCATGGCGCCCAACGACACCGGTGGGCACCGGCTGGTGGTGGATCTGAGTGATCCCCAATCCGACCCGCCGGCCGATGCCGATGCCAGGGATACCCCGGCGGGCGGTGCCGACGCCGTGCGGCGGGCCCGGGACCAGGCCGCCGAGCCCTTCGTGGTGGCCATCGATGCCGGTCATGGCGGCAAGGATCCGGGCGCCATCGGTGCCGCGGGCACCTACGAGAAAAGCATCGTTCTGGCGGTGGCGCGCAAGTTCGCCGACCGCATCAACGCCATTCAGGGCCTTGAATCGGTGCTGATCCGTGACGGCGATTATTACATCGGGTTGCGTGAGCGCACCCGCAAGGCCCGGGCCGCCGGCGCGGATCTGTTTGTTTCGGTGCATGCCGATGCCTTCCATGATCAGCGCGTCCGCGGTTCGTCGGTCTTTGTGCTCTCGCGCAACGGGGCGTCCAGTGAAATGGCGCGCATGCTTGCCCGGCGCGAAAACCAGGCCGATCGCATCGGCGGCGTCTCGCTTTCCGACAAGGACGAGCAGGTGGCCTCGGTGCTGGTGGATCTGTCCCGCGCCCATACGGTTGAGGAAAGCCTGGATGTGGCGGATGTGCTGTTCAACGAGCTGGGTGCGCTGGGGGATGTGCACGGCAGTGGCGTCGAGCAGGCGGGCTTTGCGGTCCTGAAGTCGCTCGACATGCCTTCGGTGTTGGTGGAGCTGGCGTTTATCTCCAACCCCGAAGAAGAGCGGCGGCTGAAGTCGTCGAGCTATCAGCACCAGCTGGCGCGCGGCCTGACCGAGGGCGTTCGTGCCTATGTTGAGCAGACGCGCCCGGCGCTGGCGCTGGAGGGGGGCGATGAGGAATACCGGGTGCGGCCCGGCGATACCCTGTCGGCCATCGCCCAGCGCCATGCCGTGAGTGTCGGCGAGCTGCGCCGCGCCAACGAGCTGGCGGGCAGCACCATCGTTGCCGGTCACACGCTGCGGATCCCCTGAGCGGCATGCCGATCCAGCGTCTTGCCGCCGAGCTTGTCAATCAGATCGCCGCCGGCGAGATCATCGAGCGGCCGGCCTCGGTGCTCAAGGAACTGCTCGAGAATGCCCTCGATGCCGGCGCGCAGAGCGTGCAGATCGATATCGAGGCGGGCGGGCTCACACTGATTCGTGTGCGCGATGACGGGCGCGGCATGACGGCGGCCGATCTGCCCCTCGCCGTCGAATCCCACGCCACCAGCAAGATCGGCGCGCTGGACGATCTCGAGCATATCGCCACCCTCGGGTTTCGGGGCGAGGCATTGCCCAGCATTGCCTCGGTGGCCGCGCTGCAGATCACGTCGCGGGCGGCCGCCGAATCGCATGGCTACTGCCTGACCCCCAGCGAGTCGGCCACCCCTGCGCCGGCGCCGCATCCTCCGGGTACCACGGTGACGGTGCGGGACCTTTTTCATGCGGTGCCGGCCCGGCGCAAGTTTCTGCGCACCGAGCGCACCGAACTGCGCCACATCCAGGAGCTGGTCCGTCGGGTCGCGCTGGGCCGCCCCGAGGTGGGCTTTGCGCTCACCCATAACGGCCGGCGGCTGCTGGACCTGCCGGCGCTGGGACCAGCGGCGGCGGAACGGCGCGTGGGCGAGCTGATGGGCAGCGGCTTTGTCGATGCGTCGCTGCGCGTCGATGCCGAAGCGGCGGGGCTGCGCCTGCAGGGCTGGCTGGGCCTGCCGACGGCATCGCGCGGGCAGCCCGACCTGCAGTATGTCTATCTCAACGGCCGCATGATCCGGGATCGGCTGGTGATGCAGGCATTGCGTCGGGCCTACAGCGATGTGCTGTTCAAAGACCGTTATCCGGCGTATCTGCTGCACCTGCAGATGGACCCGGCGCGGGTCGATGTGAACGTGCATCCGACCAAGCATGAGGTGCGTTTCCGCGACAGCCGACTGATCTTTGATTT
>P_1C_Liq_3_UnCtyDRAFT_1000049_pt1 | contig 17129 bp, 15 predicted proteins | sample Pon1CUnioCityCA_5_FD_10231 | JGI IMG/M metagenome (IMG submission 10231)
CCCGACCTGCTTCCCGTGCCCATGGGCCGACGCCTCCGGCACTTCTTCCGGGATCCGCGGCTCGTCCAGCTCTTTTCCCGCTTCGCCACCTACAACGGATCGGACCCCGCCCGCACCCCCGGTACCTTCAACGTGATCGCCTACGCGGAACTCGCCTTCGGCTCCTGGCGCTGCGAGGGGGGCATGAGGGCGCTCGTCGACGCGCTGGTACAGCTGGCCGCGGACTGCGGGGTGGAGTTTGTGTACAACTGCGAGGCCGAGAGGATCCTCTTCGACCGGGCGGGGCGGGTGCGGGGCGTGCGCACCGCCGCGGGCGAGGAGATCGCCGCCGACCGGGTCGTCTGCAACCAGGACGCGGTGAGCGCCCGCAATGGCCCGCTGCTCGCCGAGCATCCTCGCGCCCGCCGCCTCCGGGTGCCCGCGGGCGAGCCGTCCAGCAGCGGCTTTGTCTTGCTCGTGGCGCACGAGGGCACCCGGGATGACCTCTCCTGCCACAACGTCTTCTTCCCGGCCGACTACGGCCGGGAATTCCGCGAGCTGTTCCGGAGCCCCCAACCCCTCGGGGACCCCACCCTCTACCTGTCCCGCCCCTCCAGTCTCGATCCGGCCCTCGCCCCCGCCGGGGCCGAGGGGTGGTTCGTCCTCGTGAACGCGCCCAGCCTGGCGGGCTTCCAGGCCTGGAAGGAGGAGGACTACGCTGGCTTCCTCCTGGAACGCCTGCAGGAGCGGGCCGGGCTCGACCCCTCCCGGGTCCGCTGGCACCGCGCCCACGGGCCCTCTCTCTACCGGGAGCGCTACCGCTCCTGGGAGGGCACCCTCTACGGGCTCAGCTCGAACACCCTCCGCCAGGCCTTCCTCCGGCCGGCCAACCGCCTGCCCGCCGCACCCGGGCTCTCCTTCGCGGGAGGATCCTCCCATCCCGGCGGAGGCATCCCCCTCGTCCTGTTGAGCGGCCGCTTCGCCGCGGAGGCGGTGGCCTGAAGGATTGCCGCCTTTGCGCCCCCATCCCCCCACGCCCTCCCTCCTTCTCTGCGCCGGAATGGCCCTGCTGCTCGGCAGCCCCCTGCAGGCGGACGACGGGGGTGCGGGCCCCGGGGACGAGCAGCCCCCGCCCGACTACCGCGAGCAGGGAGACCTGCCGGTGGAGGCACCGGCGGAGGACGGCCTCCTCACCGGGGACGGCTTCCACTTTCTCGAGGACTTCAAGAACGAGGTCTACAAGGACTTCGCCAAGGCCACCCGCTGGCTCGACCGCACCCTCGCCCGCAATGTCACCGCCGAGGAGGATTACGGGCGCAACCGCATCACTCTGACCCCGAGCCTGACCTACGAGACCGGCCACCGGACCCGCTGGAGCCACGACCTCGGCATCCGGGCGGACATCCGCCTCTCGCGGCTCCAGAAAAAGCTCCGGCTGGTCGTGAACAACGAGGAGTTCGGCGCCCTCCCGGAGTCGGACAAGGCGGAGACCGAACAGGACTTCCGGGTCGGGCTGGCCCGGCAGATCGGCCAGCTCATCGACACGAGCATCGGCGCCTCCGGGATCAACCCGCCCACCGGCTACGCCGAGGGCCGCTGGGGCACGGGGGGGCGGCTCCGCGACTGGCTGGGGTCCGTCCAGCTGAAGGCCTACTACCGCACGGACTCCCGCGGACTCGGCACTTCCGGAAGCCTCGGCTGGGGGCGCTGGTGGGACCGGATCCAACTGCGAAGCTCCACCGGCTACCGCGCGGACCACCAGACGAGGGACGAGGTGACCTGGGCCTCCTTCTACTCGCTCGGTTACGTGGACCGGCTGATCGGGCCGGAGGAGCCCCGCCCGCTCGTCTCCCCGTCGAAGGTCGCCCGTGGCTACGATCTCGGCTACCGCATCTCGGGCAACCTCACCACCGCGCCCACCGTGGCGGGTCACCAGATCGTCGCTCACTACAAGCAGCCCATCCGCAGGAACTGGATCTTCTACACGCTCTCCCCGGAGGTCCGCTGGCAGGAGAATCAAGACTGGCAGGCGGACTTCCGTTTCCAGCTGAGCCTGCAGATCCTCATCTGGGGGCTTTCCCGGTAGCGAGGGTCAGCCCGGCCGGGCGGGGCGCCCGCCCATGGCCTTCGGGGCCTCAGTCCGCGAGGTACTCGACCGGGGCGGGTTCCTCCACGGCGGCATTTTCCGGACTGGGGTGGCGCGGGTAGCGGAACTCCCGGCCCTCGTAGTTGGTCAGCACGACTTCCTCGTCGGTCACCTCGCGCACGTAGTCCGGGTTGATCGGGATCTTCCCGCCGCCCCCGGGGCCGTCGATGACGAACTGGGGAATGGCGTAGCCACTGGTGTTTCCGCGGAGGGCCCGGATGATCTCGACCCCCTTCTCCACCCCCGTGCGGAAGTGCGCGCTGCCGGTGATGAGGTCGCACTGGTAGAGGTAGTAGGGGCGCACCCGCATCATGAGGAGGCGGTGGATGAGGGAGCGGTAGACCTCGGGGTCGTCGTTCACTCCCTTGAGGAGGACCGACTGGTTGCCGATGGGAGTCCCGGCGAGGGCGAGCCGCTCGGTCGCTTCGTAGAGCTCCTGCGTGCACTCCTTGGGGTGGTTGGCATGGATGCTCATCCAGATGGGCCCGTGCTTGCGGAGCACCCCGCAGAACTTCTCGGTGATGCGCTGGGGGAGGAAGACCGGGATGCGACTGCCGATGCGGATGAACTCGAGGTGCGGGATCGCCCGCAGCCGCCCGAGGAGATAGTCCAGCTTGACGTCGTTGAGCAGCAGGGGGTCACCCCCGCTGAGGAGGACATCGCGGATCTCCGGGTGCTCCTCGATGTAGCGGAGGCCCTCCTCGAAGTTGGGGTGAAAGTTGTAGTCCTGCGCGTTCGAGACGAGCCGGCTCCGCGTGCAGTAGCGGCAGTAGGCCGCACAGCGATCGGTCACGAGGAAGAGGACCCGGTCCGGGTAGCGGTGGACGACGGTATCCACCGGCATGGTGGATTCCTCTCCGACCGGATCGAGGAGCTCCTCCGGTGCGGTCCGGCTCTCCGCGCCCCGCGGGATGACCTGCTTGCGGATCGGGCATTCCGGATCCTTCGGGTCGATGAGGTTGAAGAAGTAGGGCGTAATCGCCAGGGAGAGCTTGTACGCGGAGAACCGCGCCCCCATCCGCTCGTCCGGAGTCAGTTCCAAGTAGTGCTCCAGCTCGTCCGCAGTCGTGATGCGGTTCTGCAGCTGCCAGCGCCAGCTTTTCCATTTCTCTTCCGGGACATCGGCCCAGTGGCCCTGTCCGCGGAACCAGTTTTCTCGTCGATCGTTTGGGTACATGGCGACCTGGTCCAGTGCTTGAAACAAGAAGGGCTAATCCGGTTCCAAGCCGATGTCAAAGACGGGTCCCGCTCGGGGGCCCGGAAAAATCCCGCCGCGTTCTCTTGTTGCCCCACCCGACCCCCTCGCCGAAAAACAATTCCATGCAGCCGATGCCAGCAGTCTTCGCCCTCGAGGACGGGAGCGTGTTCTCCGGGACGGGGTTCGGGGCGACCGGGACCGTGACCGGCGAGGCCGTCTTCAACACGAGCCTGACCGGGTACCAGGAAATCCTCACCGACCCCTCCTACCGCGGCCAGATCGTCACGATGACGGCCCCGCAGATCGGGAATTACGGCATCAACCCGGAGGACTCCGAGTCCGACCACCCCCAGGTGAGCGGTTTCGTGGTCCGGGAGATCAGCCCGATCGCCAGCAACTGGCGCTCCGTGCAGACCCTGCCCGACTACCTCGCCGCGGCCGGCATCCCCGGGATCAGCGGGGTCGACACCCGCGCCCTCACCCGGCGGATCCGGTCGGCCGGCGCCATGAAGAGCTGCCTCTCCGTCGGGGAGATCGGGGCGGAGGAGGCGGTCGAGCGCGCGCGGGCCTGGGCCGGGCTGGTCGGGGTCGACTACGTGCAGGAGGTCACCCGGACCGCCGCGGGCCCCTGGCACGGCCCGGAGGGTCAACTGCCGGAGCGGTCCGTGGACCGCCCGCGCTACCGGGTCGCCGCCATCGACTACGGGGCAAAGGAGTCCATCTTCCGCCGGCTGGCCTCCTACGGCTTCGAGGTGGTTGTCTTCCCGGCGCGGGCCACCCCCGCGGAAATCGCGGCGGTGGAGCCGGACGCGGTCTTCCTCTCCAATGGTCCCGGCGACCCCGCCGCGGTCGGGTACGCCCACGAGAACGTACGCGCGCTGCTCGAGGAGTACCCGACCTTTGGCATCTGCTTTGGCCACCAAGTGATCACCCACGCCCTCGGCGGGGAGACCTTCAAGCTGAAGTTCGGCCACCGCGGGGGAAACCAGCCAGTCAAGGACCTCGCCACCGGCCGGGTCATTATCACTTCCCAGAACCACGGCTTCGCCACCGTGCCGGAGTCGCTGAAGGGCCGGGCCGAGGTCACCGAGATCAACCTGAACGACGACACCGTCGCCGGGCTGCGCCTGCGCGACAAGCCGGTCTTCTCCGTCCAGTACCACCCTGAGGCCGGCCCGGGCCCCCACGACGGGGAGGACCAGTTCGAGAAGTTCTACCGGATGGTGGACGAAGCCCGGAAGGGCCGGGTGGCCTCGGCCGCGGACTGATCCTCCCCGATCTGACCGCTCCCCGGCAGGACTTCCCGGGCTCCCCGCTCCCCGGACAAACCGCTCGCGCGGCGTCCCCGCCGATGCGATTCCCCGCTTGCTCGCCGCAGCGAGGCGACGCCCGAACCGCGGGCTAAGCTCCCGGCCGACGGAAGACGAGCGAGCCGTTGTGGCCCCCGAATCCGAGGTTGTTCGTCACCGCAACGCGCACGTCCCGCTGCACGGCCCGGTTCGGCGCGCAGTCGAGGTCGCAGTCCGGATCGGGCTCCTCGTAGTTGATCGTGGGGGGGATCCAGCCGGTCTCGATCGCCTTGCAGCAGGCCGCCGCCTCCACTCCCCCGGCGGCCCCGAGGAGATGGCCGGTCATCGACTTGGTGGAGGAGAGAATGAGTTCCTTCGCGTGTTCCCCGAACACCTTCTTCACGGCCAGCGTCTCGAACTTGTCGTTGTAGGGGGTCGAGGTGCCGTGCGCGTTGATGTAGTCGACTTCCTCCGGCCCGACTCCTCCCTCGTCGAGGGCGTACTGGAGGGCTTCCCCCAGACCCTTGCCCTCCGGGTCCGGCATCGTGATGTGGTGGGCGTCGCAGGTGGCCGCGTAGCCGACAATCTCCGCGTAGATGCGGGCCCCGCGCCGACGGGCCCCCTCTTCCGTCTCGAGGATGAGAACACCGGCTCCCTCCCCCATGACGAAACCGTCGCGCTTCTTGTCGAAAGGGCGGCTCGCCCTCTCCGGCTCGTCGTTGAAGTGGGTGCTCATCGCCTTCATCGAGCAGAAGCCGGCATAGCCCAACCCGGTGATCGCCGCCTCGCTGCCCCCGGCCACCATGACATCCGCCCGGCCACTCCGGATCATGTGGAAGGATTCACCGATGGCGTGGGCGCCCGTCGCGCAGGCACTGACAATCCCGAAATTCGGCCCGCGGGCCCCGATCTCGATCGCGACCACCCCAGAGGCCATGTCCGCGATGAGGGCGGGAATCATGAAGGGGGAAACCTTGCGCGGACCCCGCTCAAAGAGGACTCGCGACTGCTGCTCGATCGTTTCCATGCCCCCGATGCCGGAGCCGATGAGGACCCCGATGCGGGCCGGATCCACCGCCTCCGGGTCGAGGGATCCGTCCGCCAGCGCCCGGCGGGTCGCCGCCACCGCAAACTGGGTGTAGCGGTCGTTGCGGCGGGCCTCCTTCGGGTCCATGTAATCCGACGGGTCGAAGTCGTTGACCTCCGAAGCCACCTTGCAGGTGTACCCTTCCGAATCGAAACGGGTGATCGGCCCCAGCCCGGAACGACCGGCCACCAAGGAATCCCAGAAGGATTCCACCGTGTTTCCGAGGGAGCTGATCACCCCGATCCCGGTGACTACGACCTTCCGGTTCTGCTGGGGGGATGGCATGGCGTCACCGGGTGCCGCGCGGGCGCCCTCTCCGCTCTAAGCGCACTTACCCTTGATGTACTCGATCACGCTGCCGACGGTCTGCAGCTTCTCCGCGTCCGCTTCGGGGATTTCCCCCTCAATGACGTCCTTGAATTCCTCCTCGAAGGCCATGATCAACTCCACCGTGTCGAGGGAGTCGGCCCCGAGGTCGTCCAGGAACGACGCCTCCGGCTTCACCTGCTCCTCGTTCACGTTGAGCTGATTGACGATGATTTCGACGACGCGGTCTTCGATCGATTTGTCTGCCATTGGGAAATTCTCCGTTGTTGAGGGAACGGTTGGCAAATCAAATCACCATACCACCGTCAACGGTAAAGACCTGCCCGGTGATGTAGGCGGCCTCCGGGCTGCTCAGGTAACCGACCATCGAGGCGATGTCCGCCGGCGTGCCCATCCGCTTGAGGGGGATCAGCTTGAGGATCGTACCGCGGGTTTCCTCCCCCAGCTCACTGGTCATGTCCGTCTCGATGAAGCCGGGAGCCACCGCGTTCACGGTGATGGAGCGCGCCGCCAGCTCCTTCGCGAGGCTCTTGGTCAGCCCGATCATCCCGGCCTTGGCCGCCGCGTAGTTGGCCTGGCCGGCGTTCCCGGTGAGACCGATGACCGAGGAGATGTTAAGGATCCGGCCGAAACGCTTGCGGGTCATCGGGCGGACGAATGCCCGCGTCATGTGGAAACAGCTGTCCAGATTGGTGCGGAGGACCTCGTCCCACTCGGACCCGTCCATGCGGATGAAGAGGTTGTCCCGGGTGATGCCCGCATTGTTCACGAGGGTGTCGACGTAGCCGTGCTTCCCGAGGACCTCCTCCCCCAGCGCGGCGACCGCCCCCGCATCGGCCACGTCGCACCCGTAGGCCTCGGCCACGCCCCCGGCGGCCTCCACCGCCGCCACCGCCCGGCCCGCCGACTCCGTGGAGCGGGCGACGCAGAGCACCCGCATCCCCCGGCGACCCAGTTCCTCCGCGATCGCCAGCCCGATCCCCCGGCTGGCCCCGGTCACCAATGCCGTACGCATTTCACTCTCTTCGTCACTCATAGCCGCGTACCCTGTGGCCCGGGCCCGTCGAGTCCAACCCGGATTTCCGCGCCCCCTCCCAGGGATTTCTGCTCCGTCTTCCCGTCCTTGCCTTGCCCCGCCCGCGCCGCTCCCCTCTACCGGGAATCCACCCCCCACGCATGACTTCCGTAAAACTCCAGAAATTCATGGCCGAAACCGGTCTCTGCTCCCGCCGCGAGGCCGAGAACCGCATCCGCGAGGGGCGGGTGGAGGTCGACGGCGAGACCGCCACGATCGGTGACCGCATCGACCCGGACGCCGCCCGCGTCCGCGTCGACGGCCGGATCCTCCGACCCCGCCAGCAGGCCCACCGCACCCTCGTGGTCAACAAGCCCCGCCGCTGCGTCTGCACGCACCGCGACCCCCACGCCGAGCGCACCGTTTTCGACCTCGTCCCCCCCTCCCTCCGGGACGACCGCCTCCTCTGTGCGGGACGACTCGACAAGGACAGCGAGGGGCTGGTGGTCCTCTCCACCGACGGCGACCTCGTGCAGCAGCTCGCCCACCCCACCGGCCGCATCGTCAAGCGTTACCGCGTCCGCGTGCAGCGCCCGCTGGAAGAGGGGGACATTCCCAAGCTCCTCCGGGGCCGCACCGTCGAGGGGGACTGGCTGCAGTTCGACCGGGTGGTCCTCCTCCCCAGCAACTCCCACCCGGGCTGCGAACTGGAGGTCCACCTCTCCCACGGACGCAAGCGGGAAATCCGCCGCCTCCTCCAATCCTTCGGATACCTCGTGAAGCGCCTCGAGCGCTTCCAGATCGGGGGCTACCGCCTGCGGGGCCTCGCCCGGGGACAGGTCCGGCCGCTCCGCGGGCCGGAAATAAAACGATTGTTGGCCCCTCCCCGCTCTTCCTAGGATCCATCTATGCAGCGATGGTTGGCCTACACGGCGGGGGCTTTCCTCCTCGCCTGGACCGGGGGACTCGTCGAGGTGCGCGCCGACATCGAGATTCTCTACCTCGAGCCGACTACCTCCTCGCCGGTCCTCAGCACGATCTCCACCGAGTCCGAAGACTTCCGGCGGTCCGAGGTAGTCGCGGGCACGGGCGGCTGGCGCCGCGTTGCCCGCACGGACAGCTACTCCGGCTTCATCCGGGAGGAGGCCCTCGATGCGGGGGGAGAGGTCCGGCCGGGCACCCCGGTCTACCTGACCCCTTCCGCGAATGCCGCGGAACTCACCACGGTCGCCGCGGGCGATGAGGTCCGGGTGAACTTTGTCGACGACTGGACGGAGATCAGCATCCGCAAGTCCATCCCGGGCTTTGTCCGGCCGAGCGCGGCCCCACCCACCGAGGGCTTCCTCCCGCCGCTCATGGAGGAGGTGGCGCCGGCCGTCGCCGCGGAGGAGGCCGCGCCCGAACCCGCCCCGGCGGCCACCGAGCCCGGGCCGGAAATTGTTCCGGACGACACCGAAACGGTTGCGGTCGATCCGCTGGAAGCGGGAACCCCCGAGGGGGAAGAGCGGGAGACCACGGAGATCGTGTCCGTCCTCCCGGCGGAGGAGGCCGCCGGGCCTCCCGCAGACGATGCGCCCGTCCCGCCCCCGGCCGCGCCAGCTCCTCCGGAGCCACCCATGGCCGACCCCGTCGAGGAAGTCACCGTGATCGAGGAAACAGTTTCCACCGCGGAGCCCCCTTCCCCCGAGCCGGCCCCGGCCGCCGAGGACGCGGCCGGGATCCCCGCGCGCATGGAGGCCGCCGTCGTGGAGGAGGCCGCCACGGCCCTGCCCCCGGAAGTCCCGGTGCGCATCCTCCCGGTCGACCGTAGCCTCCCGACCCGGCCGGCCGAAGCCGNNGCGAGCCGGGCGGCACCCGACCGCCAGCCCGTTCCCGTCCGCGTGGAGCGAAGGGTGCCCGCGCCACCCTCCGACATCCTCCGCACCTTCCGCGGCCGCCTCGAATTGAACCGCAGCACCCTCGGANTCGCCCGGGAGTTTCGCCTCCAGCTGGTCNACTCCCGCGGCCGCCGCATCGCCTTCATCGACGACTCGGAAGTGGCCAGCGCCAGCTGGATCGACCGCATCGGCGAGCGCGTCCGCGTGATCGGGGCGGCCAGCCCCAGCTCCGGGGCCCGCCGCTTCGTGATTCGGGCGGTCAACATCATTCCCTGGTAGAGCCGGCCCCGCGCCGGTCCGCTCCCGCTCCCACCGCTGTACCCCCGCCTCCCCATGGAACTCCTCGACGGTAAATCCCTCGCCTCCACCCTCACCCAGGAACTCGCCGACCGCGTGGCCGCCCTCCCCGGAGCCCGCCGGCCCAAGGTCGCCTTCGTCCGCGTCGGCGAGGACCCGGCCTCCGTCTCCTATGTCCGCAAGAAGGAGCGAACGGCCGCCGAGGTCGGGATCGAGAGTGAACTCCACGTCTTCCCGGACGACATCGCCAAGGACGATCTCTTTGCCGAGGTGGACCGGCTCAACGCGGACCCCACGGTCGACGGCATCCTCATCCAGTCTCCCCTCCCCGGCCACATTCCCGACGAGGAGGCCTTCGACCGGGTCGATCCCTCCAAGGACGTCGACGGCTTTCACAAGGTGAACCTCGGCAAGCTTGTCCAGGAAGACCCCACCGGCTTCGTCGCCTGCACGCCCCGCGGTATCCTCACCCTGCTCGACCGCTACGGTATCGCCATTCCGGGCAAGCGGGTCGTCGTCGTCGGGCGCAGCCTCATCGTCGGCAAGCCGCTCGCCCTCCTCTTTCTCCGCCGGCAACAACTCGGCAACGCCACCGTCACCGTTTGCCACTCCCGCACCCCCGACCTCGGCGAGGTGACCCGCCAGGCCGACATCCTCGTCGCCGCGGTCGGCCAGCCCCGCATGATCGACGCCTCCATGGTGCGACCGGGCGCGGTGGTGGTCGACGTCGGCATCAACCGCGTGCCGGACGCGTCCAAAAAATCCGGCCACGCCCTCGTCGGGGATGTCGACTTCGACAGCGTCCAGCCCCTCTCCGGCCCGATCACCCCGGTGCCCGGAGGCGTGGGTCCGCTCACCGTGGCCATGCTCATGGAAAACACCCTGCAGGCGTACCAACTCCACGAGGGGGTCCACCCGGCATGACCGAGCCGGGACCGGAGTCAGACCGCCTCTCCGAGGAGCCCACCGACCCCACCGACCGCGGGGACACCTCCGTTCCCGCCGGGCTTCCCTCCCGGCTCGCCGCCCTCCTCCTCGACCTGATCCTCCTCCTGCTCCTCTTCACCTTCTTCGTTACCCAGGTGGTCTTCCCGGTCTGGTTTCCGGGCATGACCGGGGAGCTCCTCGATGCCTGGGAACACTTCCAGGACACCGGGGAAGTCATGCCCGAGGACGAGCGCCTCCAGCGTGCGCTCAACACGATCAACCTGATCTCCTTCTTCCTCTTCTTCCTCTACTTTGCCTTCGTCCCCCGCCTCGCCGGGGGCGGCACCCTCGGGCAGCGGGTCTTCAACCTTCGTATCGAAAACTCCGACCGGGGCGGTCCCGCCAACCAGGCGGGCCTCGTCGTGCGCGCGGTCATCAAGACGATGTGTCTCCAGGTGCTCTTCCCGCTGCTCACCCTCCTCTTCCTCCTCGCCCTGACCAATCCCCGTCGCCGCACCCTCCACGACCGCTTCGGCCACACCGTCGTAGTCCGCGGGCCGGCCTTCCGCCGGGACCGCACCGCCGATTCCTCCCCGTCATGAATTCCGATCTCCCTCCCCTCTTCTTCCTCGGTGCCGGGCGGATGGCCGGTGCCATGGTGCGCGGCCTCCTCGCCGCCGGAGCGATCTCCCCCGACCAAATCGTCTGCAGCGGCGGGCGCGGCCTCAGCGCGGAGGCTCTCGCCGCGGAGACCGGGATCCGCCGGGAGACCGATCCCCTCACCGCCCTCGCCGCCAGCGAGGTCCTCGTGCTCGCCTGCAAGCCCCACCAGCTCGACGAGCTTCCGCCGGAACTGGCCGCCACCACCGCGGGCAAGCTGGTCGTCTCCGTGCTCGCCGGCATCCCCCTCGCCCGTCTCCGCCAACGGGCCCCACAGGCCCGCAACCTCGTGCGCACCATGCCGAACACGCCTTCCCGCATCGGGGAGGGCATGACCGCCTACGCCATGGACGAGCCGCTCACTTCCCACGACGAGGGCATCGTACGGGCCCTCCTCGAGCCCCTCGGCAAGGTCCTCCCCATCGCCGAGAGCCATCTCGACGCGGTCACCGCAATCAGTGGGAGCGGGCCCGCCTACGTCTTCGAGTTCACCCGGGCCCTCGCTGCCGCCGGGGAGTCCCTCGGTCTGGAGCCCGCCGACGCCGCCCGCCTCGCCCGGCAGACGGTGATCGGGGCGGCCGGGCTCCTCGCCCAGCGCAGCGGATCCCCCGCCGCCGAGCTGCGCGACGAGGTGGCCTCGCCGGGGGGAACCACGGAGGCCGGCCTGCGCGCGCTCGAGGAAGCCGGCCTCGAGGAGGCCCTCCGCCGCACGGCCACCGCCGCCCGCGACCGCAGCCGGGAACTCTCCGCCGGCTGAGCGGGGCTGTCGGCCGCCGCCTTCCCCCACCCCTCCGTCATGGCCGAGGCCCACACCGAGCTCCCCGCCGGATCGGTCGTCGTCACCGGGGGCGGCGGCTTTCTCGGCAGCGCCCTCCTCTGGGAGCTGAACCGCCACGGCTACGAGAACCTCCTCGTGGTCGACGAGTTCGGCACGGGCGACAAGTGGAAGCACCTCCGCGGCCTCCGCTTCCTCGACCTGCTCTCCCCGGAGGAATTCCTCCACCATTTCACCCGGGATCCCGCCCTCGCCGCCACCGTCGGCACGGTCTTCCACCTCGGGGCCTGCTCCGCCACCACCGAGCGGGACATGGATTACCTCCTCCGCAACAACTACGCCTACACCCGCGACCTCTGCGCCGCCGCCCGCCGGGCTGGCTGCCGGTTCGTCTACGCCTCCTCCGCCGCCACCTACGGGAACGCCACCGGCCACCAGGACGAGGATCCGGCCACCCTCGACGACCTCCGCCCGCTCCATCCCTACGGCTACTCCAAGCACCTCTTCGACCTCCACGCCCACCGCGCGGGCTTCCTCAGCGAGATCGTCGGGCTGAAGTACTTCAACGTCTTCGGGCCCCACGAGGACCACAAGGGCGAGATGCGCAGCATGGTCCGCAAGGCCTGGGAACAGGTCCGCGCGGAGGGCCGCCTCCGGCTCTTCCGGAGCCACCGTCCGGAGTATGGCGACGGGGAACAGGAGCGCGACTTCCTCTATGTGAAGGACGCCGTCCGCATGACCCTCCACCTCGCGGCAACGCCCGCCGCCGGCGGACTCTACAACCTCGGCTCCGGGCAAGCCCGCACCTGGCGCGCCCTCGCCCGGGCGGTCTTTGCCGCCCTCGGCCGGGAGGAACGCATCGAGTTCATCGAGATGCCACCGGAGATCCGCGACCAGTACCAGTACTCCACCCGCGCGGAGATCGGCCGCCTCCGCGCCACCGGCTACACCGCCCCGGTCACCCCGCTGGAGGACGCGGTCGCCGATTACCTGCAGAACTACCTCGAACCCGGACGCTCCCTCGGCGCATGACCACCACCCCGTCCCCCACCCTCCGCCTCCTCTCCTGGAACGTGAACGGGCTGCGCGCCTGCCTGAAGAAGGGCTTCGCGGAGACCATCCGCGCGGAGGACCCCGATGTCCTCTGCCTGCAGGAAACCCGGCTCGGCGCGGACCAGCCCCCCGAACTCGACCTGCCGGACCTCCCCCACCGCACCTTCCACTCCGCGGACAAGCCGGGCTACGCCGGCACGGCCCTCCTCGCCCGCACGGCACCCCTCGCCGTGGAGACGGACGCCGCCGGTGCCGCCCTCGCCGGGGAGGGACGCCTCCTCGCCGCCGAGTTCGCCGACCACTACGTCGTCACTGCCTACGTCCCCAACTCCCAGGACGGGCTCCGCCGGCTCGACTACCGCTGCGGGGTCTGGGAACCGGCGGTGCGCTCCTACCTCGCCCGGCTCGCCGACCACAAGCCGGTCCTCTACGGCGGCGACCTGAATGTCGCCCACCGGGAGATCGACATCGCCCGCCCGGCCAACAACCGGCGCTCCGCCGGGTTCACCGACGAGGAGCGCGCCGAGATGGACCGATTGCTCGAGAGCGGCTTTCTCGACTCCTTCCGCGTCTTCCACCCGGACGAGCCGGGGCGCTACTCGTGGTGGAGCTTCCGCGCCAAGTCCCGCGAGCGGAATGTCGGCTGGCGGTTGGACTACTTCCTCGTCTCCGCCGATGCCCGGGAGCGCCTGGTGGACGCCGAGATCCTCGACACCCTCCACGGCAGCGACCACTGCCCGGTCCGGGTCGAGTGGCGGGTGGCCTGAACGGGGGAGCACGATCCCTCTACGGGGAGGGCACGGACGGCCACTCCTCCCCGCCAACCGACAGCACGCGCAGGGGGAAGGGTCCCGGGCCGGACTCCCCCGACCCCTCCGCCCCGGCTGGGACGAGGAGCCGGCTCTCCGGCAGCGCGCCCCCCCCTTCGCCGAGACCGGCCAGTCTCCGCAGGACCGGCGGGGGCGCCGCGGACGCCGGGTCGGACCAGAGGAGAAGGGCGCCGGCGGGCGGGCCACCCTCCCCCGAACCTCCGCGGGGACGCGGACCCTGCGGTGCCACGAAGAAGCTCTCCGGGAAGAAGCGCCGGAAGTTCCCCGCGAGATAGCCGTCCTCGGCGTACCACAGGGGGGGGATCCCGTACTCCGCCCGGATCTCCGCGGCCGCCTCCGCGAAGGGCTGGTGGTGGCGGCTGGGCGTCCACCCGGCCACCCGCGCGGTCATCGTCGCGAGGACGGTCGCCGCGAGCACCCCGCTGGCCAGCGCGAACCGCCGGAGCACGGGGAGGGGCGGCACCCGCCGGTACACTCCCACGACGATCCAGAGGGGCAGGAAGAAGAGGAGGGGCTGGAACCAGCGGTCCTTGAAGTGGGTGGATCCGCTCAGGAGGACAAGGAGGAGGGCCACGCCGAGGCTGGCGAGGACGAGCCGGGCGAGAAAGGGTCCCGCCCCGGGCCAGCCGCGTTTGGCGAGGGGAAGGGGTTCCCCGGAGTGGCCCCAGCGCCGGAGGATCCACAGGTAGAGGGCGGGCAGGAGGAGGAGGCCGGCGTAGAGGAGGAGGGCCCAGCCGAAGGAGCGCACGCCCGCCCAGGCGTCCCCGGGGAAGGTGTAACCGCCCCCCGCCGGCTCGAGCTTGTGCAGGCTGCCGGTGATTCGCTCCCACGCGAAGAGACCCCCGACCACATAGGGCAGCACGAGCAGGGCGAGCACGCCGAGGGTGAGGAGAAAGGACTTGCGCAGCACGACCCTCCGCATCCCCGCGGTCGCCAGGGAGGCGAGGAGGAGCGCCGCCCAGAAGAGGGCGTAGTTGTACTTGCTGAGGAAACCGGCCGCGAAGAAGACGCCGAGGAGGAGATACCCGCCCGCGGTCGGCCACTCCCGCAGGCGGGCGAGAGCCCAGAGGGTGCCCGCGGCGATCGCTGTCACCAGCACGGTATGGGTGAGGTCCCGCTGGGATTCCCAGGCGAGCTGGGGGATCCAGAGGAGGAGGAAGACGGCCAGGCCAGCCGCGGCCACGGACCCGCTCCAACGGCGGGCCACCGCGAAGACGGAGAGGTAGGTCCCGGCGAGGAGGAGGTTCTTCAGGAGGGCCAGGCCCACGATTCCGGGCCCGGTCACCGCGAAGACGAGCTTCTGCAACCAGGTGTAGAGGGGGGGCTGCGGGCCGTAGATGAGCTGCCAGCGCTGGGTGAGCACCATCTGCTCAGCCTCGTCGAGCTCCAGCCCTGTCGAGAAGGCCACCCGGAGAAGGAACTGCAGGAGGAAATAGCCGGCGATGGCGGCGGGCACCGCCCGGCCCATCCAGGTCTCCACGCGACGCCGGGGTTCCATGCGGTTCCCGTTCACGCCTCCGCGAGAAGGGCCTCCCGCAGCGGGGCCGCCGGGTCGTGGCGGGGCTCCCAGGGGTGTCCCTCGATCTCGCGGACGGGCACGAGGGGAAGGAGGGCGTTGGAGAGGTAAACGGCCTCCGCCTCCCGGAGATCGGCCACCCGCACGCGCGCCTCCCGTGCGCGCAAGCCGCCCGCCCCTCCCCCCGCCCCGATCCGCAGGAGCCGCTCCCGCACGACACCCGGCAGCGCCCCGGAAGACAGGGGCGGAGTCTGCAGCTCGCCCTTCCGCCAGACAAAGAAGTTGCTGAGGGCTCCCTCCACGATCTCCCCGGAACGCGCGAGAAGGGCCTCGTCGTAGGCGCGGCTGCGGGCCTCCCGGTGGGCGAGGAGATGGGCCACGTAGTTGCCGTCCTTCCACGCGCTCATCGGGGAGAATCCGGGGTGCGGCATGCTCGGGAAACAGGTCCGCAGCGAAGGGGGCACCACTTCCACGCGCGGCTCGGGACGCAGCCGGAGCAACCAGTCCATCCGCCCCCGGCCGCGGTGCAGGGAGAGTCGGGCGACTCCGGCCGGGAGCTGGTTGCGCTCGGCGAGCTGCTCCGCGGCCCGGGCGATGACCCCGCGTCCGGGAGCGGGACCGAGCCCCATGGCGGTCGCGGTGCGGGCGAGTCGCTCCCAGTGGTCCTCGAGGAAGCGCAGCTTCCCGCCGGTCCACGCCATGGTCTCGAAGCAATTGTACCCGTAGAGCCAACCGTCCGAGAGGGGATCGACGGGGATGGGGCCGTTCTCGCGCAGTTCCCCGTTCCAGACGATCCAGGCTTCGTCCTCCCCGCTCATCCGGCCACCCTCCGGTCGTGGGCGCGGGCGGGATCCACGGCCGCCCAGCCGGCCGCCGCGAGGAGGCGCTCCGCCTTGTTCAGGGTCTCCTCGTACTCCGCCGCGGGATCGGAGTCGGCCACGATCCCCGCGCCCACGCCAAAGGAGAGGGAATCGCCCTCCTTCTCGAGGGTACGGATGGCAATGTTCGTGTGGAACTGGCCGTCCGCCGAGAGGCAACCGATCGTCCCGCAGAAGGCCCGGCGGGGCGAGGGCTCGAGGGCCGCGAGAATCTCCATGGCCCGCAGCTTGGGAGCCCCGGTGATCGAGCCGCCGGGATAGGTGGCCGCGAAGAGTTCCGGCCAGCCGACCCCGGCCCGGAGCTCGCCGCGCACGCGGCCGACGAGGTGGTGGACGGAGGCGAAGGATTCGATCGCGAAGGGCCTTTCCGCGCGCACCGTGCCCGGCCGACAGACCCGCCCGAGATCGTTGCGCTCCATGTCCACGATCATGAGCAGTTCGGCCTGCTCCTTCCGGTTGCCCCGCAGCTCCCGGGCAAGCTGCCGGTCGCGGGCGGAATCGGCCGAGCGGGGACGGGTTCCCTTGATGGGCCGGGTCTCCACGGGGCCGCCGAGCCGCCCGGTGAGGAACCACTCGGGCGAGCTGGAGAGGATCTGCCGGGGGCCGGTGTCGAGATAGGCGGCCGCCGGGGCGGGGTTGGCCTCCCACAGGCTCCGAAACAGGCCGACCGCCGATCCGCGGTGCTCCCCCTGAAAACGCTGCGCAAGGTTCACCTGGTAAATGTCCCCGGCGGCAATCCACTCCTGGGCCCGCCGCACGCGCGCCTCGTAATCCGCCCGCCCGAGGTCGGAGGTCGGGAGGGTCGCCGGCTCCCCCTCACGGGAGAAGTCCCCCGGCTCCACGGGAACGGGCCGTTGGGCCACCGCTTGGACCTCCTCCACCCAGGCGTCGAGCTGGTCGGCCTCTCCCCGGACGACAGCGAGGGTGGTGCCGCGGTCCCCGTCGTGGAGAAGGAAGCGGTCGTACCAGCCCCACCAGCCGGCGAGCGCGAGGGGTGCCTCCGGGGGATAGCCGGGCACACGGCCCGCATACTCGNAGTGCCCGATCGCCCCGCCNGCAAAGGGTAGGTCGGCCCGCGCGGGGACCGCTCTTTCCGCCGTCCAGCGGGCGAGGCGCTCGAGGAGGTTGCCGTCCGCCGCGGTGGCCCACTCCGCGGGGCCCCAGGAGAGGAGGATCCCGCGCCGCTGGTGCGTCCCTCCTCCCGCGGGAAGCCGCAGGAGGACGGGGTGGGACCGGTCGGAGGCCCTCGCCAGCCAGTCGAGGGGCCCACCGGGC
>P_1C_Liq_3_UnCtyDRAFT_1000057_pt1 | contig 16352 bp, 15 predicted proteins | sample Pon1CUnioCityCA_5_FD_10231 | JGI IMG/M metagenome (IMG submission 10231)
GCGAACACATGGAGCCGCCCGCCACGCGCCCGGACCTCCTGGAGATTGGACTTGAGCTTTTCCACCAGGTCGTCGTTGGGGGCCACCGTCACCACCGGCATCTCGGCATCCACCAGGGCCAGCGGGCCATGCTTGAGTTCGCCCGCCGGATAGGCCTCGGCATGGATGTAGGAGATCTCCTTGAGCTTGAGCGCACCCTCCATGGCAATCGGATACTGGGTGCCGCGCCCCAGAAACAGACTGTGATGCTTGTCGACGAACTGCTCTGCCATCGCCTCGATCGCGGGCTCGAGCGCCAGCACATCCTCGATCTGCCGGGGCAGGCTGCGGAGAGCGGTCACCAGTCGAGCTTCCTCGGCGGCTCGCAGCCCATGCATCCGGCCGGTGGCAATGACCGTGAGCAGCAGGGCGGTGAGCTGCGTGGTGAATGCCTTGGTGGAGGCAACGCCGATTTCCGGTCCGGCGCGGGTCATCATGACCAGATCGGACTCGCGCACCAGGGAGCTCTCCGGCACGTTGCAGATGGCGAGGGTGGCCAGGTAACCCATGGTCCGGGCTTCGCGCAGCGCGGCCAGCGTATCCGCGGTCTCGCCGGACTGGGACAGGGTCACGAACACCGTGTCCCGGGGCACCACGTGGCGCCGGTAGCGGAATTCGCTGGCCACCTCCACATCGCAGGGGAGGCCGGCGATGGCCTCGAACCAGTAGCGTGCCACCAGCCCCGCGTGATGGCTCGTCCCGCAGGCAACAATCTGGATGCGCCGGGCTTCGCCCAGTATCCGCGTGGCCTCGGGACCCAATGCCTCCGGCAGGACCCGCTCCTCGGCGACACGGCCCTCGAGTGTTTCGGCCACCGCCCGGGGCTGTTCGTGGATCTCCTTGGCCATGAAGTGCCGGAATGTGCCGCGCTCGGCGGCATCGGCGGTAAGCTCGGTGGTTCGCACCGGCCGCTCGACGGGCTTGCCCTCGGCATCAAGGATACGGACACCCTCCCGGGTCAGCTCGGCGACATCCCCCTCATCGAGATAGATGAAGTCCCGGGTCACCGGTAGCAGGGCGGCGACATCCGAAGCGATGAAGTGCTCGCCGATACCCACTCCCACCACCAGGGGACTGCCCCGACGCGCGGCGATCAGGCGGTCGGGATCCCGCCGCGAAATCACGCCCAGCGCATAGGCACCATCCAGACCGGCGATCACCGAACGAGTCGCCGCCAGCAGGTCATCCCCGGCCTCGAGCCGCTCATGGACGGCATTCACCACGGCCTCGGTATCGGTCTCGGAGGCAAACCGGTAACCTTCGCCGGTCAGCCTTTGCCGCAATGCCTCGTGATTCTCGATGATGCCGTTGTGAACGATGGCGACCTCATCCCGGGCCACATGGGGATGGGCGTTGGCCTCGGTGGGTGCGCCGTGAGTGGCCCAGCGCGTGTGGGCAATCCCGACGGAACCACGGTAGGGCCGGGCGGACTGCGCCTCCTCGAGTGCACCAACCTTGCCGACCGCACGATGGCGATGGAGGGCGCCGCCGGCATCCATCACTGCCAGGCCCGCGGAGTCGTAACCCCGGTATTCAAGCCGCCGCAACCCCTCGAGCAGGATGGCCGAGACATCGCGCTCGGCCACCGCCCCTACGATTCCACACATGCAGGGTTCCCCCTTTATCGACTCAGTCCCGTTCCTCGGACCGCCAGCCCGGGATCTGGCGCACGCGCCCCGTCTCCACCGTCAGGGTATCAGCGGGTATGTCTTCCCGCACGGTGGTCCCGGCGCCAATGGTTACACCCTCGCCCACGGCAAGGGGTGCCACCAGGGCCGTGTTCGATCCAATGAATACCCGGTCGCCAATGCGGGTGCGGTGCTTCTTCCGGCCATCGTAGTTGCAGGTGATGGTCCCCGCCCCCACATTGACTTCAGCACCTAACTCGCTGTCTCCGATATAGGAGAGATGGTTGATTTTGCTATCGGGGCCGACCCATGCCTGCTTGGTCTCGACAAAATTGCCCACCCGGGCACGGTCAGCCAGCGCGGTTCCCGGCCGGAGCCGGGCAAACGGGCCCACGCGACAGCCGTGGCCGATCTCACTGCCTTCTATGTCACAGTGGGCGAGCACGCGGGTACCCGACTGGATGTGACAGTCGCAGAGACGGGTGAAAGGGCCGACATGCACATCGTCGCCCAGCGTGACCGTTCCTTCGATCAAGACGCTGGCATCGATGAAGCAGTCCTGTCCGACGCTCAGCTCCCCACGCAGGTCGAACCGCGCCGGATCCGCCAGCCCGAGGCCTTGCTCACGCATCAGGGCGNCTGCCTGACGGTGCTGGCCGGCACGCTCGACCGCCGCCAGCTGGGCGCGGTCATTGACGCCCTGGACCTCCCAGGGATCCACGCAGAAAAGCGGATGGACGGGCCAACCATCCCGGCGGGCCATGCTGATGCAGTCGGTAAGATAGTACTCGCCCTGGGCATTGCCGGCGTCCAGTGCGTCGAGCCAGCGCCGGAGCGGTTCAGCGGGCAGGCACATCACGCCGGTATTGACCTCGTTGATACGACGCTGTGCATCACTGGCGTCCTTTTCCTCGACAACAGCCTCCACCGCACCGTCCTCACTGCGCAGTACCCGCCCGTAGCCGGTGGGATCCGGCAATGCCACAGTGAGCAGTGACAGGGTGTCGTTCGCCGCCGATACCAGTGCTTTCAGGGTTACCGGCGTTATCAGGGGGACATCGGCGCACAACACCAGGACCTGGTGATGGTCGGGAATGGCGGGCAGGGCCTGGGCAACGGCATGTCCGGTGCCCAGCTGTTCGGCCTGCCGGGCCCACTCGAGAGGACGATCGGCGAATGCCGCGCGCACGGCGTCACCGCCGTGACCGTAGACCACATGGATGGACTCTGGCTGCAACGCAGCCGCCGCATCCAGAACATGAGCGAGCATGGGTCGTCCTGCCACCGTCTGGAGGACCTTCGGACGTGTGGAGCGCATGCGTTTGCCCTCGCCGGCGGCAAGGACAACGATACTGAGCGGTTGGCTGGACATGGAGCTCCTTCGCAGCAGCACGGGGCTGCCCGAACGGGATCAGCCCCGGTTAGCGGTCTTGCGCAGCTTCTGGATGGTGCGCAGCTGGGCCGCGGCCTCGACAAGCTCGGCCTGTGCGCGGGCGTAGTCGATTTCACCCGTGCGGTCGGCGAGCGCCTCTTCAGCGCGGCGACGCGCCTGCTCCGCCGCGGCTTCGTCGATATCGTGCGCCCGGGTGGCGGCGTCGGCAAGCACAGTCACCACATGTGGCTGTACCTCCATGGTTCCGCCGGACACATAGTAGTGCTCCTCGGTACCGAATTCGTCCCGAACGGTGACTTCGCCGGGCTGCAGCTGGACGAGCATCGGGACATGCCGGGCATAGATACCGACCTCGCCCTCGGTGGCCCGCGCCAGAATGAACGACGCCGTCCCGGAGTGGATCGACTCCTCGGCACTCACGATGTCGATATGCATTGTCAGGGCCATCGGGGCATCCCCTTAAAGATTGCGGGCCTTCTCGACGGCCTCGTCGATGCTGCCAACCATGTAGAACGCCTGCTCGGGCAGGTCATCGTGCTCGCCGTCGACAATGGCCCGGAAACCGCGGATCGTCTCCTTGAGAGACACGTACTTACCCGGAGAGCCGGTAAATACCTCGGCCACAAAGAACGGCTGCGACAGGAACCGCTGGATCTTTCTCGCGCGAGTCACGGTGAGCTTGTCCTCTTCGGAGAGCTCGTCCATGCCGAGAATGGCGATGATGTCCTGCAGCTCCTTGTAGCGCTGTAGCACCTGCTGAATGTCCTGAGCCGTGTCGTAGTGCTCCTGACCCACGACCTGCGGGTCGAGCTGACGAGACGTGGAGTCGAGCGGGTCAACCGCCGGGTAGATACCCAGCTCGGCGATGGAGCGCGCCAGCACGACCGTGGCATCCAGATGGGCGAAGGTGGTCGCCGGCGAGGGGTCGGTCAGGTCATCGGCCGGAACGTAGACGGCCTGGATCGACGTGATCGAGCCCTTGCTGGTCGAAGTAATGCGCTCCTGCAGGACACCCATCTCCTCCGCCAGTGTGGGCTGATAGCCCACGGCGGAAGGCATGCGGCCCAGCAATGCCGATACCTCGACGCCCGCCAGGGTGTAGCGGTAGATGTTGTCGATGAACATCAGCACATCACGGCCTTCATCACGGAAGAATTCGGCCATGGTCAGGCCAGTCAGCGCGACTCGCAGGCGGTTGCCGGGCGGCTCGTTCATCTGGCCGTAGACCAGGGCCACCTTGTCGAGCACGTCCGACTCCTTCATCTCGTGATAGAAGTCGTTACCCTCACGGGTCCGCTCACCGACACCCGCGAATACCGAATATCCGGAATGCTCGATGGCGATGTTGCGGATCAGCTCCATCATGTTGACGGTCTTGCCGACACCGGCGCCGCCGAACAGGCCGACCTTACCCCCCTTGGCGAAGGGGCAGAGCAGGTCAATGACCTTGATCCCGGTCTCGAGGAGTTCCGTGGAGCCGGCCTGCTCCTCATAGGACGGTGCCTTGCGATGGATGGGCCAACGCTGCTCAGCGCCGACGTCACCCTCATCATCCACGGGCTCGCCGAGGACATTCATGATGCGGCCGAGTGTCTTCTCACCCACCGGGACCGAGATCGGTGCACCGGTGTTGGTGACATCAACACCGCGCTGCAGGCCGTCGGTGGTGCCCATGGCAATGGCGCGAACGACTCCGTCGCCGGTCTGCTGCTGGACCTCAAGCACCAGATCCTTGGTCTTGACCTCGAGCGCGTCATAGACCTTGGGAACGGAATCGCGGGGGAACTCGATGTCCACCACGGCACCGATGATCTGGACGACCTTTCCTGAACTCATAGCGCGGTTCCTCTTCGCGAAAGCGTTGTATTCGGTTTTGGTTGGCCGTCCACGCTAGACGGCCTCGGCGCCGGCCACGATCTCGGAGAGCTCCGTGGTGATCGCCGCCTGTCGAGCCTTGTTATAGGCCAGATTGAGGTCGTCGATCAGCTTGCCGGCGTTGTCGGAGGCGGCCTTCATCGCCACCATGCGTGCTGCCTGCTCACAGGCGATGTTTTCGACCACGGACTGGTAGACCAGCGACTCGACATAGCGCTCGAGCAGAAGATCCAGAGCCTCGGGGGCCGAGGGTTCGTAGACGTAGTCCCAGCTGTGCGCGCGATCCCGGATTGTTTCCGATTCGGTCGGCGGGAGCGGCAGGATCTGTTCGGTGGTCGGAGTCTGGGTCATCGTATTCACGAAGCGGTTGTAGCAGATGACCACCCGGTCCAGTTCGCCCTCCGCGTACTGATCCATCATCACCTTGATGGTGCCGATGAGATCCTGCAGGTGCGGGGTGTCGCCGAGCTGGGAGACCTCGGCAACAATCGGGGCCGACAGCCGGCTGAAGAACTGGATGGCCTTCGAGCCCACCGTGCACAGCCGAGCCTCCTGGCCGGCTTTCTCGTGATCCCGGAGTTCCCGGATGACAGCCCGGAACAGGTTATTGTTCAGACCACCGCAGAGTCCCCGGTCACTGGAGACGATGATGTATCCGACCCGGGACACTTCGTCATGGCGAACCAGGAACGGATGCTGGTATTCCGGGTTGGCCTGGGCCAGATGGCCGATCACCTGCCGCATCTTCTCGGCATAGGGCAGGGCGGCCTGCATGCGCTGCTGGGCACCACGCATCTTTGAAGCCGCAACCATTTCCATGGCCGTCGTGATCTTCTGCGTGTTGTTCACACTCTTGATCTGAGTGCGAATTTCCTTTGCGCCGGACATGCCGTTCCTACCCTAAGTTGCCTTTACCAGGTACCCGTGGCCACGAAGTCATCCAGGGCCTTCTTGAGATGGGCCTGAATGTCATCGCTGTAATCGCCGGTGTCGTTAATCTGCTTGACGAGATCCGCGTAGTTGTTGGCCATGTACTGATGCAGCGCGGCCTCGAAATCACCGACTTTCTTCAGCTCGAGCTCATCGAGATAGCCCTCGTTGAGGGCATACAGCGAGATCGCCATGAAGGCCACGGACAGGGGCGAGTACTGACCCTGCTTGAGCACTTCCATGGCGCGCTGACCACGCTCGAGCTGCTTGCGCGTGGACTCGTCGAGATCCGATGCGAACTGGGCGAATGCCGCCAGCTCGCGATACTGCGCCAGCGCAAGCCGAATGCCACCACCCAGCTTCTTGATGATCTTGGTCTGTGCCGAACCACCGACACGCGACACCGACAGGCCGGCGTTGATCGCCGGGCGTACGCCCGCGTTGAACAGATCGGTTTCCAGGTAGATCTGCCCGTCCGTGATCGAGATCACGTTGGTTGGCACGAAGGCCGAGACGTCACCCGCCTGGGTTTCGATGATCGGCAGCGCCGTCAGCGAACCGGTCTTGCCCTTGACCTCACCGTTTGTAAGCCGCTCGACCTCTGCCTCGTTGATGCGCGCGGCGCGCTCCAGCAGCCGTGAGTGGAGATAGAAGACATCGCCCGGGAATGCTTCGCGCCCCGGCGGCCGGCGCAGAAGCAGCGACACCTGGCGGTAGGCCACGGCCTGCTTGGACAGATCATCGAAGATGATTAGCGCGTCTTCGCCACGGTCACGGAAGTATTCACCCATGGTGCAGCCCGCATAGGGCGCGATGAACTGCAGGGCAGCCGACTCCGCGGCGGAGGCGGCGACAACAATGGTGTGCTCGAGCGCACCATATTCCTCGAGCTTGCGCACCACGTTGGCGATGGATGAGGCCTTCTGGCCCACCGCCACATAGATGCACTTAATGCCCGTGCCCTTCTGATTGATGATCGCGTCGATGGCGACAGCGGTCTTGCCGGTCTGCCGGTCGCCGATGATGAGCTCACGCTGACCGCGGCCCACCGGCACCATGGAGTCGATGGCCTTGAGGCCTGTCTGCACCGGCTGATCCACCGACTGGCGGGCAATGACGCCCGGCGCCACCTTTTCAACCGGCGCCGTCGCCTCGGTCTTGATCACACCCTTGCCATCAATCGGCTCACCAAGGGCGTTCACGACGCGCCCGAGCAGACCCTCGCCGATTGGCACCTCGAGAATGCGACCGGTGGTCCGGACCGCATCCCCCTCGCTGAGGTGGGAATAATCGCCGAGCACCACGGCGCCAACCGAATCGCGCTCCAGGTTGAGCGCCATCCCGAAGGTGTCGCCGGGGAACTCCAGCATCTCGCCCTGCATGACGTCACTGAGACCGTGAATACGCACGATACCGTCGGTGACGCTGACCACGGTGCCCTCGTTCCGGGCCTCCGCCACCGCTTCGAAGTTCTCGATGCGCTGTTTGATCAGGTCGCTGATTTCCGTGGGATTGAGTTGCATCTAATCTGTCCTCTTAGCGGCTAAGGGCGCCGGTCAGCCGGGCCAGCCGGCCGCGCACCGAACCATCGATGACCAGGTCGCCGGCGCGGACTACCGCACCGCCGATGAGCGATTCGTCGAGCCGGGTCTCCAGACTCACCTCGCGATCAAGCCTTTCCGAGAGGGCCCGGGCCAGCCGATCCCGCACCGCATCGTCTACGGGCTGCGCCGCGATAAGCTCGGCGCGCAGCGTCTTTTCATGCTCGGCACGAAAAAGATCGAACTGATGGCGGATTTCCGGAAGCAGCGTGATCCGGTCGCGTTCGACCAGCAGGCGGATGAAATTCCGCTGCTGGAGGTCAAGCGCGTCCCCGCAGACCTCCAGAATCAGGCCGGCCTTGCGCTCGTCGTCAACGCGCGGATTGCCGAGCACGGCATCCACTCGCTCGTCGGCGACAACCGTCGCGGCGAGCGCCAGGCCATCTGCCCAGCCCGCCAGCGCATCTGCCTCTCGAGCCAACTCGAATGCGGCCTCGGCATAGGGACGGGCAACGGTGGTTTCCTGCGCCATATTCCTACTGCCTCAGACCTGGTCGGCCAGCTCGTCGAGCATCTGCTGGTGAACCCTGGCGTCCACCTCGCGCTCGAGAATGCGGCTCGCGCCGAGAATCGCCAGCTCCGAGACATCGCGGCGGAGTTCCGCCCGAGCCTGAGTGACCTCCTGCTGGATACGGGCCTCGGCCGACGCCTTTTCGCGATCGGCCACGACACGAGCCTCCTGGCGCGCCTCGTCGACGATATTGGCCCCCTGGCGATTGGCTTTCTCGATGATGTCCGCGGCCTGGGCCTTGGCCTCGCGAATATGCTCGGCCGCCCGCTCCTTGGCGAGTTCCAGCTCGTGCTGACTGCGCTCGGCGGAAGCCAGACCGTCCGCGATACGCTTCTCGCGTTCACTCATGGCCTGCTTGATGGGCGGCCAGACGAACTTCATGGTGAGCAGAATGAACACCAGGAAGGTGATCATCTGTCCGAATAGCGTTGCGTTAATGCCCACGGTCTACTCTCCGATGACTGCCGGTTGGCAGAATGTCGCTTCGTCCGATTGGTTCAGCCCAGCGCGCCGAGCAGCGGGTTGGCGAACATCAGAAGCGCCGCGAAGGCCACGCCGATAATGGACAGGGCGTCGAGCAGACCGGCGACGATGAACATGCGGACCTGCAGCACACCGGCCACCTCGGGCTGGCGGGCGATGCCTTCGAGAAACTTGCCGCCCAGCAGGCCGAAGCCGATGCTGGTACCGACAGCCGCGAAGGCGAAGATCAGTCCGATGGTAATGGCGGTAAATGCCTGGACCTGGGCGATAGCTTCCATGGTTCCTCCAATCAGGGGTCGTTTAAAGGTTGATTACGCTCGACCGACCAGCTTCATGCCGACCGATCAGTGTTCCTCATAAGCCAGGCTCAGATACACGATCGTGAGCACCATGAATATGAATGCCTGCAGAGGGATCACCAGAATATGGAATACCGCCCAGGCAACACCCGGCATCCACTGCGCCCAGACAGGCAGCAGGGCGATGAGAATGAAGATGATTTCAGCCGCGTACAGATTGCCGAACAGTCGCATGCCGAGCGAGACCGGCTTCGCAATGAGCTCGACAATGTTGAGCATCAGGTTGGCCGGCCAGAGCAGCGGATGCGAGCCGAACGGATGGCAGAAGAGCTCCTTGCCGAAACCCTTCGCACCTTTGCCCTTGACGCTGTAGATGATGATCAGGATCAGCACGGTGAAGGACATGCCGAAGGTGGCATTCATGTCCGCGGAGGGCAGTATCCGGACATATTCGACGCCGAACAGCTTCATGATCTCCGGGAAGAGATCCACCGGAATGAGGTCCATCAGGTTCCAGAGCAGAACCCACACGAAAATGGTCAGCGCCAGCGGGGCAACAAAATCCTTGGGGCCGTGGAAGCTCTCAGTGACCTGGTTATCGATAAATTCGACACAGGTTTCTATGAAGGTTTGCAGGCCGCTTGGCGCGTCGGTGCTCGCCTTGCGGGCAACGGAATAGAAGACGCCAAAGAAGACCAGGCCCAGCACCCAGGAGACGACCAACGTGTCGATGTGGAACGTCCAGAAACCGTCTCCGACCGCGAGATGCTCGAGGTGATGGACGACGTATTCCGTTGCTGAACCGCTTGCCATATCCGTTTTTATCCCATGCCGTCCGCGTTCAGTCGATATCGCCCAGTAACACCAGGCCATAGGCGGCCAGGGTCAGGGCCAGCGTGATCACCAGCGCGCCCGCTTCCTCCCGGAAGGCATAGACGGCGGCAAATATCAGCACCGTCCCGAGCAGCAGCTTCATCATCTGGGCGCGGTAGAAGGCCCCCAGTATGGCTCTGGGTTCGCGCTCCGCCGCACTTCTGAGCGACCAGCGCATTGCGACGTAGAACGTCATGAACACGCTGATGCCAGTCCCGGACACTGCCGCGAGGCCTGCCTGAACCCCGCTCGTCAATGTCCAGACTCCCGCTGCAGCCAGCCCGATGGCCATCTGCAGCCAGATCACCCGTCGAGCCACGCTTACGAGCGTCATGATGCCGTGACAGGTGTCCGCAAAATTGCGCGGAGTATAATGAAGTCAGCCATAAGCTTCAACGGATATGCTCAAGAATACCGTCCAGCTCATCGAGGCTATTGTATCGAATCACGAGCCGACCCTTGCCCCGCTGGCCATGCTCGATGCGGACATTCGCCCCGAGGCGATCCGCGAGATCCGCCTGGAGCCGCCGGATGTTGGGATCAACCGTCTGCGTGTCGGCCGCCCCACCTGCGCCTTCAAGCATCTGCCGAACCAGCGCCTCGGTCTGCCGGACCGTGAGGCCGCGGGCGACGACCCGGGCCGCCGCCTCCGCCTGGGCGGCCGGCTCCAGTGCCAGCAGCGCACGGCCATGGCCCATTTCCAGCTCACCGCTGGCGATGTGGGTTTTCACCGCGGGGGCCAGCTCGAGCAGACGCAGCAGGTTGGAGACACCCACCCGGGACCGGCCGACCGCATCGGCAACGGCCTGATGGGTCATGCCGAATTCCTCGGTCAACCGCTTCAATGCGCTGGCCTCTTCGAGCGGGTTGAGATCCTCCCGCTGGATATTCTCGATCAGGGCAACCGCGACAGCCATTTCGTCGGGGATGTCGCGGACAATGGCGGGGATCTGTTCAAGCTCCGCCAGCTGCGCGGCCCGCCAGCGACGTTCGCCGGCAACGATTTCATAGCGCTCACCACCCGGGAGGGGCCGCACCACAATCGGCTGGACCACCCCTTGCGAGCGGATTGAGCGCGCCAACTCCTGGAGCGCTGCCGGATCGAACTCCCGTCGCGGCTGATAGCGACCGCTCTCCAGCTGCTCCAGCGGCAGATCGCGCAGCCCGTCGGCCTTCGCCTCGGGGGCTTCGCCGCCCGCTTCGCCCAGCAGGGCATCGAGACCGCGCCCGAGTCCCCTGCGTCGATTGCTCATTTCACCCCTCCTGCATCAGCGCGCGCGCCCTGCTGCCTGCGCAGCAACTCCGATGCCAGCGCGAGATAGGCCACGGCACCCCGTGATGCCCGATCATACTGCAGAACCGGGAGCCCGTGACTGGGCGCTTCGGCAAGGCGCACATTGCGCGGAATCTGGGTTCTGTAGACCTGACCCGGGAAGTGCGCCAGCAGCTGTGCACCGACCTGGTTGGAGAGATTGTTGCGCCCGTCGAACATCGTGCGCACCAGGCCCTCGATCTGAAGGGCCGGATTCACGGTCTGCTGGACCCGGTGAATGGTATTGAGCAAGGCAGTCAACCCCTCGAGGGCGTAGTACTCGCACTGGATCGGGATGAGCACCCGATCCGCGGCCACGAAGGCGTTGATCGTCAGCAGGTTCAGTGATGGCGGGCAATCGATGAGGATGTGGTCGTAGTCCGCCCGGAGGGTGGACAGCGCCTCCTGCAGTCGCTTTTCGCGTCCCTCGCCCGCCTCCATGAGGCCGATCTCGGCGGCCGTGAGGTCGCCATTGGCCGGTAGCACGTCGAAACCGCCGCCGGTCCGGACATAGCGGACCGCCTCCGGCGTCGCCTCGCCCATCAGCAACTCGTAATTGCTCGCTTCGACGGTGTCCTTTTCGATCCCCGCGCCCACCGTGGCGTTGCCCTGCGGGTCAAGGTCGACGAGGAGAACACGGCGGCCGTTACTGACCAGCGACGCGGCCAGATTCACGCAGGTGGTGGTCTTGCCGACTCCCCCCTTCTGGTTGGCGACGGCCAGTGTCTGGGTCATGGATTCATCCTGTGACGGGTTTCTGCCCCTTCATGATGAGCAAATGTCGCTCTGCATCAAGTCCGGGAACAACAAGCGGCTGCCATTGGCATGATACGCCGGCTTGCGCGAGCGCCGCCAATTCCTCCGTCTCCCGCCGGCCTTTCATGGCCAGGGCCTCGCCCCGGGGCGCCAGCAGCCGGACCACGCCGTCCCAGAAGCCCGCTGCATCCGTGAATGCACGACAGATCACCCCGTTGAAGGGCTCGGCGACCGTGAAGGACTCCAGGCGCCCGGGGGCGATCACGACATTGCCCAGGCCGAGCTCGAGGCAGGCCTGGCGGATGAAACGCACCTTCTTGCCGTTGCACTCCAGCAGGGTCACGGATCGATCCGGCTGCGCCAGGGCAATGGGAATACCCGGCAGGCCGGCACCGGTGCCGACATCCAGCAGGCGACCGGAGGGCAGCCATGGCAGCACCGAGAGACTGTCGAGGAGATGGCGCGGGACCATCTCACCCGGGTCACGAACCGCGGAAAGGTTATAGACCCGATTCCAGCGGGCCAGCAGGTCGCGGTAGGCGAGCAGGGCGGGCGCTATCGCATCATCCATGCCCAGCGCATCCATTCCGCGGCGCAGTACATCCTCGCCGATCTGCATGGTGTCGCCCACTCAGGCGCTCCGGCGGGTATCACCCCGGCGCAGATGGACCAGCAGCAGTGATACCGCCGCCGGGGTCATCCCCGGGATGCGTGCTGCCTGGCCCAGGGTCGCGGGGCGATGGGTCGAGAGCTTCTCGCTGACTTCCGCCGACAGGCCTGCCACTGCCCGGTAATCCATGTCCGCCGGCAACGAGAGATGCTCATGGCGCATCTGTTTCTCGACCTGATCGGCCTGACGCTTGAGATAGCCCGCATACCGGGCCCCGATCTCCACCTGCTGGCATACCGGCGTTTCGCTCACACCCGGTCCGGCACCGGGCAGTGTCATCAGGGTCCGGTAGTCGACCTCGGGCCGCTTCAGCAGCGTCATGAGCGTCTGCTCGCGGCGCAGGGGCTTGCCGAGGATGCCGGCACCGGCGTCCGCACCCAGGTCATCGGGGCGGATCAGGGTCTTCTCCAACCGTTGGCTCTCCGCCTCGATCGCCTCCCGATAGGCCTCGAAAGCGTGCCATTCGGCATCGCCGATCAGCCTGTAGTCACGAGCCACCGGCATCAGCCGCAGGTCGGCGTTGTCCTCGCGAAGCTGCAGCCGGTACTCGGCCCGGGAGGTGAACATTCTGTAGGGCTCGCTGGTCCCCCGGGTGGTCAGATCATCCACCAGCACGCCGAGGTAGGCCTCGTGCCGCTGCGGTACCCACGGCGCCATGCCCCGCACACGGGCGGCCGCGTTGATGCCCGCGAGCAAGCCCTGGGCCCCGGCCTCCTCGTAGCCCGTCGTACCATTGATCTGCCCCGCGAGGAGCAGACCGGGCAGATGCAGGCTCTCGAGGCCGGGATGCAGATCGCGGGGGTCGAGGTAGTCATACTCGATGGCATAGCCCGGCCGCGTCACATGGGCATTCTCCAGCCCGTGGATGGTGCGCACCATGGCGATCTGGACATCGAAAGGCAGGCTGGTGGAGATACCGTTGGGGTAGACCTCACGGGTATCCAGCCCTTCCGGTTCCAGAAAAATCTGATGGCCCTCACGCTCGCCAAACCGAACCACCTTGTCCTCGATGGAGGGGCAGTAACGTGGACCCACGCCGTCGATCCCGCCGCTGTACATCGGTGAGCGATCCAGCGCACCCCGAATGATGTCGTGGCTGGCGGGGTTGGTATAGGTGACATGGCAGGAGACCTGGCGCGGGTGTTCGTCGCCGCGGCTCCAGCGCGAGAAATATGGCGCCGGTTCATCGCCCGGCTGGGCGTCCAGCCGGGCAAAATCGATGCTGCGCGCATCAATGCGCGGCGGCGTGCCGGTCTTCAGGCGCCCGACCCGCAACGGCAGTTCCCGAAGGCGCTCTGCAAGGGCGATGGAGGGCGCATCACCCGCACGACCTCCGCTGCGATTGTGATCGCCGATGTGGATACGCCCGCCAAGGAAGGTGCCCACGGTCAGGACCACCGCGCCGGCACGAAGCCTCAGGCCCATACCGGTGACAACACCGCAAACCTCTCCCTGCTCCACAATCAGATCCTGCACCGTGTCCTGAAAAAGGCACAGCAGGGGCGTCTCATCGAGCAGGCTGCGCACCGCCTGGCGGTACAGCGCACGATCGGCCTGGGCGCGCGTTGCACGCACCGCCGGTCCCTTGCGCTGGTTGAGTACGCGGAACTGGATCCCCGCGCGGTCAATGGCGCGGCCCATCACGCCCCCCATGGCATCGATCTCGCGCACGAGATGGCCCTTGCCGATACCGCCGATGGCCGGGTTGCAGCTCATCTGGCCGATGGTATCCAGGCTCTGCGTCAGCAGCAGTGTCCGCGCACCCATGCGGGCAGCCGCACGGGCTGCTTCGGTACCGGCATGGCCGCCGCCGACCACGATGACATCATGCGTTTGATTCAGATCCATGATTCCAACAGATAGTGATTGCCAGAAGGGCGATGATATCGTCCCCGGCTCCCGGGCCAAAATCGGATGGTTCAGCCATGATCCTTGCTTTCAGCTCCGTTGACGGGCATCTGGTACCGGCATCGGCCGGATCTTTTGAAGCGGCCATCTGGCTGGATGTCCACAACCCGGACGAGCATGAACGCGCGATCGTCGAAGCGATGATGCCGAGCCGGGTGCCCGCCCGCGAGGAAGTCGAGCAGATAGAGCCCTCCACACGCTGTTTCATCGACGATGCAGGTATTCATCTGCGATCCCTGTACATGGAACGGATACCCGAGGGGCCCACACGCCGGATGACCTCCGTGGCCTGCATCATTGGCGAGGATCGGCTGGTGACGGTCCGCTACGGAGCCAATGCGGAGATTCACCACCTGCAACAGCAGGCGGCGGATCGGCAGATCGCCATCACCTCCACAACGGACCTGGCGATCCTTCTGTTCGAGGAGAAGGTGGAGACGCATGCCGACCTTGTCGAGGCGATGCATTGCGAGGTGGCGGCATTGCGCACCGAAATCCACGAGTCGGACAAGAAGGACTGGGACGAAGTGCTGCGGCGTCTTGGCGGGCTGGATGACGAGAATGGCAAAATGCGGCTCTGCATGCTCGACACCAGCCTGGGCCTGGCTTTTCTCCTGCGACATCTGGCCGGACAGGTGCAACAGCAGACGTCACTCCACGGCATCCAGCAGGACGTCGACGCACTGACCTCGCACGTGGCCTATCAGTCCGAGGACATTCAGTTTCTCATGGACTCCACCCGCGGCTTCATCGGTGTTCGGCAGAACCAGATCAACAAGGGCTTCTCGATCGCGGCGGTCATGTTTCTGCCGCCCACGTTGATCGCCGGCATTTACGGCATGAATTTTCGCTTCATGCCGGGTCTGGACTCGCCCTTGGGCTACCCGCTGGCAATCGCGGCAATGGTGGCCGCCGGGCTCGGGCCGCTGTGGTTTTTCCGCCGCCGGGGCTGGCTCTGAGCGCACGGATATCAGCGCCATCACTTGCCGATGCAGAAGGTGGAGAAGATTTCCCCCAGCAGATCTTCGGTTGTCACCGTCCCGGTGATTTCGCCCAGGTGCTCCTGCGCCTGACGCAGGGATTCCGCCACGAGTTCCTCGCCCATTCCCTCGACGGCTGCCGTCCTGGCCTCGGTGAGCGAGATCTCCGCTCGATCCAGAGATTGCAGATGGCGCCGCCGGGCAATGAAAACCGCTTCCCCGTCAGCAGGATCCAGATGCCCGCGGATATGGCTGCGGAGCCTGTCCACTCCGGCGCCGGTGAGGGCGGAGACCGCCATCGCCTCGCCATCCGGTCCCGCCGGGCGCTGCGTGAGGTCGATCTTGTTGATCACGCGGGTCACCGGGATATCGGCCGGCAACTCCCGCTCAATGGATTCCATGTCGCCCTGAGCGCCCGGATCCCCGTCAGCACTATCCTCCATGACCAGCAGGATGCGGTCGGCATCGGCCATGGCCCGTCGCGCCCGTCTGACACCCTCCTGCTCAACGAGGTCGCCCCCGTCGCGCAGCCCGGCGGTATCCAGGACCTGTAGCGGCATGCCGTCGATATGTAGATAGGCATGCAGCACATCGCGGGTCGTCCCGGCGAGCTCCGTCACGATCGCGGCATCGCGGCCGGCCAGTGCATTGAGCAGGCTGGACTTGCCGGCATTGGGTCGGCCAGCGATGACCAGCGTCAACCCCTCCTGGAGCTGCTGGCCCTGGGACGCCCGGCGCCGGGTCTCGGCCAGATCGGCATCAAGCGCCTCGATCTGCCGGTTCAGGTCGTCCAGGGCCAGGCCCTCCAATGGTTCCTCGGCGAAATCAATTCCGGCCTCGAGATGGACGCGCAGCGCCGTCAGACGATCGACAAGCTGGTCGATGGTGCGGGCAAACTCACCCTGCAGGGACCGAACCGCGGCCCGGGCCGCGGCTTCGCTACCGGCCTCGATCAGATCAGCGATGGCCTCGGCCCGGGTCAGGTCCAGGCGGCCATTGAGAAAGGCCCGCTGGCTGAATTCACCGGGTTCGGCGAGTCTCGCACCCAGCCCGAGCAGGCGCTGGAGCAGCCGATCCATGACAACTGGCCCGCC
>P_1C_Liq_3_UnCtyDRAFT_1000058_pt1 | contig 16181 bp, 15 predicted proteins | sample Pon1CUnioCityCA_5_FD_10231 | JGI IMG/M metagenome (IMG submission 10231)
GGTGTCGAGCATTGGGCAGGGATCCAACAAAAAAAGCCCGGCTGACCGGGCTTTTGATCATGACACCGGCGGAGGCGCGCCCCCGCCGGTCGCGAGGGCGAACTCAGCCGGTGCTGCGAATCGCCGACGGCTGCTCGCCGCCGCCGGTCTCCACCAGCGCAGCCTCGAACTGCTCCACCGCCCAGTCGATCTCCTCGGCCGAGACAATCAGCGGCGGAATCCAGCGCACCACGTTGCCGCCCCACGGGCCGCAACGGATCATCAGCAGACCCCGATGCTCGCAGGCCTTGAGCATCTTCGCGCCGCGGTCGCCATCCGGCTTGCCATGGGCATCCACCAGGTGGGTCCCGATCATCAGGCCGCGCCCAGTGATGTTGCCGATCTCGGGATGCCGCGACTGCACCGCTTCGAGCCGCTCGCGCAGCTGCTTGCCCCGGTCGGCGGCGTTGTCGACCAGCTTTTCATCACGAATCACATCGAGCGTGGCCAGCCCGGCGGCACAGGCCACGGCATTGCCACCGTAGGTACCACCCTGCGAGCCCGGCAGGGCCTTGCTCATGAGTTCGGCCGGCGCCGCCATGAACGACAGCTGAAAGCCGCTCGCAACGCCCTTGGCGGAGACCACCACGTCAGGCTCGACGCCGAAGTGCTCGTAGCCCCACATCAGCCCGCTGCGGCCGTTGCCCGACTGCACCTCATCCATGATCAGCAGAATGCCGTGCTTGTTGCAGCGCTCCTGCAGGCCCTGCATGAAGCGGGTATTGGCCGGGATGTAGCCGGCCTCGCCCTGGATGGGCTCGATGAGCATCGCCGCGGTCTCCATCGGCACGCTCTGCACCTGCAGGATGTAGTCGAGCTCGCGCAGCGCAAAGTCCGCCGCCTCGTCCTCGCTCATGTTGTACCAGTTGGTGTCCGGGAATGGCGCCGTGACGACTCCGCCCATCAGCGGCTGAACGCCCTGACGCACCGCGGCACTGGAACTGGTGGTTGCCAGCGAGCCCATGGTGCGGCCATGGAAGCAGCCGCGGAAGGCGATGATGTTGGGCTTGCCCGTGGCCTGGCGGGCCAGCCGGATCGACGCCTCCACCGCCTCGGTCCCGGCGTTCGAGAAGAACACGCTGTCAATGGCGTCAGGCATCAGCTCGACAATCCGATCCGAGAGATCGAGGATCGGCTGATGCTTCATGATCGCGTACTGGGCGTGCACGACCCGATCGATCTGGGCCTTCGCCGCCTCGACCACCCGCGGATGGCAATGACCGGTGCTGAGCACACCGATCCCCGACGCAAAATCCATGTACTTGCCGCCATCCTCGGAATAGACGTACATCCCTTGCGCGCTCTCGACCAGAATGTCGCTGGACTGGCGCAGCAGCGGGGAGAGGTGGTGGACATTGTCATTCATGACACAGCCTCCTGGCTTGTTGATTCATCGTTCACGATACGCGAACTGAAAAACGATTTCTCCCCGGGTCGGACAGCGGATCGCGCAGTGGTATCCTGAGGATTCTGAACGGGCAATCAATCCGGAGATGGCGATGCAGAGTAACGAGCCGGTCATTTTTGAGCGTGACTGCGAGGCGGCCCTGATTCCGGCGGGCGACACCGGCATCATTCCCCAGGGGGCGGAGGGGATGATCACCCAGGCGCTCGGTGGCAGCTACACCGTCTACATCCAGGGCAATCTGTTCCGGGTGGATGGCAAGGACGCCGACGCCATCGGCAAGGATCCCGAGCCCGCTCCCGAGCTGCCCGAAAACGCCACGCCCGAAGAAGTCGAGCAGCTGGTCTGGGACCAGATGCGGCGCTGCTTCGACCCCGAAATCCCCATCAACGTGGTGGAGCTGGGACTGGTGTATCGCTGCGATGTCAGCCTGCGCGACGATGGCACGCGGTCGGTGGATATCGACATGACCCTGACCGCACCGGGCTGTGGGATGGGCGACATCCTGGCCTACGACGTCCGCGAGAAGGTCAAGCAGATCCCCACCATCGAGGAAGTCAGCGTCGAAATCGTCTTCGATCCGCCCTGGAGCTTCGAGATGATGTCCGAAGCCGCCAAGCTTCAGACCGGCATGATGTAGGCGCGCCTCAGCCCGTGCGGCGGTCGGCGTTGGCGGTCTGTCCCGCCAGCTCGGCCAGCGCGTCCACCGAAAGCAGTTCCACCTCGCGCCCGTGGGCCCGTATCCAGCCCTTGTCCTGAAAGCGCCGAAACACCCGACTCATGGTCTCCGGGGCCAGTCCCAGATAATTGCCCAGATCGCTGCGCGCCATGGACAGGCGAAAGCGCGTACCGGACAGGCCGCGCTGCTGAAAACGTTCGGAGAAGCTCAGCAGCAGGATCGCCAGGCGCTCATCGGCGTTGCGCCGGGCCATGGTAAAGAGCATGTCCTGATCGTCGGCGATCTCCTGCGACATCAAGCGCAGGAGCTGGCGCTGCAGGTCGGGAATGTCCGCGGCCAGATCCTCGAGCTTTTCGAATGGCAGCTCGCAGACACTGGTGGTCTCGAGCGCCACGGCCGTGCTCGGGTGCTCCCAGCGGTTGATGGCGTTGAGCGCCACCAGCTCGCCGGGCAGATGAAAGCCCGTCACCTGCTGCTCGCCGCTGCTGGTGGTCGTGAAGGACTTGAGCGATCCGGCGCGCACGGCATACAGCGCCCGAAAACCCTCGCCTTCATTGAACAGGGGTTCACCCCGCCGCAGCATGGGCTGATGCTGGACCAGTTGCCCAAGCGTGCCGATATCCGCCTCGTCCAGCGATACCGGCAGACAGATCCGGCTCAGGCTGCAGCTGCTGCAGGTCCTTTTCTGACAGGACCCCGCGGGGTCCACCCGATCACGCGCTTTCATGGCTGAAATCCTACACCGGTACCCGGGGCCTCGCCACCGGGATCAGTCACTGAAATGACGGTATCCGGCGGCATCACCGGTCAGCGCCTCGCCGTCAAGCCATACCCCCTCGCCTCGGCCCACCTCGCCCATGCAGCGCACCGCGGTGCGACTGGCCCGCGCCGCCCGAAGGACGGCCGCGTCCGCGCCCGTCGGGGCAGTAAAGCAGAGCTCGTAGTCATCACCGCCGGCAAGTAGGGTCTGCTGGGCCGCGGTGTCGCCCAGCCAGTGTCGCAGCCGCGCCGAGGGCCGACACGCCGCCGCTCGCAGGGCAATGGCCACACCGCTGCGCCGGGCGATATGCCCGACATCCGCCACCAGCCCGTCCGAGACATCGATGGCAGCGCTGGCAATGCCGGCCAGTGCCTGGCCCAGCGCGATACGCGGCTGGGGGGCGACAAACGCGTGCTGCAGGCCCTGCCATCGGCTTCGGTCGCGCTGGGCCGGATCCTGCCACACCGCGAGCCCGCCCATGGCGTCGCCCGGCCGGCCCGATACCCAGACTCGATCGCCGCAGGCCGCGCCGTCACGACGCAGCACCGGCCCATTGGCGTGGCCGGCAATCTGGACGCTGATGCTGAGCGGTCCGCGGGTCACGTCCCCGCCGGTCAGGGCCACGGCGTGGCGCTGGGCCAGTGCATCAAGGCCATCAGCAAAGGCCTTCACCCAGGCCTCGTCGGCTTCGGGCAGGGTCAGCCCCAGCAGCGCCCAGCAGGGCTCGCCCCCCATGGCGGCGATATCACTCAGGTTGACCGCGAGGGCCCGGTGACCGACCCACTCGGCCGGCAGATCGGCGGGAAAATGCACGCCCTCGACCAGGGTGTCGAGGGCCATCAGCAGGGGCCGGTCATCGCCGGCAAACACCGCGGCGTCATCGCCCACGCCCAGAACCACATCGTCACGCCGTGCCCCCCGATCCGCCAGATAGCGGCCGATCAGGTCAAACTCGGAGGCCCTGGCCATCGCGGTGCCACTCAGCGCCGGCGGCGCTTTCGCTCGTCGGCTCGCAGGGGCTGATCGCGGGCGACCCGATCCAGCACGCCGTTGATGTACTTGTGGCTCTGCTCGGCGCCAAACGCCTTGGCCAGTTCCACCGCCTGGTCGATGCACACCCGGTAGGGCACTTCGAGGCGTTCTTCAAGCTCGTAGGTGCCCAGCCGCAGCAGCGCCCGCTCCACCGGATCAAGATTGGCGGCGGGCCGATCCAGATAGCGGTCATAGGCGGCATCCAGCGAGTCGACACGCTCGGTCACCCCGCGGAACACCTCACTGAAATAATCCAGATCCATGTGCCCCAGCCGGTGATTGCTGAAGAACTGGCGCTGGATGTCGGCCCCATCGCCGCCGGTCATCTGCCACTGGTAGAGCGCCTGGAGGATGCGCCGCCGGGCCCGGGCCCGCGAACGGTTCGCGGTCGCACCCCTCACAGTCGACGCAGCAGGCTGATCATCTCGAGCAGTGCCATGGCGGATTCGGCGCCCTTGTTACCGGCCTTGGTCCCGGCCCGCTCGATGGCCTGCTCGATGCTGTCCGTGGTCAGCACGCCGAACGACACTGGCACATCGCGCTGCTGGCTGACCTGGCCCAGCCCCTTGGCACATTCACCGGCGACGTATTCAAAATGCGGCGTGCCGCCGCGGATGACACAGCCAAGGGCGAGGATGCCGTCGTAGTCACCCGAGCGTGCCAGCCGGTCGGTAACCAGCGGCAGCTCCCACGAGCCCGGCACCCGCACCAGCGTCAGCGAGGCGTCATCCACCCCGTGGCGGACCAGCGTGTCGCGGGCGCCGCCGATCAGCGAGTCGACAATAAAATCATTGAATCGGGTGGCCACCAGCGCGATGCGCGCGTTGCTGGCCATAAAATCACCTTCGAGGGTCTTCATGCTGTTACCGCTGTTGTTATCCGTAAGGTCCGCAAGCGTATATCGCCGCGGGCCGCCTGCAAACCGGCTGCCTAGCCGGCAGCGCCCTGATCATCGCCGGTCTGGACGTAATCGACGACTTCCATCCCGAATCCCGACAGGCCGTACATGATCTTCGGTGACGAGAGAACGCGCATGCGCCGAATGCCAGGTCCGTGAGGATCTGCGCGCCCACGCCATAGGTCCGCAGCGCCTCGCTCTGATCAGTGATGGTGCGTGGCTCGGGCCGGATCTCGCCGCTCTGGGCCAGGGCCTGGAACTCGCGCATGCGGGTCAGTACCTCCGAGCGATCATCGGCGGTACGCAACATCAGCAGGCAGGCCGCCTCGGCATTGCTGCCGGCGATCTCGTCCAGCGACTGACGCAGCGACCAGGTCTGATCGGGGGCGATGGCGCCAAACAGGTCCGATAGCGTGTTCTCGACCTGGACGCGCACCAGGGCCGGCTGCTCGGGCGCGGGCTGTCCGCGCAGCAGTGCAAAATGCAGCGCACCGTCCACGACGTCCTGATAGGCATACAGATGGAAGGGCCCATGCTCGGTGGGCAGCTCGCAGTCGGCAACCCGCTCCACCGTCCGCTCGTTGCGCACCCGATAGGCGATCAGATCGGCCACCGTGCCGATCTTGATGTCGTGGGCCCGGGCGAACGCCAGCAGGTCGTCCCGCCGCGCCATGGTGCCGTCCTCATTGAGCACCTCGACGATCACCGCCGACGGCTCGAAGCCGGCCAGCCGGGCCAGGTCACAGCCCGCCTCGGTGTGCCCGGCGCGGGTCAGCACCCCGCCCGGCTGGGCCATCAGCGGAAACACATGCCCCGGCTGGATGATGTCCTCGGGACGCGCCTGCGGCGCAACGGCGGCCTGGATGGTGCGGGCCCGATCGGCGGCGGAGATCCCCGTGGTCACACCCTGCGCGGCCTCGATGCTGAGGGTGAACTGGGTGCCCTGATGATCGCCCGAGCCCGAGACCATCAGCGGCAGGCGCAACTGCTCGCAGCGCTCGCGACTGAGCGTCAGACAGATGAGACCCCGACCGTAGCGGGCCATGAAATTGACGTCATCCGGCCGCACCATGGACGCCGCCATGAGCAGGTCGCCCTCGTTTTCGCGGTCTTCGTCATCGAGCATCAGCACCATGCGCCCGGCGCTGATGTCGTCGACGATCTCCTCGATGCTGTTGAACGCCATGATCAGTCCTTCAAAAAGCCGTTGCGCCGCAGCAGGGCCTCGCTCACCCCACCGGTGGAACCCGCCGTGTCACCCTGCAGCAGGCGCTCGAGATAGCGCGCGACCAGATCCACTTCAAGGTTGACCGGATGCCCCGCCTGGTAGGTGCCCAGGGTGGTGACCGCCGCGGTGTGGGGGACGATATTGACCTCGAACTCGCTTGCCTCGACGCGATTGACCGTGAGGCTGATGCCCTCGATGGCAATCGAACCCTTCTCGGCGATGTAGTGCGCCAGCGCCTGGGGCGCGCGAAACCGCCAGCGCTCCGAGCGACCTGCCGGGGTCCGCGCGACCACCTCGCCGACGCCGTCGATATGACCGCTGACCAGATGCCCGCCAAGCGGCGTCGACAGGGTCAGGGCCGGCTCCAGGTTGACGCCGTCGCCGGGCCTGAGCCGGCCCAGCGTGGTGCGCTCGAGGCTTTCCAGCGACACATCGGCGGCAAATCCCTCGGCGTCAATTTCCACCGCGGTCAGACAGCAGCCATTGACCGCCATGCTGTCACCGATCTGCAGGCGGTCCATCTCCAGTCCGTCCACCGCGAAGCGCATGCGCCGATCCGAGCCCGTCTCGCGACTCTCCTGCAGCACGCCCATTGCCTGAATAATCCCCGTGAACATTCAACCGTCCTCCGCGTCGTCCCGCATTGTCATCGTCAGCCGAAGCTCATCGCCCACGCGGCGAACGTCCTGCCAGCGCAGTGCAATCCGATCGCTCATCACCTCGAGGCCCGGCAGGGTCAGCAGGGGCTGACCGTCGTGGCCCATCAGATGCGGCGCCAGATAGACGATCAGCTCATCGACCCAACCCGCCTGCAGCCACGCCCCGGTCAGCCGCGAACCGGCCTCCATCCAGACCTCGTTGATGGCCGCCGCACCCAGGGCGTCAAGCGCCGCCACCGGCGCGACATGGCCATCCTCGCCCGGCGCCACCTGCCACAGCTCGGCGCCGGCATGAACCCGCTCGGCCTCGCGGGCCGGCATGGTGCCGCCATGGATCAGCACCACCCCGCGCTCATCCGCCAGCAACCCGGCGTCGGGCGGCGTGCGCAGGTCGCTATCAATCACCACCCGACGCGGTGCCAGCCAGTCGCCCTCGACATCCCGGACGGTCAACGCCGGATCGTCGGCAATCACGGTATCCACCCCGGTGACGATGGCACTGCTCGCCGCCCGCCAGCGGTGCACATCGCGACGGGCCGCGGGGCTGGTAATCCAGCGGCTCTCGCCGGTGGCCATGGCGGTGCGGCCATCTGCACTCGCCGCCAGCTTGGCGCGCACATAGGGCCGGCCCTCGCGCATGCGCCGGAAAAACCCCGGGTTGAGTGCCTCGCTCTGCGCCGCCATCAGACCTGCGGCCACCGCCACGCCCGAGTCGCGCAGGCGCTCCAGCCCCTGCCCCGCCACCCGCGGGTTGGGGTCACTGGCCGCGGCCACCACCCGTGCCACGCCGGCCTCGATCAGCGCGTCGGCGCACGGCGGCGTCCGCCCGTAATGGCTGCAGGGCTCAAGGGTCAGGTAGGCCGTCGCCCCGGCGGCATCCCCACCGGCCGCCCGCAGCGCCAGCACCTCGGCATGCGGCTCGCCGGCACGCTCGTGCCAGGCCTCACCGATGCAGATCCCGTCGCGCACCAGCACACAACCGACCCGCGGGTTGGGATCGGCCGTCCAGCGGCCGCGCTCGGCAAGCTGCAGGGCGCGGGCCATCCAGGCATGATCAGCGGCGCTGAAATCACTCAATAGCTGGGTCCGTCCTCCGTCGGCGGCTGATCATGCCCCTCAAGGCCCTCGATGACTTCGCGGAACGCGCTCACGTCCTGAAAGCTGCGATACACCGAGGCAAACCGCACATAGGCCACCTGATCGAGCTCGCGCAGCTCTTCCATCACCCAGTCGCCCAGCGTGCTGGCAGGGACTTCGCCGTCCCCCAGTGCCTGCACGCGCTGACGGATGCGATTGAGCGCCGCCTCCACCGCCTCGGTCGCCACCGGGCGCTTTTCGAGGGCCCGCAGCATGCCGTTGCGCAGGCGCTGCTCGTCGAACTGCACCCGCGTGCCGTCCCGCTTGACCACCCGCGGCATCAGCAGCTCCGCCGACTCATAGGTGGTGAACCGCTCGTTGCAGCCGGCACACTCACGCCGGCGCCGGACCTGATCGCCCTCGCTGGCAAGGCGCGAGTCGATGACCCGGGTGTCCTGGGCGTGGCAGAAGGGACAGCGCATGGGTCGGGTCAGCCCTGCAGGGCTTCGTAGACCGGAAAGCGCTTGCAGATGTCGGTCACCTGATCGCGGACGCGATCGCGCACCGACGCGTCGTTGATGTTATCGAGCACGTCACAGATCCAGCCGGCCAGCTCGCGGCTTTCCGCCTCGCCGAAGCCGCGGGTGGTGATCGCCGGCGTGCCAATGCGCAGGCCCGACGTCACGAACGGCGACTGCGGATCGTTGGGCACGGTGTTCTTGTTGACCGTGATATGCGCGTCTTCCAGCGCAGCATCCGCCGCCTTGCCGGTCAGTCCCTTGTTGACCAGATCCATCAGCAGCAAGTGGTTGTCGGTGCCCCCGGAGACCACGTCGTAGCCGCGCGCCATCACCGTCTCGGCCATGGCCCGGGCGTTGGCGACCACCTGCTCCTGGTAGTCCCGGAAACCCGGATCCTGCGCCTCGAGAAAGGCCACGGCCTTGCCGGCGATGGCGTGCATCAGCGGTCCGCCCTGGGTGCCCGGAAAGATCAGCGACTGCAGCTTCTTGGTGACGTCGGGGTTTTCCCGCGCCAGGATCAGCCCGCCACGCGGCCCGCGCAGGCTCTTGTGGGTGGTGGTGGTGACCACATCGGCATGGGGCACCGGGCTGGGATAGACCCCGGTGGCCACCAGCCCCGCGATGTGTGCCATATCGGCCACCAGCCAGGCGCCCACCGCGTCGGCGATGGCCCGGAAGCGCGCCCAGTCGATGACCCGCGAATAGGCCGAAAAACCCGCCACGATGATCGTCGGGCGATGCTCCCGCGCCAGTGCCTCGACCTGCTCGTAGTCGATCTCGCCGGTGTCCGAGGTCACGCCATACTGCACCGGGTTGTAGATCTTGCCCGAGAAGTTGGGCTTGGCGCCGTGGGTCAGATGCCCGCCATGATCGAGGCTCAGTCCCAGCAGGGTGTCGCCCGGCCGCGCCAGTGCCATGAACACGGCCAGGTTGGCACTCGAGCCCGAGTGCGGCTGGACGTTGGCGTAGGCCGCCCCGAACAGCGTTTTGGCGCGCTCAATGGCCAGATTCTCGGCAATGTCCACGTACTGGCAGCCGCCGTAGTAGCGCTTGCCCGGATAGCCCTCGGCGTACTTGTTGGTGAGTACGCTGCCCTGCATCTCGAGCACGCGCGGGCTGGCGTAGTTTTCCGAGGCGATCAGCTCGATGTGCGTCTCCTGACGATCGCGCTCCTGATCGATCGCGGCGGCCAGCTCGGGGTCGAATCCGGCAACACTCATGTCGGTGGAATACATGCCTGTCCTCGTCGTGTGGGGGAAACCGGTTTGAGCCCACCAGTCTAGCGAAATTCCCTTTCGCATGCATTGAGTGGGTGCTTCTCTCGGCGGCCGAGAGTTCGTAGACTAAGGGGATGGCACAATATATCTACACGATGAACCAGGTGGGCAAGGTCGTCCCGCCCAAAAAGCCCATCCTCCGCGACATCTCGCTGTCGTTTTTCCCCGGCGCCAAGATTGGCGTGCTGGGCCTGAACGGTTCGGGCAAATCAACACTGCTGCGGATCATGGCCGGTCTCGACACCGAGATCGAGGGCGAGGCCCGCGCCCAGGCCGGCACCCGGATCGGCTATCTGCCCCAGGAGCCCGAGCTGGACTCGGCCAAGGATGTGCGCGGCAACGTCGAAGAAGGCGTCGCCGACACCAAGGCCCTGATCGACCGCTTCAACGCGGTGTCCGCCCAGTTCGCCGACCCGGAGGCCGATTTCGAGGCGCTGATGGCCGAGCAGGGCAAGCTTCAGGACCAGATCGACGCCGCCGATGCCTGGGATCTCGAGCGCAAGCTCGACCAGGCGGCGGAGGCCCTGCGCCTGCCGCCCTGGGAGGCCAGCGTCGACACCCTGTCCGGTGGCGAGCGCCGGCGCGTGGCGCTATGCCGGCTGCTGCTGTCCAACCCCGACATGCTGCTGCTCGACGAGCCCACCAACCACCTCGACGCCGAGTCGGTGGCCTGGCTCGAGCGCTTTCTGGCCGAGTTCGAGGGCACCGTGGTGGCGGTCACCCATGACCGCTACTTCCTCGACAACGTGGCCGGCTGGATCCTCGAGCTCGACCGCGGTCACGGCATCCCCTGGCAGGGCAACTATTCGTCGTGGCTCGAACAAAAGGAAAAGCGCCTCGCCCAGGAGGCCCGCGAGCAGGCCGCGCATCGCAAGGCCATGCAGGCCGAGCTCGAGTGGGTGCGCTCCAACCCCAAGGGTCGGCAGTCCAAGAACAAGGCCCGGCTCAAGCAGTTCGACGAGCTCCAGTCGAAGGAATTCCAGGCCCGCAACGAGACCAACGAGATCTACATTCCGCCGGGCCCGCGCCTGGGCAACGTCGTGGTCGAGGCCGATGGCGTGCGTAAGGCGTTTGGCGATCAGCTGCTGGTGGATGATCTCTCGTTTACGCTGCCTGCCGGCGGGATCTGCGGGATCATCGGCCCCAACGGCGCCGGCAAGACCACGATGTTCCGCATGATCGTCGGCCAGGAGACCCCCGATGACGGTCAGCTGCGCCTGGGCGACACCGTCGATCTGGCCTACGTCGATCAGAGCCGCGATCACCTCGACGACAGTCGCACTGTCTGGGAGGAAATCTCCGACGGGCATGATCTGCTTCAGGTCGGCCACTACGAGGTCAATTCGCGGGCCTACGTGGGGCGGTTCAACTTCAAGGGCCAGGATCAGCAGAAGCGCATCGGCGAGCTCTCCGGCGGCGAGCGCAACCGCGTGCATCTGGCCAAGCTGCTGCAGCGCGGCGGCAACCTGCTGTTGCTCGACGAGCCCACCAACGATCTCGACGTCGAAACCCTGCGGGCNCTGGAAGAGGCGCTGCTGGTGTTCCCCGGATCGGCCATGGTGATCTCCCATGACCGCTGGTTTCTCGACCGCATTGCCACGCATATCCTTGCCTTCGAGGGCGACAGCCAGGTCAACTTCTTCGAGGGCAACTATCAGGAATACGAGGCGGACCGGCGCCGGCGGCTCGGTGACGAGGCCATGAACCCGCACCGCATCAAGTACCGCAGGCTCGCCGGCTGATGGCGGGTCACCCGCCGCGCACCGCCACCCTGCTCATGCACTGCCCGGACAAGCCGGGCGTGGTGGCGGCGGTAACCCGTTTTCTGGCCACCCACGGCGCCAACATCGTCGACCTGGACCAGCATGTCGACCGCGCCGAGGGCGTGTTCTTCATGCGGGTGCGCTGGGAGCTCGAGGGATTCGCCCTGAATGCCGAGGCGTTCGAGGCCGCCTTTCGCAGCGGTATCGCCGAACACTTCGACGCTGTCTGGCAGCTGCATCACCAGGACCGGCCACTGCGGCTGGCGCTGTTTGTCTCGAAGATGTCGCACTGCCTCTACGACCTGCTGTCGCGCTGGCAGTCCGGCGAGTGGGCCGTCGAGATCCCGCTGATCATCAGCAATCACGAGACCCTGCGTCCGGTGGCCCGGCAGTTCGGCATCCCCTTCCACTGCTTTGCCATCACCGCCGAGACCAAGGCCGCCCAGGAGGCCGCCGAAATCGAGCTGCTCGAACAGCACAGCATCGATCTGGTAGTGCTGGCCCGCTACATGCAGATCGTCGGCCCGGATCTGATCAACGCCTTCCCCCAGCGGATCATCAACATCCACCACTCGTTTCTGCCCGCCTTTGCCGGCGCCCGTCCCTACCACGCCGCGCATGCCCGTGGCGTGAAGATCATCGGCGCCACCAGCCACTACGTGACCGAAGACCTGGACGCCGGGCCGATCATCGAGCAGGACGTCACCCGCATCACCCACCGCGATTCCATCAAGGCGCTGGTGCGCAAGGGTCAGGATCTCGAAAAGCTGGTGCTGGCGCGCGGCGTCTGGGCGCATCTGCAGCGCCAGACCCTGGTCTATCGCAACCGCACCATCGTGTTCAGTTAGCGCAGTCGGGCCGGCGGCCGGCGGCCTGGGCCTGCTCGTAGCGATAAATGGCAGTGGGCAACTCGGCCCGCAGATCGGCGATGCGCGTCTCGCCCGAGGGATGGGTGGAGAGGAACTCCGGCGGCGCATCGCCACCGGCATCGGCCATGTTCTGCCACAGCGCGACACTGGCGCGCGGATCAAACCCGGCATCCGCCATCAGCCCCAGGCCGATCTCGTCGGCCTCGGACTCGTGGGTGCGACTGAACGGCAGGATGATCCCCACCTGCGCGCCCACGCCCAGCACCGCCATGATCCGCTGGCGCTGCGGATCGTCACCCGCCGCCACCTGCAACGCCCCCAGCCCCAGCGCCGTCGCCATTTCGGTGGACATCCGCTCATTGGCATGTTCGGCCATGACATGGGCGATTTCATGGGCAATCACCGCCGCCAGCTGATCGGGGTTTTCGGTGACCGCCAGCAGACCGGTGTAAACACCGATCTTGCCTCCGGGCAGCGCAAAGGCGTTGACCTGATCGCTGTCAAAGACCGTCACCTCCCAGCCGTCGCGGGCGTACTCCTCGGGCACCTGCGGGATGATGGCCCGGGCCACGCACTCGACCCGCTCAACCTGCGGGCCCGCTTCGAGGATCGGCTCGGCGTCTTGCATCTCGCGGTAGGCCGCCACCCCCATGCTGCGCATCTGCGCATCGGGCATGAACTGCAGCTGCGTGCGACCGGTGGGCGACGTGGCGCAGGCCGTCAGCAACGCCACCAGCACGACGGCCGCCAGTGCCCGGGCACCGCTAGCGATCATCGGTGTCTTCGTTATCGTCATCGCGATCGCGGCGGGGGAAGTCCGCCGGTGGCTCGATGGGCGGCAAACCGGCGCGCCGCTGGGCGAGGATCTGGCGGGTCAGCGTGGCCATGCCCACCGCCAGCGCCAGCAGCGCGGCAATGGCGATGGGCGCAAAGGTCACGAACGGCGTCATGAACAGCAGCCATAGCGCCGCGCCCAGCCCCAGCCAGCGCCCGGCGAACGTCCCGGCGTTGTCACGGCACCAGCGTGCCCGCTCATCCGCGTCGGCATCGGCCAGGGGCGGCCGGCGCAGGTGCCAGGTGAGCGACCAGAAGGCCAGAATACGAGCAATCCAGTGGGTCATGGCCGCATTATGCATCGCCACTCGCTGGGGTAAAGCGCCGGATGGCGTATACTATCCGGTCAACCTGTCCATGCGGAGACCACTTGATGCCGGATCGCGTCCAGCAACTGCGTGAAGCGCTCAGCCAGCGCATCCACCTGCTCGACTGTGCCATGGGCACGATGATCCAGGCCTGCGAGCTGACCGAGCCCGATTTCCGGGGCGAGCGGTTCGCCGACCATCCCCGGGATCTGAACGGCAACAACGACCTGCTGGTGCTGACCCGCCCGGATATCATCGAGCAGATCCACCGGGACAATCTGGCGGCCGGCTCGGATATCGTCGAGACCAACACCTTCTCGGCCACCACCATCGCCCAGGCCGACTACGGGCTCGAGCCCCTGGCCCGCGAGATCAATGTCGAGGCGGCGCGGATTGCCCGCCGCGCCTGCGACGAGGCCGAGGCCCAGACCCCCGATCGACCGCGCCTGGTGGCCGGCGCCATCGGCCCGACCAACCGCACCGCGTCGATCTCGCCCGACGTCAACGATCCGGGCAAGCGCAACGTCACCTTCGACGAGCTCACCGTGGCCTATCGCGAGGCCGCCGAGGGCCTGATCGAGGGCGGCGCCGATCTGCTGCTCATCGAGACGATCTTCGACACCCTCAACGCCAAGGCGGTGATCTACGCCCTCGAGGCGCTGTTCGCCGATCGCGGCGAGCGCTGGCCGGTGATGATCTCGGGCACCATCACCGATGCCTCCGGGCGCACCCTGTCGGGTCAGACCACCGAGGCCTTCTGGAACTCGGTGCGCCACGCCAATCCCTTCACGGTGGGGCTCAACTGCGCGCTGGGCGCGGACCTGATGCGCCCGTTCGTCCAGGAAATCAGCCGCGTCGCCGACACCTTCGTCACCATCTACCCCAACGCCGGGCTGCCCAACGAATTCGGCGAGTACGACCACTCGGCGGAGTTCATGGCCGGGATCATGAAGGAGTTTGCCGAGAGCGGGTTCGTCAACATCATCGGTGGCTGCTGCGGGACCACGCCCGAGCACATCCGGGCCCTGGCCGAGGCCGTCGATGGTATTCCGCCGCGGCCCATCCCCGCGCCCGAGCCGGCCATGCGCCTGTCCGGGCTCGAGCCCTGCAACATCGGCGACGAGGCGCTGTTCGTGAACATCGGCGAGCGCACCAACGTGACCGGATCGGCCCGCTTCAAGCGCCTGATCATGGAAGGCGACTACGACACCGCGCTCGAGGTGGCGCGCGATCAGGTCGACGGCGGCGCCCAGATCATCGACGTCAACATGGACGAGGGCATGCTCGACGCCACCGAGGCGATGGAGAGCTACCTCAAGCTGATCGCCACCGAGCCCGAGATCGCCCGGGTACCGGTCATGGTCGACTCCTCCAAGTGGGACGCCATGATCGCCGGGCTCAAGTGGATTCAGGGCAAGTCCGTGGTCAACTCGATCTCGCTCAAGGAGGGCGAAACCCCGTTTCTCGAGCAGGCCGCCGAACTCAAGCGCCACGGCGCCGCGGTGGTGGTGATGGCCTTCGACGAGCAGGGTCAGGCCGACACCTACGAGCGACGCATCAGCATCTGTCAGCGCGCCTACGCGCTGCTCACCGAGCGGATCGGCTTTCCGGCCGAAGACATCATCTTTGACCCCAACATCTTTCCGGTGGCCACGGGCATCGCCGAGCACGACCGCTATGCGGTGGACTTCATCGAGGCCACGCGCTGGATCAAGCACAACCTGCCCCACGCCAAGGTCAGTGGCGGGCTGTCGAACCTGTCGTTCTCGTTCCGCGGCAACAACGCGGTGCGCGAGGCCATGCACTCGGTGTTTCTGTATCACTCCATCCGCGCCGGTCTGGACATGGCCATCGTCAACGCCGGCCAGCTCGAGGTGTACGACGACATCGACCCCGAGCTGCGCGAGCATGTCGAAGACGTGGTGCTGGCGCGCCGTGACGACGCCACCGAGCGCCTGCTGGATCTGGCCGAGCGCTACAAGGGCCAGGGCGGCAAGAAAAAGGAAGAGGATCGGGCCTGGCGCGAGCAGCCCGTGGCAAAGCGCCTGGAGCACGCCCTGGTCAAGGGCATCGCCGATTACACCGACGACGACGTCGAAGAGGCGCGCCAGCAGTTCAACCGCCCCATCGAGGTCATTGAAGGCCCGCTGATGGATGGCATGAACGTGGTCGGCGACCTGTTCGGCGAGGGCAAGATGTTTCTGCCCCAGGTGGTCAAGTCGGCACGGGTCATGAAAAAGGCGGTGGCCTATCTGCTGCCCTACATCGAAGAGGAAAAGGCCGCGAATGGCGGCGGCGACGACGAGCCGGCCGGGCGCATCCTGCTGGCCACGGTCAAGGGCGATGTCCACGACATCGGCAAGAACATCGTCGGCGTGGTCCTGCAATGCAACAACTTCGAGGTCACCGACCTGGGGGTCATGGTGCCCGCCGAGCAGATCCTGGACGCCGCCGTCGAGACCAACGCCGACGTCATCGGCCTGTCCGGGCTGATCACCCCGTCGCTGGACGAAATGGTCAACGTCGCCAAGGAGATGCAGCGTCGGGGTATGTCCACCCCGCTGCTGATCGGCGGCGCCACCACCTCGCGGGTGCACACGGCGGTCAAGATCGACCCGCGCTACGACCAGGACGTCATCTACGTCAAGGACGCCTCGCGCGCCGTCGGCGTCGCCAGCAACCTGGTCAGCGACACCCGCTACGAGGCGTTTGCCGCCGACATCCGCAGCGAGTACGAGCGCGTGCGCAAGCAGCACGAGGGTCGTCAGCGGCGTCACAAGTGGCTGAACCTCGAGGCGGCCCGGGCCAATCGCACCCCCGTGGACTGGCAGG
>P_1C_Liq_3_UnCtyDRAFT_1000059_pt1 | contig 16161 bp, 13 predicted proteins | sample Pon1CUnioCityCA_5_FD_10231 | JGI IMG/M metagenome (IMG submission 10231)
CCTGGGCCGGCCAGTGCGATGGCGGCAACGCCACGCATCTCGGCCGCGGGCGACTTGATGGTGACCGGCTGGCCGGATTCGAGATGCTGTTCGTCGCCAAACCCTGTGTCCGCAGCACCAAGCACTTCGGCTCGCGCATCGTCTTCGACCGCGCGGGGCATCTGTTCATGACCGTCGGGGATCGCGGCCAGCGTGATCGTGCCCAGGACCTCGGCGATCACAACGGCTCGGTCCTGCGCCTCAATGCCGACGGCAGCATACCGAGGGACAATCCCCTGACCGATCGATCGGATGCCCAACCCGCGATCTACAGTTTCGGCCATCGCAACCCGCAGGGCGCCGCTATTCATCCGGATACCGGGGCGTTATGGATCCACGAGCACGGCCCACGCGGGGGCGATGAGATCAACCTGCCCGAACCCGGCGGCAACTTCGGCTGGCCCGAGACCACCTATGGCCGTGAATACTGGGGACCGGCAATCGGGCCTGACACGCTACCCGGCACGATCCCGCCCATTCACCACTGGACCCCGTCCATCGCGCCTTCCGGGATGGCGTTCTATACCAGCGCGGCCTTCCCGGACTGGCAGGGGGATCTGTTTGTTGGCGCCCTCGCCCAAGTTCATCTGGCGCATCTGGACCTGAAGGGCGACCGTGTTGTCGGTGAGGAACGCCTGCTCACTGACCGGGGCCGGCGCATCCGCGCCATCGAACAAGGCCCGGACGGCGGCATCTATCTGCTCACCGATCATGTGAATGGCGAACTCCTGAGGCTCGCCCCCGCGCCCCGGTAGGCAGGCTGATAGCGCAGGCGCGTTATTCGGTCTTGTGCTTACCAAATTCCGATAAATTCTTTTTAATTCTATAAGAGCCTCCCTAGACTGCGTCTATCCAATGATCAGCAATCAGGAGGCTCATCATGATCATGACCACCGCCATTCGAGGGGGCGTCGCGCTGGCCGCCCTGGCGCTATTGACCGGACTGGCGCAGGCCAGCACCGATGCGCTGGTCAGCACCGACTGGCTGGCCGACAACCTCGATCGGGACGATGTGCGCGTCATCGAGGTCAGCGTCAACCCGGGCAAATTCGAACGGGGACACATCCCGGGTGCCGTCAACTTCCGCTGGCACACGGATCTCGTCGATACGGTGAGCCGGGATATCATCGCCCGTGACGACTTCGAGGCGCTGCTGCGCAACGCGGGCGTCTCCGATGACACCGAGGTGATCCTCTACGGTGACACCAACAACTGGTTCGCTGCGTGGGGCGCCTGGATCTTCGATATCTACGGCGTGGACAACGTCCGCCTGGTCGATGGTGGCCGCGACAAGTGGGAGGCCGAGGGCCGCGAGCTCGCCATCCGTCCCGCCAGCTACCCGCAGGGCGACATCGCCGTCGCCGAGGCCGACCACTCCATTCGCGCCTTCCTCCCCGAGGTCGTCGAGGTAGCGAGCAGCGACGATCCGGCCGCCCAGCTGGTGGACATCCGCTCTGCCGCCGAATACGAGGGCCGCATCATCGCCCCCGATGGCGTGAACGAGCTGTCGGTGCGCGCCGGCCATATCCCGGGCGCCGTCAACGTGGGCTGGGGCAACGCGGTCAACGACGACGGCACGTTCAAGTCGGCCGATGAGCTTCGTGCCCTGTATGCCGACGCCGGCGTCGATGGCAGCCAGCCGGTGATCACCTACTGCCGGATCGGCGAGCGCTCCAGCCATACCTGGTTTGCGCTCTCGAAGATCCTCGGCTACGACGTGAAGAACTACGACGGCTCCTGGACCGAATATGGCAACTCGGTGGGTGTGCCGGTCACCAACCTCGCCGGCACCGTCTGGGGCGGGCAGTAACCGAAAGCGGGCGATCGCCGCGACCCTGACAATGCCAGATACCACCGCAACAACGAACGCGCCGGCCCCGGGCCGGAGCGTTCTGTTCTCCAACGCGCTACCCGCCATCCTCGCTATCGGCATTCTCATCTGGGCCTGGCAACTGAGTGGCGGCGCGGGTGAGTCATTGACTCTGAGTGTGCTGCTCGGCGCCGGTTTCGGCGTCCTCCTCCAGCGGTCCCGATTCTGCTTTTTCTGCGTGACCCGTGACTTCATGGAGGGCCGCGACGCCCGCGGTCTGCTCGGCATCATCGCCGCGCTCGCCATCGGCACGCTGGGGTATCACCTGATCTTCGGGCTCTTTGTGCCCGATCCCGCCGCCGGCCGCCTGCCCCCCGATGCCCATATCGGTCCGGTCAGCTGGGTGCTGGCCCTTGCCGCGTTTGCCTTCGGGGTCGGAATGTCGCTGTCCGGCTCCTGCATCAGCGCCCACCTCTACCGGCTGGGCGAAGGCGCCACCGGATCGATCGCGGCGCTCGCCGGCGTACTGATCGGCTTCGGCTTGGGTTTCGCCACGTGGAACACGCTCTACCTCGCCGCCATCGACCGCGCACCGGTGCTCTGGCTGCCGGCGATCACCGGTTATGGCGGATCGGTCCTGGTCCAGCTCGGCATCCTCGGTGGCCTGGCGATCCTGCTCATGCGGTGGCACCGCCCCGACCCGACCGCCGCACCGGCGGCATCGCCCAGCCTTCGCAATGGCCTGTTCGGGCCGCGATGGCCGGCCTACGTCGGCGGGCTTTTGATTGGCATGCTCGCCATCATGGCCTACCTCCGCGTGGCGCCACTGGGCGTGACCGCAGAGATCGGCAGCCTCGCCCGGACCGCCGGCGCGGGATTCAGCCTGCTACCGGATCGGCTGCAGGGGCTGGACGGCTTCTCCGGCTGCGCGACGGCAGTCAAGGATGCCCTGCTCTCCGACAACGGCGCCTTCATCATCGCCCTTGTGCTGGGCTCGCTGGCCTCGGCACTGGCCGCCGGGGACTTCCGCCCGCAGTTGGTGACGCTGGGCAGCGCCACCGGCAAGCTCGCCGGCGGCATCCTCATGGGCTGGGGGGCCATGACGGCACTCGGCTGCACCGTGGGGACGCTGCTCTCCGGCATCATGGCAGCGGCCGTGTCCGGCTGGGTGTTTGCGTTTTTCTGCCTGCTCGGGTTGTGGCTCACCTGGCGGTTGCAAACCCGGCGATAAGCCGGGAGGCCGGCGTCATCCGCACCGGGCCGGGCATCACTCGAATCGTGGCCCGACATCGGCAATGCAGCTGCCATCAATGGGCTCGCCGGGCGCATCCAGGAAGTTCGCGACCACGCTGCGCCCGCAGAGCAGGGTCAGATGCACATCATGTCCCATGCCCTGAAAGGTCACGAGCTGGCTGTTCGGGAGGCGCTCCGCGAGACGACGGGCCACCGCATGCGGCACGAGCCCGTCGGCATCGCCGCTCAGCACCATGACCGGTTGTTCGGGATGACCCGGTTCATGGAAGGCCGCCGGGACTTCGCCAACCTCCCAGATCGGACAGGTGGTCCGGTAGACCTGAAGATCATCGCCGGCCGGATAGTAGAGCGGATTGGCATCAACGACCGCCTCAAGCGTGGCCGGATCCTCAACCGGAAAGTCCTCGCGGCACTTGACCGACAGATGCTGCCCCAGGGTGAGCCCACCGATGACGTCATCGAGCGCCGCCGAGAAGATCGCCGAGACCTCACGGTCATCGAGCGAAAGCCGACCTTCGGTCATGTCATACAGCTCGGCGATGAAGCGCGGCACGCGGGTTGCCGACTCACTGAAGGCCAGATGGCCGGACAGCGCTTCCACCACATCAGCCCAGGTGACGGTTTCCCGAACGGCCTCGCCGGAGGCCGGGTCGCGGAATTGCAGGACCACCGGCTCATTCTGGAAATGCGTCGCGATGGCCTTGAACTTTCGCTCGAGATCGCCATAGCGCTCCTGACAGGATGCCTCCGCGGCACACGCGGTAAAGAGCTGCTCAAAAAGCCGCGGTCGCGCGGCAATGAACTCCGCCGTGGCCTGCGATTGCAGCGTCAGCGGTGAATTGAGGACGGCGGCGCGCACCCCGGCCGGATCAACCCGCATCAGATCCAGCGCCAGCCGACCGCCATAGGACGTCCCCAGGACATTCCAGTGCCGGAGCCCCAGCGCCCGGCGGATCGCGCGCAGATCCAGCGCTGCTGCCCGTGTATCGAACTGCGCGAGGTCAACGCCCTCATCCACCCAGTGGTCATGGCAGGCGGTGAAGCGCTCGACCAGCGCCCGGTCCCCGCCATCGCTGCGGTCAGCGTGGGGCGCCGCCCCGACAGCCGGGTCATCGTTGAATCGATTGCGGTCGAGCTCGGGCGGGGCCACCTCCGGGCAGTTCAGCGCCGGTTGGGAAAGGCCCGTTCCCCGCTGATCCACCAGGATCACGCCGCGGTTGCGACGGAGTTCCACTGCGCCGCCAAAACCGGCGATGGCATCCGAGCCGGCCTGACCGGGACCGCCACTGAGGAAGACAACCGGGTCCGGATCCGGACTGGAGGAAAGATTGGAGAGGAGCGTGAGATGCACGCCAACCGTTGGCGCGTCCGGCGGAATACTGCCATCGGCCCTGAGCACGCCATGATCCATGGGCAGTTCGGCCATCAGGCAGGTCGGCCTCTCACCCAGCGGCGGCGTGAACGGACAATCGACCTCCTCGAGGGCGATATCCGGAATAGGCGGCAGATCCGCCGTCGTCGCCATTGTCAGGGCAGGCAGCGCAATGCAGAGACTCGCCAGCAGCTGGCCAGGATTCACTCTTGGCATGAACAACTCCATCGATCTAGTGCGTCAGATACTGCAGCACGCCGTCATCGACCCGCTGGAAAATTACCGCTTTATCAACAAGCTCGCCCCAAGCGTTGAATCGGTACCGGCCACTCACGCCCGGATAGTCCTGTGACGCCCGTAAGGCCCCGGCGATGGCTGCCGGCTGAACGGAACCCGCCTGCTCCATTGCAGCGGCGAGCAGATACACGGCGTCATAACCCTGGGCCGCTGCGGCATCCGGGCGCTCTCCGGTCTCCGCTTGGTAGGCGGAAACGAACGCAGCCACCCGCGGCCCGGGCATATCCGGATGGAATACGGTGGTCACATGGACGCCTTCAACCGCTTCACCACCGAGCTGCACCAGGGCCGGCGAGTCGAGGCCGATTCCGGCATGAATCGGCACATCAATGCCCAGAGCACGAATCTCCCGGATGATCTCCGCGCCCTCAGGCAGGGAGCCGGCGAGGAAGATCGCATCGAAGTCGAAGAAATCCCGCCAGTCACGAAACACCCGTGAGTGGTTGGTGCCGACGCCGTCATACCCCCGGCGGTCAACGACCTCGAGGCCGCCCGCCGCCGCCCGGGACTCGAAATGCCTCGCCAGATCCCGACCAAAGGGGTTGTTCAGGTAATAGACAACCACCCGCTGGTGTCCCTTCGAAATCAGCCGGTCCGCGAGCTGGCGGCCGCTGTGGGCATTGTTCACCATGCTCCGGAATACCCATTCGTACCCGCGCTCGGTGAGATGCACATCGGTCGCCCCCGGCGTCAGCATGGGCAACTCCGCCTGCTCGTAGGCCGGTGCGGCGGCCAGGGCAAGACTGGAGTCGAGATGGGCGATCACGGCGGAGAGTCCGGGATCGGCGGCGAACGACTCGGCAATTCGCATCGCCTCGTTCACCGAGCGTTCGTCATCGCGCAGGCGCAGTGCCAGGGGACGCCCCAGAACACCGCCGTTGGCATTGATCCCGTCCACCGCGAGCTGCGCCCCATCAATCAATGTCCTCTTGGGATGGTCCGCCGGCCAGGCCAGTCCCAGGGTTATCTGCTCGGCGCCGGCCAGATAACGGGCGCGCTCCGCGACCGGATCCGGCTCCATGCAGGCCGTCATCAAACCGGCCAGTGCCACAAGCAGGGCCACCCCGCTCCCCGGTCGGAAAAGCTTCAGGCCCGACATTCAGCTCACCTGCCGCTCGGCCATGCGGGAGAATGGCCCGTTGTTCCGGAGCAGGGTCGCATAGGGGCCCTCCTCGACCAGTCGCCCGTTCTCGAGCACGAGGATACGGTCGGCGTTCCTGACCGTGCTCAGGCGATGGGCAATGACCAGGCGTGTCGATTCCAACTGCTCGAGGCTCTCGCTCACCCGCGCCTGGCTGGCGTTGTCGAGGGCACTGGTCGCCTCGTCAAGGATGATCATGCGCGGGCGGTCGACAATGGCCCGGGCAATCAACAGACGCTGGCGCTGGCCGCCGGACAGGGTGTCGGCGCCGTCACCGACCAGCGTGTGCAGGCCCATCGGCAGTCGCGCAATGTCATCGTCGAGCCCTGCCCGTCGCGCGGCTTCCTCGGCATCGGCGCGGGTACAGCCGGTACTGCCGACGATATTGCGGAAGAGATCGCCGGCCATCACCCGCTGCTGCTGCATGACAACCCCCAACTGCCGCCGCACGGCACTGACATCAAGACCCGCCAGATCCTGTCCGTCGAAGTAAACACTCCCGCCTGCCGGCCGTTCAAAGCCGAGCAGAAGGCGCAGCAGCGTGGACTTCCCCGAACCCGATGGCCCGACCACGGCGACAAATTCGCCGGGACGCACACGGAATGACACCCCGTCCAGGACCGATGGCCCGTCGGGGTCATGACGAAACCGCAGCTGACTGACCTCCAGATCGCCCTCGAGCGGCCCGGGGTCGGCCTTGCTGGCATCAAACTCAGGCGACGTCTCCAGGATGGGCCGGGCCCGCTCGTAGAGCGGCACCACGTTGAGCACCCCGATCAGCGTCTCGCCGAGACCCAGCATGCCACCCAGAAAAATCCCGAACGCGGCATTGAAGGCCAGAAACGCACCGGTACTGATCGCATCGCGACCGAGCAGGAAGGCGACACTGGCGAAGAGCATCGCACTGCCAAGCACCGGGTAGACCGCCTTGATCGTGAGGGTGACATTGTGAATCCGTCCAGCGGCGATAACATGGCGCTGCTGCCCGGCAAAGGCCTTCGCCCAGCGCAGAAAGGCGCGGCGGACGGCATTCGCCGCCTGCAGCTTGGCTACCCCGCCGAGCAGTTGCAGCAGCAATCCATCGATGCGCCCTGCAGCGCTCGCCAGCGCCCGCTCGTGCCGCAGCGCAGAGAGGGTGAGCATGGCGCTCACCGTCACCAGGACGAGGACCAGCAGGACGCCCACCCCGGCCAGCGCAGGGCTGTAGAAAATCATGATGACGAGGCTCAGCAGGGCAAGGAGCGAACTGAGCAGACTACTCAACGTGGTCCCGGACAGCGCTTCCCGGATCTGCGAGATGCCGTTTGCCCGGCTGGCAAGGTCACCCGCCGTATAATCACGGAAGAACGTCGCCGGCAACCTCAACAGCCGATCCCAGACCGCCGACTGCAGCTGCCCGTCCGCCTGCCCCTCGAGACGGAGCTGCGCGAAGCGCTGGGTGAGCTGGAACAACGCCGAGGCCACCGCGATCCCGATCAATGCCACGGCGAGCTGCAGCAACTCGCCGCGGCCCGCCCCCGGGATGACGGTATCAATCAGATAGCCGGTGGCGACGGGGATCACCAGTCCGAGCAGCCCGATCGCGAGCGCCAGTGCACCGATGATCCCGAGATCGATCCGCCGGCCCTCCAGCGCGAATCCGAGGATCGCGAACATGCCGGAGACCCCCGCGCGCAGCGGCCGGTAGATCTGAAACGCGCCGGTCTGCAGGTTCTGGATATCGTCGTCGGTCAGTCGCCGTGGCGCCCCGCCGGCGACATGGATCCGCCAGGGCCTGCCGGCGCCATGGGCGGGCACCAGGGCGACCGGCATCGCATTTTCACCCAGGAAGGCCAGCAGTGGCGCCCCACTTGCGTCATACCATCGCCCCGTGAGCTGCACCCGGCGGGTACGCCCGCCGGATGCCCGGACAATAATCCGCAGCCGGGCCACGGGGTCGTCACCGGGCGGCCCGGCCGCCGATCGCGCCGGTGGCTCGACCAGTGCAAAGCCCAGCGCCGAGGCAATCACCTCGAGCGCTGCGCGAAGCGGATCATCGCTGCCCTGGGCGGCCTCCGGCGGCAGCGCCCGCACCAGCCCGGCCAGCTCGCGCATCCCCTCGGCCATCCCGGTACGCTCCCGGGCTGCCCGGCGTGCGATCCGCTCGCGCTCATCCAACATCGCTACATCGTCCCCACGAGATCGGCATAGGCGCCATCGCGGGCGAGGAGTTCCCCATGCGTGCCGCGCTCCACCACGCGGCCGGCATCGAGCACGATAATCTCATCGCAGTCGCGAATCGTGCTCAGACGATGCGCCACCACGAGGGTAGCGCAGCCACGGCGCCGGAGGTTTTGCTCTACGCCCGCCTCGGTCAACGGATCGAGGGCACTGGTGGCCTCGTCGAGCACCAGGATGCTCGGCTCGTTGACCAGGGCCCGGGCAATCTCCAGGCGCTGCAGCTGCCCCCCGCTGAAATTGCTTCCCCCTTCACTCAACCGGCTTTCATAGGCCTGCGGCCGGCCCGCCACCGCATCGTGGATCAGCGCATCGTGCGCCGCCCTGACCATTTGCGCCTCGGGCAGCGTGTCATCCCACAGGGTCAGGTTGTCGCGGATACTGCCGTCGAAGACGGCGACGTCCTGATCCACCATCGCGAGGGAATTGGCCAGCACCGTCCGCGGCCACTCATCTCGGGGTCGGCCATCCAGCAGCACCTCGCCTGACCAGGGTGAATGGAGCCCCATGACCAGCCGCGCGATCGTCGACTTGCCACATCCCGAGCGACCCACGAGAGCCACCCGCCGACCGGGCTCGAGGGTGAGGTGGAAGCCGTCGAGCAAAGGCGCCTCATGGGGGCTGTAGCCAAAGGTGATGTCGCGCAACTCGAGCCGGCCGTCGAGGCGGATGGGCCATTGCCCGACCGATGATCGATCCGCCGAGACCCCGTCGTCCTCATCAGTCCGCCGTCCCGGAACCGGATAGTCGAAGATGTCATCCAGACGGCGCATATCGCCGCTCATCTTCTGGATCCGCCCGGCGCTGTCCACCAGATCATTCACCGGCTGGATGAACGCGGTCGCAAGCGCCTGGAAGGCCACCAGCCCCCCGATGGTCAGTGCGCCCTCCATCACCCGAAGCCCGCCGAGGGAGAGGATCAGCGCGGCGTTGAGTGCCATGAGAAAGGGCGGTGCCGAGCGCAGCGCCACATCCGCCGCGCCCAGCGTCTGCCGGGCATTGAGCACCCGCGCATACTGACCCGCCCAGCGGGCGAAGAAATCGCCCTCCGCGCCGGTCGCCTTCAGCGACTCGATGGCCTGCAGCCCGCTCATTGATGTCCCGGCCAGGCGGCCCTCATCCATGAGCAGACGCTGATTGCCGTCTCTACGTCGCCGCGCAACCGCCTGCAGGGCGAGTAGATTGAGGCCGGCAATGCCCATCGCCACGGCGGTCAGCACCGGGTCGAAAAACACCATCAGCCCCGTGTAGAACACCACGGTCATGATGGCCAGCAGACTGCGGACCAGATCGTTGGCCAGCGCATCGGCGACGCTATCATTGAGGGTCATGCGGTTGGCGATCTCGCCGGCGGCGCGCTGGTTATGGAAGCTCAGCGGCAGATGCAGCACATGCCAGAGGAATCGGGCCGAGTTGCCGATCGAGAGTTTGCTGCGCAATCGCAGTAGCACCTGCAGCTGCAACCAGTGCAGCAGGGCCATCACCACCATCGTTGCCGCCATCAGAACGATCAGCGGTGTCAACCAGGCATCGAGCCCGCCGACCAGCACCTCGTCGACAAAGATCTTGCTGAATACCGGCACCAGCAGCCCGGGAATCACCAGGGCAAGACCGGCCAGTACGAGGAACACCACACTCCCCCAGCGACCCGGCAGGCGCTCGAAGACGGCCTCGCGAATGCCGCGGAGGCGCCCGCCGCGCTCGAACCCTTCTCCGGGCGCCATCTCCAACGCCACGCCGGTAAAACCGGCATCAAATTCCTCGGCCGTGACCACACGCGGGCCCATCGCCGGATCGTTCAGGTAGACACGATCTCCCCGGAACCCCTCGACCACGACGAAATGGTTGAACTGCCAGAACACGATGCAGGGACGGCCATGCGCACGAACCGCCTCGGGCTGCCAGCGTCGACCCTGGGCGTGCATGCCGAAGCCACGAGCGGCGCGGACCACGTTGCTGGCCTTGCTGCCATCCCGCGATACGCCGCAGTCGATACGCAGGCGCTCCAGGGGCACGAACCGGCCGTAATACCCCATGAGAATGGCGAGCGCCGCGGCACCACACTCCACGGCCTCCATCTGCAGGATGGTCGGTGTGCGCACCCGCCAGTCCGAAGCCTTTTCGCCCGCCGACGCTGACATGTCGGCTACAACCCGAGCCACCGGCGAAGGGCCGGGATGACAAGCGTGATCGGGCGGCGTTCAGCCACCGTCACGCGCACGGTCGCCAGCCCGCCGCTGCGGATCTCCTCATCCGGTCCGCGCCCGGATGTCCAGCGAAACCCGCTGGGCGTGGTGGTATCCGGAATGGGATCCACCGCTGCCTCGAACACCGCGCCCTCCGCCATCAGATCCCGCACCAGTGATTCGTTGTCCAGCAGACGCATCAGCCCGTTGAAGGTGGCGGGATAGTCGGAGATTCGGGTAATCCGGCCCACCAGATAGCCATGCTCCTCGCGCCGGATAGCCGCCGGCGAGACCAGCGCAGTCATGCCTGGCTCAAGGCGTTTGCCCTGCGCCGCCGGGACGAACGTCACCACCTCGAGCCTTTTGATGTCGCGACCGGTGCGCTCGAGGCTCAGGAGCTCGGCACCAGCACCCACCGCCGCACCGGCATTGCGCTTCACCTCCACGACGCGGCCGTTGTGCGGCGAGACCACTTGCACCGAGCTGCGATAGCGCGAGACCAGACCGTCGAGCTCCGCGCGGGCCTGATCGCGCTCCAGTCGCACCGCCTCGAGCCGATTGACCCGCTCCTGCTCGCGCTGCGCATCCTCAAGGGCGAGCTCCTTCAGGTCGGCCCGCGTATCGGCGATCTCACGCGCCGTATCGATGCGGTTCTGCCGCGGGATGAGCCCGTTCTCCTCGAGCCGGGTCTGAATCTCGTAGCGCTCCTGATTGATTGCCAGCAGCTCCTCGAGGTTGGCGCGACGCTGGTCCATGAAGGCCGAGTGCAGTGCCCGCTGACGGTCGTGATGGCGCTGCAGCTGGTCGTGCCTTCTGGCCAGTGATTCGGCTCGGGTCCGCTGGGCCCGCATCCGCGCGAGAAGCGCCGGTTGTGCGAGGCGGGCAACGATCTGTCCCTGGCGGACTTCATCCCCCACCCGCACGGACAGGTCACTGATCCGCCCGGCGCTGGTCACGGTCACGGGCTGCACGCCGCCGGTTCGGATGAAGACCCCCTCGGCGTCGACCCGCGTCGGCACGATCCCGACGATTCCCCAGACAACAAGGCCGACCAGCAGCAGCATGATCCCGCCCAACGCCAGCCAGCCGCGGCGCGAGGTCACGACCATCAGGGCATCCAGCTGTTCCGGCGAGGACAATTGGTCCAGCGCTTTTTTGCGGAAGATCGTGGACTGCGGCATTGACCAACGCTATCCGACGGGCGGATCACGCATTTGATCGTCCATTCGGCTTACTTTGCGGGATGTTTGCCGGTGATCAGGCCGAGAGGTGGTGAAGCCATTGCTCATAGCGACGGTCGACACACTCCGTATCAGCTATCGGCTTGGCCGCCATCAGGCCCTCGCGACGCACACTGCTTGGACACACGCCATAGCGGCGGCGAAATGCCCGGCTGAACGCGGCATCGCTCGTGTAGCCACTGGCGAGCGCGATATCCAGAAGGGTGCGGTGGGCCTGATCCGGGGTCATCAGGGCGAGCATCGCCTGACGCAGACGTCGCTCGCGGATATAGGCCCCGACGCCACCGAGCCGCTCGAAGAGCTGGTAGAGCTTGGAGCGCGACAGGCCGACCTCACCGGCAATCCACTCGGCGGAGAGCTGCGGATTGGCCAGATTCGACTCGATAAAGCGCCGGATCGCCGCCAACCGCACCCGCGCCATGGCATCGCGCTCGAGCGTCGAATCCTCGTTAAGCGCGTGGTTCAGGCAGGCGCTTGCCATCCCCAGGGTAACGGGCCGCAATTCGCTCGCCTGCTCCACGGAGAGGCAATCGGCAAATCGCTTCAGCATGCGCATGTGATCGTGCAGCATCCGCACCATCGGCTGCTCGGGTGCCAGCATGCGCATGTGCTGGTCATCGGGTTGCCTGAGCTGCGGCTCGAGCAAATCGCGCGGGATGATGAGCGAGAGATTGCAGAAGTCGGTTGTCCGGGTCACTGCCGGGCGGGTGAGGTCGAACACCACTAGCCCGCCCCGAGGCAGCTCCCGGCGTCCGTTGGCTACCTCCCAGCTCATGTGGCCGTGCTCGAACAGCTGGATCATGTAGTGATCCATGCCGTCGCGAGCCATCACGGACTCGTTGCGCTGCCAGTCATGCTCCGTGGTGGCCGATCTCGCCAGCATGAGTGGACCGAGCATGTGGGCATCAACCCGGGCGAAGAAATCGGCTTCGCGTCGAGACTTCGCCGTGTTCACCTCAAAGATGCAGGAGATACTGTCCCGCCAGAGGTCATAGCGCTCGCGCGTGGGCACGCCATCGAGCTCGAACACCGCATGCGGTGAACACTGGACGGCCGCTTCTTTGCCGCGTGCCCGATAATGCTGCATGAAGCCCCCTCCGTCGGCATGGCAGACCCATGCATTACCGACGAAACCTTTCGCAAGAGCCTGTCACCGACCGAGTGGCGATTGCAAATGCACCGCGGCAAATACCCGCTCAAACGGCCTGGTTGGCTCGCCAGCCCGCCCAGATCAGCGCTGCCCAGGCAAACATGAGAATCGTCCCGCCCACGGGCGTGATGTAGGTGATGGCCATGACGTCCAGCAACACCGCGATGTAAATGCTGACGCTGAACAGTACCGTGCCGACGAGCATCAGCCAGCCCGCGATGCGCAGACGACCGGCCGTCGCGCTCGCCAGCGGGGCGGCAAGCCCGAGACCAAGGGCGAGCAGCGCCACGGCGTGTACCTGGTTATAGCGCACAGCCGTCATCAGGTAGCGGAAATACTCCGCGTCGACGTTCGGGCGGATGGCATGCTCGGAGAATGCACCAAAGCCCACGGAGAGCAGGCCGAGAACACCGGCGAGTAGGACGAAAACGGGCATGGGCAGGCATCCAGGTTGAGGGATCGGACATCCGGATCACGGTCGCGATCGTATCGCAGGCTGACCGATGGCTGCGAGCGCGTTTGCGCAAAGCCATCAGGACGGACGGTCAAATGCCAAACCACCACACACCTCACACTGGAACCATGACCATTCATTGGAGTAACCCCGCATGTCGAGGCAGACAATCGAGCATTTCCTGAACCAGCTGACTGATGATCAGAGCCTGCGGACCGAGCTCTCCAGCGCGCTGGAGTCTTGCGATGAGCGTCAGACCGGCGAGACTGTCATTGCCTTTGCCAACGAAGCCGGTTTCGAAATCACCCGCGACGATTTGGTGTGGCTACAGGATGTGCTGGCCGAGGCGGTTGGGGATCACCCCATCCCTGAGGCGGCGCGGCTGTCAGACGATGAGCTGGACGCCGTGAATGGCGGTGTGTTCGGCGCCATCTCCTACATCGGCAATCAGTTGAGACAAGGTCCCGGGACAGATCAGCAATCGACGAACGCACTCAACCCGTTCAGCAAGTCGTTCTGGTGGTAACAGCATCGGGCGTTGACCCCGGATGACGCAGGGCATCCTGTTCAGTCGCCTCGCGCGGTATCATCCGTGCCATGCAGAGCCCCAGCGCGTCCACACAGTCCACAAGCCCGACGCCCATGCATCGCCGTGTGCGACGGGGACTGCGAATCGTGACCGACACCGTTCAACTCTGGTTCGCGCACAACCCCTTCGGCAATGCCGCTGCACTCGCCTTCTACACGCTGTTCTCCCTCGCGCCCATCATGATCCTCGTCATCGCGGCGGCCGGACTGGTTCTCGGGCCGGAGGCCGCGGAGAGTCGCATCGTGACAAGGCTGCAGGGGTTGATCGGCGCCGAGGCGGCCGAAGCGGCCCGGCAGATGATCGCCCACACGCATGTCCGCGAGGCGGGCTGGCTACCCACCCTCTCGAGCATCGGCGCCATCGTGATCGGCGCCACCGCGGTGTTCGTTCAGTTGCAGCGCTCGCTGAACCAGCTCTGGGACGTGGTCATCGGCAAGAAGCGTGCGGCGCTGCTCACGGTCATTTACAACCGACTCATCTCGCTGCTGGTGGTGGGCCTCTTCGGCCTGATGATCATCATGTCGCTGACGGCAACGGTGGCACTCCGGGCCGCCACGGAGTTCGCCAGTGCCTGGCTGCCATTCGACGTCGCCCGCCTCGCTCAGCTCGAGCCGCTGGTCAGCCTGACGCTCATCGCCCTCTTCCTGACTGTGATCTTCCGCATCCTGCCGGATACCGAGCGCCCGATCCGCTGGCGCCACTCCTTCCCGGGGGCACTCCTTGCCGCGCTGTTGTTCATGCCGGGGCGGCACCTGATGGCCACCTATCTCACCCTGAAGGCACCGACTTCGGCCTATGGCGCCGCCGGCTCGCTGGTGGTGCTGATGCTCTGGGTCTACGGCTCGGCGCTCATCGTGCTGCTGGGCGCGGCACTGAGCCGGGCGCTGCATGATCGCCGTGCTACGGACACCCCATCCGGGTAGCCAGCATGCCCAGATCGTCCGCCACGAAGTCCGGCTCGGGCAGCCCGTACAGGCTAATGGTCGCGTTACCCGGGCGCCGGACAAAGGCGCCCTGGCAACCCACAGCCTGTGCCCCGATCGTATCCCAGACATGGCAGGCCACCAGACAGAGGTCGCGGGTGGGTGCGCCCAGCGTCTCGGCCACTTGGTGGTAACAGACCGGCGCCGGCTTGAAACGCGAAACGGCGTCCACGCTGAAATGCGCCTCGAAAAACCCGGCAATACCGGTCCGCTCCAGCGGCGTGGGTGAGTCCGCGAGTGGCGAATTGGTGAGTGTCACCAGGCGAAAACCGGCGGCACGGAATCGCTCCAGGGCCGGAGCCACATCGCCGACCGCCGGCATGGAGCTGATGGCCCCGGCCAGTGACTGCACATCCCCCGCACTGATCTCGACCCCAAGGATTTCACCGCGCATGCGCAGCACGGCGGCGGCCAGTTCATTGAACGGCCGGTATTGCCCGGTGACCGTCAGCGTCTGGGCGTAGAGGATAAGCTCGGCAAACCAGTCGCGCATGGCACGCCGCTCGCCGAACAGCGCCTCGAATACCGGCTCGAGGGTTGTCAGGTCGAGGAGTGTCTCGTTGACGTCGAAAACGAGGATCGGGGCGGGTCGGGTCATGTCTCTCCTCAGTGCGCCAGGTATCGATCCAGGGCATCGGCAAAGCGCTTGCGGTCGGCGGCGCTCAGGCTCGCCGGGCCGCCGGTGTGGATGCCGCTGCTCCGCAGGGTTTCCATGAAATCGCGCATCTGCAGCCGGGCGCGGATGTTCTCGCGGGTCTGTTCTTCGCCGCGGGGCGTCAGGACGAAGGCGCCCTTGTCGATGACCTCGGCGGCGAGCGGGATATCGCTGGTGATCACCAGATCACCCGCAGCAACACGACGGACGATCTCATCGTCGGCCACATCGAACCCCGCCCCGACCCGGACCGAATCGATCAGCGGCGTCGGCGGGGTGCGCACGGGCTGATTGGCAATGAGCGTGAGCCTCGCCCCGACCCGCTGGGCGGCCCGGAAGAGGATCTCCCGGATGGGCACCGGACAGGCATCGGCATCCACCCAGAGATGCGCTTTATGGATCGCGGTATTCGCCATGGCAGCAGCGTACCAGAGCGCCGGATCAGCAAATGCATTGCGGCCTGTGCAGCCAGTCGCTAGCCTCTCCGCATCATGCGACTGCTCCTGATCCGTCATGCACAGACCACGGCCAACCACGAGGGCCGATGGCAGGGCCATGCCGACTATCCCCTGAGCCCCCTGGGCCAGCGCCAGGCGCGCTGTCTGGCGGATGAACTGTCCAGTGCCTTCGAAGAGGAAGAGGTCACCCCCGGTGTCATCTACAGCTCCCCGCTGGGCCGGGCCCAGGCCACCTCGGCGCCACTCGCGACCGCATTTTCACTACCGATTAAAACCCTTGCCGACCTGAGCGAGTATCACGTCGGTGTGTTCTCG
>P_1C_Liq_3_UnCtyDRAFT_1000061_pt1 | contig 16061 bp, 14 predicted proteins | sample Pon1CUnioCityCA_5_FD_10231 | JGI IMG/M metagenome (IMG submission 10231)
CAGCCGCGTCTGACCGGATAGCCATTCCTCCAGATCGTTGTAGAAGCCATTCTGGGCATGGGAAGCCTGCAGATCCACGAAGCCCAGGACGAGGGCACCGGCAAGCCCGAAGAGCGACGAACTGAAGGCGGTGCCCATCCCGGTCAGCGGTGCCTGCAGGCCATCCCGGAGATCGGCAAAGATCTGCCCGGCATCGGCGCCGTCGACGCTGAGGTTCGCGATCACCGAACCAACCGCGCGAAGGGTGTCGAGCAGGCCCCAGAAAGTCCCCAGCAGCCCGAGGAAGACCAGCAGTCCGATGAGATAGCGCGAGATGTCCCGGGACTCATCCAGCCGAGTGCGGATGCCATCCAGCACCGTCCGCATGGACATGGCCGAGAGGCTGAACCGGTCGCCACGCCGCCCGGTGAGCATACGGGCCATGGAGCCGAGCAGGCGGGTGCCCGGGAGCGACGGCGCATCACCCTCCTCGGCATGACGGAAACGCTCCACCCAGTCCACTTCGGGTTTCAGCACCAGGACCTGACGGCAGTTGATGACCAGGCCGATGAAGAGCACGGCCAGGATCATGCCATTGAAGATCGGATTGGCGAGAAAAGCATCACTGAGCGGTTGCAGAAGCATTCCGCCGACCGCGGCGACAGCGGCCAGGAAAACGACGATCCAGATCAGGACGCGATTGGGATTGCGCACACCATTTCCCCCGTTGGTATTCGCGTTCTTGTCCTACCTTATCGCGAATCCCCTCAGGATGTAGCCCCCCGGCTGCGTCACCGCCCATGCTGGGCTATCCTCGCGGGTATGAACGATGCAATGCGCATTTACCGAAGCGGACTCGGGCTGGCACTCCTGGTTCTGGCGGGTTTCCTGATCTACTGGTTGCGTCCGATCCTGACGCCATTCCTGGCCGGTGCACTGCTCGCCTATCTGGGTGATCCGCTCACCCGCCGGCTGCAGCGCCTGGGACTCAATCGCACCCTGGCCGTCAGCGTCGTCTTCCTGGGACTGACAGCGCTGACCGCGGCGGTGGTCCTGATGTTCATTCCACTCATCGGCCGCCAGATCAATATGCTGCAGGCGCAGCTGCCGGCCATGCTCGAGTGGGCGCAGTCGGAGGCGATCCCCTGGCTGCAGCAGACCCTCGGTGTCGATCCGGCCACGTTCGACCTTGCCGCCCTGCGCACCGCGATCTCGGAGCACTGGCAGTCCACGGGCAACGTCGCGGCCGAGCTGATCCAGCGACTGACACGCTCGGGCCTCGCCCTGGCCGGCGCCCTCGCCAGCCTCGCGCTGGTACCGGTGGTGGCTTTCTACCTCCTTCGCGACTGGGATCGGGTACTCGCAGCCGCGCTGGACACCCTGCCGCCGACCTGGCGGGAGACCGCCGCCAGCCTGGCGCGGGAATGCGACGAAGTGGTCGGAGCCTTCCTGCGCGGCCAGCTGCTGGTGATGATCAGTCTCGGCATTTTCTACGGCCTGGGGCTATGGCTGGTCGGCGTTCAGCTCGGTCTTCTGATCGGTCTGCTGTCCGGACTGGCCGCGGTGGTACCCTACCTGGGGTTTATCGTGGGCATTGCCGCGGCGAGCGTCGCCACCCTCTTTCAGTTCAACGAGTGGTTGATTCCGCTGCTCCTTGTCTGGGTCGTCTACGGCGCCGGACAGGTGCTGGAATCCGCGGTGTTCACCCCACTGTTCGTGGGCGATCGCATCGGCCTGCATCCAGTGGTCGTCATTTTCGCGGTGCTCGCCGGCGGCCAGCTTTTCGGCTTTGCCGGGGTCCTGCTGGCGCTGCCGGTGGCGGCCGTCATCGCGGTCCTGCTGCGACATGCCCATGCCTTCGTCACGGGATAGCTCTGCGATGCGTCGAGACAACGAGTTTCCTCCTCCGCCCCGCGAGCCGGATCTGGATGAGTGCTGCGGCAGTGGTTGCGATCCCTGCGTGTTCGACCTCTACGAACAACGGCTGGAGCGCTGGCGGGTTCGCTGTGAGGCCCTGCGGGCATCCGCCACCGGTCATCAGGAGTCGACACCGGATCCGTCCGGGCTAACCTCAACGGATGATCCGCCATGATCCGCCTGTTCAGCGCGATCCTGCTGGTGCTGTTCCTCGCCTTCATGCTCTCTTCGCGATTCCGGGGTTGGCTGAGGGCGAGGGCGCCGATGTTCGTGCTGGGCTCGGTCGCCGTGGTCGCCATCGCGCTCGCCGCCACCGGGCGTCTCAACTGGATCTTTGCGGCCGTGAGCGCGGCGCTACCCTTCATCTGGCGACTCGCCTCGCTGCTGCGATTCCTGCCCTGGATCGCGCGGCTCACGGGGCATGGGCGGACCGCATCGGCGGATGGGAATGGCCCCGGGGGCAGCCGCGCGGCCCGCGCGGACGGCCGCATGAGTCGTGAAGAGGCGGCGGAACTGCTGGGTATTACGCCGGACGCCGACCGCGAGGCGATCCTGGCCGCCCATCGGCGGCTCATGCAACGGCTTCACCCGGACCGGGGCGGCACCGATTACCTGGCGGCAAGGCTTAACGAGGCTCGCGACCGACTGCTGGAGGGAATATCGTGATCCCCGCCTTCATCGCGCTGGTCCTCCTGCTCCAGCTCGCCGGCGAGGCCCTGGTCCGGGCGCTCGGCATACCCGTCCCGGGGCCGGTTATCGGCATGCTCCTGCTGCTCGTGATCGTGATCTTCCAGGGGGGGCCGCCCAAACCGCTGCAGGCACTGGCGACCGGCCTGCTGAATCACCTCTCGCTGCTGTTCATCCCCGCCGGCGCCGGGGTGATCAGCTACCTGGCCCTGCTCGCCGACAACTGGTTGCCGGTGTTGGTGACAATCATCATCAGCACGATGCTCACCATCGTCGTGACGGCATTTACCCTGAAATTCCTCATACGACGCATGAACCGGGAAGATTCCTGATGGATGGTCTGTTTCAGATCTGGGTCTACCTCGCCGAACAACCCCTTCTCTGGCTGGCGGTCACCGTTTCGGCCTACGTAGTGGCCCAGCAGCTTTTCCTGCGCTCCGGCGGCTTCCCTCTGCTCAATCCAGTGCTGGTCTCGATCACGCTTGTCGTGCTGTTACTCCTCGCCACGGGTACGGACTACGACACCTACTTCGAGGGGGGCCAGTACGTGCATTTCCTGCTCGGGCCCGCCACGGTGCTACTGGCTGTTCCGCTGTATGCCCAGATTCATCGGCTGCGACGCCAGTGGCTGCCACTGAGCATCGCCCTGCTGGCGGGTTCGGTGACGGCCATCGCCAGCACAGNGGTGCTGGGCCTTGGGCTGGGTCTCGGCCCGTCGACCCTGATGTCACTGATGCCCAAATCGGCGACGACGCCGATTGCCATGGGCGTCGCGGAGAAGCTGGGCGGCGAGGCGGCCCTTGCCGCCGTGTTCGTGATGCTCAGCGGAATCACCGGCGCCGTGGCCGGCATCCCGCTGCTACGCCTTCTTGGCGAGCGGGATCCGGCCGTCAAGGGATTCGCCATGGGCGTCACGGCGCACGGCATTGCCACCGCCCGGGCGTTTCAGCACAGTAACCAGGCCGGGGCGTATGCAGGCCTGGGCATGGGCCTGAACGGCGCATTGACGGCGCTTCTCGTGCCGCTGTTCGCCTGGCTGTTCGGCCTCTGACCAAAGGGAGTCAATAGATTGATGATCCGTTATGCCCTCGCCGTGCTGCTGCTCGCGGTCGGTATCCCGTCCGCCCCGGCCCAGCAGGCCGCCGATCCCTCCCCCGCCACGGATGGCGAACAGGCACTGGAGGCCATGCCCCTGGAGGCCGGTACGGATGCCTTGACGAGCACCGCTGACGACCGCCTCAGCCTGCAGTTGCGGGTACCGGCCGACGGCCCGGCCCTGGTGGTGGATCAGCGCGAGGTGGCACTGCTGGCCGGCCGTAACCGGATCCGTATTCGCGACCTGCCCCGAACCCTGCGTGACCTGAGCCTGCATTGGCACCTGGATGGGCCCGCGGAGCCGGCACGCATCAGCCGGATCAGTCGGGATGCATCGGCCTGGGAGGCCGATCTGTTCGTCGAGGCCGGCGGCAGCCGGCGTTTGACCCTGACCTATCTCGTCGATGAACTGAACCGTGGACTGGACTACCGGCTGGCCCTGCCCGTCGGGGATCAGGACGCATGGCCTCGGCTGACTGCCGCCGTCACCCTGGAGAACAGGACCGGTGCCGACCTTGGCAACGCGGGGCTTTCGGTTGCCCTCAATGGTGACGGCATGACTCGCCTGCAGGCACAGGGACCATGGCCGCCCAACACCCTCCTGCGTATTCGGCCCGAGCCACCGACCCAAGTCGACGTCAAACAATCGCTGATCACGCAGGCGCGTGGCGATCTGCCCGCCGAATCACCCTGGCGCACCGCCGTACAGTACCTGCTGGAACTCGAGGGCCTCGAACACCCGCCCGGCGCGGACACGCCGGTCACCCTCGTGACAGCCGACAACCCGCCCCGACCCCTGGGCGAGGGACGCTTCGCCACGACCATCGATGGCACGCCCGCCGTCATCGGCGGTGGCAGCGATGCGGTCACAGTGCGTCGAGTGCAGGCCGCCTATCGTGACGAGGGCGAGGGGGAGATCGATATCGCCTGGCGCATCGAACTCCACAACCGCGACCGCATTGATCACCGCATTAACCTGATTGAGCGGATTGATGGCGGCTGGACCATCGAGGAGGGCGAGGACGACTGGCAGCGCACCCCTGTCGGCCTCAGTCGGCAGCTGGACCTGGCCGCTGGTGAGCGTCGCGAGGTGGGCTACCGTATCCGGCTGTTCCGCTGATCAGCGCTCCAGCGTCAGATCGACGACAACCTTTACCTCGTGGCCGGCAACGGATGGATCGCGCCATTCGCCCTGGCCGACGCCGAAACGAACCCGGTCAATGGTGACTGCGCCATTCATCTCGGCCCGGTCGCCCTCGGTCTGCCAGGTGAAGGGCAGAACCACCTCGTGGGTGTTGTCCCGAATCGTCAGATCGCCAACCGCCTCGTAGCCGTCGGTAGTGGCACGGATCTCCCGCGTCACGTAATAGGCCTCGGGAAAAGCGTCCGTGTCGAACCATTCAGCATCCGGGAGGTTGGAATCACGCTGGCTGCTGCCGGTGTTGATGCTGCCCGTCGCGACGGTGACGTCGAAGCGGCTCATGGCGAGATCATCCGCCGAAAATCGCATGTCCGCCCTGAAATCCTCGAACCGGCCCTCGAAACGCCCGCCTTGCTGTGTGGCCTCGAAACCGAGGCGACTCTCGTCATGCACGATTTCCCAGCCGGTCGCGGCCGACGACGCCAGCATCGGTAGCGCCGAGGCGATGACACCCAGCCCGAGACCAAGGGAAAACCGGCCTGCTGAACTGCTCGTCGATCGAAACATCCTTCACTCCTTCTGATCAGCGGCGGCGGACCGGGAGCATGCGACGCAGCACGTCATCGTGAAGCACGAAGTGATGCCGAAGGGCAGCGCCAATATGCGCCACCAGAACGGCGGCAAGCACCCAGAAAAAAGTGAGATGCATGACGCTCGCCACCTCCGCCAGCGTCTCGCTTTCGGGCGTCAGATTGGGGATCTGCACCAGCCCGAAGACGTTGAGCGGGAAGTTTGCCGCGGAATTCAGCACATAGCCTGACAGCGGCATGAGCAGCATCAGCGCATAAAGCGCCATATGCCCTGCGCCGGCGAGCTTCTGCTCCCGCGGTGACAGTGTACCCGGCATATCGGGGACCATGTTGATCCAGCGCCATACAATCCGGAGCAGCACCAGCGCGAGGATGGTGATCCCCAGGCTCTTGTGCAGGGCATAGAGCTCGAACTTGGTGGCACTGTTGGGCAGGTTGACCATAATCCAGCCCAGCAGCATCGCCGTGGCGATGCCGGCGGCGATCAGCCAATGCAGCAGCTGGGCACCGGCGCCCCAGCCATCCCGTGTATTGCGAATTTTCATCATTGGGTTTGAGACTGTTGAGTGGAGGGAGAGGTTCAGCGCATTCCGCGCGATGCCTTGATGCTGTCGTAGGCCGCCTGGATCTCCTGGGCCCGCTCCTTGGCGATGCGCATCATTTCCTCGGGCAGCCCCTTGGCCACCAGTTTGTCCGGGTGATGCTCGCTCATGAGTCTGCGCCAGGCCTTCTTGACCTCGGCGTCGCTGGCATCGGCCGAGACCCCGAGCGTGTCATAGGCGGACTCCAGCTCCGACTCGGTGCCGGTCTGATTCGCCGCCTGCCCGCCCATCATGGTCTCGAGCCGCGCGTAATCGGCCTCGGAAAGGCCAAGACCCAACGCGATGCGGCGCAGAACGGCCCGCTCGGCATCATCGAACTGACCATCCGCCAGAGCCGCCTGGATCTGGATTTCCAGGAACAGGCGCACCAGCTGCAGGTGCCCCCGGCAGTAACGCCGAAACTCCTGGAGGGTCTGCTCTAGGTCGGCCTCGCCATCGCGACCGGCACGGAAGTAGCTGATGGCCTCCTCGCGCTGGGTGGCGTTGAGATCCATCCGTGCCATGACCTGTTCGGCGACGCGGATCTCCGCCTCGGTCACCCGGCCATCGGCCTTGCAGACATGGCCCATGACCACGAAGGCACTGCGGAAGAAGGCGGCATGGACCATCTGCCGATGGCCCGCACCGCCGCCGAAAGCGGCACCCAGACCACCCCCGCCCTTGCGGGCGAGGGCGCGGTCAAAGAAGTTGCCGATGATGAGGCCGATGAGTGCGCCCACCCACCCGCCGGCCATGCCGCCGAAGACGGCCCCGAGAATCTTGCCGATCCAGATGTTCATGACGGCGAGGATGCCGTCACTGCACCCACAGGTCCATAAATTCGTTCACCGGCATGGACTCGAGTCGGTTCTGATCGCCGCAGGCGGCCTCGATACGCTGCGCCTGACGCGGCGCGAATCGCGTCGCCAGGGCCCGCTCGAACTTGCCGACCAGCTCGGGAATCCCCTCGTCACGGCGCCGACGATGACCGATGGGGTAATCCACGGCGACGCGCTCGGTGTGGCTGCCATCCTTGAAGAAGATCTGAACGGCGTTGCCGATGGCCCGCTTGGCCGGATCCAGGTACTCGTCGGAGAACACCGGGTTCTCAACCACCTCCATCCGTTCACGCAGGTCGTCGATACGCGGATCCGCCGCCACATCATCCTCGTAATCGGCGGCGGTCAGGCGGCCAAAGATCAGCGGGATCGCAACCATGTACTGGATGCAGTGATCCCGATCGGCCGGATTGTTGAGGGCGCCGGTCTTGTCGATGATGCGCACGCCGGCTTCCTGAGTCTCGATGACAACCTTCTCGATCTCGTCGATCCGCCCGGCGACCTCCGGGTGCAGCGTCATGGCGGCCTCGGCGGCCGTCTGGGCATGGAACTCGGCAGGGAAGCTGATCTTGAAGAGCACATTCTCCATCACATAGCTGCCGAGCGGCTGCGCCAGGTTCACTTCCTCGCCCTTGAAGAGCACGTCCTGGAAACCCCAGGTGGGTGCCGAAAGGGCCGCCGGATAGCCGATCTCGCCGGTCCGGGTGATCAGCGCCAGGCGCAGCCCGCGCGAGGACGCATCACCGGCCGCCCAGCTCTTCCGGGGCCCGGCCTGCGGTGCATGACGATAGGCTCGCAACGCGCCGCCATCCAGCAGCGCATGACTGGCCACTGTCATGACATCCTCGTGACTCCCGCCCAGCAGGCCGGTGCTGACACAGGCCGATGCAAGACGAACCAGGAGGACATGGTCCAGGCCGACGCGGTTGAAGCTGTTCTCCAGCGCGATGACGCCCTGGATTTCGTGCGCCCGGATCATGGCCGTCAGCACATCACGCATCACCGGCGGCTCCCGACCCTCGGCCATCGCCTTGCGGGCCTGCCAATCCGCCAGCGCCAGGATGGCGCCGAGGTTGTCGGAAGGATGACCCCATTCTGCCGCCAGCCAGGTGTCATTGAAGTCGAGCCAGCGGACCATCGCGCCAATGTTGAAAGCCGCCTGCACGGGGTCGAGCTGAAAAGGCGTCCCCGGGACCCGGGCGCCACCCGGCATGTCGGCGCCATCGACCACCGGACCGAGCAGCTTGGTGCAGGCCGGATACTCGAGGGCCAGCATGCCGCAGGCCAGGGTGTCCATCAGACAATAGCGGGCCGTGCTGTAGGCCTCGTCGGATTCAATGGCCGTACCGGTCACATAATCCGCCAGCTCCCGCAGCAGGGCATCCGGCTCGGGCCGCTCGGCGCTTCGCACTCGCACGTCACTCATGATTCAACCTCTCTCCTCGATGGGCACCCAGGTCTGAAGCTCGGGGCCGGTGTAGTCGGCGCTGGGCCGGATGATGCGATTGTTCGCCCGCTGTTCCTTGACGTGCGCTGCCCAGCCACTGAGACGCGACATGACGAAAATCGGGGTGAACAGCGGCGTGGGGATGCCCATGAAGTGATAGGCACTGGCATGGAAGAAATCAGCATTGCAGAACAGACCCTTCTCCCGCGCCATGACCGCCTCGACACGCTCGGAGACCGGATAGAGCCGGGCATCGCCCACCTGCTCGGCGAGCTTCCGCGACCATTCCTTGATAATGGCGTTGCGCGGATCACTCTTGCGGTAGACCGCATGGCCGAAGCCCATGATCTTTTCCTTGCGCTCGAGCATGCCGAGCAGCTCGCGCTCAGCCTCGTCCGGCGTCTGCCAGGGCTCGATCATGGCCATCGCCGCCTCGTTGGCGCCACCGTGAAGCGGCCCGCGCAGCGTGCCGATGGCGGCCGTGATGCAGGAGTGGATATCCGACAGCGTCGATGCGCAGGTCCGCGCCGTGAAGGTGGAGGCGTTGAACTCATGCTCGGCGTAGAGGATGAGCGAGGCGTGCATCACCTGCACATGCATCGGATCCGGGCGCTTGCCGAGCAGCAGCCGCAGGAAATGCCCCCCGATGCTGGCCTCGTCGCTGTCGGTATCGATACGCACGCCGTCGTGGCTGTAGCGATACCAGTAGGTGATGATCGCCGGGAAAGTGGCAAGCATCCGATCGATGTGCCAGTCCTGCTCACTGAAGTCGGCTTCGGTTTCGAGATTGCCGAGCATGGAACAGCCGGTGCGCATGACATCCATTGGATGGGCGTCGGCCGGTATCCGCTCGAGCACCTCGCGAAGCGCCTCCGGCAGGGTCCGCAGCGACTGCAGCCGCTCCCGGTAGGCGGCCAGTTCGCTGCGGTTGGGCAGATGCCCGTGGAGCAGCAGATAGGCGACTTCCTCGAACTCTGCATGCTGGGCAAGATCATGAATGTCATAACCGCGATAGGTCAGCCCTGTGCCCGCCTGTCCGACGGTACAGAGCGCGGTTTCGCCTGCCGTAATCCCTCTGAGCCCTGCGGTGTTTTCCGCCATCGTCTCCTCCCTTGGCCGACATGAAAAGGGCCACTTATGTGGCCCTGTCCATTAACGTTAGTTGGCTTTGTGAATCGCGCGCTTCCCGACTGCGAGAGCGGCCTCGTGGACCGCTTCCGACAGGGTGGGATGCGCATGAATGGTGCGCGCGAGATCCTCGGCACTGGCCTCGTATTCCATGGCCAGCGTTGCCTCCGCGATCAGCTCGCTGGTCTGCGGCCCCACCATGTGAACGCCGAGGATTCGATCCGTCTCGGCATGGGCAATGATCTTGACCATGCCGTCGGCGCGATCCATGGCACGGGCACGACCGGTGGCCGCGAATCCGAATGTGCCACTCCGATAGGGGGTTCCGGCGGCCTTGAGCTGGCTCTCCGTACGCCCCACCCAGGCGATTTCGGGGTCGGTGTAGATGACCCACGGGATCGTCTCGTAGTTGACATGCCCGGCATGACCGGCGATTCGCTCGGCCACCATGACGCCCTCTTCCGAGCCCTTGTGCGCCAGCATGGGCCCGCGCACGACATCACCCACTGCATAGACGCCGGGAATGTTGGTCTCGCAGTAATCGTTGACGTGCACATAACCGCGCTCGTCAGTCAGCAGATCGGCATCCTCGGAGGACAGTCCATCGGTGTTGGGGCGCCGCCCGACCGAGACGATCAGTCGATCCACCTGCAGATTCTGCTTACCCTCACTGTCCTCATAGTGGACGCTGACGGTCTTGCCCTTGCGGGTTCCGGTCACCCGGCAGCCCAGCTTGATGTCGAGGCCCTGCTTCTCGAACAGCTTGCGTGCCTCCCGGGAGACCTGCTGATCCACCGGTGAGAGGAATTCCTCCTGGGCTTCCAGCAGCACGACCTTGGATCCCAGCCGGTTCCAGACGCTGCCCATTTCCAGGCCAATCACGCCGGCGCCGATGACACCCAGACGCTTGGGCACCTCCTGGAATTCCTGGGCACCCGCCGAGTCGACGATCCGGTCACCATCCAGCGGCGCTGCACCGATCTCGATGGGCCGGGAACCGGTGGCCAGAATGACGTTATCCGTGGTCAGCGTCTTGGCCTTGCCCTTGTGGGGCGTGAATTCGACCTGCCGTTCGGCAAGCAGCTTGCCGTGGCCTTGCAGCCACTCGATGCGATTGGCCTTGAAAAGCTGCTTGATACCTCCGGTGAGGTCGGCCACCACCTTGTCCTTGCGCTTGATCATCTGCGGGACATCGAGGGTGGTGCCTTCCACCCGGATGCCGTGCCCGGCAAGCTCCGACTGCACTCGGTGGTAATGCTCGGAGGAATCAAGCAGCGCCTTGGAGGGGATGCAGCCGACGTTCAGGCATGTTCCGCCCAGTGCCGCCTCACCATCCTTGCGCCGGTACTCGTCGATGACCGCCACGCTCATGCCAAGCTGCGCACAGCGAATGGCACCGACATACCCGGCGGGGCCGGCTCCGATAACAATGACGTCGTAGGAATTCGCCATGATGACTCCTGAATTCTGTTGGATCAGACCTCGAGCAGCAGACGCGCCGGGTCTTCAAGCATGTCCTTGATAGTGACCAGGAACTGCACCGCCTCCTTGCCATCGATGATCCGATGGTCATAGGAATGGGCGAGGTACATCATGGGCCGGACCACAACCTGGCCGTTCTCCGCCATGGGACGTTCCTGGATCTTGTGCATCCCCAGAATGCCGCTCTGCGGCGGGTTGAGAATCGGTGTGGAGACCAGCGAGCCGAAGATACCGCCATTGGTGATGGTAAACGTACCGCCGGTCAGCTCTTCGATTTCGATCCTGCCCTGCTGGGCACGCTGGCCGAAGTCGGCGATTGCCGCCTCGATCTCGGCGAATGACAGCTGATCGGCATCACGCAGCACCGGCACCATGAGGCCCCGGTCGGTGGATACGGCAATGCCGATGTCGTAGTAGCCGTGGTAGAGGATGTCCGTCCCGTCAATCGAAGCATTGACCGCGGGATAACGCTTGAGCGCCTCGACGGCCGCCTTCACGAAAAACGACATGAAGCCCAGCTTGGTGTCGTGGGCCTTGAGGAAGGAGTCCTTGTGCCGCCCGCGCAGATCCATCACCGGCTGCATGTTCACTTCATTGAATGTGGTCAGCATGGCCGCATTCTGCTGCGCCTGCACAAGGCGCTCGGCGATACGCTGGCGCAGACGGGTCATGGGTACCCGGCGTTCCTCGCGCTCACCGGCCGGCACCGCCGCCGCCGGAGCCTCGGCCGCCGGCGCACTGGTGGTCGGCGCCGGCTTGCTGCTCGGCGCTGGCGCCGGGGCCGGAGCGGGGGTGGCTCCCGGCTGCTCCCCGCCTCCCTGTTCCATGTAACGAAGCACATCCTCCTTGAGGATCCGGCCGTTGCGGCCCGTGCCGGAGATACGGCGCGGATCCAGATCGTGCTCCTCGACAAGGTTGCGGACTGCGGGGCTGAGCGAGGGTATCTCACCTTCGTCGGCGACTTCCGCCGGCGCGTTCGACTCGGCCGACGGTTCCTTGTCGGTCTCCCCTTCGCCCCCGGCGGCCGCCGACTGGCCCTCGCCCGCGGCATTCAGCACCGCGACGACTTCACCGGCCGTCACGGTCTCGCCTTCGGGCTTGAGAATCTCGCCGAGGATGCCGTCTTCCGGCGCCGGGACCTCCAGAACGACCTTGTCGGTCTCGAGGTCGACGAGATTCTCGTCACGCTCGACCTCGTCGCCGGGTTGCTTGTGCCACGTGACGACCGTGGCCTCACTGACCGACTCTGGCAGCGCGGGTACCTTGACTTCGGTGCTCATCGACTCCTCGCTCTTTTTTATCCGTGAATCTTGCCGAGCGCGTCAGCCACCAGGCGACGCTGCTGCTCATGGTGAACCTTTGCATAACCCACCGCGGGCGACGCCGAGGGATCGCGACCGGCATAGGTCAGCTTCTGCTCGCGGGTTACACACTGAGTGAGGTGGTGGTAGATCTGGTACCACGCACCCTGATTCTTGGGCTCTTCCTGGCACCAGACCACCGACTTGGCCGTCTTGTAGCGACGCTTGAGCAGCGCGGAGAGCTGTGCCTCCGGGAACGGATACAGCTGCTCGATTCGTACCAGCGCCACATCATCCCGCTCCTGTCGGCGCCGTTCCTCGAGCAGGTCGTAATAGACCTTGCCGCTGCAAAGCACCACCCGGCGGACGTTACTGGCCTTGACGCCCTCGGTATCGTCGATGACCACCTGGAAATGCCCCGCCGAGAGGTCATCGAGCACGGAGGTGGAGAGCTTGTGGCGCAGCAGGCTCTTGGGTGTCATGACCACCAGTGGCTTGCGCCAGCGGCGCAGCATCTGGCGGCGAATCATGTGGAAAAACTGGGCCGGCGTCGAAGGGATGCAGACCTGGATGTTCTGCTCCGCGCAGAGCTGCAGGAAACGCTCGATACGCGCCGAGGAGTGCTCCGGACCCTGACCTTCGTAACCGTGGGGCAGATACAGCGCAAGCCCGCAAAGCCGACCCCACTTGGTCTCCCCCGAGGCGATGAACTGATCGATCAACACCTGCGCACCGTTGGCGAAATCGCCGAACTGCGCCTCCCAGATCACCATGGTCCGGGGGTCGGCCGTTGCGTAGCCGTACTCGAACCCGAGCACTGCCTCTTCGGAAAGGAGCGAGTCGATGACGACGAAGTCATCGGCGCTCTCGGGAATGGTCTTGAGCGGCGTGTGCGTGGAACCGTCGACGGCGTTATGCAGTACCGAATTGCGGTGGAAAAACGTCCCTCGGCCCGAGTCCTGGCCGGTGAGCCTGACCGCATGATCTTCCTCGAGCAGGCTCGCGTAGGCCATGGTTTCGGCAAAACCCCAGTCCATCGCCAGCGCGCCCGCTGCCATCTTGCGACGGCTTTCCATCACCGTGGCCACCCGCGGATTCAACTCAAAGCCCTCGGGCAGTTGCTGCAACCGCTCCTGCAGGCCGCGGACGCGCTCCACCGACACCGTGGTGTCCACCGGCTCGTCCCAGGTCGCGTCAAAATAGGGCGACCAGTCGACGGTAAAGTCGTTTTCCTGCTCCTCGAGTGCACCCGGCGCCACAACCTGCTCGGCATCCAGGGCATCACGGTATTCGCGCTCCATGCCGCGGGCACGGTCCTTATCGATGACCCCCTCGGACAGGAGCTGATCGGCATAAAGCTTGCGCACCGACGGCCGCGCCTTGATTTTCTGGTACATCATCGGCTGCGTGGCCGATGGCTCATCCGCCTCGTTATGGCCGTGGCGCCGGTAGCAGATGAGGTCGATGACCACATCCGAGTGGAAGGTACGCCGATAGTCCATGGCCAGCCGGGTGACGAACAGCACCGCCTCGGGGTCGTCGCCGTTCACGTGGAATATCGGCACCTGCACCATCTTCGCCACTTCGGTGCAGTAGAAGGTCGACCGCGTATCCAGCGGGTTCGAGGTAGTAAAGCCGATCTGGTTATTGATCACCAGATGCACGGTGCCGCCTGTGTAGAACCCCCGGGCCTGCGAAAGCTGGAAGGTCTCCATGACAACACCCTGGCCGGCCATGGCCGCATCACCGTGGATGAGCACGGGAAGCACCGACTCGCCGGTCTCGTCGGCACGGCGCCGCATTCGCGCACGAGCCGAGCCCTCGACCACGGGATTGACGATCTCGAGGTGTGATGGATTGAAGGCCAGCGCCAGATGCAGCGGCCCGCCGGGTGTGTCGATGTCCGACGAGTAGCCCATGTGGTACTTCACGTCGCCGGCATTGGCATGCTCGGGCGCGTGCTCGCCCTCGAACTCCGCGAAAAGCTCCGCCGGCGACTTGCCCATGATGTTGATGAGCACGTTGAGCCGGCCTCGATGGGCCATGCCGAGCACCAGTTCCTTGACCCCGTGGGCACCCCCGCGCTGGACGATCTCATCGAGCACCGGGATGGTGGCCTCGCCGCCTTCCAGCGAGAAACGCTTCTGGCCCACATACTTGCTGTTGAGGTACTTCTCGATCCCCTCGGCGGCGGTGAGCCGGCCGAGCAGCGCTTCCTTCTGCGCATCGTCCAGCTTCGGCTCTGCCTGGGGCTTTTCGAGGCGCTCCTGGATCCAGCGCTTCTGCGCCGTGTCGGTGATATGCATGTACTCCGAGCCGATCTTGCCCGAGTACACCCGCTGGACCTGTTCGATGATCTGCCGAAGGGTGAGCCGGTCGGGCGCGAACAGCGAGCCCGTGTTGAACGCCGTATCCATGTCGGCTTCGGTAAGCCCGTGGAAGGCGGGGTCCAGGTCGGGCACCTCCGGGTGCTCGCGCAGATGCAGCGGATCGGTATCAGCGTGCTGATGACCGCGGACCCGATAGGCGTTGATCAGACGCAGCACGGCGGCCTGCTTCTGGGCCGCCACGGCGTCCATCCCCTCGCCGGCGAGCACCGCTCGGCCGCGGGCGCTGCTCCGCCCCATCTGCTCGAACGCTTCGCGAATGGGACCATGCGGCACATCACGCACCCGGGAGGGATCCATGGACTCGAGATCGCGGAAATAGTCACGCCAGCGGGGCTCGACGGAGTCGGGATCAGTCAGGTATTTCTCGTAGAGGGCCTCAATGAAATTCGCATTGGTTCCGTTGAGGTAGGAATGACTGAGCGTCTGCTCGAACGCACCACTCATGGCAGGTCACCTGCATTTGCGGAGGGAAGGCCTCGTTGAACGAGTTTTGATCAAGATAACGCCGACCGACTCCAAACGCAACAGGCATGGGCACTTAGCGCATTTTTCACGCACTTGTGCAGGCCTCACCCACCCGGACCATTGTTTTTTCTGACCTCCAAGTCAGCAATTGAGGCCGAGTAACCCCCGGAAGCGATCAGGAACGATCGGAATCGGGCTCTGTCTCGACGGCCGAGGGCGCCTCGAACCAGCGCGAGAAGAAGATGCCCAACTCGAAAAGCAGCCATACCGGCACCGCCAGCAACACCTGCGATATGACATCAGGGGGTGTCAGCAGCATGCCGAAAGTGAAGGCGGCGACGATCACGTACGGGCGTTTGGCAGCCAGCGCATGCCGGGTCGTGGCGCCGCTGCGGACCAGCAGGATGGTGGCAATCGGCACCTCGAACGCGGCACCGAAGGCAAAGAACAGCGTCATGATGAACGACAGATACTCGCCAATGTCGGTCATCATCGACACGCCTTCCGGCGTTGCCGCGGCAAAGAACTGGAAAACCAGGGGAAAAACCAGGAAATAGGCAAACGCCATTCCGAGATAGAACAGCAGGATGCTGGAGATCAGCAGCGGCCAGATGAGACGTTTCTCGTGCCGATAGAGCCCCGGCGCGACAAACGCCCAGAGCTGATAGAGCAGGTAGGGAATACTGAGGAAGAAGGCGCCGACCAGCGCCACCTTGAGCGGAATCAGGAAAGGCGTGGCGACCTGGGTCGCGATCATCGTGGCGCCTTCCGGCAGCACCGCCATCAGTGGTCCGGCGAGCGCGGAGTAGAGCGCATCGCGGAAGGGATAGGCCGCGAGGAAGAGTAGCAGCACAACGGCCGCCGAACGAATCAGCCGCGAGCGCAGCTCCAGCAGATGACTCAGGAGTGGACGATCCTCGTCCTGGCAATCCGGGTCACGGGCAGGATCGCTCACCGGCTGTCTTCTCCCTCATTGTCGTTGCCGCGAGCCGCCGGCTTGACCGGGCTTTCCTCCGGCG
>P_1C_Liq_3_UnCtyDRAFT_1000062_pt1 | contig 15993 bp, 13 predicted proteins | sample Pon1CUnioCityCA_5_FD_10231 | JGI IMG/M metagenome (IMG submission 10231)
GGGGGCGGGAAGGTCACAGCGCGAAGAGCGTGGCGAGGTCGTGGAAGGGAGTGGAGTGGAGCTTGGCGGGGTCGTGGGTGAGGGCGAGGATCTCGTCGATCTTCTTGCGGGGGAGGCGGGTGGCCAGGTTGTGGTGGAACTTGTCGAGGAGGACGGGGATGCCCTCGTCGCGTCGGCGCCGGTGCCCGATCGGGTATTCCACCTCGACCTTCTCGGTGGAGGATCCGTTGGAGAAGAAGACCTGGACGGCGTTGGCAATGGAGCGCTTGTCGGCTTCGAGGTACTCGCGGGAGTAGCGGTCGTCGACCTCGACGGTCATGCGGTCGCGGAGGGCATCGATGCGGGGATCGCTGGCGGTGGCGTCCTCGTAGGAATCGGCGGTGAGTTCCCCGAAGAGGAGGGGGACGGCCACCATGTACTGGATGCAGTGGTCCCGGTCGGCGGGGTTGGCGAGGGGTCCGACCTTGTTGATGATGCGGTGTCCGGACTCCTGGGTGGTAATGACGATCTTCTCGATGTCATCGACGCGGTCGCGGACCTCGGGGTGGAGGGTCATGGCGGCCTCGCAGGCGGTCTGGGCGTGGAACTCCGCGGGGAAGGACAGCTTGAAGAGGACGTTCTCCATGACGTAGCTGCCGAAGGGCTGCGGGGTGGTCAGCTTCTTCCCGCGCATCTTGACCTCCTCAAAGCCCCATGCATCGGCGGAGAGGGCGGAGGGATAGCCCATCTCGCCCGTGAGGGCCTTGAGGGCGAGGTTGACTCCCCGGGAGGAGGCATCGCCGGCGGCCCAGGACTTGCGGGAGCCCGTGTTCGGGGCGTGGCGGTAGGTACGGAGGGCCCCGCCATCGATCCAGGCGTGGGAGACCGCGTTCCGGATTTCCTCGAAGGAGGCCCCGAGGAGGGAGGCGGCCACCGCGGTGGAGGCCACGCGGACGAGGAGGACGTGGTCCATGCCGACCCGGTTGAAGGAGTTCTCGAGGGCGAGGACCCCTTGGATCTCGTGGGCCTTGATCATGGCGGTGAGGACCTCGCGGGTAGCGAGGGGCTCACCGCCCGTGGCGACATTGCGCCGGGAGACGTAGTCGGCAACTGCCCAGATCGCGCCGAGGTTGTCGGAGGGGTGGCCCCATTCCGCGGCGAGCCAGGTATCGTTGAAATCCAGCCAGCGGACGATGGTGCCGACGTTGAAGGCGGCGCGCTCCGGATCCAGCTCGTAGGAGGTTCCCGGGACGCGGGCCCCGATTCCCGGAAGGTCCGCTCCCGGCACGACCGGCCCGAGCAGCTTGGTGCACTCCGGGTACTTCAGGGCGAGGAGTCCGCAGCCGACCGTATCCATCAGGCAGTAGCGGGCCGTGGAGTAGGCCTCCTCGCTGTCGATGGTGGCGTGGGCGGCGTACTCCGCGATGGAGGTGAGGAGCGGATCGAAGTCCGGGCGGGAGGAGTCGAGGGTACCGAGGTCGCTGCTCATGGGATGCAGGGGATGGTAAGGGGGTTGGAGGCGGGTGGGGAGGGCTCGGCGAGCGTTTCCTCAGCGCTCGTCGAGCGGGACGAAGGGCCGTTTTTCCGGGCCCGTGTACTCGGAGGAGGGCCGGATCAGCTTGTTGTTGGCGCGCTGTTCCTTGATGTGGGCGGCCCAGCCGGAGGTGCGGCTCATCACGAAGATCGGCGTGAAGAAGTCGGTGGGGATGCCGAGGAAGTGGTAGGCGGAAGCCGAGTAGAAGTCGGCGTTGGTGGGCAGCTGGGGTTTCTCCTGCTTCATGACGTTCTCGATCGTCTCGCTGATCGCATAAGTCATGGTTTCACCCCCGAGCCGGCGGGACCATTCCTTGATGATCGGGCTACGGGGGTCACCGTCGAGGCCGTAGACGCGGTGACCGAAGCCCATGAGCAGCTGCTTCTTCTCGAGGCGCTCGTAGACCCCGCGGGTGGCTTCCTCCGTGGAGGAGAAGGACTCGATGAGGTGCATGGCCTCCTCGTTGGCCCCGCCGTGGAGAGGGCCGCGGAGCACGCCGATGCCCGTGGTGATCGCGCTGTAGGTATCGGAGAGGGTGGAGGCGCAGATCCGGCAGGCGAAGGTGGAGGCGTTGAACTCGTGCTCCGCGTAGAGGATGAGGGAGGCCTGCATGCAGGCGGTTTCCTCGTCGGACGGTGGGCGGCCGAGCAGTTTCTCGAGGAAATAGCCGGCGATGGTGGTCTCCCCGGAGTCGGTGGACATGACTGCGCCGTGCTGGTGGTGGTGGTACCAGTAGAGCAGCATGGAGGGGAAGACTCCCAGCAGCCGGGTGATCACCCGGTCCTGGTCGCTGTGGTCGCGGTTTTCCGGCTCCATGGTACCGAGGGCGGAGCAGCCCGTGCGGAGGACATCCATGGGCTGGGCATCGCCGGGGATCTCCTGGAGCATGGCGCGGAGCGGCTCCGGGAGGTGGCGGGCGGCGACCAGTTCCCGCTGGTAGGCGGCGAGTTGGTCGCGGTCGGGGAGTTCGCCGAACTGGAGCAGGTAGGCGACCTCCTCAAAGGAGGCGTGCGCGGCGAGGTCCTCGATGGAGTAGCCGCGGTAGTTGAGGCCGGCACCCTGTCCGACCGTGCAGATTGCGCTTTCGCCGGCGTTCACGCCGGCCAGTCCGCCCGTTTTCTTGGTACTCATGGTATTCGTTCTCTGGGATGGGGGTTGCGGGAGTGGCTAGGAATGGCGGGAGAAGAGCTCGTCCAGCTTCGCCTCGTAGGCGTGGTAATCGAGCATCGCGTAGAGTTCGTCGCGGGTTTGCATCTTCTCGACGACCGCCTGTTGGGAGCCGTCGCGGAGGATGGTCTCGAAGACTTCGAGGGCGGCCCGGTTCATGGCGCGGAAGGCGGAGAGTGGGTAGAGGACCAGGGCGATGCCGGCCCCGCCGAGTTCCTCGACCGTGAAGAGGGGCGTCTTCCCGAACTCGGTGATGTTGGCGAGGACGGGCACCGGGATGGCATCCGTGAACTGGCGGTACTCCTCCAACGAGTGGACGGCCTCGGCAAAGATCATGTCGGCGCCGGCCTCGACATAGGCGCGGGCGCGGTCGAGGGCGGCCGATTGCCCCTCGGAGGCGTGGGCGTCGGTCCGGGCCATGACGACGAAGGCCGGATCGGTGCGGGCGTCAACGGCGGCGCGGATCCGGTCGACCATCTCGGCGGCGGAGACCAGTTCCTTGCCCGGTCGGTGGCCGCAGCGTTTCTGGGCGACCTGGTCCTCGAGGTGGCAGCCGGCGGCCCCGGCCCGGGTCATCTCGCGGATGGTGCGGGCGATGTTGAAGGCACCGCCCCAGCCCGTATCGGCATCGACCAGCAGGGGGAGGTCGGTGCGATCGGTGATCCGGCGGATGTCGATGCAGACATCCTCGAGGCCGGTCAGGCCGAGGTCGGGGAGCCCGTAGCTCGCGTTGGCGACCCCGGCCCCGGAAAGGTAGAGGGCGCGGGCGCCGGCGTGCTCGGCCTGGAGGGCGCTGTAGGCGTTGATGACGCCGAGGACCTGGAGGGGGGAAGAGGAGGCGACCGCGTCGCGGAGTTTCTGGCCTGGGGTGGTCATACGGAGAAGGCGTGCGGGGTGGGGGCCGGGCTCAGCCGGCGGAGGGGGGGAAGCCGAGCGCGTGGATGGAGGCCTCGATCTCGGCGAGGACATCGGGATCCTCGATGGTGGAGGGGGTCGACCAGGTTTCGCCGTCGGCCATTTTCTTCATGGTACCGCGGAGGATCTTGCCGGAGCGGGTCTTGGGCAGGCGGGCGACCACGGCGGCCGTCTTGAAGGAGGCGACCGCGCCGATTTCGTCGCGGACCCGCTGGACGACCTCGGCGGCGAGGGTGGCGTCCTCGCCCTCGCTGCCGCCCTTGCGGACCACGAAACCGACGGGAACCTCTCCCTTCAGCTCGTCGTGGACGCCGATGACCGCGCACTCGGCGACCTCGGGGTGGCCGGCGACCACTTCCTCCATTTCCCCCGTGGAGAGGCGGTGGCCGGCGACATTGATGATGCCGTCCATCCGGCCCATCACCCATGCGTAGCCATCCTCGTCGACCATGCCGGAATCGCCCGTGAGGTAGTACCCCGGGTAGGCGGAGAGGTAGGACTGGCGGAACCGCTCCTCATTGCCCCAGATCCCGAGCAGGCAGCTCGGGGCGAGGGGGAGCCGGAGGACCAGGTTGCCGAGGGTGCCCGGCGGGCAGGGTTGGCCGTCCGGGTCGAGTACCCGAAGGTCATAGCCCGGCATGGGGACGGTCGGGGAGCCCGGCTTGACCGGCATGGCCTCGAGCCCGGTGGGATTGGCGGCGATCGCCCAGCCCGTCTCCGTCTGCCACCAGTGGTCGATGACCGGTTTGCCCGTGACCTGTTCCGTCCATTCCATGGTGGGGGTGTCGGCGCGCTCGCCGGCCATGAAGATCGTGCGGAGGGAGGAGAGGTCGTGGCGGGCGGCGTGAATGCCCTCCGGGTCCTCCTTGCGGATGGCGCGGAAGGCGGTCGGGGCGGAGAACAGGGCGCTCGCCCCGTATTCCTCGCAGAGGCGCCAGAAGGCCCCGGGATCGGGGGTGCGGACCGGCTTGCCCTCGTAGACCACCGTCGTGCAGCCGCTCATGAGAGTGGCGTAGACGATGTAGGAGTGGCCGACCACCCAGCCGACATCGGAGGCGGTGAAGAAGACTTCGCCCGGCTGGAGGTTGTAGATGTGGCGGATCGACCATTTCAGGGCGACCGCGTGCCCGCCGTTGTCGCGGACGACGCCCTTGGGCTTCCCGGTGGTGCCGGAGGTGTAGAGGATGTAGAGAGGATCGGTGGCGGCGACCGGGACGCACTCGGCCGCCTCGCTCGCGGCCTCTTCGGAGGCCCAGTCGAGGTCGCGGCCCGGGGTGAGCGCGGCCTCCGGTCCCTCGTCCCGTTGCCAGACCAGGCAGTGTTCCGGCTGGTGGGCGGCCTGGGAGAGAGCATCGTCGACGATCGGCTTGTAGGGGATGACCCGTTGCACCTCGATCCCGCAACTGGCGGTGAGGACCAGCTTCGGGGTGGCGTCGTCGATGCGGGTGGCGAGCTCGTGGGCGGCGAAGCCTCCGAAGACGACCGAGTGGATCGCGCCGAGACGGGCACAGGCGAGCATGCCGACCACCGCTTCCGGAATCATGGGGAGGTAGAGGATAACCCGGTCGCCCTTGGTGACACCGTGGCGGGCGAGCATCCCGGCGACGCGGGCGACCCGGTCGCGGAGTTCCCGGTAGGTGTAGCGGGCCTTCGTGCCGGTGACCGGGGAGTCGTAGAGGAGGGCCGGTTGGTCCCCGCGACCGTTCTCGACGTGGACATCGAGGGCGTTGTCGCAGGTGTTCAGGGTGGCACCGGGAAACCACTGGTACTGGTCGCCCGTTCGCGCGAGGACGCGGTCCCATGGCTGGTACCAGCGAACGGCTTGGGCGGCGTCCGCCCAGAAGGACTCGGGGTCCCGGAGGGAGGCTTGGTGGGCTTCTTGATAGGGGGATCCCATGGGGTAGCGGCGTGCGGTTGGGGTTGGGGAGGGTGGGAGAAGCGCCCCGGGACGTGGGGGTAGGGGACGCTGCCGTCCACGGCTTTCTGCGAAGAATGGAGAGGCTGATTCCTGTTTGCGGAAGGGCCAAGAACGGATTTGGGAAATGCCAGCTCCGGAACCAATCAGTTTTTTGACTGATTCACGGCATAAGATGGGAGCGGTCCGGGAAAGGCGATCCTCGCGGGCCAGCGGAACCGACCCGCCTACCTCCTCCCCTCCGGCTCTTGCGCCCGGCGGCGGGCGCGGCGCAGGCTGGCGCATGCGGGAATTCTGGTACCAGTGGTGGCCCGGGGTGGGACTCGGCCTCGCCTTGCTCCTCCTGGCGGGCCTGGCGGGCGGGTGGGGGGTGGAGAGCCCCGTAGAGCGTGTTCTCTGGGCCAGTTGGATCGCGCTCCTTCTCCACCAAGCGGAGGAGTATCTTTGGCCCGGTCGGTTTCCCGGCGTTCTCAACCGGGTGTTCTTCCGGAGCGGGCGGCCCGATCGCTACCCGCTCAACCGGCGGAGCGCGTTCTGGGTGAACGTGGGGATCGGCTGGAGCAGCTACGGACTGGCGGCGGTACTCGGGGAGCAGGCCCTGTGGCTGGGGGTCGCCACCCTGACCGTGTCCGCGAGCAACGCGTTTTTTCATCTCCTCGTCCTCAACCGGCGTGGCCGTACCCTCTATCACCCCGGGGTGGCGACCAGTCTCTTCCTTTTCCTGCCCCTCGCCGTGGTTTTCGTGGGGATTCCCGGACGGGAGGGGGGAGCGACCATGGTGGATTACCTGCTCGGCGTACCCCTTGGACTCGTGCTCAACTTTGCGGGTATCGTGGGCCTGCTCCGCCTGCTTGCGGATGCGGAGACCCCGTGGGTGTTCCCGGCGTGGCAGGCGGGCAGGAAACCGCGGTAGGCGCCCGGCGGGCCCACGGTGGGGTGCGAGGCGGCCGTGGCCGGGCGGGTCCGGCGGATGCGCGTTTAGAGCCCGGCCTCGGCGGAGGTTGTGGGGACCGCCAAGGGCGTGACGGACCGGGCGGTGCCGCTGGAGTCGAACTCCACGATCACCCCCCGCATCCAGACATCTTCGGTGGCGACCGCGAACTTGCGGGGCAATCCGTCGAGCATCCTGCCCAGCACCGGGTCGACCTCGCGGCCGATGACGGAGCGGTAAGGCCCGGTCATGCCGGCATCCGTGAGATAGGCCGTGCCGTGGGGGAGAATGGTGGCGTCGGCCGTGGGCACATGGGTATGGGTGCCGACGACGAGGGTCGCCTGCCCGTCCAGAAACCAGCCCATGGCGATCTTCTCGGAGGTGGCCTCCGCGTGGATTTCGACAAGCACCGCGTCGGCTTCCGCGCGGAGGGCGGGTACGCGTTTCTCGGCGGCGCGAAACGGGCAGTCCGCCTTCATCTTCATGAAGGTCTGCCCGAGGAGAGTACAGACGGCGAGACGGAGCCCGCCGCAGTCGAGGAAGAGGTGGGTGCGGCCTGGGGAGGCGCTGTCGAGATTGGCGGGGCGGCAGACCCGCTCGAGTTGGTCGATCTCTCCGGGGAATTCCTTCTGGTCCCAGATATGGTCCCCGAGGGTGATACCGTCGACCCCGCACTCGAGGATTTCGCGGGCGAGGCGGGCGTTGATCCCCGCGCCGGCGGCGGCATTCTCACCGTTGGCGACGACCGTGTCGATCCGGTGGGTCTGGCGGATTTCCCGCAGGCGCTCGGCGAGGATCCGGCGACCCGGGCGGCCCACGATATCGCCGAGGAAGAGCAGGCGTGGCATGGGTCCATCCTTGGGCGCGGCTCCGGGAAGAAAAGGACGAAATCCTTGCCAGCGTCCTGAAATTGCGGTTGGTTCGGGGTTTTGTCTTTCGTCTTTATGAGTACACCAACTGCCCAACCCTCGCCGGAAGCCGTTCTCCCCTTCCCGCCTCCCTATGAGGAAGGAAGCCCGAAAAAGGGAGCGGAGGTAGTGGTAGAGGCTCTCGAGCGCGAGGGTGTCGACACGATTTTTGCGTATCCCGGCGGTGCCTCCATGGAGTTGCACCAAGCCCTCGTGAAGAGCGGCAAGATCCGGACCATCCTGCCCCGTCACGAGCAGGGCGGCGGTTTCATGGCGCACGGCTATGCCCGGGCCACCGGCAAGCCCGGGGTCTGCATGGCGACCAGCGGGCCGGGGGCGACGAACCTGATTACCTGCATCGCCGATGCCTACATGGACAGCATTCCCCTCGTGGCGATCACCGGCCAGGTCTACCAGACGCTCATTGGGAAAAGCGCGTTCCAGGAAACGGACGTGCTCGGGATGTCCATGCCCGTCGTCAAGCACAGCTACATGGTGCTGGAGGCGGAGGATCTTCCCCGGGTGCTCCGGGAAGCCTTCCACATCGCGCAGACCGGCCGGCCCGGTCCCGTCGTCGTGGACATCCCCAAGGACGTGCAGCAGAAGGTCTTCACGCCCCGGTTCCCCCTCGAGCTGAACATCCCCGGCTATCCCGAGCCGCCCAAGGCGAGCGACGACGACCTGAAGACCGTGCTCGGCCTTCTCGAGCAGGCCCAGCGACCCGTCCTCTACACGGGGGGCGGGATCATCAGCAGTGAGGCGACGGACGCGCTCCGCCGGCTGGCGGAGGCAACGGGCGTGCCGGTTGCCTCAACCCTCATGGGTCTCGGCGCGATGGACCCCGACCATCCCCTCTCGCTCTACTGGTTCGGCATGCACGGGACGGTGGCCGGCAACTGGGCGGTCTGCGAGAGCGACCTCCTCGTGTGCTTGGGGGCCCGCTTCGACGACCGCATCACTGGTAAAGTGGAGAAGTTCGCGCCGGAGGCGAAGATCGTGCACTTCGATCTCGACCGTTCCGAGCACCAGAAGAACAAGCCCGCCCACTACCCGATTTTCGGGGAAGTGGGCGATGCCCTCCGCCGGATGGCCGATCTTGTCGAGAAGACCGATTTCCGGGCCCCGGACCTCACCGCGTGGAGGGCCAAGCTCGACCAGTGGAAGGAGGAGTATCCCTTCACCTACAAGGAGTCCCCCCACATTCTCGGACAGGAGGCCATCGAGGTGCTCTATGAGGAAACCGGGGGGGAAGCCATCATTACCACGGGCGTCGGCCAGCACCAGATGTGGGCGGCCCAGTACTACCGTTTCAAGGAGCCGCGCACCTATCTCAGTTCCCTCGGACTGGGGACGATGGGTTTCGGCTACCCGGCGGCCGTGGGGGCCAAGGTGGCCTGTCCGGACCGCGAGGTCATCGACATCGACGGGGACGGGTCCTTCCTCATGAATGTGCAGGAGCTCGCCACCGCCAAGGTCGAGGGCATCCACGCGAAGTGCCTCCTCCTGAACAACCAGCATCTCGGCATGGTCGTGCAGTGGGAGGACCGGTTCTACGAGGGGTGCCGCGGGCAGACCATTCTCGGCGATCCGGACAATATCGGCAGCCCCGACAACATCGACGGCCTCTATCCGGACTTCGTGGCGATGGCGCAGGGATTCGGGGTGAAGGCGCGCCGGGTGATCCGCAAGGAGGAACTCCGCGAGGCGATCCGGGAGATGCTGGACCACGACGGCCCCTACCTCCTCGACGTGATCGTGCCCTATTCCGAGCACGTCCTCCCGATGATCCCGCAGGGCAAGTCGGCGAAGGAGATCCTCACCGAATAGGAAGCGGGGCGGCCGCTCCGGATAGATCCCTTCTGCGGAAGCCATCGGCCTCCCGCAAGCGGTCTCCGCTTGCGGGAGACGAGGCCCCGTTGTAGGGTATTCCCATGACGACGACCACCACCCCGAACACCTCCGTTGTGGAAGCCCTTCGCCAAGTCGTGGCGGATACCTATTCCCTCCTCGGGCTCACCCACTTCTGCCATTGGAATGTCGAGGGCCCGCAGTTCTTCGCCCTGCACAACGCCTTCGAGGAGCAGTACACCGAGCTGTTCACCGCCGTGGACGAGATCGCCGAGCGGATCCGTGCCCTCGGCGCCTATTCGCCCGGTGGGCTCTCCGCACTCGCCGCGATGGCGCCCTTCCCGACCGTCGAGGAGGGGGCGACCGCCCGCGAGATGGTCGATGCCCTCGTCCAGGCGCAGGAAATCCTGACTGGACATCTCGCGGAGGCGCGGGAGGCTGCAGCAGGCGCCGGGGACAACGAAACCGAGGATCTCATGATTGCCCGCATCCAGGTCCACGAGAAGACCGCCTGGATGCTGCGCAGTTTCCAGAAGGGGTGAGTGCACACCTTCCTGCCCGCGGCGGTACGGTGGCCGGCGTCGACGGTTGTCGGGGCGGGTGGCTGGCGGTCCGCGCGGGAGGGGAGGGTTCGACAGCCGTCCACCTCGCCCGCGGTTTCGGGGACCTCGTAGCGTTCCTGACCGGGTGCGAGCGCGTTCTCGTGGACATGCCCATCGGCCTGCCCACGGCCGAGTGCCCGGTGCGCGCCTGCGACCGGGAAGCCCGGCGGCGGCTCGGTTGGCCCCGCTCCGCCACGGTCTTTTCCCCGCCGTGCGCGGAAGCGGCCGGGGCGGGCGATTACGCCACGGCCAATCGGGTCAACCGGGAGGTCACCGGGCGCGGTCTCTCCCGGCAGGCGTATGGGCTGGGGTCGAAGATCCTGGAGCTGGAGCAGGCCCTCGCTACTTGGCCGCCGGAAGCAACCCGGCCCGTGGAGTCGCATCCTGAGCTGTGCTGGCGGGCACTTTTTCCCGACCGCTCCCTCCCCTCGAAGCACCAAGCGGACGGCATGCGGGAGCGGCTGGAACTGCTCGAGCCTCTCCTCGGGCGTCCCGGGGAACTCCGGCCAGGGCGGGTTGCCGGGGTGGGCTGGGGAGAGGCGGACCTCGCCGACGCCGCCGTTCTCGCCATGGCTGCCCGGTCGGCGTGTGAGGAACTCGGTGGACCGAGGGCCGAGGGTTTGCCCGCGTACCTCCTGCCAGTACCCGGCCGGGAAGCGCGGTTGGGCGGGGAAACGGGCTAAGATTTTGACCTCGCCCGGAACTTCGGTTTGCTCCCGATCACGGTGAAAAGACTCCTGCCATTCCTGTGCTGCCTGATCCTCTGGGGCTTGCCTCCTGCCGACGCGGAGGTCTTCGAGGCGGATTCCGAGATGCGCGCGCAAACGCGATGGCTCGTGAACTCGCTGGAAAAGCTCCATTTTTCCAATCGTTCCCTCGAGGACATCTCCATGGAGGAAACCCTCGTTGCGTACATGGAGGCCCTCGACCTCAACCACCTCTACTTCACCGCCGAGGACCTCGCGTCCTTCCAGCAACGATTCGGCCAGCCCCTCTCCCGGCAACTCCGCAGCGGCCAGCTGTACCCGGCCTTCCGGATTTTTGCCCGTTTTGACGACCGGGTCCGGGAACGGATCGACTGGGTGCGCGGGTATCTCGAGGAGGGTGAGTTCTCCTTTGACGAGCCGATGACCTACGAGACCGACCGGGAAGAGGTCGGCTGGCCCTCGGCGGGCGAGGAGGCGGACCGACTCTGGGAAAGACGCATCCAGTACGAGCTGCTCAACGAGATCATTCCCCTCCTGGCCCCCGAGGAGCCGGGCGCGGAGTCCGCGGCGGGCGAGGACGGTGAGGAGAACGCCGCGGAGGCCCCCGAGCCCCTCTCCTTCGAGGAAGCCCTCGCCGAGGCGAAGACCATCGTGAGGGATCGCTACGACCGCGTCCTCAAGAATCTCGCTCGCTACGAGCCCGGCGAGGTCCAGGAGATCTTCCTGACCACCGTCGCCAAAGCCTTCGACCCGCACTCGGTGTACCTCTCCGCCGATTCCCTCGAGGACCTCTCCATCCAGATCGAGAATTCGCTCGTGGGGATCGGGGCGGTCCTCTCCCAGGAGGATGGCGTCTGCACGATCCGCGACCTCATCACCGGGGGCCCGGCGGAGCTGGGCGGCGAACTGCAGGTCGAGGATGAGATCGTGGGCGTCGCCCAGGGGGAGGACGGTGAGTTTATCGACGTAGTCGGGCTGAAGCTCCGCCGCATCGTGGAGCTCATCCGCGGGGAGAAGGACACCGTGGTCCGTTTGAAAATCCGACCCGGTGAGGCGAGCGATCCCGCCGTGCGCCGGGAGGTCTCCCTCACCCGGGACGAGGTCGAGCTGACCGCCAACCTCGCCCGCGCGCGTCTCTACCAGGTTCCCGCGGAGGACGGGCAGCGAACGGTGCCCGTGGGGGTGATCACCCTTCCTTCCTTTTACGGGGGTGACCGCGAGGATCGGCCGAACTCCAGTGACGATGTGGCCCTTCTCATCGACAAGCTGGAGGAACGGGGCATGGAAGGCCTGCTCCTCGACCTCCGTCGCAACGGGGGCGGTCTCCTTTCGGAAGCGGTGGAACTCACCGGGCTCTTCATCCCGGACGGCCCCGTCGTGCAGGTACGGACCGTGCGCGGGACGATCAGCGACCACCGGGATGAAGATCCCGGCGTGGCCTGGGACGGTCCCCTCGTGATCCTCACTTCGGAGTTTACGGCCTCCGCCTCGGAAATCGTGGCCGGCGCGCTCCAGAACTACGAGCGGGCGGTGGTGGTCGGCGACCAGTCCACGCACGGGAAGGGAACGGTCCAGGGCATCTTCCCGATGAAGCGGAGGCTTTTCTCCTCGGAGGCCAGTGAGAACAGCGGGGCGACCAAGGTGACCGTGCAGAAGTACTACCTCCCCAACGGGGCCTCCACCCAGCTGGAGGGGGTCAAGGCCGACCTCGTGGTGCCCTCCCTGACCCGCTACCTCGCCCGCGGGGAGGGGGAACTCGACCATGCCCTCGTCTGGGACGAGGTCACCCCGATGGCGTTTGGCCTCGAACCGAAGGAGAGGGAAGACCTCGTCACCGTGAGTCCCTCGCTGCTGCGGGCTCTCGAAGAGCGGAGCGCGGCCCGGCGGGCCCGCCTCGAGGAGTTCGCCTTTCTCGAGGAGACCATTGCCTACTACCGGGAGCGCCAGGAGGCGACGGAGGTGTCCCTGCGGCTGGAGGAAAGGCAGCGGCAGCGCGAGGAGACCCTCGAACGCAACCAATCGCTTGACCGGAGGAGGGAGGACCTCCGCGCGGAGGAGTATCCTTCCGAGGAAATCCTCCTGCGGGAGGAGGCGGCCGATTCTCTCCCGCGTCCCGGGAATCGGGCTGGGGTAGACATTGTCCTGCGGGAGGGCGTGCGCGTCCTCGCCGACTGGGTGGAGCTGGAGGAGCCGCCGGCCCCGCCACGATTGGCCAGCGGGGGTTCCTCCTGAAGCGCCCGGTGCGGAAATTTTCGCGGACGAGCTTGCGCCCGCCCGTCGGGATAGCCTTGTAAAGGGCATGACCATGACCGCCAGTACTGCCTCCCTTTACGGGTTGACCGAGACACTGACCGCCATCTGGAAGCGGGTGGAGGCCCGGTACCGCGCGGGCGAGCGCGATCCCCGGCAAGCCGTGGACGCCGACGACCAGGCGACCCTCGCCGCCCTCGGGCTCGGGGTGATGGACGTGTACGACTACGTGGAGGACTTTGTGAGTTCCGGCGAGCCGGACCTCGGGACCTTCCTGCTGATTGCCTCGGAACAAGTCTTCGCGGCCCTCGACGACGACCCGTCGGCCTCCGGTCCCGTGCGGGCGGAAGAGCTCCCGCCGAAAGAGGCGGCCGTCCGCGGGATCGAGTGGCTGCCCCGGATCCTCGCCAAGGCCCGCGCCAAGTTGCGCGGCGCGCTGCCCGCGGATCTCATGTACGATTGCGGCGGGGACCGCCGCTTCCTGCGGGCCCACGGCATCCACCCCGCGGAATTCCTGCGACAGGTCCGACTCCTCGGCGACGACGAGGCGATCGTGGACTGGGTGGAAAAGGTTTCCCGGAGCCGCGGATTTTCCAACGAATGACGGAGACAGCGATGAGCGACGAAAACACCATCAAGGTCCTTTTCGGCACGATGACCGGCAACGCCGAGGAGCTGGCCAATGACTTGAGCGAAAAGCTCCAGGAAGCGGGTTTTTCCGCTCCCGTGGAAGACATGGGTACCTACGAGGCCGCGCAGCTCGGCGGGGAAAAGCGGGTGGCCATCGTGGTCTCCACTTGGGGGGAGGGGGATCCACCGGATGACGCGGAGGATTTCTGTTTCGACCTCTACGATGGCAAGGCGGGGGACCTCTCCGGGGTGGAATTCGCGGTGTGCGCCCTCGGGGACAGCTCGTACGACGACTTCTGCGGCTGCGGCCGGAAGGTGGAGGAGGCCCTCCTGCAGGGGGGTGCCCGCAAGATCATCGACCGGAGCGAGCTCGATGTGGACTTCGAGGACGGCTACGAGGAGTGGGCGCAGAAGTTCCTCACGGCGTTGGCCGCGCCGGCGGCCTGAGCCGAGGTGCGGCCCCCTCCCGGGAAAGCTGCCCCGACAGTTTCCGCTTCCCTTTCCCGTCCGCATCGCGTGGGCTTCCGCCCATGAAGCCCTCCTCCCGGATCCTTCCCTGCATCCTCAGCCTCGTTTCCCTCGCCGCACTCACCGCCTGCGGGGGAGAGTCTGCCGCGGAGAGACAGGCCCGTCTCACCGACCTCTTCACCGGGGAGGAGCGCGTGGCCCTCTACGCGGATTTCGCCGCCCTCCGCGGGACTCCGTTCGCCGAGGCGGTCGGGGACCTTTCCTGGGAGCAGTGGACCACGGGCGGTGGCGTGGATTGGCGGGTCCGCTGGCAGGCGCTGACCGGCACGACTCCCGAGGACTGGCAGGCCGTGGCCCTCGTCGCCTCGGAGGTGGCCGATTGGGAGGATGGCCTCGATTCCGGGGGTGCCCTCCTCGGTTTCTCCATCCGCGGGGAACACGGTGCGGACCAGGTCGAGCAGTGGGCCCGGACCCTCGCCGCGTCCGAGGGGGAGGAGGTGGAGGTGTCCCGAACGGTGACGGAGGCGGGCGAGCCTCTCGTGACCGTTTTGTCGGCGGACGGTGAGGAGGTCGACATCCTCCTGCGCCCGGGCTCGGCCGACTCCACCCTTCTCTTCGCCGGCGATCCGGACCTCATGGCGGCCTTTCTCGCCCGGCCGGTCGGGGAGGGCGAGCTGCCGGCGCCGCTGGCGGCAGTGCGGGATGACCTCGTCGACGCGGAGGCCCAGGTCTGGATGCGCGCCGAGGGGATGGACGCCGTGCGGGCCGACCTGCGCGGGGCGACCGAGCAGGCCGCCGCCCTGTTCCCCGGCCTGCGTCCGGCCGGGGAAATGGAGGGAATGGCGTGGGCCCTCCGGGTGGGGGAGGAAGTGGATTTCACCCTGCGGGTCGACCTCCCCACCGAGGGGCAGGCGGCCGCCCTGCAGTCAACCCTCCAGAACCAGCTGATCGCCCTTGCCCGGCTCTTCCTCAGCCAGGGCAGCGGTCCGCCCCTGCCCCTGTTGGAGACCCTCGCCTCCGAGCGGGAGGGTCGGCGAACCCTCCTCCGCGTGCGCATCCAACCCGAGGACGTCCGCGGGCTTCACCAGCGCCTTGCCGCGGACCCGGCCCTGTAACCCTTGCACCCCGTTCCGCGGTCCTCCTTGCGTCGTGGGGAGGTGGGCCCTCAGGGTAGCGGGATGAGCAATCGACTGGCGAACGCGGCGAGCCTGTACCTCCGGCAGCACGGGGAGAATCCCGTGGACTGGTGGCCCTGGTGCGAGGAGGCCTTTGCCCGGGCGAGGGAGGAGGACAAGCCCGTCCTCGTCTCGGTGGGCTATTCCTCCTGCCATTGGTGCCACGTCATGGCCCACGAGAGCTTCGAGAATCCCTCGATCGCCCGGCTCATGAACAAGCACTTCGTCTCCATCAAGGTCGACCGGGAGGAACGACCGGACGTGGACCAGGTGTTCCTCGAGGCGGTGCAGATGCTCCAGCAGCACGCTGGCTGGCCGCTGAACGTCTTCTGCCTCCCGGACGGCCGTCCCTTCTTCGGCGGGACCTATTTCCCTCCCGACGACCGCGGCCACGGCCTCATTCCCTGGCCCCAGCTGCTCATGCGGGTGGCCGAGACCTACCGCACCCAGCGGGGGGAACTCGAGGAGAATGCCGGCAACATCGTGGCGAACCTCCGCCACCTCGCCTCCTCCGCCCAGGAGAACGGGCAGGCCTGGGAGGACCGCGCCCTCGTGGAGGCGGGCGAACGGATCGCCGGGAGTTTCGACGCGGAGAACGGGGGTCTCGGGGGCGCCCCCAAGTTTCCGCCCACCATGGTCCTGCAGTTCTTCCTCGCCCTCCGGCAGGCCCGTGCCTGCGGCAACGGCAACCCGCGCCTGGCGGACACCCTCGACGCGGTGACCCGGCAGACCCTCGAGCGGATGGCCCGCGGGGGTCTCTTCGACCAGGTGGGTGGTGGATTCTGTCGTTACTGCGTGGACGCCACCTGGACGATCCCCCACTTCGAGAAAATGCTCTACGACAACGGGTTGCTCCTCGAGACCTACGCGCAGGCGTGGATGCGGTTCCGCGAGCCCCTCCACCAGCGGGTGGTGGAGGAGACCATCGAATGGCTGGAGCGGGAGATGCGGCTGCCCTCCGGTC
>P_1C_Liq_3_UnCtyDRAFT_1000063_pt1 | contig 15556 bp, 17 predicted proteins | sample Pon1CUnioCityCA_5_FD_10231 | JGI IMG/M metagenome (IMG submission 10231)
GAGCCGGTCGTGGAGCCGGCGGCCGGCATACTCAATCTTGCCGCGCCGATGGCCTCCGTGGAGCGGCTTGCCTCGCACGAGGGGGAACCGATCGCCGCGCAGATTGTCGATTACCGCGGTTATCAGGTGATGCGCTATCCGGTGCCCCTTGATGCCTCGGGACTGCTGGATGATCTCGAGAAACTCCTGCGCCTGGCCAAGGAAGAGGCGGAGCGACGTGCCCTTGAGGAGGCGACAACCCAATGAGAGCCCATCCCTGGTTTTTCCGCCTGAGTCTCCTGACCACGGCCGTCACGCTCTGCGTGGTCGTGCTGGGCGCCTGGGTCCGGCTGACGGATGCCGGCCTTGGATGCCCCGACTGGCCGGGCTGTTACGGGCAATGGGATGTTCCCAACTCGCCGGCGGCGATCGCGGCGGCCAATGAGGCCTTCCCGGATACCCCGGTGCATATCGGCAAGGGCTGGCGCGAGATGGTGCATCGCTACCTGGCGGGGATCCTCGGACTGATGATCCTCGCGATGGGCATCTTCGGCTGGCGTCAGCGTCATCGTCCGGGACAGCCCTGGAAGGTGCCGTTGTTGCTGGTGGGTATCGTCACGTTTCAGGCCATTCTGGGGGCCTGGACGGTGACCTGGCAGCTCAAGCCGGCAGTCGTGACGGCCCACTTGCTGGGCGGCCTGACCACGCTGTCGCTGCTCTGGTGGGTCACCCTGCGCTGCAACTACCTGGGAGGAACCGGCCGTCTGGCCGGCAATGCGGGACTGGGCGGTCTCATTGCGGTCGCCATGCTGTTCACGGTGGGGCAGATCACGCTGGGTGGCTGGACGAGCACGAACTATGCGGCGCTGGCCTGTAACGAGTTTCCCGCCTGCAGTCTGGGTGAGTACTGGCCGGAGCGCGCGGATTTTTCCGAGGGGTTCGTGCTCTGGCGCGGGCTCGGGGTGAATTACGAGTTCGGGGTGCTGGATCATCCGGCCCGTATGGCGATCCACCTGGTGCATCGGGCCGGCGCGATTGTCGTGACGCTGGTGCTCGGGTTCCTCGCCTGGCGACTCTGGCGCGCCGGCGGGATCGGCCATGCCCTGGGTATCGCCGTCGGGCTGGCACTGACCCTTCAGCTGGCCATCGGCATTGGTAACGTGATCTACAGCTTGCCCCTGGCACTGGCGGTCGCGCACAATGCGGGAGCCGCCATACTCCTGCTCGTACTGGTAACTGTCATTCACGTGAATCGACCGCTGGCAGAATCATGAGTCGCACCCTGGAAGCGAGTACAACTCGGGCCGCCGACGATGCACCACCGCTGCAGCATCTGCTGCATCACTGGCGCGATTACTACGAGCTGACCAAGCCCGGCGTCGTGGCGCTGATGGTATTCACCGCGGTGGTGGGTAACCTGCTGGCGAGCCCCGGCAGTCTGCCGTGGAATGCGCTCATCGTCGGCAATATCGGCATTGCGCTGGCGGCGGGTTCCGCGGCGGCCATCAATCATCTCGTCGATCGCCGCGTGGATGCCCGGATGAAGCGGACCCAGGGGCGGCCATTGCCGACCGGTCACCTGCGCACCGCCCATGCCAGCATCTTCGCCGGCACTCTCGGCATCAGCGGACTTGCGCTGCTCTACTTTGCCGTCAATCCGCTCACGGCCTGGCTGACCGCCGGGTCGCTGATGGGCTATGCCTTTGTCTACACGCTCTTTCTCAAGCGCGCGACACCGCAGAATATTGTCATCGGCGGGGCAGCGGGCGCCGCGCCGCCCGTGCTCGGCTGGGTGGCCGTCACGGGCAGTATCGATCCGCACGCGCTGTTGCTGTTCCTGATCATCTTCACCTGGACGCCCCCGCACTTCTGGGCCCTGGCCATCCACCGGCGCGAGGAATACGCGAGCGTCGAGATTCCGATGCTCCCGGTGACCCATGGTGATCGCTATACCCGCTGGCAGATCCTGTTCTACACGGTATTGCTGGTGGGCGTGACCATGCTGCCGTTCGCCACGGGCATGAGCGGGCCGATCTATCTGGCCGGCGCGCTGGCGCTTGGCGCACGCTACCTGTGGTTCGGGTATGCCCTGCTGGCCCGACCCGATGACCGCTCCCTGCCCATGCGCTCGTTCGGCTACAGCATCGTCTATCTGATGGCGCTGTTCGCGGTCCTGCTGGTGGATGCCTACCTGCCGGTGGTGCTGGCGCCGTTCATCGGTTGATCAGAAAAGCAGCAAATCCACCGGCGATGAATTCAGCAGCCGGGTCGTAATGCTGTAGCGAAGGAATCCCTCGACGCCGGTCGCCTTTCCCGGGTGCAGGGCGATCAGGTCGATCCCTGCTCGCGATGCAAAATCGATGAGTGCCGTGGCTGCCGGACGGGGGTCAGCCACAACCCTCTGTGAGACCGGCCCGATATCCGCACGCTCGACAAATCGCTCGAGTCGTTGCGCGGCCCTCGCTTTTTCATCGGCCAGCAGGGCTTCACGACCGCGATCGGTCATCTGGTTCTGCGCGACGGGCGACTGCTCTTCGGTGCCGACCAGGTGCAGAACCGTGATGGAAACCCCCGCCGTGACCGGATGAGTGGCGAGCTTTCCGGCCATCTCGAGGGATTCGTCCGACAGATCCGTTGCGAAAAGCAGCTTGCGGTAACGCTCCACCGGTGCTGCCCTCACGACCAGGACCGGCGTCTGCGTGTGGGCGATGATCCGCTCCGAGGTGCCACCGAGGAACAGATCCCGGATCTGGCGCCTGCGGTGACGGCCGAGCACGATCACCGTCGTCTCGTCATCCACGGCGGCCTGTATCGCCGTATCGACGCCGCTGCCGGTCATCACTCTGGCCGAGCAGGCCACCCGATCCGCTTTCTCGATCGTGGCCACCAGGCGCTGTAACATGGACTGCGCCTGCGTACGCTGAGCCTCGATCATCGCCGATGGCTGGTCGGCGTCGATGGCGTAGACAAGCCTGATGTCGGATCCGGTCTCGCGGGCGATGAGCAGTGCCATTCGCTGGGCGCGCTCAGCGCGATCGCTCAGATCGGTGGCCAGGAGGATATGGCTCACAACGATGACCTCCCGGGTGGAATGGGAGGTGTCGGTTCAGGCGGGAGGATCGGACTCTTGGATTTGATGCTGCATTCCGCCTTTGCGGAGGTCGCTACCCTGCTCATGCTCGCCGCCATCGTGGGGTTTGCCGGTATTCTCCTGCGCCAGCCACTGATCGTGAGTTTCATCGCGGTGGGTATCATGGCGGGGCCCTCCGTGCTGGACGTGGTCCACGCCGAGGCCCAGATCGAACTGCTCTCGGAGCTGGGCATCGCCGTGTTGCTCTTCCTGGTCGGCATCAAGCTGGACATCAAGCTCATTCGCTCCCTGGGCGCAGTCGCCCTCGTCACCGGCCTCGGTCAGGTGGCCTTCACCGCTGGCATCGGGTTTCTGATCGGCCTGGCCATGGGGATGGATGCGGTCACATCCCTTTATGTGGCCGTTGCGCTTACCTTCTCCAGCACAATCATCATCGTCAAGCTGCTCTCGGACAAGCGCGAGATTGATTCGCTCCATGGCCAGATCGCGCTGGGCTTTCTGATCGTCCAGGACCTGGTGGTGGTCCTGGCCATGATTGCTCTGTCAACGCTGGGCATCGGCGCCGCGTCGGATGGTGGCGGTGCCGGCGAGATCGCGATGGTGCTGCTCGCCGGCGTCGCCCTGGTCGGCCTGGTGATTCTTTTCGTGCGCTACGTCGCCAACCCCCTGAGTGCCCGACTTGCTCATGCGCCGGAGCTCCTGGTGATCTTCGCCATTGCCCAGGCGACCGTGTTCGCGACCGTGGCCGACGTCATCGGTCTTGGCAAGGAGCTTGGGGGGCTGCTGGCGGGGATTTCACTGGCGTCCACGCCCTACCGTGAGACCATTTCAGCGCGGCTGGCGCCGTTGCGCGATTTCCTGCTTCTGTTCTTTTTCATTTCGCTGGGCTCCACGCTCGATCTCGGTCTGCTGGGAGAGAACCTGGGGGAGGCGCTGATCTTCTCTGCCTTCGTTCTGATCGGCAATCCACTGATCGTGCTGGCCATTATGGGGGCCATGGGTTATCGACGGCGGACCGGTTTTCTGGCCGGGCTGACCGTCGCCCAGATTTCCGAATTTTCTCTGATTTTCATCACCATGGGGCTCGCCCTCGGCCATATCGGCGAGCAAGCCCTCGGGCTGGTTACGCTGGTGGGGCTGGTGACGATCGCGGTTTCGGTCTACATGATCACCTACTCGCACTGGCTGTATGAACACTTCGGGCGATATCTCTCGATGTTCGAGCGCGCCGAGACGCCGCGTGAGCCCGGGGGGCATGCCGACGAGAGACGGGGTGGCACCGATATCCTCATCTTCGGGATGGGGCGTTTCGGCACCGCCATGGGGCTGCGGTTGCAGAAGCGTGGTTTTGCCGTCATGGGCGTTGATTTCAACCCGAGCGCCGTCCGACGCGCGAAGCAGCTTGGGCTGCGGGCCGAATACGGAGATGCCACCGACCCCGAATTCGTCAGCTCATTGCCCCTCGAGCATGCCCGATGGGTGGTCAGCACCGTGCCCCGGCACCCCACCGGGCTGAGTCACGAGGACAGCCGCCACACGTTGATGCAGATTATCGAGGCGGAGCCGTTCCGCGGGAAGATCGCCGTGGCTTCGCACAACGCCCTGGAGACCGAGGAGCTCCAGCGTCGTGGCGCCGATACCGTGCTCGAGCCGTTCCAGGATGCCGCTGATCGGGCCGTGGACCTGATCTGCGGTGCGCGGGAGACGCAGCGCACCCCCATCCCGCATATCGCCCCGGAGGAGCGCTCCGAGGGTCGCTACTAGGCGGCGTCAGCCTTCACCGGCCGCCCGGTCCAGACCCACGTTGTTCTTCTCGAGCACGCGGTCGGCGCGGTAACTGGAGCGCACCAGGGGGCCCGAGACCACCTCGAGGAAGCCCTTGCCCAGACCGATCTCGCGAAAGCGGTCGAACTGCTCGGGCGTGACATAACGGTCCACCGGCAGGTGATTGACGGTCGGGCGCAGGTACTGGCCGAAAGTAACGATATCGACACCGATGGTGCGGAGATCGTCCATGGTCTCGATGATTTCCTCATCGGTCTCGCCGAGGCCCAGCATCAGGCTGGTCTTGGTGAGGACATCCGGCCGCCGCCGCTTGGCATGGGCCAGGACATCCAGCGTCTGCTGGTAGCCGGCGCGGGGGTCGCGGACGGGATGGGTGAGGCGTTTGACCGTCTCGACGTTCTGGGCAAATACCTCGAGGCCGGTATCGACCACGGTGTCGATCGCCTCGTGCCGGCCGTTGAAGTCCGGTGTCAGCGCCTCGACCGCCGTTCCGGGATTGCGACGCTTGATCTCGCGGATGCAGNCCGCATAGTGCCCGGCCCCGCCGTCATCCAGATCATCGCGGTCCACCGAGGTGAGCACCACGTACTTCAGCCCCATGAGCTCGACCGTTTCGGCGGCGCCGGCCGGTTCGTTCTCGTCCAGCCACCCTCGCGGGTTGCCGGTATCCACGGCGCAGAACCGGCAGGCACGGGTGCAGACATCGCCCATGAGCATGATGGTGGCCGTGCCGGCACTCCAGCACTCGCCCATATTCGGGCACATGGACTCCTCGCAGACCGTGGCGAGCTTGTGCTCCCGGACGGTCTGACGGACCTTCTGGTAGGTCTCGCCGGTCGGGATCTTGACCCGCAACCAGTCGGGCTTGTCGCCGCGGCCGACAGGGTCGGTGTCGCGCCGGGTCTTGATGCCGTTCTTGATGGCTCGCACGCCATTGGGCTTGCTGACCTTCTGGCCGCTGACAACGACGGGGATCCCCTTCAATTCGGACATCTCGGGCTCCTTGCTGACTCAGTCCTTGCCGTAAGGGTTGTTCATCACCGAGAACCAGTTCGCGTGGGCCTCATCGGCGCGCTTGCGATAGCCCTCGACCTCCTCGCGGCTTACCTCTTCCCGAAGGCGGGCATCGCTCACCGGCCGCGGATCGTGCCCCTGCTCGGGCTGGTGTTCGTCGCGGCGGGTCTCTTCCGCCTGGCGCTCATCACTCATGACGGCGTCTCCCGGTGTTGTTCACGTATACTGTGCGCCAGTATACGCGCCGTAACGGGACCGTCTCCATGGCCTCAGTTTCACAGGTTGATGCCCATCGCGATCTGGATCTGCGTGGGCTCGACTGTCCGCTTCCCATTCTCCGCACGAAACAGGCGCTGCGCGGGATGGCACCGGGCGAGCGCCTTCGCGTCCGCGCCACCGATCCGCATTCGGTCATCGACTTCCGCGGCTTTTGCGACACCACCGACAACACCCTGCTTCATCACGAGGAGGCCGGGGGCGTCTTTACATTCTGGCTCGAGAAAGGCCGCTGAGCCGCGCGGCCAGCGACTCCACCACCACCGACAGCCGGCGGCGGAAAGAGGGCGTCGGATGCCAGGTCAGGCCGATGAGTTCCATGCGCTCACGGCGCTCCAGCAGCAGGTCATCACTGGTACCGAGATCATCCACCAGGCCGAGCTCCAGGGCGCGTTCGCCCAGCCAGTGCTCGCCGGTCGCCACATTGTCGAGGGCAAGCCGGGGCCGGTAGCGGCTGATATGGTGCTTGAACAGATCGTGCACCTCCTGGAGTGATTCCCGGAACTTTGCCCGCCCCTCGTCGGTGTTCTCGCCGAAAACGGTGAGGTCGCGCTTGTGTTCGCCGGCGGTATGCAGCTCGAATTCGATGTCGTGGCGCTTGAGCAGGCCGTGGAAATTGGGTAGCTGGCCGACCACGCCGATCGAGCCGATCACGGCAAAGGGCGCAGCGACGATGCGATCGGCCACGCAGGCCATGAGGTAGCCGCCACTGGCCGCCACGCGATCCACGGCGATGGTCAGCCGGATGTTGGCCTCGCGCAGGCGGGCCAGCTGACTGGCGGCCAGACCGTAGCCCGGCACCATGCCGCCGGGGCTCTCCAGACGCAGCAATACCTCGTCGTCGCGCTTTGCCGTGGCAATAATGGCGCTGACCTCCTCGCGCAGGGCGTCCACGGCGGTGGCGCGGATATCGCCATCGAAATCGAGCACGAAAAGCCGTGGCAGGCGCCCCTCGCCACCCTGGCTGCGCCTTTTCTCCAGACGCCGCTCGCGCAAACGCTGCAACAGCCGCGGACGGGCGGTCCGGATGCCCTGCTCGATGCGCCGGCTCATCGCCTCGTAGCGACGATTGAGCGGTTCCACTTCGAGCTGCTCGCGCTGGCGTCCCCGACGCTTGCCGGCCATGCCGCCGAGCATCCCCAGGATGATCGCGAAGGCAAGCAGCAGGGTGAGCACGCGGGCGAGGAACAGGGCATAATCCTGGATGAACTCCATTGCATTCTCCTTGATCGAATGCGCGTCATTGCAAACCGCAGAGTCTACGCGAGCGAATGTTCGAGGTAAGCCTCCGGAGGGCGTCCGGATGACCCGGGAAAACAGCGAAACGCCATTCGAGTACCGGGGGCAGACGGTGCTTGGTCTGCGCCAGATCGACCGCATGAACGGTGTGGCCAAGGGCACGGCATTCCGGGCATTCAAGCGCATACGCGATGATCTTCAGGAAGGTCGGGAGTTCTTTGTGCTGAATATCGACAAACCGGGTGATACCGCCGCAACGGCGCTCCTGCGCCGCATGCAGGCCGCCGGGGCGCTGTACCCGGCCAGTCGGGTGGCGGTGCTGATCACCGCCGGAGCCTATGCCCGGATGCAGGGCGTTGCTACGCTGAAGGATCAATGAACACACTGGTTGAGTGGTTGCGGCCGTGGGAGCCATCGGCGCCGGTCTTCATCGCCTGCGCCCTGGCGGTGGGGCTCTATGCCGCCGGCATGATGCGGGGCGCGCGGCCGGGGTTCTGGGCAGCGCTGTCTTACTTCACCGGCGTGGGGCTCATCTACGCCGTCACCCAGACGCATTACGATTACTACTCGCAGTTTCTGTTTGCCGCACACCGGCTGCAGCACCTCATCCTCCACCATCTGGGCCCGTTCCTGATTGCGCTTTCCATGCCAAGCGCGGTGCTTGCCGCCGGGCTGCCCGCCACGGTCAGACAATGGCCCCGGGGCCGATTGAAGCCATTGTTCCGGGGCCTGCGGGTGATCTACCGCATCCTGCAGCAGCCCTTCATCGCGGGTTTCCTTTTCGTGGGGTTGATCTATTTCTGGCTCACGCCGGAGATCCACTTCGACGCCATGCTCAGCCTCGATCTGTACTGGTTCATGAACTGGACCATGGTGGTGGACGGACTGCTTTTCTGGTGGCTGATCTTTGAGCGCGGTGATGGCGGCATTACGCCGCGGTTGAGTCCGGGGCGGCGCATCCTGGTGCTGGCCCTGATCATGCCGCCACAGATTGCCCTGGGAGCGTATATCACTTTCAGTGGTCAGAACCTGTTCGAGATCTACGATGTCTGCGGGCGAGCGTTCCCCATCGATCCGATGCTTGATCAGCAGATCGGCGGGCTGATTACCTGGATCCCGGCGGCGATGATGAGTGTCGCCGCGGCAATCATCGTGCTGGCTTTCCGCCTGGAGAGGGATGATGAAAAAGCTTGATCGGCGACTTCTGCAAAGGCTCTTCGTGCTCGCCCTGGGCGTGCTGGTCGTGGCCTGTGGTGGTCGCGACTATCAGACCAAGGGGATCGAGCGGCTTTTACCGGATCTGTCCTTCCGGCTGATCGGCGAGAGCGGGCAGATGATGACCGAGGAGGATCTCAGGGGCGGACCGACCGTCGTATTCTTTGGTTTCACCCATTGTCCCGATGTCTGTCCGACGGCCATGGCCCGTATTGCGGCGGCCACGGAGGCCGCCGGACAGGGGCTCGATAGCGATCTTCAGGTGTTGTTCGTGTCGGTGGATCCCGGCCGCGATGATCCGCAGAAACTGGCGCGCTACACCGATTTCTTCAGCGACCGGGTCGTCGGCGCGACGGCGGATGTTGAGACGCTGCGTGAGCTCACCAAGCGGTACCGGGCCACCTTCGGCTATGACGAGCCGAACGAATTCGGCGATTACAACGTCTCGCACTCCAGCGCGATGTACGTATTCGACGCGGATGGCGACGCCCGGGCGCTGTTCCGCCCGAGCGACAGTGTTGCCGCCATGGCCGCGGACCTGCGGCGGATTGCCGGGGGCTAGTCCTCGAACAGGTCCTTGTCGGTGACGGCGCCGTAGGAGGCCGAACTCACCAGCCTGGCGAACTTGCCCAGCACGCCGCGGCGGTAATTGGGCGGGCGCGGCTGCCAGCGCTTGCGGCGCTCGGCGAGGGTTTCATCGCCCAGTTTGACCTCGAGCAGGTTGTGGTCGGCATCGATGACCACGGTGTCACCCTCCTCGACCAGGGCGATGTTGCCGCCGACCGCGGCCTCCGGCGCGACATGGCCGACGACCATACCGTAGGTGCCACCGGAGAAACGCCCGTCGGTGATCAGGCCGACCGCATCACCCAGGCCGCGGCCGATGATCGCCGACGTCGGCGCCAGCATTTCGCGCATGCCCGGACCACCCTTCGGTCCCTCGTAGCGGATGATGATGACATCACCGGCCTGAATCCTGTCGTTGAGGATCGCCTCCATGGCGATCTCCTCGGAGTCGAATACCCGGGCGGGACCCTCGATACGGCGTTTCTTGATACCGCTGACCTTGGCGACCGCGCCTTCCTCGGCCAGATTGCCGCGCAGGATGGCGAGATGTCCTTCGGTGTACATCGGGTTGTCAAAATCGCGGATGATGTCCTGATCCGCGGGCGGCGTCGCCGGCACGTCGGCCAGGAGTTCCTCGATGGTCTGCCCGGTAATGGTCATGCAGTCGCCGTGCATCAGCCCTTTCGCCAGCAGCATCTTCATGACCTGTGGCGTGCCGCCGACCTCGTGGAATTCGCTGGTGACATAGCGTCCGGAGGGCTTGAGGTCGCAGAGGACCGGGACACGCTGGCGGATCCGCTCGATGTCATCGATGGAGAAATCCACCTCGCAGGCGCTGGCAATGGCCATGAAGTGCAAAACGGCATTCGTCGAGCCGCCAACGGCCATCAAGACACTGGCGGCATTCTCGAAGGCCTTGCGTGTCATGATGTCGCGGGGCAGGCGCTGATGATGGATGGCGTCCACCAGCACCTCGGCGGCGCGGGCGGCCACGGTATGCGCCTCCTCGTCAACGGCGGACACGGTGCTCGACCCCATGATGCTCATGCCCATGGCCTCGAAGGCGCTGGACATGGTGTTGGCGGTGTACATGCCCCCGCAGGATCCCGCGCCCGGGCAGGCATTTTTCTCGACGCCCTTGAGATCCTCTTCGGAGAGGTTGCCCGCGGCCGCCTGGCCAACCGCCTCGAAGGCACTGACGATGGTGAGGTCCTCGCCCTTGTAATGGCCCGGCTTGATGGTGCCGCCATAGACGAAGATCGACGGGATGTTCAGGCGGGCGATACCGATCATGGCGCCGGGCATGTTCTTGTCGCAGCCGCCGGTGGCCAGCACGCCGTCGAGGCTCTGGCCGTTGCAGACGGTTTCGATGGAATCGGCGATGACCTCCCGGGAGACCAGCGAGTACTTCATCCCCTCCGTGCCCATGGAGATGCCGTCGGAGATGGTGATCGTACCGAAGCTCACCGGCATGGCACCGGCCTCGCGCAGTGCCTCACTGGCCCGCTCTGCCTGGGCACCGATGCCCATGTTGCAGGGCGTGATGGTGCTATGGGCATTACCGACACCGACGATGGGCTTGTCGAAATCCTCGTCCCGAAAGCCGGCCGCCCGCATCATCGCGCGGTTGGGGGTGCGGGCGAGTCCCTGAGTCACGACGCGGCTGCGGCGGTTGTCGGCCATTTTCAATCCTCGGGTGTCAGTTGTATGGATCAGACGGGCAAAATACGAAACTCCCGCCCTGCTGGCAATCGTCACCGGATTGCAACATGGCATACTCTCCCCCTCGAACCGGGCGACATGACGAGCAGTTGCGGTGACGACGCCAAATGAGCGCTACCAGGCCGACCTGGATAGCGGTGACTTCCTCGATGATGCCGAACAAAGGATTGCAGTGGAGGCGCTGGATGGCCTCTACCATGTCCTGCTCGAGGCGCCGGAGCCGCCCGGCGGTCTGCGGGGCTGGTGGGCGCGGCGCCGCGGTGAGGCGGGCGTCGGGCCGACCGGTCTTTACCTGTGGGGCGGAGTAGGCCGCGGCAAGACCTACCTCATGGACACCTTTTTCGAGTGCCTGCCAGCGACGGTGGGCAAGCGCCGGGCGCATTTCCACCGTTTCATGCAATCCGCCCATGAGCGGTTGCGCGTACTCCGGGATCAGCCCGATCCGCTCCGGCGGCTGGCTTCTGAATGGGCTGCCGATACCCGGGTGATCTGCTTTGACGAATTCTTCGTCAGCGATATCGCCGATGCCATGATCCTCTCGGGCCTGCTGCACGGATTGACCGAAGAGGGGGTGGCACTGGTGGCCACCTCCAACGTGCCGCCCGAGGGGCTCTATGAGGGTGGCCTGCAGCGGGAGCGCTTCCTGCCTGCCATTGCCCTGCTCCAGCGGCATACGCGGGTCATGAACGTGGATGGCGGGACGGATTACCGGCTGCGACTGCTCAGCCGGGCGCCGATCTACCATGTGCCCCCGGACGCCGGCGCCGAGGCCGCGCTGGCCGCCGCCTTCGAGCAGCTCTGCCCGGAGCGGGAGCACGCCGAACCGGTCCTCAGGGTCAACCACCGCGAGATCCCGGCCCGCGGCGTCGGCGATGGAGTGCTCTGGTGCGGCTTTGATGCCTTGTGCGAGGGGCCGCGAAGCCAGGAGGACTACATCGAGATCGCCAGGCAGTTTCATACCGTGCTCATCTCTGGCGTGCCCATCCTCGATCGCGAACGCGAGGATGCTGCCCGCCGATTCATCGCCCTGGTGGACGAATTCTACGACCGCGGTGTCAAACTGCTCATCTCCGCCATGGCCGACATCGACTGGTTGTATCGGGGGATGCGGCTGCGTTTCGAGTTCCGGCGCACGGTCTCGCGTCTGCAGGAAATGCAGTCCCACGAGTACCTCGCGACGCCCCATCGTCCCTGAACTTGTCCCCATAACCTGTGGATAAGTCTGTGGAGGGGTTGGGGGATCAGCGACACGGGGGCCATGACACGGCGGTTACGTCTGGATCGGTGAATCCTTGATCAGGATTTAATTCCCAATATAATCAACAGCTTACGAATTATTCCCTGCAATCAGGCATTTACAGGACGTATCGCAGGCGCTTTAGCGGATGCCATGTGCATAACCGCATCTGTCAAGCCTCATCGCATCAGTCCGGCCACATGCCGCGCCACGCCACGTGACAACGCGCCGAGGTCGTAGCCTCCCTCGAGGACCGAGCAGATATGCCCGCCGCAGCAGTAATTGGCAACGGCCACCAGCTCATCGGTCATCCAGCTGAAATCGTCTGCGGTCAATTCCAGACCCGCGAGCGGATCTTCGGCGGCCGCGTCGAATCCCGCCGAGATGATCAGCAATTCGGGGTCGAAGTCGATCAGCGCCGAGATGGCCTCGCCGTGGAATTGCTGCCGGTAGGCGGCGGAGCCGGTGCCCTCCGGCAGGGGGAGATTGAGGATATTGCCGGGGATGTTCTCCTTGCGGGTGCCGGTGCCCGGAAACAGCGGATGCTGATGAAGCGAGAGATAGAACAGCCCCTCGCGCCCGCTGAAGATGCGCTGGGTCCCGTTGCCGTGATGGACATCGAAATCGACCACCGCGACGCGCTGGACGCCGTGGACCGCCTGGGCATGCAGGGCGGCGATGGCCGCGTTGCTGAACAGACAGAAACCCATGGATTCATCGGGTTCGGCATGATGTCCCGGCGGCCGGGTGGCGCAGAACACGCGTCGGGCCTGACCGCCCTGAATGGCGTCCACACCCTGCAGTGCCGCCCCGACGGCGCGGAGGGCCGCCTCGCCCGAACCCGGCGAGACCACCGTGTCGGCGTTGAAATGGGTTCGCCCCGATGTCGGGATGGCATTGAGGACGTCATCGATATAGTGCGCGTCGTGCGCCCGTTCCAGGGCGGCCCGCGGCGCGGACTGGGCTTCGTGACGCTCCAGGGCATTGAACTCCGGCGCCTCCAGTGCCGCCAGAATGGCCTGCAGGCGCTCAATGCGCTCCGGGTGGTCACTGCCCGTATCGTGAGCGAGGCAGTCGGGATGGGTGATCAGCCATGTCGACACGATGCCTACTCCCCGGTGAAGAAGGTCTGGCGGAAGGCCACCTTGAACGGGCCACCACCCTGATGGGGGTTGACCTCGATCTCGAAGGTCAGCGCTTCGCCATCCTCCACCGGGAAAGTGCCGATGTAGGAAATCCAGCCGTCGTCGCGCACGCGACGCGCGCCGATCTCGGACAGATCATCGTTGTTGTCGCGGGCAACGATATCCACCCGCGCCTCCACGGGCTGGCCCTCGCGCAGAATCGTGAGCATGACCATGCCGCGGGTGCGGCTGCGCATGATGCCGTACTCATCGGCCACCGTCGCGTTGAGCATGCCGGTGGGCATCGCGCTGTAGTGGATTTCGTAGTCACCGAAGCGGTCCACCTGCTGGGCGCCGGCGACCATGGGCAGCAACATCAGGAGTCCGGCGATCCATCCGACAATCCGGCGTGGGCAGTGCGGCATGATGCTCTCCTTCAGGCTCGACAGATGCGGTAAAGCGCCACTTCTCCGAAGAGGTTGGGGATCAGGCTCGCCAACAGTGGCCGCTTGAAGTCATGAGATAACACGCGGCGCTCCAGGATGTGAATACCCAGCTCCTCGCAAAGCGCCTCGAAATCATGAATGGTGCAGAAATGGATATTGGGTGTCTCGTACCAGGCGTAGGACAGCGCCTCGCTCATCGGCATGCGGCCCCGGACCGCCAGGTGATAGCGCAGGCGGTAGTAGGCGAAATTGGGGAACGTCACGATCCCGGTATGGCCGACACGCAGCATTTCCCGCAGCAGCTGGTCCGGGCGCTGGACCGCCTGCAGCGTCTGGGTGAGGATGACCTGGTCGAAGGCATCGTCCTCGAAGTCGGACAGCCCCTCGTCCAGGTCGCTCTCAATGACGTTGATGCCGTTGGCAATACTCCGGGTGATCCCCGCCGGGTCGATCTCCAGTCCATAGCCCGTTGCCTGGCGGCTGTCGAACAGATGGCGCAGCAAGCGGCCGTCACCGCAACCGAGGTCGAGCACCCGGTCGCCGGTACCCACCCAGTCGGCGACGATCTCCAGGTCGGCGCGCAGCGGACTCATACGCCCACCTCCGCGGCAACCCGCTGCATGTAGGTGGTAAAGACCTCGCGATACCGGGGGACCGGCATCAGGAAGGCATCATGGCCGTGGTCGGCCCGGATCTCGGTGTAACTCACCCGTTTGTTGGAATCGAGGAGCGCGCGCACGATCTCGCGGCTGGCGGCCGGCGGGAAGCGCCAGTCACTGGTGAACGAGGCAACGAAGCAGGGTGCGGTGACGCCCCGCAGCGCCTGGGCCAGATCGCCCGCATGGGCCGCCGCCGGATCGAAGTAGTCCAGCGCCCGGGTCATGAGCAGATAGGTGTTGGCATCGAAGCGGTCCACGAATGACTGCCCCTGATAGCGCAGATAGCGCTCGACCTCGAATTCCACGTCGTAGTTGAAACCGTAGTCGTCAGGCTTGCCCCGCCGGTCCCGGCCGAATTTCTCGCCCATGGCGGCCTCCGACAGGTAGGTGATGTGGCCGAGCATTCGCGCGAGCATCAGACCGGTCCGCGGTCGATCACCGGTGGCGGCATAGCGACCCTCGCGGAAATCCGGATCGGAGCGGATCGCCTGGCGGGCCACTTCGTTGAATGCGATGTTCTGTGCCGATAGTCGCGGGGCCGCGGCGATCACGATGGCGTGCGCCAGGCGGTCCGGCAGATCGATGGCCCACTGCAGCGCCTGCATCCCGCCCAGGCTGCCGCCGGCCACGGCGGCCCAGCGGGTGATGCCCAGATAATCCGCCAGACGTGCCTGGCTGCGAACCCAGTCACGGACGGTGACCAGGGGGAAGTCGGCGCCGTAGGGTTCGCCGGTTTCCGGATTGCTCGTGGTGGGGCCGGTTGAGCCGTGGCAGCCGCCGAGGTTGTTGCTGCAGACGATGAAAAAGCGGTTGGTGTCCAGGGGCTTGCCCGGACCGATGCAGGCTTCCCACCAGCCGGGCTTTCTCTCGTCCGGCGCGCTGTAGCCGGCGGCATGATGATTACCCGACAGCGCATGGCAGACCAGTACCGCGTTGCTGGCATCGGCGTTCAGTTCACCGTAGGTCTCGTAGGCGAGGGTATAGCCCGGCAGCACCCGCCCCGAATCCAGGGAGAGGGGTTCGTCGAAATGCACGGTCCGGGGCGTCACGAGCCCCACCGAATCCTCGGGAAATGCGCCGGTCATGGTTACATCATCAATGCCGGCGCGATGCGGTCAAGCGGCGGCATGATCAGCATCTTCAGGATCTGGATGGCGATAATGGCGGCCAGCGGGGAGAGGTCCACCCCGCCGATCGGCGGG
>P_1C_Liq_3_UnCtyDRAFT_1000065_pt1 | contig 15457 bp, 13 predicted proteins | sample Pon1CUnioCityCA_5_FD_10231 | JGI IMG/M metagenome (IMG submission 10231)
ACTGAAAGTCACTCCCGACGCTCCTCATCAAACCACCGAGGACACCGAGGACACGGAGAGGTCAGAGGAGCCCCCCACCATCCCAAGCCACCCTCCCCTCTGTGCCCTCTGTGCCCTCTGTGGTGACAATCGAATCCCCCGCAATCCCCCTTCAGAGCATCGTGCTGACAAAAGCCACCGCCCGGAATTTTGCTCGATTGGAGGGACAGAGCGCGCGCAGCCCAGCAACCACGGGGGTTCCCGGTGGATAACTTTTCTCCGGGGAGGAATCGAGTGCCGGTCCTTACCCCCATTGGCGCCATGGAAGACTTCCGTCTTCGAATCTTTTAGGCTCGGCCCCTTGGCGTTTGGAACCGGGAGTCCGGAGGGGGCCGAACGTTCTCAGGAACCTGCGGAGCCCCCCGCCCCTCTCTTCCCCCTTGGTCTCCTCCGTGCCCTCTGTGGTGCCAATCCAACCCCCCGGCACCCCCTCGAAGCACGGTGAAGACAAAGGACACAAAGCGGAGAATCTCCCGACTCCTGCCTTCCCTCCGTGTTCCTCGGCAGTGAGCAAGCCCTCCCAACTTCCCCATCGAACCCCCGAGGAACAGGAAAGAGAACCCGCCTTCCCCGCTACGGCTCTTTTTCGTCCTCGTGGTTGGCCCAGCGACTGGCGATCGCCCCGCCGAGGGCGAGTTGGAGGGGGTGGTAGAGGAGCAGGGGGAGGAGGAGGATGCCCAGGTCGCGGGGCGAGCCCTCAAAGACCGCCACGGAGAGAGGCAGCCCCACCGCGAGGCTCTTCTGGCTCCCGCAGAAGAGGGCGACCTTGCGGAGAGCCGGCTCCAGCCGGAGCCAACCCGAGCCCGCCCAAGCGAGAAAGGAGATGGAGGCGAGCAGGACGATCACCCCGCCGGCGAGGAGCGCCCAGTCCCCTCCCCCCACACGGGTCCAGACCTGCTCGAGGAAACCCTGGGCAAAGGCGGACCAGACGAGGAAGAGGATGACCCCGGTGTTCGTGCGGCGTATCAGTTTCTTGCGGGGCTCGAAGAGCGGAGAGAGCCAACGGCGCAGGACCTGTCCGAGGGCGAGAGGCAGGAGGATGGCCAGGCTGACGCGCACCAGCATCGGGCCCACCAGATCCACCCCGCCCCCCCCGTTGGCGCCGCCCGTGCCGAGCAGCAGCACCGAGAAACCCGGCACCCAGAGCACCGCGAGGAAGCTGGAGAGCGTGCAATTGAAGAGAGCGGCACTCACCGTGCCCCCTGCGACAGCTGTCAGGGCGATCGCGGAGGAGATCGTGGTGGGCAGCAGGGCGAGGTACCAGAAGCCCGCCTGCAGATCCGGATGCATGCCCAGCGCCTGACCGAGAATCAGCCAAAGGGCGGTCAGCCCCGGAAACAGCAGGTACACACAGGACTGGACCCAGAGGTGCAACCTCGGCCGGAGAAGGCCCCGGCCCAGCTCGCCGAGCGAGAGGGAAACGCCCTGGTTGAGGAAGATCCAGAACACCCCGATCCGCTTGAGCAGGGCCAGCGGCACCGGCCCGTCCTCTTCGGCCAGCCCGGGCGCGGCTGCCGCCAGCACCAGCACCGCCCCGAGCAGGAGCAGGAAGGAATTCGCCTGGAACCACTGGCGGGAGGGAAGCATGAACGGCAGCGGCGGGAGCTCGTGCGGAGAAGGGCCCTTTTCAGGAAAGCAGCGGCACGAACCGAACCGGGAACCATGCCTCGCGGTCGAGTCCGCCGTCCCCGCGGACCGTCCAGACCGTCAGCTCCTGCTCCTCCGGACCCACCTCGCGCGGGCCGAGGATGCGGCTGCCCGCTCCCCGCAACTGTTCCGGAAGGGCTGGCGGGAGTTCGCGGAAGGCGGCGGCGAGCAGAATCGCGTCGAAAGGGGCCTCCTCCGGCCAGCCCTCGCGCCCGTCCCCCACCCGCAGGTGAATCCCCTCCACCCCGGCGGCCCGCCAGTTGGCCCGGGCGTCGGCGGCCAGCTCCGGGAAGTATTCGACCGTATAGGTATGGGGCGTGAGTTCGGCGAGCAGGGCCGCCTGGTAGCCGCAGCCCGTCCCGATCTCGAGCACCCGGGAGGAGTCCTCCAGCTCCAGCCGCGCAATCATCGCGGCGACCAGGGAGGGCTGGCTGATGGTCTGCCCGTACCCGATCGGCAGGGCACAGTCCCAGCCCGCCCGGTCGCGCTCGTCCTCCGGCACGAACTTCGCCCGGTCCACCCGCCGCATCGCCCGGAGGACCTTCTCCGGCTCGAGACCCTCGCGGGCGAGGAGTGCCCGGGTCGGCGCTTCCCACTGCGGCGTCGTCACACCCCCTCCCTTCCTCCGGCCGTCTCCCCGGCCAGACCCCAGCGGGCCCGGGCGGTGGCAAGGGCACGGTCGACCGGTCCCGGTCCCGGCATCCCGATTTCCCCGCGGGCGGCGAGGGCCCGCTCCAGGTCGAAGACCTCCCGCCAGTCCCCCGGCAGGGACGGAGCGGCCTGCCGGGCGCGGGCCGTGGACAGCTCCGGCAGCGGACAATCCTCCTCCTCCGCCGCCGCCACCAGGGCTCCCACCTCGTGATGGGCCTGGCGGAAGGGTACGCCGGCGCGGACCAGATGGTCGGCGAGATCGGTGGCGAGGAGGAGCGGGTCGGCCACCGCCGCCCGGCAGGCCCCCTCCCGAAAGCGCACCCCCGGCAGCAAGTCGGCGAGCACCCGGAGGCAATCCACGAGAACCCGGTGAGAGTCGAAGAGCGGCGGCTTGTCCTCCTGAAGATCCCGGTTGTAGGTGAGGGGCAGGTTCTTCACCAGCGCCTGGAGCGTCTGCAGGTTTCCCTGCAACCGGGCGGCCTTACCCCGGATCAGCTCGAGCGCGTCCGGGTTCCGCTTCTGCGGCATGAGGCTGGAGCCCGTCGTGTAGCCCTCCGGCAGGTGAAGAAACCCGAACTCGCGGGTGCTCCAAAGGATGAAGTCCTCGGCGATCCGGGAGAGATGCAGCCCGGCGAGGGCCGCCGCGGAAGCGAACTCGTGAAAGCTGTCCCGGTCGGAGACCGCATCGAGGCTGTTCTGGGTCAGGCGCGGCTCACCGGCCTCGTCCACAAAGCCCAGCTCCCGCGCGACCCCCTCCCGGTCGATCGGCAGGGTCGTCCCGGCGAGGGCCCCCGAGCCCAGCGGGCAGACATTCACCGATGCGCGCAGGCCGCGGAAACGCCCGAGGTCGCGGGCGAGCATCTCGCCGTAGGCGAGCAAGTGGTGGGCCGCGGAGACCGGCTGGCCCCGCTGCAGGTGGGTGTAGGCCGGTAGGAGCACCCCCCGATTGGCCGCGGCGAGGGCGTGGAGCGCCTCGAGACACTCGGCAAGCGTCGCGGCCACCTCTTCGCAAGCGTCCCGCAGGTAGAGCCGCATGCAGGTGGCGACCTGGTCATTGCGGCTGCGGGCCGTCTGCAGGCGGGCCCCCGCCTCCACCCGGCGGGAGAGGGCGTGCTCCAGGTTCATGTGGACATCCTCAAGGGCCGGATCCCAGACGAAGCGGCCCGCCTCGATCTCCGCGAGGATCGCCTCCAGCCCCGCGTCGATCGCCTCCGCCTCCTCCGCAGGGATCCAGCCGCAGCGACGCAGCATGCGCACATGGGCCCGGCTCGCCCGGATGTCGTAGGGCGCGAGGACCGCATCGAAGGACACGGACTCGCCAAAGCGCTGCATCCGCTCGGCGGGAGGCTCCCGAAAGCGTCCGCCCCAGGTCGGCTGTGCTGGTTCGCTCATGGCGCGCATTCCGCCGGAACTCCGCCCGGGAGGCAATGCGCCATGTGCCCGAAGGGGCCGGGAAACCACCCAGCCGGACTCGACCCGGCTTACGTGCAGACCCCTACTCCAGGAAAAGCAGGCGACCGCACTGGTCGCAGGCGACCACCTCGAAGTCGCGGACCGCGCCGGCCACCTCATTGCTCACCCGCAGGTGGCAACCCTCGCAGACCTGGCCCTCGAGGGGCACCACCACCGGAAACCGCTTCTTCTGGGCAAGGAGTCCCTCGTAGCGCTGGAGGAGGTCCGCGGGGACCGCCGCCCGGGCGGCGGTCACTCCCTCTTCGCGCTTCCCGATCTGCGCACGGGCCTCCGCCTCGTGCTCCTCGAGCCGCTCGCGCTCGCGCCGGAGGCGCTCCAACTCCCGGTCCACCTCCTCGCCGACCGCCCGGAGGGTCTCCTCCCGCTCGGCGATGGTGTCGAGCAGGCCGATCTCCTCCGTCTCGATCCCGTCGATGCGTTCCTCGAGGGCGGCGATCTCGTGGTTGAGGGCCTGGTACTCCTCGTTCTTACGGACCTCCAGCTGCTGGTTCCTCAGGCGCTGGATCTTCGTGCGGGCTTCCTCCGCCCCCTGCGCGAGCCCCTGCCGTGTCACCTCTGCTGCCCGGAGCTCGTCGCGGGCGGCCGTCCTTCTCGCCTCCGCTTCGGCCACCTCCCGGTCGAGGCGCTCCTGCTCCCGAGGATAGTTGTCCAGCCGCTGGCGCGACTCGCGGAGATCGCGGTCCCGACTCTGCAGGACCAGAAGGGTACTCATGGCGTCACTCGGCATGCTCGGGAGCGAGCCTAGCCGTTCCGGAGCCCCGTGCGAAGCCTCATCTACAGGCCGGAAACCCGCAGTGGCGGGCATACTCGTAGAGGAGGAGGGCCCCGCTCACCGAGACATTCAGAGAGTCGACCCCACCGGCCATGGGGATGCGTACCCGCTCAATGCCCGCCCCCCTCCACGCCGCGCCGAGACCCCGGTGCTCCTCGCCGAGCACCACCGCGAGAGGAGGCTGCCAGGAAGCTTCCGTGTAGGACGCCGCCCCCTCCGGATCCGCGGCGACCACCCGGTAGCCGTCCCCGCGGAGGCGGTCGCGGATCTCTTCCGCCGGACCCTCCCAGACCGGGAGAGCGCAAATGTGGCCCCGGGAGGCGTGCAGCACCGCCGGGTTTTCCGGGTCGACCAGCGGGTCACTGAGGACCAATCCGGCCGCGCCCACCGCCCGGGCCGTCCGGGCAAGGGCACCCAGATTACCCGGTTTTTCCAGGTGGTCGGCCACCAGCAGGAGCCCCTCCCGCGGGAGGGCCCGCTCCCCTTCGCGGGCGGGCGTACGGGCGACCCCCACCAGCTCGGGCGGATGCTGGCGCACGGACACCTTGCCGAGGAGGCCCGGGCGCAGCCGGACCACCTCTCCTGCCCCGAGACTCACGGCCCTCGCCGCCACCTCCGCCGGGGGCGTGTCCGCGGAAACCAACAGGGTCTCCAACTCCACCCCGGCCTCCACCGCGCGCGCCAGCACCTCCGCCCCCTCCACGAGGAAGCGGCCCTGCCGGCGCCGGTGCCGGCCTTCGAGAAGCCTCGCCCACCCCCGCAGGCGCTCGTTGGCCGCGCTGGTGATCTCCCCGCTGAAGAAGCTGGAAGGGTCGTTCATCCTCGCGACGATGCGCCTGATCCCCCCGCGAATCCAACGGGAAACGCCCCGCCGCCGCGAGAAGCCTTGCCCCGTACGCAGGACCCTTGCCATAACCCTCCCATGCGTCCCTCCCAGGCAGGCTTCCCCCGGTCGCGGCCGGCGCCCCGCCGCACGCCCCGCGCCGCCGGCTTCACCCTGCTCGAGGTCCTCATGGCGATCGCGCTCCTCGCCCTTCTCGTCGGGGTCGTCCTGACCAACGTGGAGGGCCTCTTCAGCGGAGGGCAGAGGAAGGTGGCCGGCATCTTCGTGAACGAAACCGCCCGCACCGGCCTGGCTGCCTACCGTCTGGACTCCGGCAACTATCCCAACACCAACGAAGGCCTGGAGGCCCTCGTGGAGGCGCCCTCCGGCAACGACCGCTGGAGCGGGCCCTACCTCGACGACATCCCCGAGGATCCCTGGGGCAACCCCTACCAGTACCAGATGCCCGGCACCCGCAGCCGCAAGGGCTACGACGTATGGTCGTACGGACCGGACGGCCGGAGCGGGACCGAGGACGACATCGGCAACTGGTAAACGGGCCGTCGGGCGCGGCTTTCTAGCCGACCGCGGCGCTACCGGGAGGAGTCGAGCGCGGCCGGACGCGGCGACCCCGAGCCCACCCCGCCCCGGATCGCCTCGATCCGGGCGCGCAACTGCTCGCGGAGAGCCGGCGGGAGATCCCGGACCCCGGCGAGCCGCTCCAGCAACCGGACCGCCTCCACCGGTTCCCCGAGCGCCGCCAGCTCCCCGGCGATCGCCTCCATCAACCACACCTGGTCCGGCGGATCGTAGGAGGGATGGGTGAAGGGCTGGAGGAGGCGCTGGGCCTCCCCCGCCCGGCCGAGTTCCCGCAGGAGGCGGGCGGTACGCAGGCCGATCACCCGGCCCGGCGAACGCCGGAAGTAGGCGCTCCCCCAGTCCGCCGCCGCCTCCGCTCCCTCCTCCCGGGCGAGCCTGTTCATTTCGGAAAGGGCCACGTAGGCACCGAAGGGAAGCCCGGGAGAGAGCGCGCGCACCTGCTCCCCGAGAGAGCGGGCGAACGGACGGTAGAGGGGATCGCCGACCACAATCGTCTGCCAGCTGAGGAAGCGGTTGCTGACGAGGGCGGCACGGCCGAGGGTGCCGCCCTCCAGGAGGACGCGCAGGAAGAGCTGCGGGCGGTGGGTGCCCTCGAGGTAGGGCTCGTAGACATTGCCCACCGTGGCGGCGACACCCCGCCGCACGAGCGGCCCCACCCAGCCGCGGTCCCGGCTGCGGAGGGTCGAGGCGGAGAAACTGTGGATGGCAAAGGCGACGGCCCCCGGCGGGACCGCCGGATCCAGCTCCTTCCACGCCCCGGCGAGGTCGGCGGAATACCAGCCGAAGTAGAGAGCCGGCGCGTCGAAACGGTCCGTCCCCGCGATCAGGCCGGGCCCGCGGTCCACCGACAGGTCGTAGTCCGTTCCCTGGAGCAAGTCCGCCGTCGCCTCCAGCCACTCGTCGCCCGCGGTGTGAGGACCACCGAGGTCGACATAGGCCCGCCCGCGCAAGCCCTCCCTCTCGCCGGCGAGGGCGCTGTCCACGAGGCGGCGAGCCGCGGCGAAAGAGGGACCGTCGAGCCGGGAAATCGGGAGAACCCCCTGGACCAGACCGAGGGGCAAGTCGACCCGGCCGAAGGCGGGGTTGGGAATCGCCCCGGCCAGTCGGCTCTCCGGCGCCGCCAGCAGGGCCAGCTCGGAATCGACGGAACCCCGGCTGGTCCGGAATTCCTCGGGGAGCGGGCCGGGGTCGGCGGCCCACTCCGGATGGTCGGCAATCCGCAGGGGTACCCCCTTGACGAGGACCAGGTAGCGAAAGTTCCGCCCGTAGGCACGGAAGCGTTTCCGGCCCGCCGGGTCCGGGTTCTCCCGGAGCCGGCCGGAAAGCCAGCCCTCCGCGGCGAGGCGGGTGAGGAGGGGGTTCCAGAGGGAGCGGACAAAATCGGGCCCGGAGAGGGTTTCCTCCGTGGGAAGGGGCAGCGCCAGGATGTTCTCCCGCGGGATTTCCCGGCGGTCCGCGTAGTATTCGGCAAGCTCCACGGAAGCCTCGAGGCGGGCGTTCGCGAGGATGAGCACCCGCGCGGGATCGTCACCGGGCCCCGCCCACGCCGCGCCGGCGGGCAGCAGGAGGAGGCAGAGGAGGAGTCCTTTCAGCACGGGAGCGATAGCCCGAGCCTGCCGAAAGCGCCCGGGGCCGGCAAGAAACCATCGACGCCGCGACCCCCTCCTGCCTGCATGGAGACCGCATGCACGACCTCTTAGCCCCATCGCCCGACCGCGCCGGGACCGGCAGCGTGAAGTGGGACCGCTACCGCGGCCGGGACATCCTCCCCTTCTGGGTGGCCGACATGGACTTCACCTCGGCTCCGTCCATCCTCGAGGCCCTCCAACGCCGCGTCGATCACGGGGTCTTCGGCTACACCCAACCGCCCCCCGAGACCGTGGGGGCCACCCGGGAGTACTTGCACGGGCGCCACGGGCTGGAGGTGCCCACGGAGTGGATGGTCTGGCTGCCCGGGCTCGTGCCGGCGCTCAACCTGGCTTCGCGCGCCTTCGGGCACGAGGGAGCCGGGGTGATCACGGCCACGCCCGTCTACCCGCCCTTCCTGACGGCTCCCCAGAACGCCCGCGTGCCCCTCCAGGGGATCCCGCTGGTGCGCACCGGGAACCGCTGGACCTTCGACTGGGCCACCCTCGAGGCCCTCGACGACGGCGGACTCTTCCTGCTCTGCAACCCCCACAACCCGGTGGGTGCCTGCTTCCGGCAGGACGAACTCGTCGCCCTGCGCGACCTCGCGCGGGCGAAGGGCTGGGTGGTCTGCACCGACGAGATCCATTGTGACCTGATCCTCGAGGAGGAGGTCGAACATGTGCCCTTCCTCTCCCTCACTGAGCCCGGCCGGGACCGCGTGCTCGCCCTCTACTCCCCCAGCAAGACCTACAACCTGCCCGGGCTCGCCTGCGCCTACGCCCTCCTCCCCGGCGAGGAGGAGCGCCTCGCCTTCCGGCGGGAAGCCGCCGGGCTGATCACCGAGGTCAATTGCTTCGGCTACACCGGGTGTACCGCCGCCTACCGGGAGGGAGAATCCTGGCGGCAGGAATTGCTCGCAGTGCTCCGGGCTAACCGGGACCGCGTCTACGAGGTGCTCGGACGCTACCCGGACTGGCTCACCCTCCACCCAATGGAGGCCACCTACCTCGCCTGGATGGACGCCCGCCGCCTGCCGATGGACTCGCCCGCACGATTTTTCGAGGACCACGGAGTCGGGCTCTCCGACGGGGAGGACTTCGGCGCGCCGGGCTGGTTGCGGCTCAACTTCGGCTGCCCCCCCGACCTCCTCGAGGAGGGACTCGGCCGGATGGAGCGGGCCCTCGCCGGGTTGCGCCCGACCGCGACGACGGCCCCCCGCTAGCCGACGAAGAGGCCGTCCTGCATGGTGAGGACCTCGTCGCAGCGGCCGGCCAGATTCTGGTTGTGCGTCACGAGGAGGGCCGCCTGGCCGCGCTCGTGGCAGAGGCGGTTGAGAAGGTCGAAGACCATCGAGGAATTCTTCACGTCGAGATTCCCGGTGGGCTCGTCCGCAAAGACCACCGAGGGCTCGTTGGCAAGGGCCCGGGCCACGGCGACCCGCTGCTGCTCGCCCCCGGAAAGCTGGTTTGCCCGGCGCTCGGACTTCTCGGCGAGGCCGACCTCGCGGAGCAGCTCCACCGCCCGCTCGTGCATCTCCTCTTCCCCCCAGCGGGCGAGCTTGCGCATGGGGAGCATGAGGTTCTCCGCGGCGGTGAACTCGGCGAGGAGAAAGTGGAACTGGAAGACGAAGCCGATGTGCTCGTTCCGCAACTGGGTGCGCTGGTAGTCGCCGGCGGCTCCCATCTCCCGGTCGGCGAGGTGAATCTCCCCGCCGTCCACCCGGTCGAGCAGGCCGAGCAGGTAGAGCAGGGTACTCTTGCCGCAGCCCGAGGGCCCGACGATCGACACCATGCGGCCCTCGCGGAGGTCGAGGCTGACCCCGCGGAGGACATGCACCTGCCGCTCCCCGCTGCCAAGGTACTTGTGGATTCCCTTCCCCTGGAGGACGGAGCGGCTTCCCGCGGGGGGGCTGGCTTCGGACCCGACGCTCATCCGCTGGTCCCCCGGATGATGTCGCCCGGCTCGAGGCGGGCCGCCCGGCGAGCCGGGAAGTAGCTGGCCACCATGACGATCACGGTGGCGATGAGGGCCGCCGCCACGTAGTGCGTCCACGACCAGTGGACGACGAAACTGTCCGTGGAAAAGATGCCCCGGATCCGGATGGGCAACCGGGAGATCGCGTAGGTGGCCCCCGCCGCGAGGATGCAGCCGAGCACGACGCCGAGGCTGAGCACGGTGAAGCCCTGCCAGAGGAAGATCCGGCGGACATCCCGTTGCTGGTAGCCCATCGACCGGAGGATGGCGATCTCCTTGGTCTTCTCCATGACAATCATGACGAGGGTGTTGAACATCCCGAGCCCGGAAATGAGGATGATGGAGGAGACGGTAATCGCCGAGGAGACCCGCAGGGCCCGGAAGACCTGCAGCCATGTCTTCTCCCGCTCCTGCCAGCTCATCGAGCCGTGCATGACCACCCTCTCGATCCGCTCGGCCACCTCTGGGGCCCGCTCGTGGTCGAGGAGATTGACCTGCAGATAGGAGACCCCGAAGGGCTTCTTGAGAAGCGTGCGCGCCGCCGGCATGTGCAGGAAGACGCGCTCCTTGTCGACCTGCTCGATCCCCGTCTCGTAGATGCCCGACACCCGGAAGCGCTCGTTGCTGCCCGCCGCCTCCAGGAGGACGGGATCGCCGACCTCGAGCTGGAGCCGCTGGGCCAGCTTGATCCCGACGAGCAGGCCCTGGGGATTGTTGCGGAAGCGGTCGAGATCGCCGTAGAGGATCTGCTCGTCGAGGTCAGAGACCCCTAGGAACTGCTCGAGGTTGATCCCGTAGGGCTTGCAGAACATTTCCCGGAAATTGCCCTTGATCTCCGCCGAGCCCCGCAGCACCTGGGCCACCGAGACAACCTCGCGGAAGCGGGCGACCGCGCTCTCCAGCTCGTCCGGATGCTCGACGCCCTCGATGTACTCGACGCTGTCGTCCATGGAGATGGCAAAGCCGGTGCCGCGCTCCGCCTCCATGGACCGCATGGTCTGCTGGATCCGGTCCTCCACGCGGAGCGCCCCGTTCACGCCGAGCATCGTCCGGATGAAGAACTGCTCGAAGCCGGAGGTCTGCGCCTGGGTGACGATGAAGAAAGTCACCCCGAAGACGATCCCGGCGAGGCTCATGAGCATCGCCCGCTTCCGCGAGAGGAGGAAGCGGAGGGCGATGAGGAAGTTGGTGGATTTGCGGGCCATCGGGAATGCCGTCCGGACCGGGCTAGCCGCGCTCGGTGGCCACCCGTACGGTATCCCCGTCGCGGAACCGGTCGATCTCGTCGGAGATCACCATATCCCCCTCCTCGAGACCGTCCAACACCTCGGCCTTGTTCAGGCCGAGGAAACCGGGGGTGACCCGGCGCAGCTCAACTTCCCCGCTGTTCACGACGAACACAAAGTTCCCGAAGAGGGCCCTGCGGGGGACGAGGAGGGTATTCTCCCGGCGGTTCTTGATGATGCTGACCTCTCCGGTGAGCCCGGGGAGAAGAATGTTTTCCTGCCCCTCGTCGAGATCGAGATAGACGGTGTACTGCTGGGTATCCGGGTCGGCGTTCGGGAGCACCCGGCTGACCTCGCCCCGATAGATCCGGTCCCCGTAGGTGAGGAAGCGGATCCGGGCGGGCTGGCCGATCTCGATCCCGGCGAAGTTGGACTCGTTTACCTTGGCCTCGATGAGCAGTTCATCGCTGTAGATCTCGGCCACGGCGGACCCGGTGGCCACCTCCTCGCCCGGCCACGCGTAGATCGCCGTCACGATCCCGGAATCGGGCGCGGTGATGGTGGTCTTCTCGAGGCGCCGTTGCCACTGCCGCAGCTGGACCTCCATCTGGCGGAGGCGGCGCTCGTCGGCGATGTCCTTCTTCTGCTGGCTCTCCAGGAAAACCTGGAAGTTGTCGCGTCGCCGCTCGATTTCCTGCTGGGAGAGATTCCCCTTCTCGTAGCTGCGCTCGGCGTTCTCGAGTTCCTCCCGGCGCTGCTGGAGCGAGACTTCGTCCTGCTTCTGCAGCTCGATATCCTCCCGAAAGGCCTCGTATTCCGCCTTGAAGGATTCGTACTGGAGACGGAGGTCGGTGGGGTCGATCTCGAGGAGGAACTGGTCCTTCTCCACCTGCATGCCCTGCTCGAGGTTGCTCTCGAGGACCGTACCGCCCTGTTCGGCTGTGAGGGTCACGCTGTAGGCCGGATTGACCGTGACCGTGCCGGGCACCGCATCCAGAGCGATGCCCGTCTCGACCGGCTGGACGTAGGCCTCTGGACGGAGACCCTGCAGGAAGAAGAAGACGAGGCCCCCGATGAGCCCGAGGGGCAGGAGGACTTTCAGGAGGAACGAGAAAAAGGCTTTCATGGCTGGGGGAAAGAAAGAGCAAGGGCCGGGGAGAGCGCTCTCCCGGGCCGGATCGGCACGCCGCGGAAAGCGGCCACCCTAGCGGGCGTCCTCGAGGAAGCGGACCGCGCGGTCGCGGTTCACGACCACGAGGTACTCCGAGATGGACTCGAGCAAGCGGGCCCGGGCCACGTTCAGGTTGTACTCCTCCTCGTAGAAGTCCTCCTGGGTGACGCGGAAATCGTTCTCCGCAATCGTCCCCTGCCCGTACTCGTCCTTGATCCGCTGATAGATCCGCTGGTCCAGCTGGAACTTCCGCTCGGCCAGCCGCTGCTTCCGCAGGCGGATCAGAAGGTTCTCCCGGAGGGCCTGTTCCTCCTCGCGGAGCTCCTGCTCCCGTGACAGCAAGCCGTTCTCCAGCTTGCGCTGCTCAAGGAGGTTGATGCGACGGTTGGCCCGGGTGGAAAAGCCATCGAACACATTCCAGTTCACGGAGAGACCGGCGAAGTAGTTGATGGTGTCGACGTTGTTCTTCGTCGCCGTGTTCACCGGGGCCTGGCTGATGCTCGCGCTGAAGTTCACTTTCGGCCGCTGCTGGGAGCGGATGATCGTCTCGGTCTCCTCGAGCTGGTCGAGCCGGTTCCGGTTCGTCTGGATGGCGAAAGTTCGGTCGACCCAGGTCGGCCCGACCGTCCCCTCGCGGAGCGCTCGCTCGATCTGGTTAAGGTCCAGCTGCGGCACGGAAACGGGGATCTCCGGACGCTCCTCGAGACCGCTCACCCGCATGAATTCCCGGAGGGTCTCCTCCCGCAGGTCGACGGTCTCCTCGATCGCGATCATCGAGCGGTCCAGCCCGATCTGTGCGGAAAGGAAGGCCTCCTCGGAGATCTCCCCGGCATCAAAGCGGGACTGCGCCGTCTCCAGTTCCCGCTCGAGGTTCGACCGCTCCAGGCGCAGGTTGCGCAGCTTCATCTGGTCGAGGATGAGGCTGAGGTACTCCGCGCGCAGCAGCTGGATGGTCGCCTGAAAGCTCCTACGAGTACTCAACAGCGAATTGTTCACGCCGATCTCCCCGCGCCGGACCCGCGCGTTGACCGCGCCCCAGTGGTAAAGAGGCCGGCTCGCTCCGATGGAGACCGAGCCGCTCGCGTTCGAGTCGTTGTCCTGACCCTGACGATCCACGTAGCGGTACCCGAGGTTCCCGCCCACCCCGACGCTCGGGTAGAGGCGGGAACGGGCGATGGTGAGCTCCTCGTTGGCAATCTGCCGGTCCAGCCCGATCTGCACGAGCTCGGGGGCCCGCTCCCCGGCCGTCGCGAGAATGGATTCCAGCGACGGGAGAACCTCCTCCGGCACCGGCAGAGCCTGCCAGTCCGGCGACTCCTGCCCCTTCAGGTCCACGCCCACCGTGGCGAGGGCGAGGCCGGCGAGGAACCACCGGGGAAACGTGAAACTCGGGAACCGGGAAATGCGGGGCCGCTGCATGGATCGAAGAGGAAAATCCGGACGGGGACGCCTCGCAACCCAAAACGGGCCGCGAACCCAGCGCACCCGGGAGAGGGTCAGCCCGCGGTCCCGATCCGCTCGCGGTTGTAGCGTTTCGCGGAGATTTCGGCGGACCAGTCCGGGTGTTCAAGGTACCACTGGACGGTGCGGCGGAGGCCGGACTCAAAATTCTCCCGGGGTTCCCAGCCGAGCTCCTCGCGGATCCGGCGGGTATCGATCGCGTAGCGACGGTCATGGCCGGGGCGGTCCGGGACGAAGCTCTTCAGGGAATGGTGGGGGAGGCCCTCCGCCCGGGGACGGATCTCGTCGAGGAGGGCGCAGAGGGTGTCCACGATCTCGAGGTTGGTGCGCTCGCAGGAGCCCCCGATGTTGTAGACCTCCCCGGTGCGTCCGCCGAGCAGCACCGTCTGCAGGGCCCGGCAGTGGTCCTCCACGAAGAGCCAGTCCCGCACGTTGCTCCCGTCCCCGTAGATGGGCAGGGACCGCCCCTCGAGGGCGTTCAGCAGCATGAGGGGGATGAGCTTCTCCGGGAACTGGAAGGGCCCGTAGTTGTTCGAGCAGTTCGTGGTGACGACGGGCAGCCCGTAGGTATGGTGATAGGAGCGCACGAGGTGGTCGGCCGCCGCCTTCGAGGCCGCGTAGGGACTGTTCGGGCGGTGGGGATGCTCCTCGGTGAAGGGTGCGTCCGCCGGTCCGAGCGAGCCGTACACCTCGTCCGTGGAAACGTGCAGGAAGCGGAAGCGCTCCGCCGACTCCGGGGGCAGCTCCCGCCAATAGCCCCGCACGGCCTCGAGGAGCTGGAGGGTGCCGTCGAGATTGGTGCGGAAGAAGGGTTCCGGCGAGTCGATGGAGCGGTCCACATGGGACTCCGCCGCGAAGTGGACCACCGCCTCCACGCGGTGTTCGCGGAGAAGGGCGGCCACCCGGTCCCGCTCGCGGATGTCGCCCTCCACGAAACGGTACCGCGCCGAGTCCCCCCAGTCGGCCAGATTGGCGGGGTTGCCGGCATAGGTGAGGGCATCGAGATTCACCACGGTCGCGGGCCCCTCGGCGGAGGCAAGAAGATGCCGCACATAATTGCTGCCGATGAAGCCACAGCCGCCGGTGACGAGGAGGGAACGGGGAGCCTGCATGCCCCGCCTGCCATGCGTCAGGAGGGCTCGGGTGGCAAGCCCGCAATCCAGTCCGCCCAGCCCGGCCAGGAGCGCCGGGCCGCTTCCCGGCGCAACTCCTCCACCTCTTCGGGAGCGCGGAGCAGCCCGCCGATGGCGGTCGCCAAGGCCTCCACCGTGACCGCCGGGAGGGTCCGACAGCCGCCCCCCGCGGCGACCTCCCCCATCGCCCCGAAACCGGCGCAGAGGCAGGGACAGCCGCAGGCAACGGATTCCGCGATGGGCAGGCCAAAGCCCTCTGCAAGGGAGGGATAGACGGAGAAGCTCGCCCCCCGGTAGAGGGCCACGAGGTCCGCCTCCCCCACCCGGCCGCGCCAGCGGAGGGGTCGCCCCTGCCGGCGCATCGCCCGGATCCGGTCCGGCCACTCCCGTTCGGCGCGGGCCCGCTGCCGACCGACGAGCTCCAGGCGAAAATCGTGCCCCTCTCCCCAGAGTCGCTCACAGGCGGAGAGGAACGCTCCCTGGTTCTTGCGGGCCTCGAGGGTGCCCACGCAGGCGAGGACCGGGGTCTTCCCCGGGCCGGGCCCGCTCCCCGGGCCCGCGTTGCGGAACACGGCATCGACCGGCCAGGGGCACACCTCGGGCACGGGGGGCCGGACGGCCGGATCAGCGGCCCCCTCCCCCCAGGCCCGCACGAGTTCCTGCGCGGTGAAGGCGGAGGGCACGAGGACGCGGTCGCAGCGCGCGAGTAGGCCGAGATAAGCCCCGAACCCCTCCCGCCGCTCCGGCGGGGTCCACCGCGGGGACGACCAGCTGAGGGCGTCGTGGGCGATCCCGATCACCGTGGGCCGTTCGCTCCCCGGGAGGGAGAGGAGTCCGCGCAGGGTGGAAATCCGTTCG
>P_1C_Liq_3_UnCtyDRAFT_1000066_pt1 | contig 15182 bp, 15 predicted proteins | sample Pon1CUnioCityCA_5_FD_10231 | JGI IMG/M metagenome (IMG submission 10231)
CCGCGGGTCCCGCCGTGCGCTCTTCCTCGGGCCATGGGAGGGAGCCTGCCACGCCGGCCTTCCCGCGCCAAGCCCGCGCACGAAAAAGGGCCCGGGGGACAGCGTCCCACCGGGCCCTGAGGGTTCACGCAGGAAAGGGCGTGACCGTGTCGGCTGCCGAGCGGTTTACTCGACCCGGATCGTGCGAGGCTTGCTCGCCTCGGCGATCGGCAGGTTCACCACGAGGATGCCGTTCTCGGTGCGGGCCTCCGCGCGCTCCGCGTCGATGTCGACGTTGAGCCGCAGGGGCAGCCGGTAGGGAACGGTGCTCAGCTCGCGATGGAGGACCCGGCTCCCTTCCGGCCGTTCCGGGGCGGGGGGCCGCCCGGTCACGACCAGCTGGTCGGCCTCGACGTTCACCTCCGCATGGTCGCGGGGAACCCCCGGCATTTCCACGCGCAGCTCGTAGGCGTCCTTGTTTTCCACCACCGTGTAGCGGGGACGCCGGTACTGCGGGGTGCGGGTGGACGGCTGGGCCGTCCCGTTGGTCTTTTCCAGAGTGGTTGTCATGTCTGTTTACCTCCTTGAGTTTTGGGAAGGGTTGATCGTTGTCATGGCGGGCCGTTCCAGCCTCAGGAGACCGTGATGGCCCGCGGCTTGCGGTGCTCGCTCTTGGGCAGGGTGACCGAGAGGATGCCGTCGTTCAGCCGGGCCTTCACCCGGTCGGCATCGACTTCCTCGCCCACGGTGAGGCGGCGGGTCTGCTCGCGCACGACCTTCTCCCGGTCTCCGTCGCCACCCTCCGTCTTCTTCGCGTGGATCTCGAGGACGGCATTCTCCAGCTCGACCTGGATTTCCTCGCGGGTGAAGCCGGGAAGCTCGGCCCGGACCTCGTAGGCTTCGTCCGATTCCTCGACGTCCAGCGGCACGGACTGGCTGCCCATGCCCTCGAACCATCCCTCGCGCAGGCTGCGCCGGAAGGGTTCGAAAAAGCTTTCGAGGCTCCGGAACGGATCCGTTTCCATCGGTTCGTACTTCAGTAATCTCATGATTGGTTTCCTCCTTTGAATTTGTAGGTTGGTTTCAGCGGGGATGCACCCCGTGCTCCCCAAGATTGCAGGAGCGGTGCCAAGGCCGAGAATCCTGGAAAATGTTGATAGGCAGTGACTTGAGGATCCTCCTGCCCAGCTCAAGAGAGACACTGTGACTCAGCAAGCCTTCCCCCTTCTCCTCTACAGAGCCAACCTGACTCACACCCTCTCCCCCGTTTCCGTAAGGAACCCCGGAAGCCGGAAGTTTCCCGGGGCGGAGCTCGCGCGCGGGCCGTGCCCCAGGTCTTCCCGGGGCTTGTCTCCGGGGACGCGCCCGAGTCGCGGGGGGTTCTTCCTGCCCTTTGCTCAGTCCCCGAGGGAGTCGAGGAGGGCGTGGACGCAGTCGATGCGTGTCTGTGGGGTGACCCCGTGGCCCGTGTTGAGGATCCATGCCGGGTCGTGGGGGAGAGAGTCGAGCAGGGCGCGGGTGTGGGCCTCGACCGTGGGCGGGGAGGTCGTCAGCAGGAGCGGGTCGAGGTTCCCCTGGAGGGTGGTGTCCGGTCCGAGAAGCTGCCGGCTTTCCGGGAGCGGGGTCTGCCAATCGAGGGCGAGGGCGCGGGTGCCGAGGGCCTGTTGGGCGGGGAGGCGGTTGCCGGCGCCGCGGGAGAAGAGGAGGACCGGCACGGAGACCGCTTCGAGGAGGGGCTGGAGGATTTCCAGGCAGAGTTCCTCGTAGAGCGGGGCCGGGCAGAGGCCGGCCCAGGAGTCGAAGACCTGGATGGCGTCGGCGCCGGAAGCTTCGAGGAGGCGGGCGTATTCGGTGCAGGCGCCGGCGACCGTGTGCAGGAGGGCGCGAGCGGAGGAGGGGTCCTCGTAGAGCCANCGGCGGAGGCGGTTTCCCTCGCCGGGGGAACCGCCCTCGACCAGGTAGAGGGCGAGCGTCCAGGGGGCGCCGCAGAACCCGAGGAGGGCGCGGGTGCCGTCGAGGGCGGAGCGGACCGAGCGGAGGGCCTCCCCGACGTAGTGGAGGCGTTCGGCGACGCCCGTGGGGTGGAGGGTGGCGAGGTCCTGGGCGGAGCGGACTGTGCGTTCCAGCTCGATGCCGCCCTCCTCGCGGAAGCGGTAGGGGACCCCGAGCGCTTCCGGGATGACGAGGATGTCGGAAAAGAGGATGGCGGCGTCCAGACCCGGGAAGCGGCGGAGCGGTTGCAGAGTGACCTCCGTGGCGAGGTCCGGAGTCTGCACCAGCGTGCGGAAGGAGTGTTCCTCCTTGAGGGCGCGGTACTCCGGGAGGTAGCGGCCCGCCTGGCGCATCAGCCATACCGGCGGGCGGCCGGAGTGGTTGTGGCCGTGGAGGGCGGCAAGGAAACGATCGCGTCCGTTCATAAGGGCTTCGGCTCGGGGTCGTTGGCGGGGGCGTCCGGCCCCTCGTCCCCCTCCGTTTCGGGCGGCGTGCCCGGGCGGAGCCATTGGCGGGGCTGGAGGAAGTGGGTGGTCAGGGTTTCCTCCGGGGAGCCCGGCTCCGGCCGGAAGGACTCATCCCAGCGGACCCGGGCGGGCAGGGAGACCAGGATGGACGCGGTGCGCCCTCCGGAGAGGAGCCCGAAGCGGGTGCCCCGGTCGTAGAGCAGGTTGAACTCCACGTAGCGCCCGCGGCGGAGTTCCTGGAAGGCGCGGTGGCGGGCCGTGTAGGGGTGGCCGCTGCGGTGGTCGAGAAGAGGGAAGTAGGCGCGGCGGTACTCGTCGCCCGTGTGCCGGGCGAGGGCGAAGGCGGTGGCAAAGTCCGGCCCGTCGAGGTCGTCGAAGAAGATCCCTCCGATCCCCCTTTGCTCGCCGCGGTGGGGCAGGGAGAAGTAGCGGTCGCACTCCCGTTTCCAGCCCCGGTAGCGTTCCGCGAGCCCTGCTCCCGTGCAGGCGCGGGCGGCGGCCTCGTGCCAGCGAACGGCGTCCTCCGGGAACCCGTAGGTCGGGGAGAGGTCGAATCCGCCCCCGAACCACCAGCCCTCCGGCCGATCGCGATCCTCGCCGAGAAAGAAGGCGCGCACGTTCAGGTGGGAGGTGGGGGCGAAGGGGTTGCGCGGGTGAAGGACCACGGAGACCCCCATGGCCTCGAAGGGAAGGCCGGCCCATTCCGGGTGGCGCTCGGTGGCGGGCCCCGGGAGGTGGGCGCCGCGGATGCGGGAAAAATTCACGCCCCCGCACTCGAGGAGGTTGCCCCCGCGGACTGCCCGGGTGATCCCCCCGCCGCCCTCCGGGCGGTCCCACCGTTCCTCGCGGAGGGTGCCGGCCGGCTCGCGGGCCTCGATCTCGGCGGAGAGGGCGTCCTGCAGGCCGCGGAAGGCCTCTGCCACCTGGGCGGGGAGGCTTTCCCCGGGGGGAGGGTGGGGGATGTCCGCCATCTACGGGGAGGGCAGGGAGAGGATCTGTTCCTCGCGGAGGGTCGGGAGGAGGGGCACCAGACCCGCCTCCTCGAGGAGGTTAGCCGCTTCCGCGGAGAAGAGGCGGGCGAGGTAGGGGGCGAGGGCGCGGAACTCCGTGCGAGGCACGGCCACCGCGAAGAGGAGGGAGAGCGGGTAGTCGCCGAAGTTGACGTTGGCCGGGGAGGGACCGAAGGCCGGCCCGCCGTCCGGCCCGGCGAGGCCGACAGCCTTGAGTTCCGGGGAGTCCGGGACGCGGCCGAGGAGGCCGAGGGCCCCCTCGTTGTCGCGCAGGAATTCCTCGGTGGCTGCGGAGGAGGGGAAGGCGGTGATCCCGGAGCGGATCGGTTGCCCGCGGAGAAAACGGGCGCGGAGCAGGCCGGCCACCGGTCGGTCCGGCGGGTCGGCATAGGCCACGGTGACGGGCCGGCTGGCCCAGGGTTCCGCGGTGACGCCGAGGGCGGACCAGCGGGAGGGGAAGCTCCCCGGCGCGGCCGTGAAGAGGGCATCGACCTCCGGGGCCCCGAGGGCGGCGAGGGGATTGTCGCGGTGGACGGCAAGGACCCCGATCCCGTGGGCGAGAGGAAGGACCGGGTAGGAAAAGTCGCCGGGGGAGCGCTCCGGGAGGGCGACGAGGACCAGGTCGGCCTCGCCGGCCTCGAGCTGGCGGAAGGCGGGAAGGGTGCCCGGCCGGGTCCACCGCATCTCGTCGCCCCGGCGATCGGCGAGCTCCGCGAGGCTCTCGTAGAGCGCGGTCGGGAGCAGGTCGGAGCCGGCCACGCGGACGGTCCGGCCCTCGGCGGCGAGCGGGCCGGCGAGCGTGGCGGCGAGGGCGGCGAAGAGGGCGAGCAGGGAAAGCCGCGGGAAGGGGAGGGAGCGGGTCATGAGGTTGGCGGGAAGATCAATCCTCGGCGAGGTCGGGCCAGCGGGCGAGCTTGCGGTGGAGCGTTCTTCGGCTGATCCCGAGCAGCTCGGCCGCGCGGGTGCGGTTGCCGCCGGACTGGAGGAGGGCGTTGCGGAGCAGTCGTTTCTCGTTCTCCTCGACGGAAAGCGGTTGGCGGGCGAGCGGGGAGGACCGGGGCGGGGCGGTGTCGGGTCCGTCGGCGAAGAACTTGTCCTCGAGGTCGTACTCCGTGACCCGGCTGCCCCGCTTCAGGATGACCGTGTTCTCGCAGAAGTTGCGCAGTTCGCGGATGTTCCCCGGCCAGCGGTAGGCCCGGAGGGTGCGGAGGGCCTCGTCCGAGTACTCGACCGGGGGGAGCGCGTTTTCCCGGGCGAATTCGTCGGTGAAGTGCTCGAGGAGGAGGGGGATGTCCTCCGGGCGCTCCCGGAGCGGGGGCAGCTCAAGGGTGATCACGTTGATCCGGTAGAGCAGGTCCTCGCGGAAGGTGCCGGCCTCCACCATGGCGGGAAGGTCACGGTTGGAGGCGCACACCAGGCGGACATCCACCGCAAGCGGCTTGGTGCTCCCGAGCCGTTCGAGGCTGCGGGTCTCGAGGAAGCGGAGCAGCTTGATCTGGGTGGAGGAGTCGATCTCCCCGATCTCGTCGAGGAAGAGGGTGCCCCCGTCGGCGGCCTCGAAGCGGCCGACCCGTTTCTCGGTGGCGCCGGTGAAGGCACCCTTCTCGTGGCCGAAGAGCTCGCTCTCGAGGAGGTTGGGCGAGAGGGCCGCGCAGTGGACCGCGACGAAGGGGCGGCGGGAGCGGTCGCTGTTCTGGTGGATCGCCTGGGCGACGAGCTCCTTGCCCGTGCCCGTCTCTCCCTGGAGGAGGACGGTCGCCCGGGAGGGGGCGACCAGTTGGACCGTCTCGAGGACCTGTTGGAAGCGGGGCGAGCGCCCGAGGAGGCTCTCGAAGCGGAACTTCCGGTCGAGCCGGCGGTGGAGCTGCTCGTTCTCCACGGCCAGCTGTTCCTTCTCGAGGGCGCGCTGGATGAGCATCTCCAGCTTCTCGAGGTTGACCGGCTTGGTGAGGAAGTCGTAGGCCCCGCGCCGCATGGCCTCGACGGCGGTCTCCACGTTGCCGTAGGCGGTCATCATGATGCAGACCGGCTGCGGGCTCAGCTGGAGGGCGCGGTCGATCACGCTCATGCCGGACTGGCCGGCCATCCGCAGGTCGGTGAGGACGACGTCGAAGCGATCGTTCTCGAGGTGGTTGAAGGCTTCCTTCGCGTTCCGCGCGGTGGTGATCTCGTACTCGTCCTCGAGGGCGGCCTCCAGCCCCTCGAGGGTGTGGGGCTCGTCGTCGACGATGAGCACGGAGGCGGGCATGGCAGGCTCGAACCAAAAGCGGGAGGCGGGGAGGGGCAAGACGGGAGGCCCCTCAGGAACCCTCCTCCAGCCGCGGATGCTCCGGTCGGCCCACCGGGAATTGCAGGGTGACCGCGGTGCCCTCGCCCGGCTGGCTGTCGAGGGCGATGCTCCCGTGGTGGTCGCGCATGATGCGCTGGACAATCATCATGCCGAGACCGTTGCCCCCCTCCTTGGTGGTAAAGTAGGGCTGGAAGATGCGGGACACATCGGCCGGGTCGATGCCGGAACCGTCGTCGGCGAGGATCAGGTAGACATGGCGGGGGTCGCGCCGCCACTGGATGCGGATGGTGCCGCCCTCGGGCATGGCGTCCACCGAGTTCTGGAACACGTTGAAGAAGACCTGCTTCAGCTGGTCGGGGTCGGCCGGGACGGAGGGGGGCGGGGCCTCCACGTCGATGACCACCTCGACCCCGCGCTGGGAGAAGAGGTCCTCCTCGACCTTGAGCACCTCGCTGAGCACCTGGAGCAGGTCGGTGGGCCGGAGGTCGGGGGGCTGGGGCCGGATGGCCTGGAGGAAGTGGGTGATGATCCCGTCGAGGCGCTCCACCTCGCCGCGGCAGACTTCCAGCGACTGGAGGACCCGGTCGTGGTCGGCCCCGTCCCGCCCCTTTTCCATCTGCCGCTTCATCAGTTGGAGGTGAATGGTGAGGGAGTTGAGGGGGTTGCCGAGTTCGTGGGCGACCCCGGCAGCGAGCATCATGATGGAGGCGATGCGCTCGTTCTCGATCAGCTCCTCCGTGGAGTGCTTCATCTCGGTGACATCCGAGAGGATGAGGACGGAGCCGCCCTCCAGGTCGTGGTCGGCCCCCTCACCGAGGGGGACCACATAGGCCTGGAGGACGCGGGTCTCCGGGTAGGAGATCTGCACCTCGCAGGAGGCGGAGAAGCCGGCGGTGCGTTGCCTTTCGGGATCCAGCTGGAGGGCCTCGGTGACCTCGGGAATCCGCCTCCAGAGGTTGCTGCTGCCGATCTCACGGCGGCGGAGGGCGAGCAGCTGGAAGGCGGCGTCGTTGGCGTACTCGATGACGCTTTCCTCGTTCGTTACGAGGATGGCGTCGCGCATGATGTCGAAGACCCTCTCGAGGAGGGCCCGGTCGCGCACCAGGCGGTCGACGAGGATGGAAAGGTTGGTCTCGTCGAGGTTCTCGACCCGGCCGAGAATCCGGTCGAGGCCCTGGTTACGCCGTCGGGGCATGGGCGAGGAGTTCCTCGACCCGGTCGAGGAGGAGGGAGGCGAGTTCCACCTTGGGGGCGGGTCCCCATTCCTGGCGGCGGCCCTGGCGATCGAGGACGAGGAGGGTGGAGCGCTCCGCCCCGAAGGCGCCGGCGGGCCCGTCGACCCGGTTGGCCGCGATCAGGTCGAGGTTCTTGCGGAGCAGTTTTGCGCGGGCGTGGGCCTCGAGTTCCTCCGTTTCGGCGGCGAAACCGACCAGCAGGGGTCGCGGGTGCCCGCCGCGGCGTTCCGCGAAGGTGGCGAGCAGGTCGGGGACGGGCTCCAGCTGGACGGAGCGGGACCGCCCGTCCTTCTTTTCCTTCTGCTCGTGGTAGGTGGCCGGGCGGAAATCGGTGACCGCGGCCGTCATGAGGAGGACATCGCACGCGGGGAGGAGGGCGTCGACCTGGTGGAGCATTTCCTCTCCCGTCTCGACCGGGTAGAAGAGGACGCCGTCCGGCTCGGGAAGCTCGGTGGGCCCGGCGACGAGGTCGACGGACCATCCGCGGGCGGCCGCCTGGCCGGCGAGGGCGTAGCCCATCCGGCCGGTGGAGGGGTTGCTGAGGAAGCGGACCGGATCGAAGTACTCGCGGGTGGGCCCCGCGGTGACCACGCAGCGGATGGGGCTCGGGGGGTGGCCCCTGCCGGGCGCATCTCGGTCGGGCTCAACCATGGCGGAGGGAATAATCTTGTCGGGGGGAGACTGTCACGGGTATTCGCGGGGCATGGGTAGTGAGGCGAGTGCGGCGAAGGCGGAGAATCCCTGGGCGAATCTCGGCTTCAACCTCGTGGTCCCCTCGCTCCTCCTGATCAAGGGAGAGGACTGGCTCGGCGATTTCCTGCCCGCGGCTGGTACCGGCTCGTCGACCCTTGTCTTCCTCCTCGCGCTGGCCTTCCCCCTCGGGTACGGGGCCTACGACCTCCTCCGCCGGCGCAAGGCGAACTTCCTCTCCCTGCTCGGGCTCGTCGGGGTGCTCCTTACCGGGGGCATCGGCCTCCTCCGGCTGCCTCCGGAGTGGGTGGCGGTGAAGGAGGCGGGGATTCCCGCCCTCCTCGGGGTGGCCACGGCGGTGTCCGCGTGGACCCGTTATCCCCTCGTTCGGGTTTTTCTCTACCGGAAGGAGATCTTCGAGACCGGGAAGATCGACCGGCTCCTGCGGGAGCGCGGGGAGGAGGGTTCCCTCGACCGTCTTCTCCGGCGGACCACCTGGCTCCTCGCGGGTTCCTTCTTCCTCAGCGCCGTGCTGAACTTCCTGCTGGCCGTGACCCTCGTGCGGAGCCCGGCGGGGACGGAGGCCTTCAACCGGGAGCTCGGCCAGATGATGGCGTGGAGCTATCCGGTCATCCTCCTGCCGACCCTGCTCGTGACGATCGTGGCCCTCTGGCTGGCCCTGCGCGGCTTGCGGCGGCTGACCGGGTTGCCGTTGGAGGAGTTGCTCGTGGAGGGGAAGAAGGGCTGAGGGCCGCTTGAACCCCCCTCCGCGTGCCCGCGACTTCCCCGGGACCGGGGTCGTGGCGTGCCGGGCAGGTTGGCGCGGTGGGCCGTGCGATTGTCCCGAGCTCCGCAGGGAGCGGAGGTTCGGGGTGGGTCGCGCGGCGGGGAGCGAAGGACGGCCGCGGAGAAGGGCCGGAGCGAGGGCTCCCCGCGTGATGCCCACCGGGGCGCGGCTGCCGTCCCGCAGAGGGTGTGGCGGGAGTTTTTCCCGGGGGAAAATCCGGGACTCAGTCGGCCACGGATTCCCCGGTAGGCCTTTCTTCCCTCTTCAGGCGCTCTGGGCGGCGGGGCGATCCTGGCGGCGGGCGCTGAAGGCGGCGGATTGCTCGTCGGCCCGGTAGGAGGAGCGGACCAGCGGACCGGATTCCACAAAGTCGAACCCGATGCCGTGCCCGACCTCCTTCCAGTGGGCGAACTCCTCCGGCGTGACCCAGCGGTCGACCGGAGCGTGCTTCGGGGAGGGGGAGAGGTACTGNCCGATGGTGAGGATGCGGGCCCCGGCGGCCCGGATGTCGCGGAGGGTCTGCTCGACCTCCTCGGGGCGCTCCCCAATCCCGAGCATAAGGCCCGACTTGGCGACGAAGCCCCGTTGGCTGGCGTGCTCCAGGCACCAGAGGGAGCGCTGGTAGCGGGCCGTCTTGCGGATCGGGCGCTGCAGTCGTTCCACCGTTTCCAAGTTGTGGTTGAAGATGTCGGGCTCCGCGTCGAGGACCAGGTCGAGGTACTCTGCTTTCCCCCGGAAGTCGGCGGTGAGCACCTCGACGGCCGTCTCCGGGTTCTTGTGCCGGATGGCGCGGATGGTGGCGGCCCAGACGGAGGCGCCCCCGTCGCGGAGGTCGTCGCGGGCGACCGAGGTGATCACGCAGTGCTTCAGCCCCATCTTGCGGACGGACTCGGCCACGCGGGCCGGCTCACCCATGTCCAGCTCGGTGGGCCGGCCCGTCTGGATCGCGCAGAAGGAGCAGGCCCGCGTGCAGACATTGCCGAGGATCATGAGGGTAGCGGTGCCCCGCGACCAGCATTCGCCCATGTTCGGGCACTGGGCGCTCTGGCAGACCGTGTGGAGGTCGTGTGCCTCCACGTTCTCGCGGACTTCCTCGAAGAGCGGTCCGCGCGGGAGCGGCGCCTTCAGCCACTCGGGGCGTTGTTCCGTCAACATGGGGGCAGGTTGGCGCTTTCCCCGGCCCGGCTCAACCGAGAAGCGCCCTTTTCCGCGGAGGGGGGGCTGCCGAGCGCTCAGGGCCCGAGGGAAAAGGAGCGCCGCAGCCCGAGGACGAAGGCATTGGAGGCCGTGACGACCTCGTCGTCCGAGTAGAGCCCAAAGGTGGAGCTGCGGTGCTGCCAGCGGAGGAGGGCCTCCCAGGGCGAGTCCGGCCGGAGGGTGAGGGCCAGTTCCACGAAGACTCCGGAGAGGAAGAGGTTCCGGGCGACGTCGTCCTGCTTCGGTGCCTTGGTGAGCCAGGAGGGCCCGTAGCCGGCGGCGAGGTCGAGGCGGTGGGGTCCGAAGCGGAGAACACCTTCCCGGCGGAGGGCGAGGAAGAGATCGAACTCGCCGGTGGTGGAGCCCTCTTTGGGGAACTGCAGGCCCGCGTATCCCTCGGCCTGGAGTTTCCACCGGGAGGGGAGTTCCCAGAGGTCCCGGGTGAGGGCGAGCCCGGCCATCTCGAAATCGGTCCGCCAGTCCCCCTGCAGGAAGACCTTCGTGGAATTGTTGTGGGTGCCCGGGCCGGCAAAGACGGCGACCGACCAGGGCTCCCCGGAGGAGGCGGAGGCCCGGTCGGGCGGCAGGAGTGGAAGGAGGACCGCGGCGAGGGGGAGAAGAAGAACAGGGCTCGATCTCACCCGGGCAATGTGCAGGCGACGCCCTTTCCGGAAAAGTTCAGGAAGGAGAAATTCCGCCGTCGGCCGGTTCCGCCCCCGTGCTCGCGGCCGGCCCCGGGGCGAACCACTCCCGGAAGCGGGCGGCCACGAGCGTCTTGAGTTCCTCCCAGGCGGGGGTGTCGGCCCGTTCGGCGCGCAGGGAGGTGACGGTCCCGTCGGTGATCCCGCAGGGGACGATTCCGCCGAAGGCGGAGAGGTCGGGATCCCAGTTGAGGGCGAAGCCGTGGAAGGAGATCCAGTGGCGGGCACCCATGCCGATGGCGGCGATCTTCCGCTTGCCGATCCAGATCCCGGTGAGCCCCTCCCGGGTGGAGGCCTCCAGCCCGCAGTCCGCGCAGACCGCGAGGAGGCACTCTTCGACCCGGCGGAGGAGGCGGTGCAGGTCGCGGGAGGCGGAGAGGTCGATGATGAGGTAGCCGGTGAGTTGTCCCGGGCCGTGGTAGGTGATGTCCCCGCCCCGGTTGGTGGCGATCACCTCGATTCCCCGGGCGCGCAGGGTGTCCCGGTCGGCGAGCAGGTGCTGCTCGGCTCCGCGGCGCTGGCCGATCGTGTAGACCGGGTCGTGCTCGGTGAGGCAAAGGGTGTCCGGGCGCTCCCCGCGGCGGCGTTCGCCGAGGACTTCCAACTGGCGGGCGAGGGCGGCCCGGTACCCGGTCCGTCCCCAGTCCTCCAGGCACCATGCGGGATCAGGCTCCATGGCCGAAGAATCGGAAGTAGAGAAAGGCGAGGATCAGGAAGAAGCAAACCGCCAGCTTCAGGCCGAGCCCGAGGACCAGGCCGAGGAAGCTGCCCCAGCCGGCCCGGCCGGCCTCCCCGAGCGGGCGGCCGGAGAGGATCTCGGCGAGGACCGCCCCGATCCCCGGACCGAGGAAGACCCAGAGCAGGGGTGGGGGCAGGAAGAGGCCGACGATCCCGCCGAGGAGGGCGCCGAGCGCGCCCCACCAGCTGGCACCGTAGCGGCGGGCCCCGAGCAGGGCGAGCAGGTAGTCGACGAGGAGGACCCCCGCGACGAGGACCAGGGCGAGCACGAGGAAGCCGCGGCCGGGGGGCAGTTCCGGCACCCAGAGCGCGTGTACGGCGATCCCGAGGAAGACGAGGAGCGGGCCGGGAAAGACGGGCAGGATGGTGAGGAGGACCCCGGCGGCGAAGAGGAGGAGGACGACCAGCAGGGGGAGCCAGTCGAGGACGACGGTCATGGCTACGCGGAGGAAAGGGCGGGTTGGGTTGGTGGGCCGGGGGCGGATCGTCGTCCTCAGGAGACAATGGCGAAGTCGATCTGCCGCTTGAAGCGGTCCACCCGCTCCACGGTGACCTGGACCGACTGGCCGAGGGTGTACTCCCGGCCGGTCTTGCGCCCGACCAGGCTCATGCCGTCCGCACTGAGTTGGTAGAGGTCGTCGCGCAGGGTGGAGACGTGCACCAGCCCGAAGGCGAGGGACTGGGCGAGCTCGATGAAGAGCCCGTGGTTCTTCACGTCGGTGATGATCGCCTCGTAGGTCGGGCGCGGGGCCGGGCGGGCGAGGGCGTCCTCGAAGTACTCGAGCAGCTTGATCTTCACGGACTCGCGCTCGGCGTCCACGCTGTTGCGCTCCATCACGGAGAGGTGTTCGCCGAGGGACTCGAGGCGGGCCGGCGAGTAGGTGATGGCCAGCTGGTCCGGGGCGCTCGGCACGCCCTTCTTGAGGAGGAGATTCTCGAAGACGCGGTGGACGACCAGGTCGGCGTAGCGCCGGATGGGCGAGGTGAAGTGGGTGTAGTCGCTCTTGTTGAGCCCGTAGTGGCCGTCCGGGCTGGCCCGGTAGCAGGCCTGGCGGAGGCTGCGGAGGAACTGGATGCGCAGGGTGTAGGCCTGGGGGTGATCGTTCACCTGCCGGAGCATGCGGGCGATCTCCCGGCGAAGGGTGAGGTCCCCCACGGTGATGCCGACGGTGGCGAGATACTCGCGGAAGTCCTCGAGCTTTTCCGCGTCCGGCTCGTCGTGCACCCGGAAGAGGCAGGGGAGCTTCAGCTTCTGGATCTCGTGGGCGACCGCCTCGTTGGCCGCGAGCATGAACTCCTCGATCAACTGGTGGCTCTCGTCCTGCTCGACCGATTCCATGCGGTCGGCCCGGCCCTTCTCGTCGACGAAAATCTTCACCTCGGGCATGTCCAGGTCGAGCGAGCCCTCGCTCATGCGGTTGCGCCGCTGGCGGGAGGCGAAGACCCAGAGCTTGCGGATGGTGCGCTGGAGTTCGCGCATCTCGCGGTTGCCGACCTCCCCGAGGGGACGGCCGGTGGAGCCCGTCTGGTGGGCCGGGGGGAGCGGGGTCGCCCGGATCTCGGCGAAGTCGTCCTTCTCGAGGAAGGCGAGCGCCTGCTGGTAGGTGAGCCGTTTGTTGCTGCGGATGACCGTGTTCGCGAAGGAGTGGCGGACCAGGCGCCCCTTCGCGGTGAACTCGAGGAAGACGCTCTTGGTGAGCCGGTCCTCACCCTCGACGAGGCTGCAGATCCCGTTGGAGAGCGCGGGCGGGAGCATGGGAATGACCGTGCCCGTAAGATAAGTGGAATTGGCCCGGCGGGCGGCCTCCTGGTCGAGGGGGGAGCCCGGCTTCACGTAGGCGTGCACATCGGCGATGTGTACGCCTACCTGCCAGTTCCCGTTCTCCGCCTTCTCCAGGGAGAGGGCGTCGTCGAAATCCTTGGCGTCCTCCGGGTCGATGGTGAGGGTGAAGCGGTCCCGGCAATCGAGCCGGCCCTCCCGTTGGCGGGCGCTCACCTCGGAGGGGACATTGCGCACCTGCTTGAGCACTTCCTCGGGGAAATCCGGGTCGAGGTTGTACTTGTGGAGGATGGCCCGGTACTCGGCCATGGGCTCGTGGGTGCGCCCGAGGACCTCGGTGATCTCGCCCTCCGGGTTCATGTGCCGCTGGGTCCACTCCAGCAGGCGGACAACCACCTTGTCGCCCACGCGGGCCTTGGGCTGCCCGTCCTTTCCCGGCTGCGGCACGAGGATGTCGTGGACGATGCGGGGCTCGTCGGGGATGACGTACCAGGCGTGGCGGGCCTTCTTGAGGGTGCCGGGGATGGAGTCGCGAGCGCGCTCGAGGATGCGGATGACCCGTCCGTTGGAGGCTTCCGCGGTGGGCGGAGGGGTCGGCTTGCCCTTCCCCTTGGCCCGGCCCCGGCTCTTGCCCGGACGGCCCCGGGTCACCGGGCGCTCCCGCTGGAGGCGGGCGACGACCCGGTCGCCGTGCAGGGCCACGCCCGTGTCGGCCGCCCGGATCTCCACGGGCTCGGCGGAGGCCTGGTAAGTGTTCGTGAACGGGCGGACCATGGCGCGGCCGCTCTGGCGAAACTGGATGGTGCCGGTGACGAGGTCGGCGTCCCGCGGGAGGCAGTAGCGGTCCCGCTTCACGCGGACGACCTGTCCGCCCTTTTCCATGGCGTCCACCTCCTCGCGGAAGGCCTTGCGCTTGCGGGTGGGCACCTCGAGGCGCTGGGCCAGCTCATCGGCGGTCCCGGGGGTGGAGTCGGATTCCAGCAGGTGCCGGAGGATGTGGTTGTCCGTAGTCATGCGTTCGATGAAGGGGGAAACGGGCCCGGCTCTCCCGCGGAGAATCCGGTGGGTGCCCTCCCCGGGAGAGATCATCGGGGAGGGCACCGGGGATCCGCAATCGTCTTCTCGGCCCGTCAGCGGGAACGCTCCCGGCCGGAGGGCGGCTCGGCAGGGGTGGGGGCCGCTTCCCGACCGGGCGGGAGCGTTCCCGACAGTCCCTCCCCGGCCGGAGCCGGGTCCGCCCCGTGGGCCACCGGGTCGCGCCGGAAGAAGCGCAGCCAGGCCTGCCAGGCCCGCCGCTGCATCTCCGACTGGCAGGAGGCAATCGCCTCGTGGCGCTGTTCAAGGTTCTCGTTGGCCGTGCGGGCGAGGTCGTCGAGGTTGTAGAGGAAGACCTGGCGCACGGCCCCGGCGGCGGGATCGATGTCGCGGGGCATGGCCACATCGATGAAGAGGAGGGGGTTGTGCTTGCGCAGGCGCATCAGCTGGCGGACCTGGTGGGCGCCCACGAGGGTGTGCCGGGCGGCGGTCGAGCTGATGATGACATCGAAGTGGTGGAGGTGGGTGGCGAAGATTTCGAAGGGAAGGGCGGTGCCCTCGTAGGCGTGGGCGAGCTCCTCGGCCCGGGCAAAGGAGCGGGAACTCACCGTGATCTCGTCGACGCCCCGGCTGTGCAGGGCCTGGGCCGTCCGCTCGGCGACATCCCCCCCGCCGAGGAGGAGGACCCGTTGCCTGCGGAGGTTGCCGAAGATGCGCTGGGCGAGGTCGACGACCACGCTGCCGATGGTGACTTGCCCCGAGCCGATGCAGGTGTGGGTACGGGCCCACTTGGCGGCCTGGAAGGAGCGTTCCACCAGCGGTCCGAGATCCGGCCCGACCCACTCCCGGGCGCGGGCGTTCTCGTAGGCACTCTTGAGCTGCCCGAGGATTTCGGTTTCCCCGACCATCTGCGAGTCGAGCCCGGCGGCGACCGAGAAGAGGTGGGCGAGCATCGAGCTGTTCGCCTGGACGAAGGTGTAGGCGGCCAGTTCCGAGGCGGGGTGGCCGATCCGCCCGGCGAGGAGGGCGAGCAGTTCCGGGGTGGGAATTTCCCGCCGCAGGGAGAGATACACCTCCAGGCGGTTGCAGGTGCCCAGGACGAAGACCTCCCGGACTCCCGGGTGGGTGAGAAAGTCCTCGGCGAGCTGGCCGAGGGCGGTGTCATCGAGGGAGAGCCGCTCGCGGGCCTCCAGCGGGGTACGGTGGTGGGAGAGCCCGAGGACGACGAGGTGCTTGGGCAGGCTCATGGCGGCCCCTCCTCCAGCGGGGCGCGCGGGGGGG
>P_1C_Liq_3_UnCtyDRAFT_1000068_pt1 | contig 14894 bp, 13 predicted proteins | sample Pon1CUnioCityCA_5_FD_10231 | JGI IMG/M metagenome (IMG submission 10231)
TTGTAGACCCCGGAGAGCCCGAGCCACAGAACAGCCAGCACCACCGTTAGCGAGACGAAATACCGCATTGGCGGGAATGTACCAAGGTCGCCGACCGCCTGCCAGCAAAACCGGGGCGTTACGGGATTGTCACAGTACCGCAATCTGCGTGACTTTATACTGCCGTTTTACCGTTATTCGCAGGGGGCATGGTGGCAAGCATTCTGCTCGTCGAGGATGAGACAGCCATTCGCGAAATGGTGGCCATGGCACTGGAGCGGGCCGGCTATCGCGTTCGCCACGCGGAGTCGGCGGAGGACGCGGATGCGGCCATCCGCCTCAGTCAGCCGGATCTGATCCTCCTCGACTGGATGCTGCCGGGGGAGAGCGGCATCGATTTCGCGCGACGACTCAAGCGCGAACGCGTCACCCGAGAAATCCCGGTTATCCTGCTGACGGCCCGGGGCGAGGAGGCCGACCGCATTCGCGGTCTGGACGCCGGCGCGGACGACTATGTCCCCAAGCCCTTTTCCCCGCGCGAGTTGGTCGCCCGAGTCAAGGCGGTGCTGCGTCGGGTACAGCCCACTGCCGGGGAGGCGCCGGTGGAAATGCGGGGGCTGATGCTCGATCCGGTCAGCCATCGGGTGAGCGGGGATGGCCGGAAGGTGGAGATGGGCCCCACCGAATTCCGTCTGCTGCATTTTTTCATGACTCATCCGGATCGTGTATTCAATCGCGCGCAGCTTCTCGATAATGTCTGGGGTGCCAACGTGTATGTGGAGGAGCGTACCGTCGATGTCCATGTTCGTCGCCTGCGCAAGGCGCTCGCCCCCACCGGGCATGACGATCTGCTGCAGACCGTGCGCGGCGCCGGGTACCGCTTTTCCATCGATTGACGGGTCGGCACCATGCTGATGAGCAACCCATGGCCGGCGGTGCTCGGGCGCACCATTCTGGCGTCCCTGGCATTGCTGGTGATCGGTGCCGCCGCGGGTTTCCCCTGGTTGCTGCTGGCTGCAGCCGTGGGGATGCTGGTCTACAACCTCATCCAGATCCATCGACTCGAGCGCTGGCTCCGTACCTCGCGCAAGCGACGGCCGCCGCGGGGTCGCGGGCTTTGGGGGCATGTCTTTGACGGTCTGGATCGCCAGCAGCTTCGCCAGCGCCAGCGTCGACAGGGCCTGGTGGACCTGCTGCGGCGCTTTCGCGAGGGGGCCAATGCCATGCCCGACGGCACCATTGTGCTCTCGGACACCGGCGATATGCAGTGGTGGAACCAGCTCGCCTCGCGCTACCTGGGGCTGCGTTGGCCGCAGGACCGCGGGCAGCGGATTGCCAACCTGATTCGCCATCCGGACTTCGCCGCCTACCTCGATCGCGGTGACTGGACGGCGGCGGTCAAGATCCCGTCGCCGCAGGATAACCGGCGGACGCTGGAGATCCGCATCGTCCCCTACGGCAGTCATCAACAGCTGCTGCTGGCCCGGGATATCTCCGAGCTCCATCGCCTCGAGACCATGCGGCGGGATTTCGTCGGCAACATCAGCCATGAGCTTCGTACACCGTTGACGGTCCTGCAGGGCATGTCCGAGCAGCTCGGCGATATCGACGAAATGAACGCGGACGACCTGGAGCGGCCCCTGGCGCTGATGGACCAGCAGATCGAGCGCATGACCCGGCTGGTGGATGACCTGTTGCTGCTCTCACGCCTCGAGACCGAGCGCCCCACCGAGGAACGCGACCTGGTGAACATCGCCGAGGTGCTCGCGGATGTCGCCGAGGAGGCGCGGGCCCTCAGCAACGGCCAGCACCGGATCAGCAGCACAGTGGATGAGTCGCTGGCCGTGGCGGGTGACGAGGAGGAGCTGCGCAGCGCGTTCTCGAATCTGCTCTCCAATGCCGTCAAGTACACGCCGGCCGGCGGGCGGATCGATATCCGCTGGTTCGAGGCCTCGGGCGCTGCCTGTCTGGCAGTGGCGGATACCGGTCAGGGTATCCCGGCCCATCACATCCCCCGACTCACGGAACGGTTCTACCGGGTGGACAGCGGCCGGACAACGCGTCACGGCGGGACGGGCCTCGGGCTCGCGATCGTCAAGCATGTGCTCTCGCGACATGGCGGCCGGCTCGAGGTGAACAGCGAGATGGGCGTGGGCAGCACCTTCACGGCGGTCTTCCCGGTCTACGAGCGCCTTGAGGCGTCCTCCCGTTCAGTGGGTGAGCTGGGCGACTGAGCGACTCCNGCCTTCGTTCGATGGCGTTCACAGTCCTGTCACAATTGTCGACTAGCCTGCGTCGAGCGTTAACCCGAAGCACTAACGAGGAGTAACCCTCATGCAGACCTGGAAGACCACTGCCCTTGCCGTTGCCGCGGCTGTCGGCATGACATCCGTTGCCGTCGCCCAGGAGCGCGAGCAGATCCGCATCGTCGGCTCCAGCACGGTCTACCCGTTCGCCAGCTATGTCGTCGAGGAGTTCGGTGCCACCACCAACTTCCCGACGCCGGTCATCGAGTCCACCGGCTCCGGTGGTGGCCTGCGGCTCTTCTGCGACGGTGTCGGGGTGCGTACGCCCGATATCACCAACGCCTCGCGGCGCATGAAGCCGAGCGAGTTCGATCGCTGCATGGAGAATGGCGTCACCGAGATCACCGAGGCCCTGATCGGCTCCGATGGCATCGTGCTGGCCCAGAGTGCCGACAACCAGCCGCTGGCGCTGACCCGCGAGCAGATCATGCTGGCTGTTGCCGCCCAGGTGCCGCAGAACGGCGAGATGGTCGATAACCCGTACACCAACTGGAACCAGATCGATGCGAGCCTGCCGGATCGCGAGATCGAGATTCTCGGCCCGCCAACCACCTCCGGCACGCGTGACGCCTTCGAGGAGCTGGTCATGGAGGAGACCGCCGAAGAGGCCGGCTTCCCCGAGGAGTACACCGACATCCGCGCTGACGGCGCTTACGTCGATTCCGGCGAGAACGACAACCTGATCGTGCAGCGGATCCGCGAGAACAAGGATGCGCTCGGCATCTTCGGCTACAGCTTCCTGGTGGAGAACAGCGACACGCTGGATGCGGCGACGGTCGATGGCGTCGAGCCCACCACCGAGTCGATCTCCGAGGAGGAGTATCCGGTGGCCCGCAGCCTCTGGTTCTACATCAAGGATGCCCATGACGGCGTGATCCCCGGCATCGACGAGTACGTCAGCCTGTTCATGGATCCGATCATGATCGGTCCGGATGGCCTGCTGGTCGAAGAAGGCCTGATCCCCCTGCCGGCCGCGCAGTCGGCCGAGTGGCGTGAGCGGGTCGAGGATCGCGTCAACCTTGAGCGCAGCGACCTCGAGGGTTAAGGCGTTGCAACGCTCGCCGGATCGGGTGAGCATTTAGCGCCTGATGATCGCCGTCCCCCCGGGGGCGGCGATCTTTGGTTCTACCGCCGGCGGCACGAGGCAGGACATTGGGTATCGGACTGACAACATTGCTGTTACTGGGGGCGCTGGCGCCACTGGGTTACCTGGCATTCCGGCTGGGTCGGGGCAAGGCGCTCCAGACCATGGCCTCGGGCATCAGCATGCATTCGCGTCCCCAGCAGTATGGCTGGTACTCGGTTGTATGGATGGGGCTGCCGGCGCTGGGCGTCGCCATCGCCGCGGCGCTGCTGAGTGTGTTCGGTGTCATCGCCCCCTCCCGGGAGCTGGTGCTGATCGTCTCGCTGGTGGTGGCCATACTCGGACTGGCGCAGGGTATGCGCGCCATCCGGCCTGAGGTGCGGGCCCGCAATGCGCTGGACAACATCATCCGCTGGTTGCTGCTGAGCGCGGCGCTGATCTCCATCATTACCACCGTGTCCATCGTGCTCTCCATCCTGTTCGAGGCCATGCGCTTTTTTCGGGAGGTGAGTGTCTGGGAGTTCGTCACGGGAACGGTCTGGTCCCCCGGCGATACCTTCCTGGAGGCCGCGGGGCGTGGCGATGAAGTGGGTGAAGGCACGTCGTTTTTCGGCTCGGTGCCACTGTTTGCCGGCACGTTCATGGTGACGGCCATCGCCATGGCCACCGCGCTGCCCATCGGCCTGCTCTCGGCGATTTTCATGTCGGAGTACGCGACCCGTGCCCAGCGGGGAATCGCCAAGCCGATCCTGGAAATTCTCGCGGGCATTCCCACGGTGGTCTACGGGTTCTTCGCGGCGATCACCGTCACGCCCATCATCGTGGACATCGCGGCCTTCTTCGGACTGGATGCCTCCTACAGCAATATCCTCTCGCCGGGGATCGTGATGGGCATCATGATCATTCCGTTCATCTCGTCGCTGTCCGACGATGTGATCAACAGTATCCCGCAGAGCCTCCGGGAGGGGGCCTACGCCCTCGGCACCACGCATTCGGAGACGATCAAGAAAGTGATCCTGCCCGCGGCGCTGCCGGGCGTGATCTCCGCCTTCCTGCTGGGGGTGTCAAGGGCGCTCGGGGAAACCATGATCGTGGTCATGGCAGCCGGTGTCCGACCGAATCTGACCTGGAACCCGCTCGAGGACATGACCACGGTGACCGTGAACATTGTCTACTCGCTTACGGGTGACCTGGCTTTCGACAGCCCGCAGACCCTCTCGGCGTTCGCGCTGGGTCTGGTGCTCTTCATCGTGACGCTCATGCTGAATCTGGTGTCGACCTATCTGGTGCGCCGATTCAAGCAGAAATACGACTAGACGGGACGCAGTACGATGCAGCGACGACTGACCGGATCGGCCAACGATCCCCTCATCCGGGCCCGCTATCGGCGTGAGTCCCGCTTCAAGGCCTACTCCATCACGGCGCTGTTCGTGGCGTTCGCCATCATCGTGGCCTTCTTTACCGACATCATCAGTCAGGGCTACTCGGCGTTCTGGCGCGCCGAGATCGAGGTCACCCTCGACTACAACGAGCGCGCCGAGCGCATCGGGCGTTTCGCCATTCCCGAGGACCTGCGCGAGATCGTCTCGCGGGGCGCGGTGCGCAGTATTCCCCTCCAGATCCGCAACAATCCGGCGCTCGCCGGCACCTCGCGTACCGAGTGGGTCCCCGTCTACAGCCGGATCGATCAGTACCTGAAGGGCAAGGAGGAGTTGCCGCCGGCCCTCGTCAGACAGGTCGACGAGCTGAAGGCCGCCGGGGTGATCCGGACGACCTTCAACTGGGCCTTCTTCACCTCCGGCGACTCCAAGCTGCCGGAACTCGCGGGTATTTTCTCCGCCGCTGTGGGTTCGCTGCTGGTGCTCGCGGTGACCCTGGTTTTCGCCTTCCCGATCGGTGTCATGTCGGCGATCTATCTCGAGGAGTTCGCGCCGGACAACAAGCTCACCCAGGCCATCGAAGTCAATATCAATAACCTCGCGGCGGTGCCCTCGATTATCTTCGGTCTGCTGGGCCTGGCGGTGTTCATCAATACCTTCGGCGTGCCGCGCTCTTCGGCGCTGGTGGGCGGTCTGACGCTGGGGTTGATGACCCTGCCCATCATCATCATCAGCACGCGGGCGGCGCTGCGGGCAGTGCCCGACCCGATCCGCCTGGGTGCCTTCGCGATGGGCTGTTCGCGATGGCAGGTGGTGCGCGATCATGTCCTGCCGCTCTCCCTGCCGGGGATTCTGACCGGCACGATCATCGGTCTCGCCCAGGCGATGGGCGAGACGGCGCCGCTCATTATCGTCGGCATGATTGCCTACATCCCCGAGGCGCCGACCAGCATTTTCGAGTCGGCCACGGTGCTGCCGGCGCAGGTCTTCACCTGGGCCAGCGAGCCGCGCAAGGCATTCGTCGAGAAAACCGCCGCGGGCATCATCGTCCTGCTGGCCATCCTGCTCACACTCAACGCGACGGCCGTCTTCCTGCGGCGCAAGTTCGAACGTCGCTGGTAGCGACTGGCGAGGGATTCATGGAAACTGAAGTGAAGAACACGACATCGGCAGGGGCTGCGACCATGGCGCAGAAAGTGGAGACACCACCGAGCGAGCGGCAGACGGCCACGCCGGAGGTCAAGATGAGTGCCAGCGACCTGAACCTCTGGTACGGGGATACCCAGGCGCTGCACGATATCAATCTTGATATGTACGCCCGCGAGGTGACGGCGTTGATCGGCCCCTCCGGCTGCGGCAAGTCGACGTTCCTGCGCTGCCTCAACCGCATGAACGATCTCATTCCGCAGGTCCACATCAAGGGCAACGTGATGCTCGAAGGCGAGGATATCTACGACCCCAGCGTCGATGTGGTCCAGCTGCGCACCTTCGTGGGCATGGTCTTCCAGAAGCCCAATCCGTTCCCCAAGAGCATCTACGAGAACATCGCCTACGCCCCGCGGCTGCATGGTACCGGGACTTCCCGCTCCGAACTGGATGACCTGGTGGAGTCGTCGCTCAAACGGGCCGGCCTGTGGAACGAAGTGGCCGACCGTCTGGACACCCCGGGCACGGAACTCTCCGGCGGCCAGCAGCAGCGGCTTTGCATCGCCCGCGCCATTGCGGTGAATCCGGAGGTTATTCTGATGGACGAGCCGGCCTCCGCCCTGGATCCTCTGGCAACGGCGACCGTGGAGGAGCTCATCCACGAGCTCAAGGACAACTACACGATCGTGATCGTGACCCATAACCTTCAGCAGGCGGCCCGTGTGGCCGGCTACACGGCCTTTTTCCACATGGGCCGGATCGTCGAGGTCAACGATACCGACACGCTGTTCACCAATCCCAAGGAACAGCGGACCGAGGACTACATCACCGGCCGGTTCGGCTGAGCCGGCAGGAGCGGCATACGCCATGGACAAGAAGAGTTTTTCGCAGCATATCTCGCGCCAGTACAACGAAGACCTGGAGCACATCATTACCCGCGTCATGACCATGGGCGGACTCGTCGAGCAGCAACTCGAAGCCGCGCTGGATGCGCTGGTGGACGGTGACCAGGCCAAGGGCGAGCAGGTGGTGACCTCCGATTACCGCATCAACGCCATGGAAGTGGAGCTTGACGAGGCCTGCACCAATGTCCTGGCCCGCCGTCAGCCCACGGCCAGCGATCTGCGACTGATCGTCGCGGTTATCAAGACCATTACCGACCTGGAGCGCATTGGCGACGAGGCCGAGCGGGTCGGACGGATGGCGCTGCATCTGCTCGAGGAGGATCGTCGTCGCAGCCCCATGGCCGAAATCTCGGCGCTGGGTGAGCAGATCAAGGGCATGGTGCGCGGCGCACTGGACGTGTTTGCCCGCATGGATGCCGAGCAGGCGGTGCGCGTCGCCCAGGAGGACATCAAGGCCGATGCGCAGTACGACTCGATCATCCGCCATCTGGTCAATGATCTGGAGAACAATCCCAAGTCGGTTCCGCCGGTACTGGATATCGTCTGGGCAACCCGCTCACTGGAGCGAATCGGTGATCGCTCCCGGAATATCTGCGAGTACGTGGTGTACTTCGTGCGCGGCAAGGATGTCCGTCACACGAGCTTCGAGCAGATGGCCGAGGAGGCCACCGGCGACCGTCACTGACGGTTCTCGGTGACCAGCCACTCCAGTAGCGCCTTCTGGGCGTGGAGGCGGTTTTCCGCCTCCTCCCAGACCACGCTCTGTCGGCCGTCAAGCACACCCGCGCTGACCTCCTCGCCACGATGGGCCGGGAGGCAATGCATGAAAAGCGCCTCGTCGTCGGCCACGTCCATCAGCGATTCATTGACCTGATAGGGCCGGAACGCCGCAAGACGGGCCTGCTCCTCGCCCTCCATGCCCATGCTGGCCCACACGTCGGTGACCACCAGATCGGCATCGCTGGCGGCGGCCATGGGATCGGCCTCATGGCGGCTGTTGCCGTGTTCCGCCAGATCCGCCGGCACGTAGTCTGCGGGACAACCGATGGCCAGCTGGAAATCGAGCATTTCGGCGGCCTGCATCCACGAGCGGCACATGTTGTTGCCATCGCCCATCCAGGCCACCTTGCGTCCCCGGATCTCGCCACGGTGGGCCTGCCAGGTCTGCAGATCCGCGAGGAGCTGGCAGGGGTGGTGGTCGTCGGTGAGCCCGTTGATCACCGGCACGCGGCTGGCACCGGCGAAGCGCTCGACGTTGTCATGGTCGAAGGTGCGGATCATCACGGCATCCACCATGCCCGACAGGACGCGGGCCGTATCCTCGATGGGCTCGCCCCGGCCAAGCTGGGTGTCCCGCGGCGACAGGAAGATGGCGCTGCCGCCGAGCTGCGCCATGCCGGCCTCGAAGGACACCCGGGTCCGGGTGGAGGATTTCTCGAAAATCATGCCCAGCACCCGCCCGCGCAGGGGCTCATGCAGCTCGCCGGCGCGATGCAGTGTCCGCAGTTCGGCGGCCCGCCGCAGCACTGTCTCGAGTTCTTCGGCAGTGATATCCGTCAGGGTCAGGAAATGGCGCAGTGACATGGGAGACTCCCTGTCCGTGTCAGGCCTGATGGCTCGACGGGCCGGCAATCTGCCGGGCCGCACGCTCAATCAGTGGGGTGAGGGTGTGGACCAGCCGATCGGCCTCGTCGTCCGTGAGGATCAATGGCGGCAGAAGACGCACTACGCTGCCGGCGGTGACATTGATGAGGACGCCGGCATCCATTGCCTCGCGGACCAGATGCGCGCAGGGCCCGCCGAGTTCAATGCCGATCATCAGTCCCCGGCCGCGGATTTCGCGGATTCCGGGGGTATCGGCCAGCGCCTGGCGGAATCCATCGACGATCCGGTCGCCGAGGACCTCGGCCCGGTCCACCAGGTGGTCGGCGTCGATCGTATCGAGTACCGCCAGCGCCGCCCGGCTGGCCAGTGGGTTGCCGCCGAAGGTGGTGCCGTGGCTGCCCGGTCCCAGGATGCCGGCCGCCGGGCCGCCGGCCATGCAGGCGCCAATCGGCACTCCGTTGGCGAGGGCCTTGGCCAGCGTCACTACATCAGGCTGGATCCCGGCATGCTGATGCGCGAACCATCGCCCGGTCCGGCCCACCCCCGATTGCACCTCGTCGAGCATGAGCAGCCAGCCGTGCTGGTCGCAGATCGTCCGCAGTGCCGCCAGATAACCGGCATCGGGGATGACGATGCCACCCTCGCCCTGGATCGGCTCGACAAACAAGGCAACCGTTCGTTCGCTGGCCGCTGCTGCAACGGCATGTGGATCGTTGTAGGGCACCCGGCGGAAGCCGTCCGGTAACGGTCCGAAGCCGGTCTGCGCCTTACGGTTGCCGGTGGCGGTGAGTGCCCCCAGGGTGCGGCCGTGGAAGGCATTCTCGGCGACGATGATCTCCGGGGTCTCGATGCCCCGCTGATGGCCGTAGAGCCTGGCCAGCTTGATGGCGGCCTCGTTGGCCTCGGCCCCGCTGTTGGCAAAAAAGACCTGCTCCAGGCCGGCCAGGGCACAGAGTCGCTCGCCCAGCTGGCTCTGGTGGGGCACCTCGTAGAGGTTGGAGGTGTGGATCAGCGTGTGCGCCTGGCCGGCCACGGCCTCGGCAACCGCCGGATGCGCATGGCCAAGCCCGCAGACCGCGATTCCCGAGAGGGCGTCGAGGTACTGGCGCCCGTCGGTGTCTTCCAGCCACGCGCCGCGGCCACGCCGGAAGGCGACAGGCAGTCGGGCGTAAGTGGGCATCAGGGCCGCTGACATGGCAATGACCTCCGAAAAACAAACGGCAGCCTGCGGCTGCCGAGCCGTTCATTATAGGATGGGGGGGTTATGGCCACAAGCGACTCACCGATGCCGGCAAGCGCCATCGATCTGCATATGCACAGTACCGCCTCCGACGGTCGCCTGGCGCCCGCCGCCGTGGTGGAGCGGGCGGCGGCCCGGGGCGTGGAGCTGATGGCACTCACCGATCATGACACGCTCGAGGGGGTCGCCGAGGCCCGGGCGGCCGCCCGTCGGCAGGGCATTCGCTGCCTCCCCGGTATCGAGCTTTCGGCCCGCTGGGCCCGGGGCGTTGTGCATATTGTCGGGCTCGATATTGATCCGTCCCATCCGGCACTGGTCGCGGGGGTGGCGGCCCAGCAGTCGGAACGGCGCCGCCGTGCCATGCGGATCGGCGAGCGGTTGGAACGGGCGGGCATGGACGGCGTCGCTGCGCGGGCGGCGGAACTGGTGGGCGAGGGGGTGCCCGGCCGTGCGCATTTTGCGCGTGCCCTGGTCGCCGAGGGTGTGGTCCGGGACATGCAGGGCGCCTTCGATCGCTACCTGCAGCGCGGCCGGCCCGGCTACGCACCGGTCCAGTGGGCCGCCATCGAGCAGGTGGTTCGCTGGATCCATGCCGCCGGCGGTGTTGCGGTGTTTGCGCATCCGCTGCGCTATCGGCTCTCACGCGGCGCGCTGCGCGCGGCGATCCAGTCGTTCGTGGCGGCGGGCGGCACGGCCATCGAGGTCTCCAATGGCGGCGGCGGGCGCGACGATCTGGTCGCTGCCGCGGCACTGGCGCGGCGGTTCGGTTTATGTGCCTCGATGGGGTCGGACTTTCATGATCCGGATTTTCGCTGGATCGAGATCGGGCGGCTGGTGCCGATTCCCGGCGACCTCACGCCGGTCTGGGCGTCCATGGAGCCGATGACATGAGCGAGCACCCCTTCGCCACGCTCCAGCCGGCGCTGCTCCTCGACATGCTGGAGTCGGCGGGTGTTCGGGCCGACGGCCGACTGCTCGCGCTGAACAGTTACGAGAATCGCGTCTACCAGCTCGGCGTGGAGGATGACGCGCCACTGATCCTCAAGGTCTATCGGCCCGGTCGCTGGCGCGATGCCGGCATCCTCGAGGAGCATGCCTTCGCCGGGGAACTCGCGGCACTCGACATTCCGGTTGTCCCGCCGCTTGTGACCGACGGCCGGACACTCCATCACGCCAGCGGCTTCCGCTTTGCGCTCTATCCCCGCCGGGGCGGTCATGCCCCCGAACTGGACAATGCCGATACGCGCGAATGGCTCGGCCGCCTGCTGGGCCGGCTGCATGCGGTGGGCGAGGCCGCTGCCTTCCGGCACCGCTCGGCCATCGACCCCGATGCCATGGGAAGGGGGAACCGCGACTGGCTTCTGGCGTCGGGATGGATCCCGCCGGCCATGGAGACCGGTTACCGGCAGGTCACCGACGAGCTCCTCACGACCATTGATGAGGCCTTCCATCGGGCTGACGGCTGCTGTCCCATCCGGCTGCATGGCGATCTGCATCCGGGCAATATCCTCTGGACCGACGACGGTCCGCACATCGTGGACCTGGACGACTGTCGTACCGGCCCGGCGGTGCAGGACCTCTGGATGCTGCTGAGTGGTGGGCGCGAGGACCGTGTGGTGCAGCTCGCCGATCTGATGGCCGGCTACGAACAGTTCCGCGACTTCGACCCCCGGGAGCTTCACCTGGTGGAGGCCCTGCGCACCCTGAGGCTCATCAGTTACGCGGCCTGGCTGGCCAGCCGCTGGGATGATCCCGCGTTCCCGGTGACCTTTACCTGGTTCGGCACCGAGCGCTACTGGGAGGATCATGTTCTGACCCTGCGCGAGCAGGTCGCGGCGATGCAGGAGCCACCGCTGCCGGTATGATGGCAGCCGCCGGGCATTCCCACGGAGGGACTGAAAGACGATGATGATGGTGATAATCGGCGCCGGTCCCGTCGGCGTCAATCTGATCGAACAGGCGCTCTCGGGCACCAACAACGAGCTCATCGTGGTCGAGAGCGACCCGAAACTGGCCGACGCCTGCGCGGAGAACCACGATGTCCGTGTCCTGTCGATGGATGTCGGCGATGATGCCTTCGTCAAGGAAAGCGAACTGGCCCGGGCGGAGGCGCTCATCGCCACGACCGACGACGATTCCACCAATCTCATGGCCGTGCTCCTGGCCAAGGAGGCCGGCGTCGAGACCCTGACCAGCACGGTCAGCCGCAGCTCTCATACCGGGATGTTCCGGCGCCTCGGCGTGCATGTGCTCGGCGATCCGGAGCGACTGGTGGCCCAGCATCTGCTCGACATCACGCTGCTGCCGGAGATNAACGATGTCACGACGCTGCGTGGCGGTCAGCAGCTCATCGAGCTTCGGCTCGACAAGGACTCGCCATTGATCGGACTGACGGCCGCGGAGATCCGCGACCGGCGTCTGCTCAACGAGGATCTTGAACTCCTGGCACGGGTGCACGGCGACCATACCCGCCCTTTCGCCGACGATGACCGGCTGGAGCCGGGTGATGGCATTATCCTGTTCGCGGCCGAGCGCCTGCGCGGCCGTCGACGGCGGATCTTTCGGGAAAAGCGGCAGGGCGGGTAGGGCGTGCGCGAGGTTCTGCGCGGCGTCGGCTTCCTGCTGCATGTCCCCGGCGCGATGGCCCTGGTCTCTCTGCCCATCGCCTGGTGGGGCGATGAGCGATGGGGCACCGTCGGCCTGCTGGTGACCGCGGCGGTGTCGTTGATCCCCGCTCAGGTGCTGATCTGGGCGACCCGCGGGCCCACCGAGTTCTATCGCTACCAGTCGATGCTGATTGCGGCGATCAGCTGGTTGCTGATCACCATGATCGGTGCCATTCCGTTCTTCATCAGCGCCCATATCGCGCCGCCGTCAATGGAGGCGGCGACCGCGTTCTTCCGCTATCCCGCGCATTCGTTTTTCGAGTCGGTGTCGGGTTTTACCTCCACGGGGCTGACTGTGGTGGCCGCCGCCTCGGAGCTGCCGCACCACATCCAGTGGTGGCGCAGCTTCATTCAGTGGATTGGGGGCATTGGCGTCATCCTGCTGCTGCTGGCGGTCATTCCGGCGGAGCGTGGTGCCATCAACCTGTATTTCTCCGAGGCCCGTGACGAGAAAATCCTGCCCACGGTCAAATCCACCGTTCAGGCGATCTGGGCGATCTACGTCGGCTACACACTGGTCGGCATCGCGCTGCTATGGTTCGCCGGAGAGCCGCTCTGGCGCGCGATCAACCATGCCATGGCGGCGATTTCCACGGGTGGTTTCACCATCACCGATGATGGCATTGCCAATGCCCCGGCATCGGTCAAACTGGCCTATGTTCCGATCATGCTGGTCGGGGCCATCAGCTTTCTGGTGCACTACCGGATGGTGGTCCAACGCGTCCGGTTCAATGCGCTCTGGCAGTTGCTGGAAGTCCGGGTATTCGTCTACGTACTGGTATTCGGCAGCCTGATCCTCTGGGGGCATCGCTGGCTGGTGAGCGGCGAGGGCGATCCGGTCGGCTCACTGGTGCTCTGGGTCTCGGCCATGACCGCGAGTGGTGTGGCGTCCGTGGACCTGACCACCGTGGATAAAGCCTCGCTGTTGCTGTTGCTGGTCGGGCTGGCCATGGGGGGCATGGCCGGTTCGGCGGCCGGGGGGATCAAGCTGTTACGGGTCGGCCTTCTTTTCAAGGACGTCATCGGCCAGTTGCGTCGCCTGCGTGCCACCCCGCACGAGGTGGTGGTGCTGCGCTATAACGGCGCCCGCATTACGCCGGCGGAGATGGCGGCACTCGGCCACACGGCACTGCGCCTGGTCAGCGTGTTCATCCTGCTATGGCTGGCCGGGGTGTTCCTCATGCTCTACTGGATGCCCGAGGACATGCCGCTGTCCTACATCTTCTTCGATACGGCATCGGCGATTTTCAACAATGGTCTGGGAGTGGGCATCGCCGGACCGGACCTGGACAGCGGGTCGGCGCTGGTCATGAGCATGCTGATGCTGCTCGGTCGGCTCGAGGTCTTTCCACTACTGCTTCTGGCGGCGTTTTTCCTGGGGCGGCGGTAGGCGCGGGCGCCATACCGCCCATTGACCCGCGCAACCTGTACAATGGTGCGTTTTGCACGCTTTGCCCGCACGCGGGCCGCCAGGAACCTTCAATGACGACGACGCCGAACCCCACCGATGTGCGCAATCTGCGCAATATCGCCATCATTGCCCATGTCGACCATGGCAAGACGACACTGGTCGATCAGCTGCTGCAGCAGTCCGGCACGCTGGAATCCCGCGGCGAGGCTCAGGAACGGATCATGGATTCCAACGATCTCGAGCGCGAGCGCGGGATCACGATCCTCTCCAAGAATACCGCCATCGAATGGCGGGGCCTGCGGGTCAACATCGTCGATACGCCCGGCCATGCCGACTTCGGCGGCGAGGTCGAACGGGTGCTGTCCATGGTCGACTCCGTCCTCCTGCTCGTGGATGCGGTGGACGGGCCCATGCCGCAGACCCGCTTCGTCACCCAGAAGGCACTGGCGAGGGGCCTCAAGCCCATCGTCGTGGTCAACAAGGTGGATCGGGAGGGCGCCCGTCCCGACTGGGTGGTGGATAAGACCTTCGACCTGTTCGACAACCTCGGTGCCAGTGACGAGCAGCTCGACTTCCCCGTGATCTATGCCTCGGCGCTGAACGGCTACGCGGGCACCGATTCCGATGTCCGCAGCGGCGACATGACGCCGCTCTTCGAGCTCATCCGCGACAGCGTGCCGTCGCCCGAGGTGGACGCCGAAGGGCCATTCCGGATGCAGGTCATCTCCCTCGACTACAACAGCTACGTCGGTGTCATCGGCATCGGCCGGATCGAGCGGGGGCTCATCAAGAGCGGTCAGAACCTCGCCTGTGTCGATCGCGACGGCAACCGTCGCTCGGTGCGACTCCTCCAGGTCCTCGGTTTCATGGGCCTGGAGCGAGTGGAAGTCCCGGAGGCGAGCGCCGGGGACATTATCGCCTTTACCGGCATCGACGGTATCAACATCTCCGATACGCTCTGCGATCCCAACGCGGTGGAGGCGTTGCCGGCACTCACCGTGGATGAGCCGACGGTGTCCATGACCTTTCAGGTCAACACGTCGCCGTTTGTCGGCCGNGAGGGGAAGTATGTCACTTCCCGGCAGCTGCGCGACCGGCTGATGCGCGAGCTGGTGCACAACGTGGCGCTGCGGGTCGAGGATACCGAGGACCCCGAGAAGTTCCGCGTATCGG
>P_1C_Liq_3_UnCtyDRAFT_1000070_pt1 | contig 14785 bp, 17 predicted proteins | sample Pon1CUnioCityCA_5_FD_10231 | JGI IMG/M metagenome (IMG submission 10231)
CCGGCTCAGCTCAACTCCTCTTAGCCCAACCCCTCCCCAGCTCGCTCCAGAGAAAAACCGAAGCCGCCGCTGACGGGGACAGACATTGCATCTCGGCCCCACCGCCCACCTGCAAACCTCCACCACCAACCCCTCCTCCCAGACCCTACACCTCGCTCGGAAGCGGGGACAGACGTCGCATCCCCAAATTTGCCTCCCTCAACCCCGCTGGGAGTCCAGACCGAGGACCATACCTCGGGGGAATGGGAGAGCTGTGGCCGGGACGAGCCGGACTATCGGCGCCCCGCCGGACCCATCTTCCTCCCGCGCGTCGGGAGGGGCCTTCTCCTTGGTGCCTGCTCCCCCACAAACTTGGCCCCCTTTCCCCGGGACCGCAGCCAAACGACCGCGGCTCCCGGCTCGGCGTTCTCAAAGCGGGGAAGGGGCGGTCGAAGGACTGTACGGGAATCTCCACGGATTGGGGAGGAAGCCCTCGCGGGCATGGATCCACTGGAACCCGGCATCACGATGCCCCTGGCTGCCCACGGCTTCACATCGAGAAACTCTCGGCGTTGCCCACTCTTGTCGGCGGCCTCCATGTTTCGCCGATTCGGGAGCGGNGCCGCCCTCAACCTCCGGTCTTCGGCCCCACGATCTGCCGGAGGGCCTCGTACACGGCGATGCCCACGGAAGTGGCGAGGTTGAGAGACCGCAGGCCTTCCCCGAACTGGGGAATCCGCACACTACGCTCCGGCCCAATGGCCGCGTGTACCTCCGGCGGACAGCCGCTGCCCTCGTTCCCAAAGAGTAGGAGGTCGCCCGCCGCGAATGACGTCTCCCAGAGTCCCCGCTCCGCATGAGTGGTAAAGAGCCAAGTGCGCTCTGCCGCGGTCGCCGTGCGAAAGGTGGACCAGCTCTCGTGCTCGCACAGGTCGAGTTTCCGCCAGTAGTCCATCCCACTGCGGCGGAGGTGCCGATCGGTAATCGAGAAGCCGAGGGGGTGAATGAGATGGAGACGGGAGCGGGTCAGCGCGCAGAGGCGGCCGACATTCCCGGTGTTGGGGGGAATCTCCGGGCAAAGGAGCGCGACTTGCACCCAGGGCGGCCCACTCATGCGCTCTCCACGACACGGGCCCCGTTGTTGTCAACGGCGAGGGCCATCATCCGGCAATGGATCCCGTGCTCGCGGTAGACTTCCTCCATGGCTGCGCGCACCTCGAGCGCCGATTCCCGCGGAGAGGCGCAGACGACGCTGGATCCGCTACCGCTCAGCCAGCCGGCATACGCCCCCGCCGTAACTCCGGCATGGATGGCCTCGTCTACGAAAGGGTTCAGGGTCTTGCGGAAGGGCTGGTGGATGGCGTCGCGGGTGGTCCCGCGGAGGCGTTCGTAGTCCTGCTTGGCAAAGGCTCCCACGAGGTAGGCGAGGCCGTTCAGGCTCTTGACCACTTCCTCGAAGGGAAGCATGTCCGGAAGCACCTGTCGGGCCAGCGGCGTGCTCACCCGCGTTTCCGGGGCCGCCACCACCAGGGAAAGCTCCTCGGTCACGGGAAAGCGGAAGGAATCGAGGTACTCGCCACTCTCCGGGTCGGTGCGGGAGACGCAGAATCCCCCGCGCACGAGGGCGCAAACGTTGTCGGGGGCATTGTCCAGGCGGGTAAGCTCCCGGACGCAGTCGTGCGGGCCGAGGGGATTCCCGCAGAGGGCGTTGAGGCCAAGGAGAACACCCCCATAAACCGTGGCCGAGGAGCCCAGACCCCGCTCTCCCGGCACCTCTCCCCAGAGCTCGATTTCGAAAGCGAAAGGCTCGGCTCCGGTTCGCGCGAAGAAAAGGTCCGCGGTGCGCCGACCGCGCTCGACGAGATCAGCCGCCTGCTCGCCGAGACCCTCCACCCGGTAGGGACCTTCCTGCCGGCGGAGGCGGCAGAAGTTGTACAGAGCCAATCCGATGCTCAGGGTGTCGAAGCCGGGACCGCAATTGCTGGTCGAGGCCGGCAGGCACAATTCCACTTCCCGCGCAACCACGGCTCACCCTCCTCGCTTGGTGTACCGGGCCACTTCCCGCTCGGCTTCCCGCAGGGCTGTCTTCCGCTTCATCGCCTCCCGCTTGTCGTGCTGCTTCTTCCCGGCCACCACAGCGATCTCCACTTTCACACGACCCCGCCGGAAATAGAGGCGCAGGGGCACGATGGTTCGTCCCCCTGACTGGACGGCCTCGCGGAGCCTGCGAATTTCCCGGGCATGCAGGAGGAGCTTGCGCGGTCGGCGCGGCAGGTGCTGCCCGGACGTGTCAAAGGCGTACTCGTCGATGTGCGCGTGATACAGGTACGCCTCTCCCTTCTGGATCCGCACGAAGGCATCCCGCAGCTGGGCCTTGCCCGCCCGGATGGCCTTGACCTCGTTCCCCTGGAGGGCGATTCCCGCCTCCAGCTTCTCCCCGATCTGGTAGTCATGGAAGGCCTTGCGGTTGCGGATCTCCGGAGGTCCGTTCTGTGGACGGGTGGCCACGGTTCTGGGTCCTCGGGAAGGTCAGGAGCCACGCCCCGGCCCTCCTCCCCTCTGGTGCGTCAGGAGTGCTCTTCCTCCGGGTCGTACAGTTCGTAACGGATCTTGTCCTCCATGATCTCCCGGAGGGCAATGTCCTCGGGGTCGAGGCGCTCAAGCGACTCCACGAGGGGTTTGAAGCCGTTCTTCAACTGCTTCACCCGGCGCGACACCAAGTTTACCAGGACGTTCGGGTCCTCGATTTTTGCACGGGCGGCTTTCAAATAATCGTCTCTCACAGCACTGCGTTGGGAAAAAAGGAAACCTGAAACAGTACCACGGAATCAAGCGCTGGCAAGGCGCAAAAACGGGGTTGGCTCCGCCGGGACGGCTCAGACCAAGGCGAGGGCGAAGCTCGCGGTGACCGCACGCTTGCCCTCCAGCTCGACCCGCCCATCCAGAAACTCGAACTGGCTCACCGTCTCCCGGTGGTCCACCACGAGTCGAAGGTGGTCACCGGGTCGAATCATCCGCTTGAACCGGGCGTCCCGGATCCGGGAAAGCGCGGGGGTCCGCTCGTGCAATCCCTGCGCGGTCGTCTCGGAGCGGTGGGCCAGCAGTACTGCCCCCGCCTGGAGGAGGGACTCGCAGGCCAGCACCCCGGGCAGAATGGGATTGCCGGGATAGTGCCCCGCAAAATGGGGCTCCTCCGCACGCACCTCGCGCTCCGCCACGATTCGCGCCTCCGCCAGCTCAACGACCCGGTCGAGAAAGAGGAACGGGGGACGGTGGGGGATCCGGCGGCAGATTTCCTCGCGCTCGAGCATCCCCGGAGTCAGCCAGAACTCGGGAGAGCTGTCCAGTCCCCTCCACACAACCGCCGATTTCCTCTTGCTTCCACCGGCCCGGGAGCCTTTGCTCCAAGTTTCTCTCATGAGTGACGCCGAAACCAACGAATCCCGAGCGAAGAGTCCTACCGAGCTGACCTTTCGCGACACGGACCAACTTTCCCGTTTCGTCACCGACACGGGTAAAATTCTGCCCCGCAAGTACACCGGCTTGACGGCTCGCCAGCAGCGCCACGTCTCGAGGGTGATCAAGCAGGCTCGGTCCATGTTGCTACTGAAGTAGGCCGGGGCCGGCCGCAAGCTCCCATGGAGCGCCTTTCCGGGCAGTCCGCCACCGACCTCGACCGGGCGGCTGAGTTATTGCGGAAAGGTCGGTTGGTGGCCGTACCCACCGAAACCGTTTATGGTCTGGCGGCAGATGCCCGACAGGATGCCGCCGTCCGCCACGTCTTCACGGTCAAGGGCCGACCTCTGCTCGACCCGCTCATCGTCCACCTCCCCTCCTCCCCTCTCCCCGCCAAGGAAGTCGAGTGGCCGGAGGCGGCCCGCCTCCTCGCCGACACCCTCTGGCCCGGTCCGCTGACCCTGGTCCTCCGCCGGGGAGATTCCTGCTCGTGGTCCCCTCTGGTGTCCGCCGGGCTCCCCACGGTCGCCATCCGCGTGCCGGAACATCCGGTCCTTCAGGAGCTGCTCCACCGAGGTCCCCTCCCCCTTGCGGCCCCCAGCGCCAACCCCTTCGGCTACCTCAGCCCCACTACCGCGGAGCACGTAGAGGAACAGCTCGGGGAGCAGATTGATGCCATCCTCGATGGCGGCCCCTGCGCCCACGGGGTCGAGTCCACCATCCTTTCCCTTGTTCATCCGGAAAGGCCCACGGTTCTAAGGCCGGGCCCAGTCTCCCGGGAAACCCTCGCGCACGTCCTCGGACTCGAGGTGGAGCAAGTCACCCGTGGACCGGGCCGGGGTGCCGCCGACCCACAGCTCGCGCCGGGGCAACTACCGTCCCACTACAGCCCCCATACGCCTCTCCGCCTCTTTCCCGAGGGTGCCGGCGCGAGCCTCGACCCGGAGCCGGACACCGCCCGCGTCTTCCTCCAACGCCCATCCGGCGGATCACCGGGAGACCTCGACTTCTGGTGGAGTGAGGACGGCGACCCGGTGACCGTCGCCCGTTCCCTCTTTGCCCTCCTCCGGCGGCTCGACCGCGACCCGCGCGTCTCCCTCATCCTCGCCGAGCAACCCGCCTCCCTCGAAGGGCTCGAAGGTGCCCTCCGCGACCGCCTCTCCCGCGCCGCCCACGCCCGCCACTCCTAAGCCTCCCCTCCCCGTGCGGGACTTTTCCCAGCTCTTTCTCGCCCTCGAGCGATCCACGGGGACCCGCGCCAAAAAACAACTCCTCAAGGACTACTTCCGCGATCGCCCCGACGCCGATGCGGCCTGGGCCCTTTACTTCCTCTCCGGTCGACGCCCGAAACGACTCCTTCCCCCCTCCCTGCTCCGCCCCTGGGTCGCTGAGGAAGCCGACCTCCCCCTCTGGCTCCTCGAGGAAGCCTACCACCACGTCGGCGACCTCGCGGAAACCACCGCCCTCCTCCTCCCCTCTGTATCGGGGACAGACGTAACAACCGAGCCCGGCCCACTTTCGCACTTTGTACCCACTAGACTCCTTTCCCTTGAGGGCTTGCCTGCCGAGGAACAGCGCGAGTCGCTGCGAAGTACGTGGGCCCTCCTCCGCCCCGAGGAACGACTGGTCTTCCACAAGCTGCTGACAGGAGGGTTCCGTGTGGGGGTTCAGCAAAAGACCGTCCAGAACGCGCTCGCCGAGCTCTACCGCCTGAACCCCGCAATCGTCGCCCACCGCATGATGGGCAACTGGCAGCCCACTCCGGATTTTTTCGCAGCACTGCGGGATCCCGCCGCTCCGGACGGAGAAAGTGAACCCTCGCGTCCCTACCCCTTTTGTCTCGCCCACCCCCTCGAGAGCGCTCCACCGGAAGTCCTCGATGATTTCTCCCTCTGGCAGGTCGAACCCAAGTGGGACGGCATCCGTGCCCAACTGATCCGGCGCTCCGGCCTCGCCTTTCTCTGGAGCCGAGGCGAGGAAAATGTCGGCCCCGCCTTTCCCGAAATCCTCGAAGCTTCCGCCCTGCTTCCGGACGGCACCGTTCTCGACGGGGAAATTCTCGTCTGGCAGGAGGGACGGACAACGCCTGAGCCCTTTGCCAGCCTCCAGACGAGGTTAGGGCGAAAGAAAGTGGGGAAACAGCTCCGCAACCAGAGGCCCGTCCGGTTTCTTGCCTACGACCTCCTGGAGACGAACGGCCAAGACTTGCGCGGGGTGGGGACGGAAACACGACGGGTCCGCCTGGAGAGCCTCTGGCAGTCCCTCCCCGAGAATCCCACTCTCCAGCTCTCTCCCCTCCGGCCCGCGTCCACCCGGGAACAGGCTCGCCACTGGGTGGACACCGCCCGCGAGCGCCGCGAGGAGGGCCTGCTCCTCAAGCACCGGGATGCACCCTACCACTCTGGCCGCCCACGGGGTGCCTGGTGGAAATGGAAAGTGGATCCACTGCGCATTGACGCGGTCCTTCTCTACGCCCAAGCCGGGCACGGGAGGCGCTCCGGGCTTTTCACCGACTATACCTTCGCCGTGCGCCACGGTGACCAGCTCCTCCCCGTGGCCAAAGCGTATTCCGGACTCGACGACGCCGAGATTCGCGAGCTCGACCGATGGATCAAGGGCCACACTCTCGAAACGTTTGGGCCGGTCCGTTCCGTGCCCCCCGAAAAGGTCTTCGAAATCGCCTTCGACTCGCTCCGCCCCTCCTCCCGCCACAAGGCCGGCCTCGCCCTGCGTTTCCCCCGCATCGCCCGCTGGCGCCATGACAAAACCCCGGAGGAAATCAACACTCTCACCGATCTCCAGTCCCTCCTCCCCGAATGAAACCCGAATCTCGCCCCTAGAGGCGGGGGGCGGCAGGGGGACAGACATCGCAATCTATCCTTTTCTTCCTCTAGCAGTCTTGAAGAGGGATCGGAATCAACAGGTCCGGGGAAAGTCAACCACCCACCATCAAGGGGCAGGAGGGTGATCCACTTCTGCAACGCTCCTCTGAGAGGTGCCGACTTTCTTATCCGGATCGATTTCCCTTTTGCAGGGCGGGAAGGCGGACACGGGCAAGAGCTTACCGACAAGCGATGGCGGAAAAAGTGCCGAAGCGGGTTTCCAGTTGAACACGATGAGCCCGTGGGCGACCCAGCCACCGTCTGGAATGCAAACGGACAAATGTCTCGGATCCAACCACGCCTCCCCGGGAAAAGCAGGCGTGGGGCCGCACCGGTCGATAGCGATGACCCTTTTGCGACGAAGTGAGGTAGCCCATCACACTCCAGCTCCAGTGCATCCCCGGGTGAGAGCCACCCGAACCACAAAAGAACGCCCACAGTTTTTCACGAAACCGTGCGTAGGCCGCCGGGATGCGCTCCCGCGGACCCCCAACCGTTGACCACGGGTACTGGCACGGGTGCCCGACAATCCCCAGTCGCAGGGGATTCTCATCGATCTGCCGGATCGCCCGTTTCACGAGGGCGCGGGCGTTCTCCAGCAGGGTGCTCGTAAACCGGTCCCGCCAGATCGTACCGGCCCGCTCCCGGCTGCGGTTCACCCGACGAGTCGTCCGCTCCTTGAGGATCTTCATGAATGCGGAAATGTCGCCCCGGCTCCGGTCGAGCCGCCCGCGGAATTCCTCCGCCCGCTCCCCACCCTCCGCCAGGATCTCTGCCAACCTCTCCGCAGAGCAACGGAGGAACCCTCGCTCCCCACCATCCAGTGCACGGTAGCGCTCGACCCGCTCCGCATCGGTGCTTGCCGGCAACGACAGGGTCTGCACGACGACATGGAAGTGGTTCGCCAACACTACCTCCCGCACGACCACGATCCCGCAGAAGGCCGCGGCCCGGTACAACAAGTCTCGAATCCCCTCCTTGTCCTCCTCCTCGAGCAGGATTTCCGGGAGCGTCCGGCTGCTCAACTCGTACACCGCCTCGCCCTTGAGCTTGTACCGTCGTCGGCGCATGACTTCCATAAAGGGATTCCTGCACAGATTTGTACAGCAAAAAATTGGGGTGCTCGCTTTGAAGGTGAATCCCGCCACCGGAAAACCCATTGGCGATGTCTGTCCCCCCTCCAAGAACCACGGCTGCTTGCCCGAACCATCCCCGACCCGCGGGCAGGGATTGCCAATCGCCTACGGGGGGTGCGCAGGGAGGACCTAGGCCGGGACGGGTTGGGGGCGGGGGGCGATGTGGTGGTCGAGGACGCCGGCCGAGCTGATGACGCCGGGAAGCCCCGCGCCAGGGTGGGTACCCGCGCCCACGAAGAAGAGGCCTTCGACATCCTCACTCTTGTTGTGCGGCCGGAACCACGCGCTCTGGGTCAGGACGGGGTCAAACTGGAAGGCGGAGCCGGCGTAGGCGTCGAGCTGCGTTTCAAAATCCTTGGGCGTGAAGATCAACTTCGAGACCATGTGCTCTCGCAGGCCGGGCACGAGGTGGTCCTTCTCCATGGAAGCGAGGATCCGGTCCGCGTACTCTTCCTTGATCGCGTCCCAATCCTGCCCGCCCTGCAGGTTGGGCACCGGGCTAAGCACGTAGAAGCACTCGCAGCCCTCGGGAGCGAGGGAAGGATCGGTCCGGGTGGGGGCGTGGAGGTAGAGGGAAAAGTCCTCGGCCACAATTTTCCGGTCAAAAATATCCCCGAGCAGGTCCTCGTAGCGCGGACCGAGGATGATGGAGTGGTGAGGGAGGTGGGGGTAGGTACGGTTCGTCCCGAAGTAGATCACAAAGAGTGACATCGCGTACTTCATCCGTTCGAGCCGCCGATCCGTCCACTTCCGACGATGCTGCGGCGCGACCAGCTTGCGGTAGGTATTGGCGACATCCCCGTTGGAGATGACGATCTCCGCCGGAAACTCCCGGCCGTCGACCGTGCGTACTCCCCGTACCGCACCGCTCTCGACCTCGATCTCCTCGACCCTTGCCTCCAGCTCGAGCGTTCCACCGATATCCTCGAACATCCGGACCAGGCCCCGCACCAGCGCATGGGTCCCTCCCATCGCGAAATGCACCCCCCACTCCTTTTCCAGGTAGTGGATCATCGAGTAGATCGCACTTGAGCGCAGTGGATTCCCTCCGATGAGGAGGGGTTCGAAGGAAAAGACCTGGCGGAGTTTCGGATGCCGGATAAAGGACGAGACTTTTTTGAAGACGGACTGGTCGGCCCGCAACTTGATGAGGTCCGGAGCGACCCGGAACATCTCGCGCATGCTGTGGAAGGAGTGCGTCGCCAGCTCCGTAAAAGCCTGGTCGAAAACCCGCTTCGAGTACTCGCGAAACCGTCGGTATCCTTCGATATCCTCCGGGCTGAACTTGGCAATCTCCGCCTCGAGCACCTCCTGCTCCCCCCGATAGTCGAAGACCTCCCCATCGTGGAAGTAGATCCGGTAGAAAGGATCGCAGGGAACGATGTCGACATAATCCTCCAGCCGCTTGCCCGCGACGTCCGCCAACTCCTCGAGGATGAAGGGCACCGTGATGATCGTCGGACCCGCATCGTAAACAAAGCCCTGGTCTTCATAGACATACGCTCGCCCCCCCGGCTTGTCCCGCATCTCCAGAAGAGTCACCTCATAGCCCTTCGCCTGCGTACGAATCGCGGCCGCCAAGCCACCGAACCCACTGCCGATGACCACGGCCTTCCCTTCACCCTCGCGCCTGTCCATGCCATCCCGCTACGGTCCTTCCGCCGGATTTGCAAGTTCACCGCACCCTTCGGCAGGATCGCCCCAACCGGCTGCACTCTCGGGGTTGCCCCCTCGAACAGGTCCATTCATTCTCGGTCTATGACTTTGCGGCGGCCCACCCTCCCCCTCCTCCTTTGTCTCTTCCTGCCCGTCCTCGCGAGCGTCGTTGCCGCGGAGGGCAAGGCATCCCTCCTCGTTTTCGCGGAAACGGGAGCCAGTCCTTCCGGCGAGACGTCCGAGGCCGAGTTCCTTCGCGCCCAAGTCGCCGCAGCCCTTGCCCGGGAGGGCTTCGATGCGCGGGAACTCGCCGACCTGTCCACGGATGAGGGGCTCCCCGCCATCCTCTCCACCGCCCGGCGAACCGGTGCCGACTACGCCCTCCTCGTTCGGCTCGAACCCGCCACCGAGGAGGTCACCGAGTACAGCGGCAACGACATCCAGACACAACGCCGCATCCTCTCCGCCCCCTATTCCTACCGCCTCGTGTCTGCTGCCACCGGGGAGACTGTCCTCGGGGACACCGGCACCGCCCGGCGGGCGACCCGAGCCACTGCCAATCTCACCGAGAGCAACCCGGACGCCCGGCAGACCCTCGTACCCGTTGCCGCCCGATCAATCGCCCGCGACCTCCGCGACGCCTTTCCCCAGGGGGAGTTGGCCCCACCGCCCAAGGCAGTCGCCGAGGTCCCCTTCCGCATCATCCCCCTCGGCCGCGAACTCGTCGTCCCGGAAATCCGCGAGACCGCGGAGGGCCGCCTCCGGGCCACCGGTGAGCGCGAGCCGATCGTTCTTGAGGGCGTCACCGTGATTCTCGACGAGGTTGCCCTCGGCAGCGCACCCGGCGAATTCACCGCCCCGCCCGGTTTGCACACCCTCTCGCTCGAGCGCGAGGGCTTCCGCCCGTGGTCCCGCACCGTTCGGGTGACCCCGGACCTCGAGCTGCGCATCCCCCTCCTGCGCACCGAGGAAAGCCGGTCCGTCCTCCGGGAGGACGCCGCCTTCCTCGAGGACCTGCGCTCCGCGCGGATCCTCACGGAAGCGGAGGCCGAACGCGTTCGCGGACTCGCCCAAGCCTACCGCCAAAGCGGCTACCGCTGGGACATCCGCAGCGATTCCGAGGTCCGCAGTGACTCCGAGGTCCGCAGCGATACCGAGATCCGCGTGGACACCGATGAACCCCTCCGCATCGAACAGGACAACCGCTCCCTCCTCGGGGAATGAGCCCCCCGGGCCCAACCGCCGTACCGCTACCCATCCCCTTCTTATGACCTCCCCCCGCCTGCCCTTCCTCCTGCTCACCCCCCTCGCTCTCCTGTTTTCCTCCCTCCCCGCCCAGACGGAGAAGGACTCGCTCGCCATCGGCGCCGTGGAAGTCAACCCGGGACTCGAGGCGAATGCCGCCGCTGAGGGGACCCTCCGTTCCCTCGAGCAATTGCAGCAGTCCCTCGATGGCGAGCTGCTCAACGCTTTCCAACAAACCCGCCGCTTCGATCTCTACGCCCGCAGCGATCTCGCCGAGATTCTCGGGGAACAGGACCTCGCCGCCAGTGGCAACCTCGACCCGGCGGACCCGGACACGGCGGCAGCCTTCCAGCTCGGCGGCGTCCAGTACCTCGTGGTGACCGAGCTCTCGGCCTACCGCGACCGCACCGAAACCGCCCTCTTCGAGAGTATCGGCAAGCGGGCCACCGCACGCACGCTCGAGGCCGTCGCCATCGCCCGTATCTACGACACCACCACCGCCCGGCTCCTCGAATCCGCGCGGGTCACCGCCAACGCCCGGGATTTTGCCGAAGAAAGCGGCACGACCATCGCGCGCGGCAGCGGAGCCACGGGGACCGTGGTCGCCGATACGGCGAACCGCCTCGCCCAGGCCGTCGCCGAGCGCACCGTCCAGGTCCTTTACCCCGCCCGGATCGTCGGCAAGGCCGGACGCACCGTCGTCTTTAACCGCGGCGATTCCTTCCCCATTCAGCCGGGAGACCGCTGGACCGTCTATGCGGAGGGCGAGGAAATGATCGACCCGGACACCGGCGAGTCCCTCGGATCCCTCCAGGCGGATGTCGGCACCATTGTGGTCCGCGAAGTCCTCCCCCGCACCACCCGAGCGGCGATCGAGGAGGACTTCGGCATCTCCGTCGGGGATATTGTCCGCCCCATGCAATGACCTGGCCCCCTCGCCGGCTCCCTCGCCTTCGGTTGGCGAGCCGATGCGGACCTCCCGGCAGGATGCGATGCCTGTCCCCGTGGCCCGCGCTCCTCGCGGTGATCGTGTTGGCCAGCGGGTGTGCGACCTACCACCAGAAATCGGCCGGCCTGCGAAAGAGCTGGGAAGAGGGGCGGTGGCAGGATGCGGCCCTCCTCGGAAGCGTCCTCGAAGAGGAGAACGCCGACGGGAAGGACGCCATCCTCTTCGGCCTTGAGCAGGGAACCGTCCTGCGGGCCACCGGCGACTACGCGGGCAGCCAGGAAGTCTTCGAGCGCACCTACGAGCGGATTCAGGCGCAGCAAACCGAGGCCGACGTCCGCATTTCCCAGGAGTCGGCCTCCCTCTTCCTCAACCCGGGGGAGACCGAGTACCGGGCCCGTACCTACGACCGGATCATGCTGCACACTTATGAAGCGCTGAACGCGATCGCCCTCGGGGATCCCCCCGCGCTCGCGTGGCCCTCAACCGCGCCCTCCAGGCCCAGCGGGACGCTGTTGCCGCCAATGCCCGTCGGCTGGAGGAAGAGCAGGAAGAGCTGAGGGCGGTCCGCGAGGAAACCGGCACGGACAGCGTCCAGCTCGACCAGACGCTGACGAGCCCCCAGGTGCGCAACGAACTCGACCGCATCTACGCCCCCGTCCGCGACCTCCGGCCCTACGCGCCGTACGTGAACCCCTTCACCGTCTTTCTCGACGGCGTCTTTTTCCTCCGCCAGGCCACCGATGCCTCCGACCTTGAGCGCGCCCGCAAGAGCCTCGAGCGGGTAACCGGCCTCGTGCCGGAAAGCCCCTGGCTGCGCCGGGAACTCGGGCGGGCGGAGCGACGGATCGCAGGCGAGGCCTTGGCCCCCTCCGTCCTCGTCCTTCTCGAAACCGGGGAACCTCCCCGCCGGGAGGCCGAGCGTCTCGACCTTCCCCTTTTTGTGTTTGGCGTGCAGGAGGTGCCCTATGTCGGCATCGCCTTTCCCGTCCTGCGGTTTTCGCCCAACAATCCCGGCCCACTCACCATCCGGGCCGGCAACCAGTCAGCCCGCACCGAGACCATCGCCAACCTCGACCGCATCATCGGGACCGAGTTCGAGGACCGACAGCCCCTCGTCGTCCGCAAGGCGATTCTCTCCGCCGCCAGTAAGGCCCTCGTCACCTACCTCGCCCGGGAGCAGTTCAAGGACGGCTCCACCGCCCAAGCCCTCGTCGACCTCGCGGGCATCCTCTACCAGGCCTCCACCAACCAGCCCGACCTGCGCAGCTGGTCGACCCTTCCCCGGGAAATCCAGGGCATGCGGGTGGACCGGCCGGAGAGCGGGCAGCTCACCCTGAGCCTCGACGGGTGGAGCGAAGCCATTGCCATTTCCGCACCGCCCGGTATGCTAACGATCGTGCATGTGCGCATCGTGAACCGGCGCACCCCGCCCGTTGTCCACCAGTACGCCCTCCCATGAAGCTTCCCGCCCCCCTCCTCTCCCTCTTCGCGGCCACGCTCCTCCTCGCCGGCTGCAATTCCCCCGTCAACACCATCGGACCCGCCGCGCCGGAGGCCGTCCCCCTCACCGTGGAGAGTCGGATCCAGGTCTTTGACGAGAAACTCAACCTCCGCCTCTCCCTCGTGCAGGTGGCCGAGGCCGAGAGCAACGGCTTCCGGCAAGTCCAGGTGACCCTCGCCAACCGACAGGTTCGCCCGCAGGAATTTGCCTACCAGTTCGAGTGGATCCGGGCCAATGGCATGGCCATNCAAGACCCGGCCCCCGTCTGGAGGGGCGCCCGCATTCAGGGCGGGGAAACCATCGAGCTGCAGTCCACCGCTCCCCGTCCCGACGCCGTTGACTTCCGGCTGAAACTTCGCGAAACCCGCTGAGCCCTCCCCCCATGAACAAAGTCCTCCCCCTCCTCTCTCTCAGTGCCCTCCTCGCCTTCCTCGCCGGCTGTGGCGGGCAGGCCCGCTATGTGGAGACGACCGGCACCGAAACCATCATCAGCGTCGAGCAGATCAACATCCAGGACTGGATTCAGGCAGCCGATGACATGACCCAGAACCTCCTCGCCAGCGGCGTTCTCCAGCGCACCGAGCAACAGCCCCCGGTCCTTGTGGTCAGCCGCATCGTCAACAACACCTCCGAGGTCGTCGACACCAACCTCCTCACCAAGCGGATCCGGGTCGCCCTCAACCAGAGCGGCCAGGCGCTCACCCAGACCACCGCGACCACCCAGGGCTTTACCGAGGACCAAACCGCCCGGGAGATGGGAGAGCTGGAGGCCATGCGCGATCCGGAGGCCGCCGCCCAGGCCCGGCCCGACTTCTCCCTCTCCGGCCGCCTCATCGAAACCACGGCAAAGGCCGGCAAGACCCGCCAGGCAACCTACACCTTCCAGCTTTCCCTCACCCAGATCTCCACGGGCCTCGCCCTGTGGGAGGACCAGGTCGACATCACGAAACAGGGGAAGCGACCGGCCGTCGGCTGGTAGGCGGCAACACACCCGGGCGGCCAGCCTTCCGCCGGAGGGCACCCGCTCCGCCGCACCGCCGTCGAAACAGGTCCATCGCGTCCGGCGGTACTGCCTCCGGGCCCGGCCCCGTGTCAGGCCCCGCGTCAGGCCCGCCGGACGGGTCCGGAGGCGCGGGACTCGTGGGAAAGGACGCTCGACCAGATCCCCCCTTCCCGGTCGAGCCACTCACCAATGACCACATGGGGAAGGGCGACAATGCTGATGAACACCGTCCAGAACGCCACTCCCACCATCAGCCACGGCAAACCCGAAGGAAGGTGGGGAAGGACCAGCCACAGACCCACCGCCAGCACCAGCGTCACTCCCGCCCCCACCATCATCGCCGCCCAGGCGTACAGGGCCGCCCGCCCCGGATCCCTCCCCGCCACTCCAGCCCCCCGCGCCCGGCCGCCTTCCCCGGCCGCACCCCGGCCCGCCGCCCTCGCCTGACCACTCCCCACCCAGGGGACCCGGGTCGGGACGGTCTGCCAGAACGTTGATGGGCTGGAGTCTTCTGGTAATTTCCCTTTCCCCGCCAACTCCTCTTCCCCCGGGAAAAGGAAGGACTGCCCAGCGGGGGTGGCAATGTCTGTCCCCGCATCCGTGGATTGCCGGGCAGACGTCGGAGCCTTGCCCACCCCTCTGGGGAACCGCTCCCCGTAGCCGGCGGGATCCATGTCTGTCCCCGCCAGCCGCGGCCCGGGGAGGGTTGCCGCAGGGGCGTCGGTGAGTCGGGTTGCTGCCGGGGGCGGGCCGTCGGGCGGGGCGGGGAGTTTGGTGGGGGTGGCGGCGAGGGAACGGGCGATCTGGCGGGCCGAGTACCAGAGGGGGAAGTAGAGGCCAACGGCGAGGACGACGGGAACGGTGGTGAAGAAGAGGACGAGGAGGCCGGTGTCGAGGGCATCATGCTTCCAGGCCCGGCGGACGCGGGCGGGTCCCCGGCGGGCGCGGGTCGCCCCGCGGAGCAGGTGGGCGGCGATC
>P_1C_Liq_3_UnCtyDRAFT_1000072_pt1 | contig 14616 bp, 8 predicted proteins | sample Pon1CUnioCityCA_5_FD_10231 | JGI IMG/M metagenome (IMG submission 10231)
GATATCGCCGGTGCCCTCGAGGCCCTGGAGGCCGCCGATGTCCTGCTCTCGGGCCTGGGCGGCGTGGGCATCGACCGGCGCGAGGCCATTGGCCGCGCCGTCGATCAGTTGCTGGACGTTGATCGCATTGATCCGGTGGCCATCAACCGGGGGCTCGACCGGGTGGCCGATCAGCTGGGCTCGCTGCCACTGGCCGCCGGCATCCAGCGTTTCGAGACCCCTGACACCACGGCCGGGGCACGGAGCGATGCCCCGGACGGCGGCTGGCAGGCACGGCTCGATCGTGCCGGGGATCGGCTCATGGCGGGGCTCAACGAGCTGGTCACGGTCAGCCGCGATCGCCAGGTCGAACCGCTGCCCGAGCCGGAATCCCGATTCCTGCTGCAGCAGAACCTGCGGCTGCAGATCGAGTCGGCGCGACTGGCCGCTCTGCGGGGCGAGCCAGCCACCTATGACAACGCCCTGCAGCGGATCGATGACTGGGTGGGCGCCTATTTTGATTCCAGCGCCGAGAGCGTGACTGCGGTTCGCGACCGCCTGGCCGATCTGATGGACCAGCCGGTGGAGGTCGAACGGCCCGCCATTGGCGAGACGCTGGCGCCGGTACTCAATGACGGTGGTCAGTCATGATCCGCCGGCTCATCTTGCTGGTCCTGCTGCTGCTGGCGAGTGTGTCGGCGGCGCAGTGGTTTGCCAACGAAGGCGGCTTTCTGCTGGTTCGGGTGGGCGAATGGACCCTTCAGACCAGCCTGTTCGTGGCGGTGCTGGCGTTCATTGCTCTGTGGGCGGCGGTCACCCTGGCGGTGGGGCTGCTGCGACGCACGCTCAAGGCCCCCGGCCAGGTGCGCGAACGGCTTGCCAGCCGGCGCACCCAGCGCGCCCAGCGCGAGCTGATCGACGGGCTGATCGAGCTGGCCGAGGGGCGCTACGCCCAGGCCGAGCGTCATCTCGAAGGCACCAGCGGGATTTCGGAACAGCCGCTCATGCACCATCTGCTGGCGGCGATCGCCGCTCAGCGTCGCGGCGAATGGCANCGNCGGGATGANCTGCTGGTGGCGGCGGATTCCGCCAACCCGCGGGCGCGACTGGCGGTGGGGCTGCTGCAGGCCCAGCTGCAGGTCGACGCCGAACAGTGGGAGCAGGCCCTTGCCACCCTGGGCTGGCTGCGCGAGAAAGCGCCCCGCAATCACCGCGTGCTGATGCTGCTGGCACGGGCCATGCGGGCGGTGGAGGATTACGCCGGGTTGATGGACCTGCTGCCGGACCTGCGCCGCGAGCAGTCCCTGCCCAGTGCTGAGCTCACCAGCATCGAGCAGCGCGCCCTGGACGAGCGCATCAATGCCCTGGGCGCCTCGGCCAATGCCGACAGTCTGGGCCGCATCTGGAAGTCGCTACCCAAGAGCCGGCGCCGCGATCCGGCGCTGCAGGCGCGTTACGCCCGGGCGCTGATCGACGCCGACTGCCCGGTCACTGCCGAGCGCCAGCTGCGCCGCTGGTTGCGCCAGCGCTGGGAGCCTGCCCTGGTGGAGGTCTATGGCGAGTTGCCCCTGGCCCCGGAGCGGGTCTACAACCGCCTCACGTCCTGGCTCAATGAACGCCCCGACGACCCGGCGCTACTCTACGCCGCGGCCCGGCAGGCCGCCCGCTGCGAGCGCTGGGGGCCGGCCCGCAGCCACCTCGAGGCGGCGGTGGCCCGGGATGACAATCCCACCACGGCGCGGCTGCTTGCCGAGCTCTACGAGCGCCTCGGCGAACATGACCGCGCCCGCCAGACCTATCGTCAGGCCCTGGGCCTGGACCCCATCGGCAACAGCCTGCCGCGGATGGACGCCCCGGCCGACTAGGGCCGCAGGATGATCGAGCCGCTGCTCTGGCGCGACTCCAGACGCTGATGGGCGGCGGCCGCCTCGGCCAGCGGCCATTCGCTGTCGATGCGGATCTGCAGATCACCGGCGGCGACACGGGCGAACAGGGCATCGGCCGCCGCCTGCAGTTCGGTGGGGGTGCCGATGTAGTCGAACAGCGACGGCCGGGTCAGAAACAGCGATCCCCCCGCCGCCAGCTGACCCACTTCGATGGCCGGCGGCGCGCCGGATGACTGGCCAAAGCTGACCAGCAGCCCGCGTTTGGCCAGACAGGCCAGCGACGCCGTCAGGGTGTCCGCGCCCACCGAGTCATAGACCACCTGCACGCCCTCGCCGCCGGTAAGGCTGTGGACCCGCTCGCTGACCGACTCCTCGCGGTAGAGCACCGGGTGGTGGCAGCCATGGGCGCGCGCCTGTTCGGCCTTCTCGGGGCTGCCGACGGTGCCGATCACGGTGGCCCCCAGGGAATGGGCCCACTGACAGAGCAGCAGCCCGACGCCCCCCGCCGCGGCGTGGATCAGTACCCGATCCCCCGGTCCCACGGCATGCACCCGCTCGAGCAGCATGTGCGCGGTCATGCCTTTCAGCATCATGGCCGCGGCCTGATCACCGGCGATGGCCGCCGGCAGCGCCACCACCCGATCGGCGCTGATCACCCGATCGCGGGCGTAGGCACCCGGCGGACCGCCGACATAGGCGACACGCTGGCCGGGAGCCAGCGCGGTGACACCGTCGCCCACGGCCAGCACCTCGCCGGCGGCCTCGAGCCCCGGCGTAAACGGCATCTGCGCGGGTCGGTAGAGCCCGGTGCGAAAGTAGACATCGATGTAGTTGACGCCGACATGGGTCTGGCGGATGTGGACCTCGCCGGGACCCGGCGTGGCATCGGCAACCTCGGCGAGGCGCAGCTCGCCGGGGCCACCAAAGGTTGCGACGCGAATGGCCTGATTCATGAGGGACTCCCGTCCTTGCCGCCCGCGATACCGGCTTCGACGCCGGCGAGGGCCGTGAGGTTGACGACGCCTCGTACCGTCACCGACGGCGTGAGGATATGGGCGGGCTTGGCCATGCCCAGCACGATGGGACCGATCGACACGGCGTCGGTAACGGTCTTGAGCAGATTGAAGGCGATATTGGCGGCATCCAGCGTGGGCATGATCAGCAGGTTGGCCTCGCCCTCGAGCTGCGAGTTGGGAAAGATCCGCCGGCGGATCTCCTCGTTGAGCGCTGCATCGCCGTGCATCTCGCCCTCGACCTCCAGCGAGGGGTCGCGGGCCTTAACCTGATGGAGGGCCTCGCGCATCTTGCTGGCTTCGGTATCGTCCGAGGTGCCGAAGTTGCTGTGCGAGAGCATGGCCACCTTGGGCACCATGCCGAAGCGGCGGATTTCATCGGCGGCGAGGGTGGTCATCTCGGCGAGCTGATCGGCGCTGGGGTGGTGGTTGACATAGGTGTCACACAGAAACAGCGTGCCCTTGGGGGTGATGATGGCGTTCATCGCCGCCAGATTGGCGACCCCGTCGCGCCGGCCGATGACCTCGGTGACATAGTCGAGCTGGCGGTGATACTTGCCCACCGCGCCCGAGAGCATGGCGTCGGCCTCGCCCCGGTGCACCATCAGCGAGGCGATCACGGTGTTGCGCGTGCGCACGATCTGGCGGGCCCGGTCGGGGGTTACGCCACGACGCTCCATCAGCGAGTGATAGAGCTGCCAGTAGGCCTTGAAGCGCGGATCATCCTCGGGATCCACCAGCTCGAAGTCGTCGTCGATGGCCAGCCGCAGGCCCAGGCGCTGGATGCGCATTTTGACCACCCGGCGCCGGCCGATGACGATGGGCCTGGCCAGCCCGTCGTCCACCACCAGCTGTACCGCCTGGAGGATGCGCTCGTCCTCGCCGTCGCCGTAGGCCACCCGCCGCGGGTTCTGGCTGGCGCGCTCAAAGATCGGCTTCATGAGCAGGCCCGACTGGAAGACATAATTCGACAGCCGGCGCCGGTAGGCGGCGAAATCGTCGATGGGACGGGTTGCCACGCCGCTGTCCATGGCGGCGCGGGCCACCTCGGGGGCGATACGCGTGATCAGGCGCGGGTCGAAGGGCTTGGGGATGAGGTATTCGGGCCCGAATGACAGCGGTTTGCCGCCATAGGCCGCGCGCACCACATCCGAGGATTCCATGGTGGCCAGATCGGCGATGGCGCGCACGCAGGCCTTTTTCATTTCGTCGTTAATGGTGGTGGCGCCCACATCCAGCGCGCCGCGAAAGATGAACGGAAAGCACAGGACGTTGTTGACCTGGTTGGGGTAATCCGACCGGCCGGTGGAGATGATGGCATCGGGGCGCGCGGCCAGGGCGTCCTCGGGCAGGATCTCGGGGGTGGGGTTGGCCAGCGCCATGATCATGGGCTTGTCGGCCATGCGCTTGACCATTGCCGGGGTCAGCACACCCGGGGCGGACAGTCCCAGAAAGATATCCGCGCCGTCGATGGCCTCGCCCAGGGTGCGGGCATCGGTGTCACTGGCATACACCCCCTTGCGCGGATCCATGTACTCGGTCCGGCCCTGATAGATCACGCCCTGGCGGTCGGTGGCGATGACATTGGCGGGGTTGAGCCCCATCGATACCAGCAGATCCAGGCAGGCCACCGCCGAGGCGCCGGCGCCGGAGGTCACCAGTTTGATGTCCTCGAAGCGCTTGCCCACCAGGCGCAGACCGTTGTAGATCGCGGCGGCGGCGGTGATGGCCGTGCCGTGCTGGTCGTCGTGGAAGACCGGGATGTTCATGCGCTCGCGCAGCTGGGCTTCAACCTCGAAGCATTCCGGGGCCTTGATGTCTTCGAGATTGATGGCGCCAAAGGTCGGCTCGAGTCGGGCGATGGTTTCAACGAGTTTGTCGGCGTCGGTCTCGTCGATTTCGATGTCAAAGACGTCGATGCCGGCGAACTTCTTGAACAGGACGCCTTTGCCCTCCATCACCGGCTTGGAGGCAAGGGGGCCGATCGCCCCCAGCCCCAGCACCGCCGTGCCGTTGGTGATCACGCCCACCAGGTTGCCGCGGGCGGTGACATTGGCGGCTTCACGCTCGTTCTCGACAATCGCCTCGCAGGCGGCGGCCACGCCGGGGCTGTAGGCCAGGGCCAGATCGCGCTGGTTGGCCAGCGGCTTGGTGGGCGAGACCGTGATTTTGCCCGGCGTCGGGTTGCGGTGGTAGTCGAGCGCGTTCTGTTTGAAGTCCTCAGCCATGGCGGTCTCTCTGCGTGGTCAGGGGTGGGGTTGCGTCACGAAATCGTTCAGCTCGGCGATGAATCGCTGCGGCGCCTCGGCATGCAGCCAGTGGCCGACGCCGGGATAGCTCACCACCTCGGCGTGCGGAAAGTGTCGGTCAATGGCGGCGCGTCCCGCGGTGTCGACGTAGTCCGATGCCCCGCCGTGGACAAAGCGCGCCGGCCGGTCGGTCAGCTGGCCCAGGCCCTCCGGCCAGCCCTGGATGACCGGCAGCTGATCAGCGAGGGTGGCCAGCGGAATGCGCCACATCCAGCCCTCGCCCCGACGCTGCAGGTTGGTGAGCAGAAACTGCCGGATCATGGGATGAGCGACCGCGGTGGCCAGTTGCGCATCCACCGCGTCGCGGTTGGGTGCCGCCGCCAGATCGATGGACTGCATGGCACGGATCAGCCCGCCGTGCTCGTGTTCGTGGTCGTAGGCCATGGGCGCGATATCCACCACCATCAGGCGGCGCAGCCGTTCCGGCTGGGTCAGCGCCAGCGCCATCGCCACCTTGCCGCCCATGCTGTGGCCCATGACATCGGCCTGTTCAATGCCTTTGGCATCCAGCAGGGCGATGACATCGGCGGCCATGGCGCGATAATCCATGTCGGGACAATGCGGCGACTGGCCATGGTTGCGCAGGTCGGGGCGCAGTACCCGGTGGCTCGACTCGAACGATCGGGCGATGCCGCGCCAGTTGTTTCCCGAGCCGTACAGGCCATGGAGCATGACCAGCGCGGGACCGTCACCGCCGTCGGTGCAGTGCAGTGCCACCGGATCAGTCATTGCAGGCGTTCCTGGGCATTCGACGCGACATGCCGCAGCGCCTGCAGTGCGACGCCGAACATGGCGCTATCGGGCTGGGCGCTGGCCTGGATCTGGTCGGTGATCTGGCGCAGGTAGCCGACCCGGTTGCCCTCGCCGGCCAGCCCGTCCTCGACCCGGGTGGCCGCCGGGCCGTCGGTGGTATGCCGCAGGACGGCTTCGGTGACACGGCGGTGTTCCTCGTGCAGCGACTCCATCAGCCCGATCCGGTAGCGCGTCTGCCAGTCGTCCTCGGGCTGGAAACGATCGATGGCCGCCCGCAGGTCATTGAGCGCCAGATAGTCGCCGGCCTGGAAATGCACGCCGGCGGCATCGGTCAGTTCGGCGTCGGCCACGCAGGCGGCGGCGTGGATATCGAGCGCGGGATAGAGCCGCGGCAGACGGCTCAGGCGCTCGGCCAGGGGCGCCGGCACGCCGGCCGCGATATGCTCGTCGCGCGCCGCGGCCAGCTGTTCGGCGGCGGTTTCGGTAAGCAATGTCGGCAGGGCCTCGTCCAGGCGGGCCACCGCCTGCTGCATGGGCCCGATGCCTGCCTCGGCGTCGCCGCCAGCGCCGCCCGGATGCCGCAGCAGCCAGCGCGTGGCCTGCTCCTGCAGTGCCCGGATGCTATGCAGCAGCGACTGCTGATGCTGGATGGCCACCGCGTGATCGAGCCCGTTCACTTCGTGCCACAGTCCGCGCAGGCCATAAATGTCACGGGCCGCCAGATACGCGCGGACCGCCTCGGCGGTATCGGCGCCGGTGGCCTCGGTCATGCGCATCAAAAACGTCGCACCCATGCGATTGAGGACATGATTGGCCAGATGCGTGGCGATGATCTCGCGGCGCAGCGGGTGCTGATCGATGCGTGTCGGAAAGCGCTCGCGCAGGGGCGCCGGGAAATAGCCCACCAGCTCGTGGAGGTTTTCCTCACCCTCCACCAGCGGCGAGTCGAGCAGCTCCTCGAAGCCGCGAATCTTGGTGTAGGACAGCAGGATCGCCAGCTCGGGGCGGGTCAGCCCACGCCCCTGCTGGGCCCGTTCGGCGAGGGTTTCGTCATCGGGCAGCTGCTCCACCGCCCGGTCGAGGCGGCCCTCGCGCTCGAGCCGGCGCATGCAGCGATCCTGCTCGGCCAGCCGGGCCGCGGCGCGGTCCTGCATCAGGCTGATGGCCTGGGTCTGGCGATCGTTGTTGGCCAGCACATGCTCGGCCACGGCATCGGTCATTTCCACCAGCAGCTGGTTGCGCTGCTTGACGGTCAGGTCGCCATCATCGACGCCGCCGTTCATGAGGATCTTGATGTTGACCTCGTGGTCGGAGCAGTCCACCCCGCCGGAGTTGTCGATGGCGTCATTGTTGATCTGCCCGCCGGCCAGGGCAAACGCGACCCGCCCCAGTGGCGTTACGCCCAGGTTGCCGCCTTCGCCGATCACCCGACAGCGCAGGTCTTCGGCATCCACCCGCAGCGAATCATTGGCTTTGTCGCCCACCTCGGCGTGGCTCTCGGCGCGGGCCTTGACGTAGGTGCCGATCCCGCCGTTCCAGAGCAGGTCCACCGGCGCGCAGAGGATGGCGGCGATCAGGTCGTTGGGCGTCAGGCGCGGCTGCTCGATCCCCAGGGCCTGGCGGGCCGGTTCCGACAGGGTGATGGACTTGGCGCTGCGGGGCCAGACGCCCCCGCCCTCGGAGATCAGCGCGGTGTCGTAGTCGGCCCAGCTGGAGGGGCCAAGGGCAAACAGCCGCTCGCGTTCGGCATAACTGCGCTCAGGGTCCGGCTCGGGGTCGATGAACACATGGCGATGGTCAAAGGCGGCAATCAGGCGCGTGGTGCGCGACTGCAGCATGCCGTTGCCAAACACGTCCCCCGACATGTCGCCCACACCCACGGCGCTGAAGGGCTCGGTCTGAATGTCGCGGCCGGCCTCGCGAAAATGCCGCTGGACCGCCACCCAGGCGCCGCGTGCGGTAATGCCCATGGCCTTGTGGTCGTAGCCGCTGGAGCCGCCCGAGGCAAAGGCGTCATGCAGCCAGAAGCCGTATTCCTCGGCGATGGCGTTGGCGTCATCCGAGAAGGTCGCGGTGCCCTTGTCAGCGGCCACCACCAGGTAGGGGTCGTCATCGTCGTGGCGGACCACGTGCGCGGGCGGCCGGACGGCGTCGTCGACGATATTATCGGTCACATCCAGCAGCGCGCGGATGAACAGCCGGTAGCAGGCCAGCACCTCGTCGCGCTGGGCCTGGCGGTCGCGCGGCAGGCGCTTGCAGACAAAACCGCCCTTGGCGCCCACCGGCACGATCAGCGCGTTTTTGACCATCTGCGCTTTCATCAGCCCGAGGATCTCGGTGCGGTAGTCCTCGCGGCGTTCCGACCAGCGCAACCCGCCCCGGGCCACCTTGCCGCCGCGCAGATGCACGCCTTCGACCCGCGGCGAGCTGACGAAGATCTCGAACGCCGGGACCGGCTTGGGGACGCCGGGGATCTGCTCGGGCCGAAGCTTGAGGGCCAGACTGGGGTGGGGCTGGCCCTGGGCATCGCGCCGGAAGAAGCTGGTCCGCAGCGTCGCGAGCATGGCATCGCGCAGGCGCCGCAGGATGCGGTCGTCATCCAGGCTTTCCACCGCCTCGAGGCGTGCGTCCAGATCGTCGGCCAGGCGGCCGGCCTGGTCGGCGTCGGCATGCTCCGGGTCGAACCGCGCCTTGAACAGCTGGATCAGCCCGCTGGCGATGGCCGGATGATCGGCGAGGGTGCATTCCATGTAGGGCTGGCTGTAGGCCATCCCCGCCTGGCGCAGATACTGGGCGTAGGCCCGCAGGACAACAATGTCCCGCCAGGTCAGGCCAGCCAGCAGGATCAGTCGGTTGAAGCCGTCATCGTCGGTCTCGCGTCGCCAGATGGCGGCAAATCCCGACTGGAAGGCGTCCCGCAGCCGGCCCGTGTCCAGGTCGAGCTGAGGGTCGTGGCTGAGGCCGAAGTCATGGATCCAGCATGGCGCCTCGCCGGCCGGGTGGATGCCGTAGGGACGCTCGTCGATGACCCGCACGCCCATGTTTTCGAGCACCGGCAGCACGTCGGAAAGGCTCATCGGCTGGCCGGCGTGGTAGAGCTTGAGCCGCAGGCTGCCCACCGGCGCCTCGAGTGGGCGATACAGGCTGATCACCAGGCCGTTGTTGGCACTCAGGGTCTCGAGGCGTTCGATGTCCTGGGTGGCGGTGCCGGGCGGGGTGTCCTCGCGATAGGCGGCGCTGAAGGCGTCGCGATAGCGGTGATGCAGCGGGTTGCCGCGGGCCTCGCCGCAGTGTTCGAGCAGTGTCTGTGCCAGATCGTCCGACCATGACCGGGTGGTGGCCGCAAGGCGGGCCTCGAGGGCGTCGGTGTCCACCGTCTGGGCCTCGGGGCCGCGGAAGTGGATGATGAAGTGGATGCGCGCAAGCACCGCCTCGGAGAGCTGGACGGTGAACTCGGAATGCGCGCCGTCGAACGCCTCCATCAGGATCTGCTGCATGCGCTGCCGCGTGGCCGTGTCGTAGCGGTCGCGCGGGGCGTAGATCAGACACGAGACGAAGCGGCCAAAGCGGTCATGACGCGTGAACAGGCGCACCCGCTGGCGCTCCTGCAGCTGCAGAATGCCCAGGGCGGTCTCGTGGAGCGTCTGCGAGTCGATCTCGAAGAGCTCGTCGCGGGGATAGGTCTCGAGGATGTGCACCAGTGCCTTGCCGGCATGGCTGTTGGCGCGCAGCCCGGCGCGCTCGAGCACGGCCGCCACCTTGCGTCGCAGCAGCGGGATATGGCGCGGATTGCGGCTGTAGGCGCCCGAGGTGTAGAGCCCCAGAAAGCGGTGTTCGCCGATCACCTCGCCGCGGGTATTGAAGCGCTTGATGCCAATGGTGTCCATGTAGCCGTGGCGGTGGACCGTGGCGCGATGACTGGATTTGGTAAGGACCAGCGGGTCGGGATCGCTGGCCTGTTCGCGCATCGCCGGCGGCAGCGCCTCGAAGCTGCTCGACAGCCGCTCGGCGTTGCGGGTGGGACGCAGCAGTCCCAGGCCGGTGTCCTGGACGGCCTCCAGCCGCAGGGTGTCATGGCCACGCTTGAGGTCGTAGCGGCGATAGCCGAGGAACGTGAAATGGTCATCGAGCACCCATTCCAGAAACGCATCGATCTCGGCCGGATAGTCATCATCGGCGGCGGGGGCGCGGCGTTTCAGCGACTGCCGGGCCTGCTCCGCCTGATGGCGCATCGCCTGCCAGTCGGCCACCGCGACGTCGACATCGCGCAGGGTGTCGCGCACGGCGGCCTCGAGGGCGTCGAGGGGGGCGTCGCCGGCCTGGCGATCCACTTCGAAATGGATCCACGCCTCGGGCTCGCCGTCGCTGGTGGAGCGGTCGCTGACCGCGTTGACATGGCCACCGGCGTTGCGCACGACCTCGAGCACCGGATGACTGATCAGGTGGATCATCAGGCCCTGCTCGTTCATCGCCATGGACAGCGAGTCGACCAGAAAGGGCTGATCATCGGCGACGATCTGGATCACGCTGTGGGTGGACTCCCAGCCATCCTGCTCGGGGTCGGGGTTGTAGACGCGCAGCGCCACCTCGCCGCGGGGCCGCCGGTAGCCCAGTCGCCAGTGCGACAGCGCCATGCCGTAGAGGCTGCCGGCCGTGCGCGCGGTCAGATCCTCGGTGGCCATGCCCGCGTAGTAGCAATCGATGAAACGGTGGATGAGTGCCTGATCCGCCTCGGACCAGCGTTGATCCGCCAGTTGCTCCAGCGCGTCCAGCTGACGCTGGCGTGTCTTGTTGGCCGCGTGGTTCATCGGCTTGCGCACTCCTCCAGTCTCAGGGCAACTCCTGCCATGTTGTAACCTACGCCCGAACCCACCAGCGTGACCAGATCCCCCGGCCCGGTCAGGCCGTTTTCGATGGCGTGATCGAGGGCGATGGGGATGCAGGCCGAGCCGGTATAGCCGTAGCGATCCATCAGCGTGGGGGCCCGTTGGGGGGCGATACCCAGTGTTTGGCAGGCCTCGTGAATGCTGGCGGCGTTGATCTGGGTAAAGATCGCCTGATCGATGGCGGTCAGGGCAAACCCGCCCTGGCCGGCGAGCCGGCGCATTACCAGCGGCCAGCCGACGGCGTTGATGGCCGGGGGATAGCGGCTGTGGACCTGCACTCGGGTGCGCCCGGCCGCCACCGCGGCGTGACTGGCGGGCTCGGCGGTGCCGCCGGCGGCAATGTCCCAGTGATCGGCATAGCGCCCGTCGGCGTGGAAGGCGCTGGTGATCACGCCGTCGCCGTCGGTGGGCGCGAGCAGTGCGGCGCCGGCCCCGTCGCCATAGAAAAACACCATGGGGTCGGCGGGATCGGCGAGCCGCTGCATCATGTAGGCGCCGATCACCAGGATCCGCTGCAGCGATGGGTTGGTGGCCATGAGGCCGGTGGCGGTGGCGAGCGCGGTGGGAAACGACGCGCAGGCGCAGCCGATGTCGAGGGTGCCGGCGTGGTGGGCGCCCAGCTTGGCCTGGACAATCACGCTGGTGGCCGGGGTGATGCGATCGGGGGTGTCGGTGCCGAGGATGATCAGATCAAGCCTGTCGGCGCGCCAGCCGGCCCGCTCCAGGGCCTGTTGGGCCGCGGCCACGGCCAGATCCGAGGTGACCTGCTCGGGCGCCGCCCGGTAGCGCTGGCGGATGCCCGAGCTGGCCTCGAAGCGGTCGACGGTGTCGGCCTGGCCCGTCGCCGCCAGAGCGGCCCGCAGCTCGTCGTTGCTCACGAGGCGCTCGGGGAGGTAGCGCCCGGTGGCAACGACGGCGGCGGACCGGCTCATCGCGGGTCAGCGTTTCTTTTTGGGTATGTACAGATCCGTGAGCGTGCCGGCGGCGGCCTCGGCGGCCATGCCCACCGTCTCGGAGATGGTCGGGTGGGGATGGATGGTCAGGCCAATGTCGTGCATGTCGGCGCCCATCTCGATGGCAAGGCCCACCTCGGCGATCAGGTCACCGGCGTTGGGCCCGACGATACCGGCGCCGACCACGCGCTCGGTGTCGCGCTCGAAGATCAGCTTGGTAATGCCCTCGTCCCGGCCCAGTGACAGCGAACGGCCATTGGCGGCCCAGGGAAAGCTGCCCACCTCGACATCCATGCCCTCGGCCTTGGCCTGTTCCTGGGTGACGCCCACCCAGGCCACCTCGGGATCGGTGTAGGCCACCGACGGGATGACCCGGGCGTCGAAGGCGCTCTTCTCGCCGGCGGCCACTTCGGCGGCCACCTTGCCCTCGTGAACCGCCTTGTGGGCGAGCATCGGCTGACCGATCAGATCCCCGATGGCAAAGATGTGATCGACCCGGGTGCGCATCTGGTCGTCCGCCGGGATGCAACCGTTGTCCATCAGCTCGAGGCTGGTGGCCTCGAGGTTGAGCAGATCGGTATTAGGCCGCCGGCCCACCGAAACCAGCACCCGGTCGAAACGGTCCTCGGCCGGCGCCTTGCCACCCTCGAACTCGACGCTGACCCCGTCATCGTCGGGCTTGAGCGCGCTGACTTTGGTATTGAGGAAGATGTTCGCGTAGCGCTTGTCGATGATCTTGCGAAACGGCTTGACGATGTCCGGATCGGCGCCCGCCATCAGGCGGTCGGCGAGCTCGACAACGGTGATTTCACTGCCGAGGGCATGGTAGACCGAGGCCATTTCCAGGCCGATGATGCCGCCGCCCACCACCAGCATGCGCTTGGGGACTTCCTCGAGCTTGAGGGCATCGGTGGAGTCCATGATGCGTGGGTGGTCCAGATCGAAACCCGGCGGTGCGATAGGCCGTGAGCCCGCGGCGATGATCACGTTGCGATAGCTGATGCGGCGCTCGCCGTCGGCGGTCTCGACGCTGACGTGATAGTCATCGACGAACTGCGCCGGTCCGTGGACGGTCTCGACATTGCGCTGCTTGGCCAGGCCCACCAGACCGCCGGTGAGCTTGCCGACCACGCTCGACTTCCATGACTCGAGCTTTTTCAGGTCGATCTTCGGCTCCCCGAACTCGATGCCGTTATCGGCAAAGAATGCCGCATCGTCGATGACCTTGGCGGCGTGCAGGAGCGCCTTCGAGGGGATGCAGCCCACGTTCAGGCAGACCCCGCCGATGGTCGGGTAGCGCTCGATCATGATGGTCTTCAGCCCCAGATCGGCGGCGCGGAAGGCGGCGCTATAGCCCCCGGGCCCGGCCCCCACCACCAGCACGTCACAATCCGGTGCGTCCGGCGCGGCCTGGTTGGCGGCCGTGGGCGCCGCAGCGGCGGCCGGTGCCGGTGCCTCGGCAGGGGCTTCGGCGGGGGCCTCGGCCGCCGGCTCGGCGGCAGCGGTGGCGCCGTCGTCCCCGGCATCGCCCGCGCCGTCGGCGGGCACCGCCATGGCAATCACGTCGCCCTCGGCCACCTTGTCGCCGACGCTGACCGACACCGACTCGATCTGCCCGTCGAACGGCGCCGGTACTTCCATGGTGGCCTTGTCGCTCTCGAGGGTGATGAGCGAGCTCTCGGCCTCCACCGTATCGCCCGGGCCGACCAGCACCTCAATGATCTCGACCGCGTCGAAGTCGCCGATATCCGGGACGCGAACTTCCTTGGCTTGTGACATGAATCGCGATCCTTTCCGGTTTACAGGATGAGGCGGCGCAGATCGCCGAGCACACCCGTCAGGTAAGTGGTAAAGCGGGCGGCCGCGGCGCCGTCGATGACCCGATGGTCATAGGACAGGCTCAGCGGCAGCATGAGTCGGGGGACGAACTGGCTGCCGTCCCAGACCGGCTTGGTGGCGGTCTTGGACACGCCCAGGATCGCCACCTCGGGGGCGTTGACGATGGGCGTGAAGGCCGTGCCGCCCAGACCGCCCAGGCTTGAGACGCTGAACGTGCCGCCCTGCATGTCGCCGGCGCCGAGCTTGCCGTCCCGCGCCTTGCCCGAGAGTTCGGCGAGGTCTGCGGCGATCGCGTAGATGCCCTTCTTGTCGGCATCCTTGATCACCGGCACCACCAGGCCCTGGGGGTTTCCACCGCCACGCCGATATTGATGTAGTGCTTGCGGATCAGTGCGGCGCCGTCGCTGCGCAGCGAGCTGTTGAAATCAGGAAACGCCTGCAGTGCCCGGGCCGAGGCCTTGACCATGAAGGCAAGCGGCGTGAGCTTGACGCCGGCCTGCTCGGCCGCTGCCTTTTCGGCCTTGCGAAAGGCATCGAGCTCGGTGATGTCGGCCTCATCGAACTGGGTGACATGCGGGATGTTGAGCCAGCTGCGATGCAGATGCGGGCCCGAGAGCCGCTTGATGCGGGGCAGATCGACTTCTTCGACTTCGCCGAACTTGCTGAAGTCGACAGCCGGGATGGGCGGGATGCCGGCGCCCTCGGCGGCCGGTGCCGCGGCCGCTGGAGCCGCCGCGGCGCCCCCTTCCAGCGCCGATTTCACATAGGCCTGCACGTCTTCGCGGCTGATGCGGCCCTTGCGACCGGTCCCGCTGACCTGATCCAGCGGCACGCCCAGCTCGCGGGCAAAGCGCCGCACCGACGGTCCGGCATGGGCCATGCGCTGGGTCTCGGCGCTGAGTGCAGGAGCGGCGGCGGCTGGTGCCGGCGCCGGCTCGGGCGCAGGCTTTTCGGCCGGGGCCGGGGCCGGGGCCGGGGCCGGGGCCGGGGCCTCGGCA
>P_1C_Liq_3_UnCtyDRAFT_1000074_pt1 | contig 14285 bp, 12 predicted proteins | sample Pon1CUnioCityCA_5_FD_10231 | JGI IMG/M metagenome (IMG submission 10231)
ACCATGTTGCCAAAGGTGCGGTTTCTTGAAAATTGCGAATAGGCAGTCACCAATAAATCTCCTAAGTAAGCGGAAGATTTAACGTCACGGTGGATGGGATTTACCGCATCTACGAATCGCTCGATTTCTTGCACTGCATTAGAAATTAAAACAGCTTGAAAGTTATCTCCGTAGCTTAAGCCATGGTAGATCCCCGAGGCAACAGCATAAATGTTTTTCAAGATAGCCGAGAGCTCAGTACCAAATAAGTCGTCTGAAACTGAAGTTTTTATGTACCGACACTCAAGCAAGGCTGCAAACTCTTGTGCTTTTGATTCATCTTGACAGGCAATAGTGAGGTATGATAGCCTTTCTAAAGCAACCTCTTCGGCATGACAAGGGCCGCTAATAATGCCTATTTGATCGTAAGAAGCACCAAACTGTTTGTGAAAAAACCGAGCGGGAATTTGATGGACTTCAGGAACGATTCCTTTCACCGCAGAAAAGATCACTTTATCTTTCAGATCGTCATTCTTCCTATTTCCAAATACATCCATTAAAAAAGCCGATGGAGTGGCAATCACAATGGTGTCAGAGGCTTTTATTACAGCACTTAGATCGGTGCTAACGCTAATTTTATCACGTTCAAACTGAACGGAAGAGAGATAGCGAGGATTGTGGAGGTATTTGTTTAAATAGTTTGCCTTGTCAGGATCCCGCATCCACCAGTGCACCTGGTCTGCATGATTACAAAGCATTTTTACAATAGCTGTAGCCCAACTTCCTCCTCCTATAACCGAAACTACTTTCTTTTCCACGCTAGTTTAGTTGAATAACGAAAATACAAAATTTGACCTTTAGACTTTTATAATCACTACTTAATAAACTCTTTATCCATTCCATTCTTTTTGTTGAGCAAAAAGAATCAAAAAGCTCAGCTTCTATCAAAAAAGAAAAATATCCTCGTCTTAACTAAGTGCAGCCGAATGATTTCACCCCGAGTCCATCGGGGGAACTTTCCGGTTTTACTAAGTTAAGACTTCAGCTATTTCCCCTTTTTGCTACAAAGCAAGAAACACCTCTATTCAGGTATTCTTATCTTAATATTCTCTCTATCAGAAGCGTCTATTTCAATTAACCCATGCTTAACTAATTCTTTTTTTACTTTGTCCCACTTTTTTTTACTAAGATCTAAATCATGGATTACGTTGAGCTTAATCTGATCTAAATTAGCTTCGTGGTTTGGAATTATTGAAAGTCTTTTGCTAATATTTTCTAAAGCTCTTTTTGCTTCATCTGTCATTTCAGGCACCTTTTTCTCCGGCTTCATTTGCGGGAAGAAAAGCACTTCTTGAATGGACACATTATCGGTCAAAAACATGACCAAACGATCAATTCCGATTCCCATACCTGAAGTGGGTGGCATACCGTATTCAAGCGCACGGACAAAATCTTGATCAATGAACATAGCTTCGTCATCTCCTTTCTCTGAAAGCTTTAGCTGATCCTGAAACCGCTCTAGCTGATCAATCGGATCGTTTAACTCTGAATACGCATTGGCAATTTCTTTACCATTTACCAAAAGCTCAAAACGCTCGGTTAGTGCAGGGTTATCTCGGTGCTTTTTACACAAGGGCGACATCTCAACCGGATAATCAATAATGAAAGTAGGTTGTACATAATGATGCTCACACTTTTCCCCGAATAACTCATCGATCAGTTTAGCCTTGCCCATGGTCTCGTCTACTTCTAAACCTAGTTCAGAGCACTTAGNCCTTAACTCGNTTTCGCTTAAAGCCGCAGCATCTACCCCTGTATGTTCTTTGATTGAATCTAAAATTGGGACTTTGGCATAAGGAGCTTTAAAGTTGATTTTCTCTCCTTGAAACTCCACTTCTGTGCTACCCAATACTTTGCTTGTTAAATCCTCTAGCATCTTCTCGGTAAAGTCCATCATCCAGTGGTAATCCTTGTAGGCCACGTAAATTTCCATTACCGTAAACTCAGGATTATGGGTGCGGTCCATACCCTCATTTCGGAAGTCTTTGGCAAACTCATAAACTCCCTCAAAACCACCTACGATCAGTCTTTTCAAATAAAGTTCGTTGGCAATTCTTAAGTATAATTCGGTGTTTAGAGCATTGTGATGCGTTATAAATGGCCTTGCTGCAGCCCCACCCGGAATAGGCTGTAAAATTGGGGTTTCTACTTCTAGGTAGTCGTGTTGATTGAAAAAATCGCGCATGGCGTTCATTACCTTCGTGCGGGTTCTAAAAGTCTCTTTCACTTTCGGGTTCACCACAAGGTCTACGTAACGTTGACGGTAACGCTGCTCAGGATCAGTGAAGGCATCGTGGGCCTTCCCTTCGCTATCAGTTTTTACAATTGGCAGGGGCTTCAAGGCTTTCGATAGCACAGTAAGCTCTTCCACTTGTATAGAAATTTCCCCCACTTGAGTTTTGAACTGCTTTCCTTTTACACCAATAAAGTCCCCGATGTCTAACAACTTTTTGAAAACATCATTATAAAGGGTTTTATCCTCTCCCGGACATAGTTCATCTCGATTAAAATAAAGTTGGATCTTGCCTTTACTATCCTGCAATTCCGCAAAAGAAGCCTTTCCCATAATTCGACGACTCATTAATCTACCGGCCAAAACCACTTCTTTTCCTTCTTCGTAATTCTCCTTGATCTCTTCGCTGTAATGATCAACTGGAAAAAGATCAGCCGGGTAAGGGTCAATCCCCAACTTTCTCAACTTTTGTAAGGATTCTCTTCTCAACTGCTCTTGTTCGCTCAGGACTCTGCTCATAGGACTTAAATTTTGGCCGCAAAGGTAGTGATTCAGCTTTACTTCAAGAGGACTTAAAGCAAGCTTCATACGGCTGTCAGTAGTTTTTCTTTTATTTGCAAATTAAATATAACAGCTATGATGAAAGAATTGATTCAGGATTTTGGAAAACACTTGACAGAAGCAATAAAAATTGCGGAAGAGACCAACTTTGAAAAAAAGGGCGGAAAAACTGATACGGTTTTAATCTGCGGCCTCGGTGGGTCAGGTATTGGAGGAACGATAATCAGCGAGATGCTTAGTGAAGAGTGTGCAGTGCCTATTATCGTTAATAAAGACTATCATATTCCTTCTTTTGTTAAGCAGGACACATTGGTAATTTGCTGTTCCTATTCTGGAAATACAGAAGAAACCTTGAAAATGTACGAAAGTGCAAAAGAAAAAGGGGCTGAGATCAGCATCATAACCTCAGGTGGGAAATTTGCTGAATTAGCAAAACAAAATGGTCACAATATCTTACAAATTCCTGGAGGTTTACCTCCTAGAGCTGCTTTTGGCCTTGCCTTTCCTCAATTGTTGTATACGTTTAAAAAGTATGGCCTAATCTCAAATGAAAAAATCGAACAACTAAAATCTTCTGTTAAATTACTTAATGCAACGGAAAAAGAAGTTCAGCAAGAAGCAAAGTCATTAAGCGAAAAGCTTCACCAAAATATTCCTGTTATTTATAGTGAGGCTTCCTTAGGTGGAATTGGGGTTCGTTTTAGACAACAGCTAAACGAAAACTCAAAAATGCTTGCTTGGAGTCAGGTAATCCCTGAAATGAACCACAATGAGTTAGTAGGTTGGAGAACAAAGAATGAGGACCTTGCGGTTGTGATCTTTCGAACTGAAGGTGACTATTACCGAAATCAAGAACGAATTGAATATTCGAAAAAAGTCTTCTCGAAGTATACCTCGAACATTAATGAAGTGTATGCCAAAGGTGAGAATGTAGTTGAAAGATCAATCTACTTGATTCATTTAGGCGACTGGGTTTCGTTCTATTTAGCTGAGGCCAAAGGTATCGATGTGGTAGAGGTGGATGTGATCACCGGCTTGAAGGATATGTTGGCGGGACTAGAGTAGAGAGTTTAGACCCCTCCTTCGGCGGGCAGGCGCTTCGCTGCTAGAAGTAAGACCTTAGACTCCACCTTAGGCGAGCAGGCGCTTCGCTATTAGACTTTTTTAGACTTTACAAGGTTTTGTCTTCTCGAGTGATCCCGAAACTTCGGGATAGTATCGAGAGGAGGCAAAAATACCTTGAAATTGCAACTTTTAACTTCAAGTACTTAAAACTTCCAACTTAGATACTTCTAGCACTTTCCTTATCTTCGTTGGGATGAAGTTCATTCGTTTTCTTTTGCGGTTTCTTATTTCTCTTTTGATTGCTATTGTTTTGGTTGCTTTAGGCTTGTGGATCAGTGGTAATGGTCATGTGATCAAAGCAGTTAGAAGCACTTATTTGGTGGGCGAGACGGGCCCAACTATTGACGATTACCCTAAGTTTGAAAACCGGAGGGTTGAAGCTGGAACACCTCAACTTTGGGAGTTTTCAGAAAACTATCAGAGCAATAGCTTGAGTAAAGAGCTAGTTAAAGAAATTGAAAGCTGGGAAACCACAAGCCTGCTCATTCTTCACCGTGACTCTATTGCCTATGAAAGATACTGGAACGGCTATTCAGAAAAAAGCTTGACCAATACCTTTTCCATGGCCAAAAGCTTCACCTCACTTGCCATTGGTATAGCCATAGAAGAAGGACGCATTAAAAGTATCGATCAAAAAGCAGGAGATTTTCTACCAGAGTTTGCGGAAGGGGAAAAAGCCAAAATCACCATTAAGCATTTACTTCAAATGGCCTCTGGCATTGATTTCGGCGAAAGCTATGGAAACCCTTTTGGTTATATGGCTAAAACCTATTACGGCAGTGATCTTTACGATTTAACCGTAAGCAAGCCTATGAAGTACGAACCGGGAACGGTTTGGAAATACCAAGGAGGTAACACACTTTTGCTTTCCTTTATTTTAGAGAAAGCCACCGGCCAAAACTTATCTGATTATTTCAGCAAGCACTTTTGGAAACCGCTTGGCGCAACTGAAGATGCGCTTTGGAGTATTAGTGAAGAGGGCGGCAGAGAGCGATCTTATTGCTGCTTTTACAGCAATGCTAGAGACTTTGCGCGTATTGGTCAAATGATGTTAGATTCCGGCAAATGGAATGGAAGACAGCTGATCAATCAAGCTTACATTGAAAAATCCATAAGTCCGGTAAATATTAAAAATGAAGCAGCTAAACTAATTGACTATTACGGTTTGCAATGGTGGATGGGTGAATACCAAGGGGCTGATTTTTATTACGCTCGTGGTATTCAAGGGCAATACATCGTAGCCATTCCGGCTTGGGATGCAGTGGTGGTCCGTTTAGGACACAAACGCGACCCTAATGTGGGAGCGGAAGTGCCGAAAGATTTATTTGTTTATTTGGAGGCGGCAGTAATTATTACGAATCAGTAGTAATTAGATGGACAAAAAAAGGTTTCATTATTATTTCTTAAATATTAATCTTAGTTCTACAAACTCTCAGGACTTAAAGCCCGGTCCAAGAATCCTAAAAGTTAAAAAAGGTTTGCAATTTCCTGTTTTAGAAGACGCTGAAGGTCCTTTTTACTCACTTAGAAACCTTAAAAGAAACTCGATAAAATTAAAGCTGCTCAAATCAACGAATAGTAAAAGAGCAAGCACCATACTGAAAGATAAGTGGATAGTTGAAATCAACAATAATGGCGTCTTTGCCAATAGTGAAAAAGGCTTTCCTCTAGGGTTTATTAAAATGATTGAGCATTCAATAAAGGGAGAAATTAAAAAAGGAAAAGTAAATGGTGTTCATTACTACAATGAAGATAAAGTGGAAATAATTAAAATAATTAACGAAAACAAACTTGGTGTATTTGAGGCAAAAATCAAAGTTCTAGATTCAATTAACAATAAATGGATTATAAAAGATTCTTCTAGCTTTTTCCCTAAAGAATGGGATCTACACAGAGTATTTCATGAATGTAAGTATGCTTATTACAGCCATAAGCATACTTTGATTGAAGGTAAACAAAACTCATATTTGTCCTACACAGAATCGGGCGTTAAAGTTGTAATTGTCAAGATAGAGGAGGAAATAAAAACCATATATCCTGTAGTTTAAATACCCTATCAATACATAACTTTTCCTCTTTAATTGCGCGAAGCTTTTCAACTTGGAGCTATTAAAACTTAGCCGTCACCGCCATTAAAAAGTTTCTGCCGGGCCCTGAGATTCCTGAGCTATACGGTCGGTATCGCTGATCGCTGATGTTTTCAATTCCGGCACTAATATTAAATTGTTCAGAAAGCTCGTAAAGGGCTTTTAAATTTAGCGTGTACCAAGCAGGAGCATAAGTTTCACCTTGGCTATTTAGAGCATAGATTTCTTCTTTTCTCCGCTCACTTATAGCAAGTTCATTATGCGTTCGCTCTCCTTGGTAAAGCAAATAAGCCTGTAGGTTCAACTTTTTGGCTCGATAGCTTAACCGACTGCTACCAAAAATAGGAGCAGCATGCCTTGAAGGGCCGGTAGTTCCATCGTTCAGCTCTTCTTCGCCAAACTGATAATTAAAGTCTGATGAAAAAGTAAAGCCCTTCGGTAGTTTCACTTCTAAGCCTGCTTGAATTCCATAAACGGTAGCTTCTGCGGCATTCTGTAAAGCCTGAACCTGACTCAAGCTACCATCATAAGTTATTGAATCTTTTCCGTTGAGTTGAAAATCTCTGCGCACCAAAGCATTTTGTAAAATGGTATAGTAGCCGGTCAAATCAATTTTCACTCGATCACCAATTACTTTAGCCACACCCAAGTCAAGGTTGTAAGCGTACTCAGCTTCCAAATCAGGATTCGGAACCACCACGGCACCTGGCTCAGAATCAAATACCTTCCCTATGTCATCTACATTAGGCGAACGAAAAGCGGTTCCAAAATTGGTCTTGATCACCCAGCTTTCAGTTGGCCGATAAACTCCTCCAATGCTGCCTGTTAAGGCTCCGTTTTCTAGCTTTGCTTCTGCAAAAGGAAAGGGGTAAAAAGCCTCATTATCAGTAAAGTCAGCATCCAAGGCGAAGAGGTTATAACGAATACCTCCCTGTATCACAAATTTCTCAGAGAGGTCGTACTCATCATTCACATAAATCCCAAAGGACTGCCAAGTGGCATCGGGGTAGCGGCTTGCACCAAGCGACTTTTCATTTGAAATGATATTGGTGGTCAATCCACTTGAGAAGACATTGTTTTGAACTACTTCTGCACCGTAAAATAACTTATTAGTAGAACCAGTAGCTTTTACAAAGTCGAGGTTGGCTGAATAAGCGTATACTTCCTCTTCCCTGCTTTCTCGAATGGGGTCGTTCAAGTCGCGGCTGATCCTACTTTCACCAAATGTTTGCTGTGCTAAGCGCAAAGTCATTTGGTCGTAGTATTTATTCTTAGCGGCATGAGTAATGTTTAAATTATGCATCAGCCAGCTTTGTGGACCATATTCCCATTCCGCATAACGGGACATACCATTTCTTCTTCGGTTATGCCGATCGTAACGACCATAAGGAGAAGTTTGAGAATAATGAAAGCCATATTCAATAACCCAAGCTTGATTCGGTTTAAAACGCACCTTTTGCATCATATTGAGTTGAGAATAAGCCGAAGGACGTTGTAATAGCTGGTCATCCTGTTGGATCACTACATCCTTTCCATTTTGACGTTCTACGTAATAGTCTTTCAAGTAATCGTCAGGACCGTTGCTTCCTTGTCTCAAATGGTCATAATCCCAATGAGAGAAACTACTCACCAAGGCCCACTTTTTCCAACCGATATTCACATCAAAGTGTCCGGTTTTTTCTTGATTGGCAGAAGCGTAACGCGCTACCGCCTTGCCACTTATTAAAGGTTTTTCTTCCAGTGAAAACTGAGGGCGTAAGGTTTGGAAACTCATTACCCCACCAATGGCATCACTGCCGTAAATCACTGATCCCGGTCCAAACATAACTTCGGTATTCGATACGGCAAAGGGGTCCAGATTGATCACATTTTGAATGTTTCCCCCTCTAAAGATTGCTGTATTCATGCGGACACCATCTACGGTGTAGATCAATCGGTTTGTAGCAAAGCCTCGAATCATGGGGCTGCCTCCCCCCTGCTGGCTTTTTTGAATAAAAACCTTGTTTGAGATACCCAAGAGGTCGGCCGCGGTTTGCGGGTTTTGTAAGGCCACCTCTTTAGGTCCTATGCTTACGATCTTAGCCGGTATTTCCGTGTTATTTTGTCGCCAACGGCTAGCAGAAATTACTACTTCGTCTAAATTTAAATTCGAGGGGATCATATACACCGTAAAGTCCTGTGCCTTTAGTTCTGCAAAACTGAAAACTTGACTTTTATACCCTAAGGATCGAATTTGAATCTCTTCAAACCCTCGAAATTGTGATATCTCTGCTTTTCCCTCTGAATTGGTTATTGCAGATATATTAAGGTGTTCACTGACTATGGTTACAAACTCCATGGCTTGCCCGCTTTCTTTTTCCAATACTGTTAGCGTTTGAGCATAAGAAAATAAAACACAGCACAAGCCAATACTCAAAAGAGTAAGGTGCTTCATTTTGATTGTTTTTTAGTTCATTCAAATAAACTTTTCCCTTTGTTGGAAAGGTTTTAAGAAAGGCTTGAACTGACTTTTGGAGGTGGGCTTGGCGTTTCTAGGTATTCTTTCTGAGTAGATTCCACATAAGGTGCAATAAATTCTATTTTACTGCAGCTTTGAAAAGCATTCCAGTTGCGATTTGAAAGAGAAAACAAGCTTTTATAGTACTGTAAAATTCGCTGCTCGTTTTTCTGTTTATCGGGGTTCTGTTGAAATATAAGAGTAGTTAAGTCCTCTAACTTTTTATTGAGCTTGGTTTCTTTTTTATCCCACCAACAGTAAAAAAATAAGGTGTCCCCATCTGTTTCTTTTTTCACCACATCATACATTTCTCCTTGGTACTCAAATTCTTTTTCATGCTCCCAATTTAACTGCTTGTTGGCTTCTGCTTGTGTTAATTTGAACAGCACCAAATCAGAAGAGTGAACAGCTTCTGCGAGTTTCCACTTAAGCTGTTTTTTAGTTTCATACAACTTCACTTTATGCCAGCTCACAAGCACTAGAGCTGGTGCAAGAAAAGTCAATAAAAGTATACTTGCTATGGTCTTTCTATTTCTCACGATTAACTGCAAAGTTGCGTTTTTCTGCTTAAATGAAAGATTGGTTCTGATGATCCATAACTTCTTGCTGTGAATCGTAACTTTAAAGCGTGAACATTGAACAGTTTCGAACATATTGTCTCGCAAAAATGGGGGTAACTGAAGGTTTTCCTTTCAATGAAACTACCCTTGTCTTTAAAGTCGGGGAAAAAATGTTTGCTTTGTGCGGTATAGAGCCTTTTGAAAAGGTTAATTTAAAGTGTGATCCAGAGGAAGCGATTCTTTTGAGGGAGAAGTATCAAGCAGTGGAGCCTGGCTATCACATGAATAAGCAGCATTGGAATACAGTGGCTGTCAATGAAGATGTTTCAGAAAAGCTCTTGCTAGCAATGACTGATAAAAGTTATGAACTCATCTATAACTCTTTGAGTAAAAAAATAAAAGATGGACTTGGAACCAAAGAAGGATAGCAGTCTGGTAAAGACTTTGATCAAATACTTTTTACAGGGGCTTTTTTATATTGTTCCAGTAGCAGCTACATTGTATGTGATTGTTTACGGGGTAATCATGCTCGATAGCTTGATTGATTTGGATATTCCTGGCTTGGGTATTGCGGTCATTTTAGTTGCCGTAACCCTGATCGGTTATTTAGGCACCCATTTCTTCATTAATTATTTTAAACCCTTTGAACGAGCAATCGAGAACACTCCACTGATCAAGATTATATATACTTCTATGAAAGATATGATGAATGCTTTTGTGGGGAAAAAAAAACAGTTTAAACAAGCTGTTTTGGTAAAAATGGGAGGGGAAATAGAAGTGGAAAGGCTTGGTTTTATTACTAAAGAAGACTTGAGTGATATGGGAATTAGTAAAGAAAAAGTGGCGGTTTATTTGCCTTTTTCTTATGCCATAAGCGGACAAGTTATTATAGTACCTCGAAAAAATATTAGTCGAATTGACGCTTCTTCTTCAGATGTTATGAAAATGATCATATCAGGAGGTGTAACTTCCATCGACCAAAGTAAAAATCAACAGAAATATGAAAATGAAAGTACTCTTAGTTAGCCTTTTGGCTTTTTCTATTACGGGTTTAAACGCCCAAGTTTTAAACAAAGCTGAAATTGTAAATGCAAGCATTGATGGTGCTTCAGGGGATGCAGTGAAAGTATTGGTTAATCGGGCAGAAGATAAAGACCTTATGGACGCTTGGAGGTCACTAATGAAAGCATACGATGCAGAAGACCTTAAAACCAGAAGAAAAAAAGGGAGTGCAACTAATATTTTAATTCCCACTATTTCTACCAATAAAATCAATGTTTACGTTGAAGTTGAAGAAGAATCAAAAACAGCACTCAGTTTAAGCTCTATTTTCGTGGAAGGTGAGCTAAATCTTTCTGCTAGTGAAGCAGCCAAAAATATGATGACTGTATTGGCTCGCGAAGTATCGCTTGAAGCAACAGAAGATCATTTAAAAGAGCAAGAGAAAGCGCTTTCTGCTTTAAAAAGTGACTTAAAAGACCTAAAACGCGATAAAGAAAAAGCTGAGAGATCTATTGAAAAATGTGAAAAGACCATCAAAGAGAGTGAAAAGCAACTTAAAAAGAATGACAAAGAGCAAGTGGAGGTACAAGGTAATGTTGAAAAACTAAGTGAAGACCTTGCAAAAACAACTGATAACGAGGAGATGAAGAAGCAAGAAAAAAAGCTATTTTCAGCTCAGAAAGATTTGAAAAACCTTCGTAGAAGCAATGAAAAGTCAACTAAAAACATAGAAAAATGCAAAGCGGAAATAAAAGAAAATCAATATGAGCTTAAGCAAAATGAGAAGGATACAAAAAAGACAGAAAAACAAATTAAAGAACAAGAAAAGATGGTTGAGGCTGCTAAAGAAGAGCTTAGTTTTTACCGTTAGTGTTCTATTAATTCAGGCATGTAGCCAACCCAAACTAAATGGAAGTAAAGAGGCTTCCATAAAGCTGGGAATTTGGCGGATGCAAATGGATTTGGGAGAACAGAAGCTACCTTTCAACTTTACTTTGGAAGAGAAGGATGGCAAGCTTAAAATGCAGATTTTAAATGGGGAAGAGAAAATTGAGGTTGAAGGCCTTCGACAAACTGAAGATTCTCTTTTTATTCAACTTCCAATTTTTGAGTCAGTTTTTAAACTTAAGGTTATTGATGATAGTGAACTAGAAGGCATTTGGGTTAACTACTACAAAAGCCCTGATTATAAATTAAAGGTAAAAGCGAAGTACGGAGACTCTTTTCGTTTTAAACCCAAGCAAGCAACTCAACCAAACCCTCTAGCGAACAAATACGAAGTGCTTTTTACAGAAGATGACAGCAGCAGTTTTCCTGCTATTGGAATATTTAAACAGGAGGGTGACCAGCTCATTGGAACATTTGCGACAGAAACAGGCGACTACCGCCATTTAGCAGGTCAATCCATCAATGATTCTATTTTTCTATCCACTTTTGATGGATCTCACGCTTTTCTCTTCAAAGGAGAACATCAAGACAGTGTTATAAAAGGAGCTTTCTGGAGCGGAAATCACTACAAAGCCAATTGGACTGCTAAGCCAAATGCAAACGCCAAGTTGAGAGATCCTGATTCTTTAACTTTTTTGAAAGAAGGCTACGATTCTTTTGAATTTTCTCTACCTAATGCTAATGGAAAAATGGTTTCTCTAACCGATTCTCTGCACAAAAATAAAGTAGTTATTGTTCAAGTCATGGGCTCTTGGTGCCCCAATTGTTTAGATGAAACACGTTTTTTAACTCAACTTTACAAGGAATATCATCAAGAAGGTTTAGCGGTAATTGCTTTGGCTTTTGAACGCACAACTTCAAAAGAAAAGGCCCTAGAAAACCTTGCTGAACTGCAGCAAGAAACAAAAGCACCTTACCCCTTTTTATTAGGAGGGTGGAATAGAGATTCACAACCAACCGAAGTGCTACCCATGTTGAATAAAATCATGTCTTATCCTACAGCCATTTTCATTGACCGGAAAGGAAATGTTCGAAAAATACACACAGGTTTTTACGGCCCAGGAACAGGAAGTTATTACCAAGAATTTGTTTCTGATACGGAACAATTCGTTGACTCTCTTTTAGCTGAGTAATTCTCACTCTTGAGCCTGCTCGTTCAACTGTATCCTATCTTCTGCATTTGCAAGGTGCCAAGCTGTAAGAAAAACTAATCGTCCAATTTTGGCAGTTTTTTCAAAGTCTATCTTTTCTATGGTATCAGTTGCTTTGTGATAATCTTCGTGAACGCCGCTGAAATAAAAGATAACAGGAACATTGTTTTTTGCAAAATTGTAATGGTCTGAGCGGTAATAAAAACGATTTGGATCGTCATCTGCGTTAAAAGTATAGTCCAAATTGAAATGCGTGTAGTTTTTATTTACCTGCTCACTCAAGTCATGTAAATCTTGACTCAGTTTGTCAGAGCCAATCAAATAAACGTAATTGCTATCATTTTTATGTGCTTCATCATACCTTCCAATCATGTCAATGTTGAGATTAGCTACCGTATTTTCTAATGGAAAAACAGGGTTTTCGGTGTAATACCTAGAGCCTAATAAGCCTTTTTCTTCACCAGAAACTGGCATAATTAAGATGCTCCTTTTATTTTGAAAACCATCCTTTTTCGCTTGCATGAAAGCCTCTGCAATTTCAATTAAGGCAGTAGTTCCTGTCCCATCATCGTCAGCACCATTATAAATTAACGAATCTTCTCTTCCAAGGTGATCATAGTGTGCGGTTAAAATGATTAGTTCTTCTTTTTTCTCAACACCTGGTATGTAAGCTATTACATTTTCACCTTGTAGTTTTTCTGTAGGTCTATCAATCTGTAAACTTAAACTAAGCTCGAATTTGTCTTTTTTAGCTGGTCCCTTCTTCCAAAGCTTTGATGCTTTTAAACCCCCTTTTTTCAAAATAGATTCGCCCATTTTTTTGCTAAGCCTCATAGTAAAAAATTGCGCTGTTTTATCCGTTGCTAAGGTCATTTTAGGTTTGGTAAAGTAGTGATGATATTTTTCTAGTAAACTCTCAACTTTTTTATCTATCAAAAAAACACCTAGTGCACCATGATTTTTTAAGTTTTCAACTTTGCGCTTGTTTGTCCACTCACTAGAAAGCTCAGCTTTTTTTGGTTCTCCATTCCACAGCAGGACCATTTTATTGTTTACATCAATGTTTTTAAAATCATTGTAGCTTTCTTCTTCTATTCCATAACCTACAAATACAAGCTGAGTACTTAATTTTTGATTCTCCGTAATTGGTAAGCTAAAAAGAAAATCTTCATTCACCTTGAAAGTATCCTCTTCAATCACCACAGAAATACCGGTGTTTTCCTGTTGCACCAAATCAAATTCCTGCCGATAGTTCATGTTATTATGATCATTTACACCAAATGATTTGAATTGCTTAATAAGGTATTCCATGGCTAGCTTTTGGCCTTTTCTTCCTGTAGCACGTCCTTCAAATTCATCTGATGCAATAATGCTCAAGTGTTTTTTTACATCTGCACGCTTTATGCCTCTTGCGTAATGATTGGCAAGAGAATCAAAATCTTGAGCAGTAGAAGTAAAAACAACTATTACAACTAATATACTTAGCGCTATACTCTTCATCTTATCCATTATTAATAGCAATTTTTTCTACCCTCCTTTGATGTCTTCCACCTTCAAAATCAGTTTTTAAGAAAATTTCAACACAGCTCAAGGCTTCGTCTTCTTCAATAAATCTGGCAGGTAAAACCAATACATTAGCGTTATTATGCTGTCTTGCTAATTCAGCTAATTCTTTTTTCCAACATAAAGCTGCCCGAATAGATTCGTGCTTGTTTAATGTCATATTGATTCCATTTCCACTTCCACACAAAGCTATTCCCAATTGGCAATCCTTTGCAGCTACACTTTTAGCTAATGGGTGAGCAATATCTGGATAATCACAACTTTCTTCAGAATGGGTCCCAAAATCTTCTGGAATATAATTCATCTGCTTAAGATGTTTCTTTATCTTTTCTTTTAGTTGGAAGGCTGCATGATCTGCACCTAAAGCAATTTTCATCATAAAGTTTATGTTAGTTAAATGTTAACATCTCTTGTTAAATCGAATTTAAAAGACTCAAAAGTATTTGAAAGTAAATTTTGTTAATTCAGTGGTTATTAGAAAAGAAAAACAAATCGAAGTTACCAAGTCTTTTATTAGTT
>P_1C_Liq_3_UnCtyDRAFT_1000076_pt1 | contig 14076 bp, 9 predicted proteins | sample Pon1CUnioCityCA_5_FD_10231 | JGI IMG/M metagenome (IMG submission 10231)
CGCCAGCAATCCTCACGGAACCGGCCGACGGGCAAAGGTCTCCGGTTCCGGCATGCACGGGACACCTATTTGCATTCTCTCCCCCTCCCGCACCGATGTCGGCTCATCTCGTCCAGCCGTTTCCGCTCGGCCGCGAGAAACTCGTGGTCGCGGGTGCACTCGAGTGGGTCGTTGGGGGCGATCCGCTGGACCGTTGCAGTGGTCGATCCAGTGTACCGTGCACTTAAGGGTGGGATTCCCCTTGCCCAGGGCAGGTTTGTCCCGCGGGCCCCAGCGTTGAGCCTTTTCCATCCGAGTCCTCGGGGGAGGATGGGGGAACGTTGGGACCGGGGGCCGACCTGGTTGGCGGAGGTGGGCGAGGGTGAGGCGGGAGCGGCCCACCGCCGCCCCGCTCACACGCAGTCGCGCGGGTAGGAACGCCGAAAGGTGCGGCAGAACACCCGCGCCTCGCCCTCGTAGGCGTCGAGGTCGGCGTGGAGGTGGAAGTGAGTGGGATCGGAGGTCAGCCGGGTGGTGGTGACCGTGTGCACCTGCCAGTCCCCTCGGCCGAGGGAGCGGACCCAGCGGGTCTCGCCCGAGACCGAGTCGTAGTCGTTCGCCCGGGAGCGGTACCACTCGGTGGCGTGGCGTCCGACCACGGTGGCGCCGGCATCCTCCGCTGCGCCCAGCCGTACCCGGCCGGCGTCGTTGGTGACCTCGAGCGTGGAGGTATCCGCGGCCAGTTCGCGGACGACCCGCCAGTCGTGGTGCGGTTCGGCCAAGGGGGTAGTCGGTAGGGGCGGGGCGCCCTCGGGCGGCTCGTAGGGCCGCAGGACGGCGTCCTCGGCCGGACGGGGCGAACGCACCGGGAGGTGGAGTGTGCTCCCGCGCGGCCGCACCGTCAGGCAGAACGGACGGGGCGCCGGCCAGGCGAGCGGCCAGTAGGAAGTGGAAAGGGCGAGCCGGATGCGGTGCCCGGCCGGAAAGTGCTGGGCGATGTCGTTGAGCTGGAGGCGAACGGTGACAAAGGCACCGGGCACGAGGGGCTCGGGGTTGGCGCTGCCCGCGCGGTGGGAAAGGTTGAGCAGCCCGTAGGTGATGCGGGTGGCCGCGCCGTCCTGGGCGACATCGGAGAGGCGGGCGGCGACCATCGCCTGGGGCTGGTCGCTGGCAAGGGTGAGTTCGAGCACGGGGGCACCGAGGATCTCCAGCGGTTCGGTGAGGGGCTGGCTGTCGAAGACGAGAGCTCCGCCGTCCTCCTGTCGCTGGTCGTGGGCGAGGTCCGGCCCGGCGGCGTAGGAGCACCACTTGCCGGCGAAGAGTCCGGTGACCAGCGGCGACTGGAAGCTCAGTTCCTCCCGGCCGGCCTCGTGTCCCGGGGCCAGCAAGCGGCGCTCCCCGAGCCCGAGGGCCCGCCAGTCGGTGTGGGGGGAGGGCCAGGCCGGTTCGGCGACCCAGCGCCCCGGTCTTTCTTCGTAGGCGGGCGTCGGGGGCACGCTGTCCTGCATCCAGACCCGCAGCATTGGCTCGTCCTCCACTCCGTTGGGCGTGTCCTTCAGCCAGCGGTCCCACCAGCGCAGGCATTCCTGGAGGAAGCCGATGGCCGGGCCGGGCCTGCCGAGGTGGGGGAAGGTGTGGCTCCACGGGCCGATGAGCCCCCGGCGCGGCACCTCCAGGCCGGCGAGCAGGCGGAAGACCGCATTCGAGTAGCCGTCCGCCCAACCGCTCACCGCGAGCACGGGCGCGCGCACCGCGGAGAAGTCCTCACAGATGGAGCCGTGCTCCCAGTAGGCGTCCCGCCGCTGGTGTTCGAGCCAGAGCCCGATCCACGGCTCGCATCGCTCCAGCCGCTCCTGCCACATCGCGCGCCAGTCTTCCCCGACCGCGTCCGGATGGGGCGGCAGGGAGTTGTAGGCGAACATCGTGGAGGCCCATGAGAGATTGTCCCCGAGCAGGCAACCGCCCATGTGGTGGACATCGTCGGCGTAGCGGTCGTCGGTCGAGCACAGGGTGATCACGGCCTGCAGTTGCGGAGGCTGGAGAGCCGCGATCTGCAGCCCGTTGAAGCCGCCCCAGGAGATCCCGTACATGCCGATCCGGCCCGTGCACCACGGCTGTGCTGCCAGCCAGCGAAGCACGGCGATGCCATCGTCGAGCTCCCGCTGCAGGTACTCGTCGGCGAGGACGCCCCCGGAATCCCCGCTTCCCCGCAGGTCGACCCGGACGGAGGCGTAGCCGTGCCCCGCGAACCAGGGGTGGGTGATGGAGTCGCGCACAGCGGTGCCGTCGCGGAGACGGTAGGGCAAGTACTCGAGAATGGCCGGTACGGGGTGTTCTTCCGCGTCGACCGGCCTCCAGATCCGGGCGGCTAACTCGACCCCGTCGGCCATGGGAATGCGGGTCGTGACGGGTGCGGCTACGGAACGGGGGAAGGCGGTGCGGTGGTTCATGCGAACACGGGCGCGCGGTGATCGATGCGAAAGCCGAGCAAGTCCATCGCCTCGTGGTAGCGGGCGAGGAGGGCTTTCTGGTGGTCCGCCCCGAGGAACAGGTCGGCGATCTCGTAGCTGTAGCTGTCCTGAAAGCGCAGGTGGGAGAGGCGCTGGCCCTCCTCTACGTGGACGCGGAGGAGGGCCTCCGGGAAGCGGGCCCGGAGGGCGGCCCTTTCCGCGGGTCCGGGCACCCGGGTGACCGTGCCGTCGGTGAAGAGCCGGGGCATGAACTTGGCGGCCAGCCGGTGCCCTCCCTCGCGGTGGGGGAAGGCCGGATCCCTCCCGAGGGAGAGGCACACCGGCACCTGGAAGTGCGAGGCTCCGTCCACGAAGTGGAAGAGGGGGGAGTGGGACTTGGAGCAGCGGGCATTCACCTCGAGGAGGCGGAGCCGGTCGTGCGCGCGGCTCCAGTAAAATTCCATGTTGAAGGGTCCCTCGTCGTAACCGGTCCGCTCCATGACCTTGCGGGCCGCCCGGATCATGCGCGCCTGCACGCGACGGGGCAGCCGGGAGGGATACTGGTAGCGCTGGAAGGAACTGCGGTGCCGACGCTGCCGGAAGGAGTCGACCACCCCGTAAACCACCGTGCGTCCGCCGTGGACATAGCCCTCGAGAGTACACTGGTGGCCCTGGCTGATCAGCCCCTCCACGATGCAATGGTCACCGTCGATCGGGGCGATGTGGGGGGGGAGGTCGGCGTGTGCGAGGATTTCGTTGAAGGGCTGGGCAAAGCGGTGAAGACCCGCCCGGATCTTCTCGAGGGCATGGTCGAGCTCGGTCTCGTTGCGCACGAGAAAGCCGAGGTGGGAGGAGTGGGCCTTGATCGGCTTGATCCAGAAGGGGTACGGCACGGTGAGGTCGGCGGCGGGATCCGCGGCGAAGGGATCGACGGCGGCGAAGGGGGGAATCAGCTCCGGGACGACCGCCCTCTGCTCGCAGCGGGCCCAGTACTTGTGCTCCAGCTTGAGGACTGCCTCGAGGCTGGGACCCGGCTGGCCGAGACGCTCGCGGAGGATCGGGACGAAGGTGCTCGTGGGGAAGTCCCAGTAGGTGATGATCCCGTCGACGGTCCCCGCGAAGTGGCGAAGCACCTGCTCACTGCGGGCGAGCATTTCCGGTACGGGGAACCGCTCGGTGTGGACGGACTCCTCGTAGGAGAGCAGCTCGTGAAAGCGGGCACCCGCCGGCTCGCGAATGGTGCGGAGCTGGTCGTAGTGGAAGGAGTCGAGCCCGAAGACGAAGATATCGGGTCCCGGCCCGGTGGCTGCCGGCCGCGGGGAGCCCGCGGGCTCCGGCTCCGCTGAATCAGGGGAAGGGTAAGGGGCTTGGGGGGATGGCATCGGCAGGCTCCGGGCAAGAGCCAATCATTCCCACGGTTCCGGAACAAGCAAACTGGTTCCGTGTGCCCCGGGAGAGCGGCATCCGCCCCTCCCCCCGATCGGGGCGGGTCGGGCCCCCCTGCGGGGAGCGCTGCGCCGGCCCTACCGTCCGCCGGGAGCGCCCGCTTCCGCCATCGCGGCTTCCGGCTCGGTGGCGCGGGGGACCAGCTCGGAGACGGTGTCGCGGCGGGAGACCGTGCCGAGGAAGCGGCCGTCGTGGTCCACCACGGCCAGCGGGTAGTCGCGGGTAGCCATGGTCGGCAGCATCTCCTCGATGACCATGTCGGTGGTCACGGTGGCCGGCTCGTGGAGGTGCTCCGGCCGGACCGGCGATGAGCCATCCACCCGTGTGAACACCTGCTCGTCGGCGGCCCCGATCGGGCGGTTGTCCTCGTCGACCACGTAGATCGCCCGCTGGCCGGTTTCCTCCATGCCGGCGGCCACCGATTGCGGGTTCACCTCGGAGAGGCGGAGGGCGCGGGACTCGCTGACGATGCTGCCCACGGTGATCACCCGGCTGCGGTTCACATCCCGCACGAAGCGGGCCACGTAATCGTCCGCCGGGTCCATGAGAATCTCCTCGGCGGTGCCCACCTGGCTGAGGGCGCCGTCCTTGAGGATGGCGATGTGGTCGCCGAGCCGGAGGGCCTCGTCGAGGTCATGGGTGATGAAGACGATGGTCTTGTGGAGGGTCTGCTGCAGCTCGAGGAGCTGGCCCTGCATGTCGTTGCGGATGAGGGGGTCGAGCGCGGAGAAGGCTTCGTCCATGAGGAGGATCTCCGACTGGGTGGCGAGGGCGCGGGCCAGCCCGACCCGTTGCTGCATGCCTCCGGAGAGCTGGCTGGGGTACTGGTTCTCGAAGCCGCCCAGCCCGACCAACTCGATCTGCTCGCGGGCGCGTTGCTCGGCCTCGCTCTTGTCGATGCCGGCCACCTTCAGGCCGTAGACCGCGTTCTCCAGGACGGTCTTGTGGGGGAGGAGGGCGAAGCGCTGGAACACCATGCTCATGCGGTGGCGGCGCAGATCGCGTAGTTCCTCCGTGCCCATATCGACGACGTCGTGCCCGTCCACGAGGATGTGGCCGGCGGTGGGTTCGATGAGCAGGTTGAAGTGGCGGATGAGGGTGGACTTGCCGGAGCCGGACAGGCCCATGATGACGAAGGTCTCGCCCGGCCGGATCTCCAGGCTGACATCGCGCAGGCCGACGGTGTGGCCGGTCTCGTTGAGGATTTCCGATTTGCTGGCACCGGCCCGCACGCGCTCGAGCACGCTCGCCGGGTCCGGGCCGAAGATCTTGTAGATTTCCTTCACGGAAATCTTGGAGGGAGTCTCGCTCATAGGGGGAGGGGATCGGGCAGGGGACGGAGGGCGGTCGCGCGTACCGGGCTCACTTCTGCAGGTGGAGGTGCTGCTGCATCTTGCGCCCGTAGGCCTGGGCGACCCGGTCGAAGATGACGGCGAGGAAGACAATGGCGATCCCGGCGAGGAGACCGCGGCTCACCTCGAGGCGCTGGATGCCTTGGAGGACTTGGTAGCCGAGACCGCCCGCCCCGATCATGGAGGCGATCACCACCATGGAAAGGGACATCATGGTAGTCTGGTTGATCCCGGCCATGATGGTGGGCAGCGCGAGGGGAATCTGCACGGAGAAGAGTCGCTGTCGCGGGGTCGCCCCAAAGGCGACGACTGCTTCCATGACCTCCCGGTCGACCTGGCGGATGCCGAGGTTCGTCAGCCGGATCACCGGGGGCACCGCGAAGACGATGGTGGCGAGGAGGGCGGGGATCTTGCCGGGCCCGAAGAGCATGACGAAGGGGATGAGGTACACGAAGATCGGCAGGGTCTGCATGATGTCGAGGACCGGCGTGAGGATGCCTTGGAAGACATTCGAGCGGGACATGGCGATCCCGAGGGGGATCCCGACGATCACCGCGAGGAGGGTGGCCACCAGCATGAGGGCGATGGTGGCCATGGCCGGCTCCCACATCCCGAAGAGTCCGGTGAGGAAGAGCATGACGATCGTGCCCCCGGCAAACTTGGCACTGCGGGTCGCCTGGTAGGCGAAGAGCGCGAGCAGGAGCACGACGAGGTACCAGGGCAGCCAGAGAAGGGCGTTCTCGATCGAGTTGAGGAAGCGGAGGACCGGCAGGAAGGCGATCTCGAGGGCTTCCCCGAATTCAATGACAACCCAGTTGAAGCCGTCGTCGATGGTGCCGCGGATCTCGCGGGATTCGATCAGCTCGGGAAAGTTAGAGTCCATGGGAGGGAGGATTCAAGGGAGGGGGAGGAACGGGTACCGTGACAACCAGCGACCCGAAGACCGGTGCGGAGGGGAGGGGAGGAAGACGCCCCCCGCACGCGGAGGGGCGTCTTCCCGGGCAAACGGGGCAGGGACCCTAGAGGGAGGCCCGGACGTTGTCCGCCACGTCGGAGGGGACCCACTGGGTCCAGACGTCCTCGTGGTTCTCGAGGAAGCGCTCGGCGACTTCCTCGGGACTGGCCGAGTTGTCGTCGCCCCAGGCGAGCAGCTGGTTCACGAGGGCGTTCGGGTAGCTCATCTTGGCGAGGAAGTCGGCCACGTGCGGCGCGCTTTCCCGGACTTCGGTGACCACGGCCACGGCGACGTCGCCCTTCTTCCAGCCGGTTACCTGCGGATCCGGGGCGTCCGGGACGGTCAACTCCGTGAAGTCCTCCGCGTTGTAGGGCGGCATCTCCAGGCGCACGAGGTTGTACTTCCCGATCACCGCGGTGGGGCCCCAGTAGTAGCCGACGATCGGCTGGCCGCGGGTCACCTTCCGGGCGTAGGAGGCTTTCAGGTTGGCACCGGAGCCCGGCGAGAAGAGCTCCCAGTTGTGGTCCTCGAGGTTGAGGGCGCGGAAGAGGTTGTTGGTGATGATCTCACAACCCCAGCCGGGAGGGCAGCCGTAGAATCGGCCCTGGCCGTTGCTGGCGACTTCCACGAAGAGCTCGGAGTAATCCTTGAGGTCCTCGACAGACTTCAGGCCGGGGTTGGCCTCGGCCACATAGTCGGGAATCCACCAGCCCTCCTTGCCGCCGTCGGCGAAGATGTCGGTGGCCTTGTAGATGTTGCCCTTCTCCTGGGCCTCGTCCCAGATGCTCTGGGCGGTGCTCACCCACAGTTCCGGGGCAATCGTCGGCTCGCTCTTGGTGAGCATGCTCGTGGCGGTCGGCACGGTGTCGCCCGGGACGATGTCCACGTCGCAGCCGTAGCCATCGGCGAGGATCTTCTCGGCCACGTAGGCAAAGGTGCCGGCGGAGAGCCAGGTCATTTCCGCGATCGTGATGGTGTCATCGTAATCGCACTCGGCGGCCTTCGCCTGTGGGGAAAGGCCGAACGCGGCTGCGGAAAGCAGCGCGGCGCCCAGAAGGGCGGGGGATCGTTGGATCTTATGCATGGATCGGTTGGGTTCTCGTTGCCGGATCCAAGGGGAACCGGAAGAAAGGGGGCACGGTTTCGGGCGGTGCGAGTACGGGGAGGGGGAGCATTTACGGTGCCGATCGCTACCGGGTAGGTGCGGTGGAGAAGGAAACGCCCTCCGTTGTGCCGTTCTTGGACCCGTGCTTCCGGGGCGGGGAGGCAACGGGATCGTAGTAATGGGGTTCGACTAAGGGAATGGGGTCCGGGGGGTAAAGCAATGCTTCGGGGTGCGATTAAAAAGGTTTGTAGGCATCGCCTTGTCAAGAACCCAGCTCCGCGGGCCGCGGATTTTCAGAAAAGAGCGGGTGCTGGGCACAAGCGCGCTGCCGTCCCGCCCTCCGTGATTCAGGCGGCGTGGCCGAGGGAGGAGCGGAACCGGACAAGGGCAAGGGCGAAAAGGGCACTGCCGATCGCGAGGAGGGCGAGCAGCTGGGGTGCCACCAATTCCCAGCCAGCTCCCCGGAAGAGGACGGCTTCGGCAAGGGCGACATAGTGGGTGTTGGGGGCGGCGAGCATGACCATCTGGATCCACTCGGGCATGCTCTCGCGCGGGGTCATCCCGCCGGAGAGCATCTGCAGGGGAAGGAGCACGAGGATGGTGAGGAGCCCGAAGCGGGGCATGGAGGGGGCCAGCAGGCCGAGGAGGATGCCGAGCGAGGTGGTCGCGAGCAGGTGCAGGACCGTCCCGGTGCCGAAGAGGAGCAGGGAGCCGCGCACGGGCACGGCGAGCACTCCCTCCACGATGACTTCGAGGGCGAAGAGGGCGGCCGCCAGGACGATGAGGCCCATCGAGAGGATCTTGGAGAGTAGGATCTCTGAGGGCCGGACCGGCAGGGAGAGCAGGTGTTCGAGGGTGCCGTGTTCCTTTTCGCGGATGAGGGAGGCACCCCCGAGCACGAGGGCGAGGAGGGTGACGTTCGAGATGGTTTCGATGATCCCGCCGAACCAGCCGGGATCCAATTGCGGGTTGAAGCGGGCGCGCAGGGCGAGGTCGACGGCGGGGGCCTCCCCGGCCCGGTAGCCCTTGACGAACGCGGCGATCTCGTCGCGCACGATCTGCTGGAGGTAGCCGCTCCCGGCGAAGGCCTGGCTCATGCGGGTGGCGTCGACATTGAGCTGGAGGGCAGGCTGTTCCCCGGCGAGCACGTCCGCCTGGAAGTCGGGTGGGATGTTCAGCGCGAAGATGTCGAGGCCGGCGTCGAGCCGGGCGTCCATTTGGCGGTGGCTGACGAGGTCCGGCTCGCTGAAGTAGGGTGCCTGGAGGGCGTCGGCGATCCGTCGGGACAGCGGGGAATGGTCCTCGTCCACAATGGAGACGGTGGCACGGTGGAGGGTCTCCGGGAGGGCGGTGGCGGCGGAGTAGATCGCGAAGGTGAAGGTGTAGATCACCAGCACGAGCAGGAGCGGATCGCGGGCGAGTTGGAGCAACTCCTTCTGCCCGAGGCGGAGGAGGGTCGAGGGCCGGGGGAAGCGATTCATTTCTCCTGCTTGCGAAGGGCGAGGGCGGCGAGGAGGACGAGGACGGGCACGGAGGCGGCGAGCGGCCAGAGCGAGGCCTGCAGGTCGGCGGGTCCGAGCGCCTTGGAGAAGGTGCCGCGGACGAGGAGGAGGAAGTGGGTGGTCGGGTAGAGTTCGCCGACTACTCGGCCGAATCCCTGCAGGGAGGAGACCGGGTTGAGCAGTCCGGAGAAGTTCACCGCCGGCAGGATGGTGAGCACAGCGGTGCCAAAGATCGCGGCGATCTGGCTGCGCAGGAAACTGGAGAGGAACATGCCGAGGGCGGTGGCGGCGGCGAGGTAGAGGAGGGCCGCCCCACTGAGCAGGAGGAGGCTGCCCTTCAGGGGTACCTGGAAGCCCCCGACGGCGAAGAGGACGAGGAGGAGGAAGCTGAGGAAGGAGAGGATGAGGTAGGGGGCCTGCTTGCCGAGGAGGAACTCGAGCCGACGGGTGGGGGTCACGTAGAAGTTGACGATCGATCCCAGCTCCTTTTCCCGGACGACGCTGAGCGAGGCGAGCATGGCCGGGATCATGAGGAGGAGGAGCGGGATCATGGCCGGCACCATGGCCACGAGGCTCTCCAGCTGCGGGTTGTACCGGAAGCGGGTCTCGATCCGCGCGGGGAGAACCGCCTCGGGCTCGAGACCGGCCGCGCGGGCGCGCCGGGCCAGCCAGGACTGGTGGAGTCCCTGCACGTAGCCGCGGGCGGTCTCCGCCCGCGAGGGCATGGAGCCGTCCAGCCAGGCCCCGATCGCGACCGGTTCCCCACGGGCGAGGGCCCGCCCAAAGCCGGGGGGGATCTCCACGGCGAGGCTCAGCTCGCCCCTGCGGAGGCGCTCGTCGAGGTCGGCGTAGCCTCGGAGGGGCGCTTGCGCGTGGAAGTAGCGGGAACCGGCCAGACTCTCCGCGTAGTCGCGGCTGGCGGCGGTGTCGTCGCGATCGAGCACGGCGAAATCGAGGTCCTCCACGTCGAGGCTGATCCCGTGCCCCATCACGAACATGAGGAGGAGGCTGCCGAGGAAGGCGAGGGTGAGCCGGACGGGGTCACGGCAAAGCTCGAGGGTTTCCCGCCGGGCGTAGGCGAGGGCGCGGTGGAGACGGAAGAGACCGGCGGGGGCGGTGTCCGCCGCGGGTGGCGGAGAGGAGGGGACCGGAGCCGAGGGGGGCTGGTGGAGGGTCCTTCCGGCAAGGGCACGGTCCCCGTGGTTGCCCTCGCTCTCCGCACGGAGGAAGGCGACAAACGTTTCCTCGAGGTCCTCCTCGTCCTGCTGGTCGCAAAGGGCGGCGGGCGTGTCGGTGGCGAGGACCCGGCCCTCGTGCATGAGCGCGACCCGGTCGCAGCGCTGCGCCTCGGGCATGAGATGGGTGGAGAGGAAGATCGTGACCCCGTCGCGGCGGGAGAGTTCCTGCAGCTGTTGCCAGAAGTCCTCCCGGGCGAGAGGGTCGACCCCGCTGGTGGGCTCGTCGAGGATGAGGACGTCGGGTCGGTGGATCACCGCGACGGCGAGGGAGAGCCTTTGCTGGAGGCCGAGAGGCAGCTCATCGGGGAGGCGGTCGAGCACCTCCTCCAAACCGAATCGTCCGGCCGCTTCCTGCATGCGGGAGCCGAGGTCCGCGGGGGGGATCCGGTAGAGGCGGCCGTGGAGACGGAGGTTTTGCCGGACGGTGAGCTTCCGGTAGAGGGAGAAGGTCTGGGCGAGGTAGCCGATCCGGCGGCGATCGCCGAGTCGGCGGGGATCGACGGGTTGCCCGAAAAGGAAAGCCCGCCCCTCGCTGGGGGTGAGCAGGCCGGCGAGCATCTTCATAGTGGTGGTCTTCCCGGAGCCGTTCGAGCCGACGAAGCCGAAGATCTCGCCCTGGTGGACGCGGAAGCGGGCGGAGTCGACTGCCGTGAAGTTCCCGAAGCGGAGGGTGAGATGGTCGGCCTCGAGGGCGATGGGTTTGTCGCGGTCCCCTCGGTCGGGGGAGGGGAGAGGATCCGCGGACCTGGAGGGGCGGGAATGCGAAGGCTGCGCATTGTCGACCGGGTCGCCGTTGGCTCCCGCTTGGTCCGCCCCCTGGGCGGGTGCTCCTTCCCGATCCTCGAGCAGGGCGAGAAAGGCCTGCTCGAGGGAGGTGCGGTCGGTCCGCTGGAGGAGGTCCTGCGGGGTGCCGCGGGCGAGGGTCCGGCCCTCCTGCAATGCGAGAATCGCGTCGAATTCCCGAGCCTCCGAGAGGTAGGAGGTGGCGAGGAGAAGGGCGAGCCGGGGACGGGCCGCGCGGAGGTCGGCGATGAGTTCCCAGAACTGGCGTCGGGAGAGGGGGTCAATGCCGGTGGTCGGCTCGTCGAGGAGAAGAAGGTCGGGTTCGTGGACGAGGGCGCAGCAGAGACCCAGCTTCTGCCGCATGCCTCCGCTGAGGTGGGCGGCAGCCCGCTCGCGGAAGGCGGCCAGCCCGGTAGCCTCGGTGAGCGCGTCGATGCGTTCTCCGCGGTCGGCGGCTTTTCCCCCGAAAAGGCGGGCAAAGAAGTCGATGTTCTCCCGCACGCTCAGGGAGTCGTAGAGGTTACGGCCAAGTCCCTGGGGGAGGTAGGCGATCCGTTGGCAGATGCGGTGGCGGTGGCGGGCAGACCGCATGGACCCCCCGAGGACTTCGACTTCCCCCTCCTGGAGGCGGCGGGCCCCGGCGATGAGGGCGAGGAGGCTGGACTTCCCGACACCGTCGGGCCCGATCACGGCGACTTGTTCCCCGGCCCGCACGGTGAGATCGATGCCGGCGAGTGCGGTGTGCCGGCCGTAGCGGAGCCGGGCCCCGGCGACGCGGATCACCGGGGATGCGGGGGAGGGGGAGGGATTGGCCGGAGGGGAGCGGCCGGAGCGGTCCGCAGCCGACTCGCTGGGACCGGGCAGGCTCATTCCGGGAGCTGAATGCGGAGCTCTTCCGGCCAGGGCAGGTCGGGATCGAGGCGGACGTAGGTGAGGCCGGGGAGCCCTGTCTTCACTTGCCGGAGGTACTGCCGGAGCAGGTCGGGGTCGAGGCTGGCCCGCACCCGGAACATGAGCTTGGCTCGCTCCTCCTCGGTTTCGACGGTCTTCGGGGTGAACTGGGCCACGGACGCGACGAAGGTGACCTCAGCGGGGAAGACGAGGTCGGGAGCCGCGTCGAGGACGATGCGGGCCTCGGCACCGAGGGCCACCCGGCCGGCCTCGGCCGTGGGGAGGAAGATCGTCATGTAGACATCGGTGAGGTCGACCATGTTGAGGACCACTCCCCCGGCGGAGAGGACTTCGCCGGGCTGGGCGACCCGGTACTGGACGCGGCCGTCGCGGGGGGCCCGCAGGACCCCGTCCTCGAGATCGGCGGTGAGCCGCTCCACGGTCGCTTCGGCCGCCTCGACGGCCGCTTCCGCGGCAATCGCGTCGGCCTCTGCCCGCCCGAGGGCGGCCCCGGCGGCCTCCACCTGGGCCCGGGCGGCGGCCACCGCGGCCCGGGCGGCCTCGAACCCCGCCCGATCGTTGTCCACTTGGGAGGCGGGCACGGCGTCCCTTCCGGCGAGTTCCTCAGTCCGGGCCAGTTGCTTGCGGGCCGCCTCCAGCTCGGCTTCCCGCTGGGCCACCACGGCCCTCGCGGCCTCCTGCTCGGCCCGGGCTTGCTCAATCCCGCGCAGGGCGGTGTCCACACCGACACGCGCCTGTCGCGCCCGGGCCTCTGCCTCGTGCAGGGCCGCCCGGAGGGAGCGGGTATCCATTCGCGCGAGGAGGTCCCCCCTTTCCACAAGGTCTCCCTCCCGGACGAGAAGCTCCTCGAGACGGCCGGCGGTGCGGCTGGCGAGGTCAATCTCGGTGGCCTCGATCCGGCCATTGCCGGAGGCAAAGCCGGCGGGGAGCTGTTCCTCGGGGAGCGCTCGCCACACGAGGAAGCCGAGGGCCACGATCCCGAGAAGCGCGAGCAAGAGGAGGGGGAGACGACGGCGAAGGGAGTCCATGAAATTCAGGAAGGGTGGAAAGCCTAGCCTTGGCTTCTCCGAGTGGCCATGGCAAAGGACGGGGAGGGAACGGGGGCGCGCAGGTTGGAAGGGGTGGGATGCCCCGGTCATGCTTGCGGGAAGGCGTCCCGGAACGGTAAGAGTTCCGATGGTACAGAGTCATTGGTCACGTCAGGAACAGGAGGAACCCATGCAACGATTGGTCGATAAGGTAGCTGTAATCACCGGGGGCAGCGGTGGCATCGGCAAGGCAACCGCCCGCCGTTTCCTCGAGGAGGGAGCGCGGGTCGTACTCGTGGACCGGGACGCCGGGGGACTGGCGACCGCAGCGGAAGAGCTGGGCTCTCTCGGGGACGTGCTCACGGTCACAGCCGATGTCTCGGAGGAGCCGGATACCGAGCGCTTCGTGCGGGAGGCGCGGGAGCGCTTTGGCCGGATCGATGTTTTCTTCGCGAACGCGGGCATCGAGGGCCATGTAGCTCCGCTGGTCGACCAGAGACTGGAGGACTTTGACAAGGTCATCGCGGTGAATGTGCGCGGCGTCTACCTCGGCCTGCAAAAGGTGCTTCCGNGNATGCAAGAGNAGGGGAGTGGTTCCGTGATCACCATGTCTTCGGTGGCCGGTCTGCAGGGCTTTGCCGGGCTCTCCCCTTACGTCACCTCGAAGCACGCGGTTGTCGGGATGACCCGTTCGGCNGCCCTCGAGATGGCAGAGAGCGGGGTGCGGGTGAACTCGGTCCACCCCTCGCCGATCGAGACGGAGATGATGGACAGGATCGAGGAAGAGATCCAGCCGGGCGANGCGACCGAGGCNCGGAAAAACTTTGAGCAGATTGTCCCCTTCCACCGCTACGGGGAGCCNCTCGATGTCGCCAACTTGGTGCTGTTCCTCGCCTCCGACGAGTCCTCCTACATCACCGGGGTCCACTACCGCGTGGACGGTGGAATGGGNGCCCAATAGCGTCGAGGGCCGGAGGGCTCTGCCGCGGGAGGCGGCAGGCGGCCACCGGTGGCTATTGTTTGGGGTGCCGGGTTGGCATAGCGGGAGGGCCGCTGGGGAGGCGAAGCCGTCCGTTCGCCCCGAGGAGGATTCCGGGCCGCTCACTGGTGCGCCCCGAAAGGCGCGTTGAGGATCGGGAATCCAAGGGGGTAGCAGGAACAATAACCTTCGATGGACAACCGGGCGAGATAGGGCTGGACCGGATCCTCCCCCGTCCGTCACGGGATGAACCGCGACGGTTGCCGGACTCCGTCGGACCAATAAAAGCTTTGTCGCCGGCGCAACTGGTTACGGGCACCCGGCCCCATCTCTCCTGCCATGCCTCA
>P_1C_Liq_3_UnCtyDRAFT_1000077_pt1 | contig 14064 bp, 14 predicted proteins | sample Pon1CUnioCityCA_5_FD_10231 | JGI IMG/M metagenome (IMG submission 10231)
CCTGCCCGCGTTCCTCGGGGTCACTCAGCACCGCCTCCAGTGGCAGATCGAGGCACTGGTTCGGGATGGCGCCGGCCAGCCGGTCGAACCAGAAGTTCGACAGCCGGGTCAGCACGGCGCCCTTGCCGGGGATGGGATCGGGCAGGATGACATCAAAGGCGGACAGCCGGTCGGTGGTCACCACCAGCAGGGTCTCGCGATCCACGGCATAGACATCACGGACCTTGCCACGCTGGAGCAGCGGCAGACTGGTGATCTCGCTCTGGTAAAGGCGCTCGGGGGACAAGACGGGCTCCTGGTGGCCGGTTGATCGAAGCCGGATGATATCAGTCCCGGCGCCGGTTCAACCCGGCTTCTTGATCTGTTCGAAGGCGGCCAGCGCCGCCTGGCGGCTCTCCTTGAGATCGACCAGGGGGTGCGGGTAATCCACGCCCGGGGTCAGGTCGGCGTCGGCGAGCACACCGGCCGGCGCCTGCCAGGGGGCATGGCGGTGTTTGGCCGGGAGCCGGGCCAGTTCAGGGATCCAGCGGGCAACGTAGTCGCCGCCGGCGTCGAAGCGCTCGCCCTGGCGGACCGGATTGAAGACCCGGAAATACGGCGCGGCGTCGGCACCGCTGCCCGCCACCCACTGCCAGCCGAGGCTGTTGCTCGCCAGATCGGCATCCACCAGCGTATCCCAGAACCAGGCCTCGCCGTCCTGCCAGGGCAGTCGCAGGTTCTTGACCAGGAAAGAGCCCACCACCATGCGCACCCGGTTGTGCATCCATCCGGTGGCATAGAGCTCGCGCATGCCGGCATCGACCAGGGGGATGCCGGTCTCGCCGCGTTGCCAGGCGCCCAGTAACCGCTCGCCAGGATCCGCCTGCCAGGGGAAATCGGCGAATCTCGGGTTGAGGGGTTCGTCGGGGAAGTCGGGATGGTGGTAGAGCACATGATGGGCGAACTCCCGCCAGCCGATCTCGGCGAGGAACGATTCCGCCCCGTGCAGCAGCCCGCCCTCGGCCCCGTGCCGGGCCAGCGTGGTCTGAACCGCCTGCCAGACCTGTCGCGGCCCGATCTCGCCGAAATGCAGATGCGCGGACAGGCGCGATGTGCCGGCGATGGCCGGCAGGTCGCGGCCCTCGTCGTAGGCGGCCAATGCCGCCGCCAGGAAATCCTCGAGGCGCCGGACCGCGCCGCGCTCGCCGGGCTGCCAGCGCGCCTGCAGGCCGCCGGCCCAGTCGACCTGCGGCAGCAGTTGCAGTGCGGTGAGGGGATCGTCACCGCCGTGCGCCGGCAGGCGCACCCCGTCGAGCCGCTCAACCCCCGCCGGGGCCTGCAGGTCTCCGGGGACCGCCAGCGGGGCGGCGGGATCCGCCTGCCGGCGGCAGGCCCGCCAGAACGGCGTGAATGCCTTGTAGTCGCCACCGGTACCGGTCTGCACCGTCCAGGGTTCATGCAGCAGGGCCGCATTGTGGCTGTGGACCTCGAGCCCGCGGCTCCGCAGCTGCTGCTTGATGCCCTTGTCACGGCGGATCAGCGCCGGTTCGTAGAGACGGTTCCAGTGCACCGCCCCGGCGCCGGTCGCCGCGATGACCGACTCCAGTGCCGCGAGGCTGTCTCCGTGCCGGATCACCAGCGGCAGGCCATGAGCCGCCAGGTCACTGGCGAGCGCTTGCAGGCTGTGATGCAGCCACCAGTGGCTGGCGGCTCCCGGTGCCCAGGCGCCGGCCTCGTCCGGGGCGTGGATATAGACCGGGATCACTGGCCGGCCACCCTGCGCGGCGGCGGTGAGGGCGGGGTTGTCGGCGAGGCGCAGGTCGCGCCGTATCCAGTAAAGGGCCGGGGCCATGTCGGGCACTCCTCGTGGCGGGTCGCGGAGTCGTTGGCGGATAACCGTGGTCAGACCGTAAGATTGTACGCACAGCTCACTCAACGGCACAGGATGGCCCATGGCGGCAGAGACGACAGACGGCGGACGGGTGGTACTGATCACGGGTGCAAGTGCCGGCATTGGCCGTGCACTGGCCATCAAACTGGCCCGGGATGGCTGGCGGGTGGTGGTATCCGCGCGCCGCGAGGCGGCATTGCGGGCGATCGGCGAGGAATACACCGACCTCGCCGACCGGCTTCATCCCTATCCCCTGGACGTCACCGATCCGCANGCCTGCCAGCAGGTCTTTAATGCGGTGGAGGCGGAGATCGGCGAGATCGATACGATCATCCTCAACGCCGGCGACTACGATCCGATGACGCTGGACGCGTTCGACCCCGCCCTGTTCCGACGCCTGGCCGAGGTCAACTATCTGGGCGCGGTCAACGGCGTCGGGGCGGCGCTGGGTCCCATGCGGGCCCGCGGCCGCGGTCAGATCCTGGTCACGGCCAGCCTCTCCGCCTATCGCGGCCTGCCCCAGGCCGCGCCCTACGGCGCCAGCAAGGCGGCCGTGCTCAACATGGCCGAATCCCTGCGGCCGGCCCTGGCGGGGACCGGGGTGAGCCTGCGGGTGATCAACCCCGGGTTCGTGAAGACGCGCCTGACCGAGAAAAACCGCTTTCACATGCCCCAGCTGATCACCCCGGAGCAGGCCGCCGATTACATCCATCGCGAGATCGATGATGCCGGCTTCGAGATCATCTTCCCCAAGCGCTTCGCCTGGACGCTGAAGCTGCTGCGGCTGCTGCCCTATCGACTCTACTTCGCGCTGACCCGCCGCATGGTGCAGGAATGACGGCCCTGCAGCGCTACGGGGAATTCTTCGCGGCCATGCAGCCGGAGGATCTCGAGCGCCTTGATGCCGTTTTCGTGGAGAACGCGCGCTTCCGGGATCCGTTCAATGAAGTGAACGGCATCGGCGGTATCCGGGCCGTGTTCGAGCATATGTATGCCAACTGCGCCGAGGCGCGCTTCGAGGTGCTCGAGTCGGTGGGCGACGAGCGGGTGGGTTACCTGCGCTGGCGTCTGCACTTCAGGCTCAAGCGCGACAAGGCGCCGCGCCGTCCCCTGGAGGGCGTCTCCCGGGTGGTCTTCGCCGAGGACGGTCGGGTGCGGGAGCATATCGACTACTGGGATGCCGCCGGCGAGCTCTACGAGCAGTTCCCCGTCATCGGCGGACTGATGCGCTGGTTGCGTTCACGCCTCGCGGTGGATCCGGGTCGCTAGGGCGCCGACGCGTCGCCGGGCGCACCCTCCACGTCATGTACCCGGGCCCGCGTCGCCAACTGCGCCCGACGGTCGTGGGGAAAGCGCCACATCAGCGCCGTGGCGGCGAGTTTGAAGGCGATGGGCACCGCGCCGTAGAAAAGCGCCAGCGCCAGCGTGCCATCGCGGTCATCGACCTGCGTGGCATCAAAGCCGAACCACTGGAGCAGGGGGAAGGCGATGCCCACGGCCAGCGCCAGGGCCAGTTTGGTGGCCATGTTCCAGATCCCGAAGTAGAGCCCGGTGCGCCGGCCGCCGCCCCCGGCGGTGTCGAGGTCGACCAGGTCCGCCTGGATGGCGGCGGGCAGGGCCATGTCGACGGCCACGCCAACCCCCGAGAGCACGCAGATCAGCAGGAACGCCCAGGTGTCCCCCGGTCCCAGGAAGGGCACCCACGCGAACACCAGCGAGGTCCAGAGCATGGACAACGCCCAGGCCCGGTGCTTGCCGATGCGTCGTGACAGCCACAGCCAGCCCGGCAGGGCGAGGATGCCCACCACGAAGTAGACCAGCAGCAACGGCCCCGTCCAGGCTTCGGCACGCAGGACATGGGCCACGAACAGGGTGAACAGCGAGGCTGGCAGTCCGTTGGCCAGCCCGTTCATGACGTAGGCCGCCAGCAACCGCAGGAATGGCCGGTTGCGCCGTAGCAGCCGCCAGCCCTCGCGCCAGCCGACGGGATGGGAGGGCAGGCGGTATTCCGGCACCCGCCACAGGGTCAGAACCACCACCGGTGGCAGCACCAGGACCAGCAGCCAGGCGAGCCCGGAGAGCGTGGCGGCATCGGCCCGGCCGGCACCGACCACGGTGGGCCAGGCGATGGCGAGCAGCGTGCCGGCCAGCATGAACCCCTCGCGGCTGGCGGTCAGACTCGCGCGCTGGTCGTAATCCTCGGAAAGCTCCGCGCCCCAGGCGGTGTAGGGCAGCGACATGAGCGTCCAGCCGAGGTAGGCGGCCAGCCCCCAGCCCAGTAGATAACCGATCCCCACCGCCTCCGGCGGCCGGAACAGCGCCCAGGCACTGATCAGCAGCAACGGCATGCCGGCGGCGATCAGCGGCCGTCGACGCCCCCATCGCGTGTGCAGGCGATCGCCCAGACTGCCGATCAGCGGGTCGGTGACCACATCCCACAGCCGTGCCACCAGGAGCGCGGTGCCGACCGCGGCGAGGCCCAGGGTCTCGCCATAGAAGCCGGGCAGGAAGATGTACATGGGCACCCCCATGACCGCCAGCGGCATGGCCGGCAGGCCATAGAGGAGGATCCGGCCCCGTCCGAGGCTCACGGGCGGCGCAGCAGGACGCGTTTGACGTCGATGCTGCCGGTGCGGAAGCCGGCGTAGCAGTAGGCGAGGTAGTAGCGCCACATGTTGATGAAGTGCTCGTCGAACCCCAGCCGGTGAATCTCCGGCAGGGCCCGGACGAAGCGGGCGTCCCACTGCAGCAGCGTGGCGGCGTAGTGCTGGCCGAGTCCGGTGGATTCCATGACCGTGAGCCCGGCATGCTCGCTCTCCGCCGCGAGCCGCTGCGGGGTTGGCAGCATCCCCCCGGGGAATATGTAGCGCTGGATGAAATCCGGCCGTCGGCGGTATTCCTCGTATCGCTCTTCGGCAATGGTGATGCCGTGCAGGCCGATATGCCCGCCGGGGCGCACCCGGTCGTGGAGCATGCGGAAATAGGCCGGCCAGTAGGCCTCGCCAACGGCCTCGAGCATCTCGATGGACACGGCATGGTCGAAGCGACCGCGGGTGTCGCGGTAGTCCTCCAGCCGCAGCTCCACCTGCCCGGCGAATCCGGCCTCGGCGATGCGCCGTCGTGCCCAGGCGAGTTGCTCGGTGGACAGGGTCAGCCCGGTGACCCGCATGCCGCGCTGGGCGGCCGCCATGGCAAACCCGCCCCAGCCGCAGCCGATCTCCAGGATGTGCTCGCCCGGTCGGGCGCCGAGGGTATCCAGCAGCTGGTCGTACTTGTTCTGCTGGGCCTCGGCGAGGGGCTGGTCGGGATGCTCGAAGATCGCCGCCGAGTAGGTCATCGTGTCATCCAGCCAATGCCGGTAGAACTCGTTGCCCAGGTCATAATGCGCGGCGATATTGCGGCGGCTGCCGCGCTGTGTATTGCGACGACCGCGATGATGCAGCGCGAGTCGCAGGCGGTGCAGCCACGAGGGCTCCATGCGGCGCTGGAAGGCGTCCTCGTTGCGCAGCATCAGCTCCAGCAGGTGGGCGGTGTCCGGGCTGGACCACTCCCCGGCCATGTAGCTTTCGGCGAAGCCCACCGAGCCCCGAGTGGCGATGCGGGCGACCATCCGGCCCGGTCGATGGAGCCGCATGACGCCGGTGGGCCCGGCCTCGGCGCCCTGGATCAGGAAGGGTTCGCCACCGGGCATCTGGCCTTCCATGCGGCCACGCCTGAGGCGGCTGAACCAGCCGAGGAGTATCCGCCCGGCGAGCGGCAGTGGGGAAGGCAGGTCGACGACCGCCTGCTGGCTGCTTGTCATTGGCTGATCTCCGAATCCGGCGGCGCCGGGCGGCGGTGGAAGCGACCACCCCGGAGCCAGATTTTGAGCGCCTGCCAGTGAATGGCGGCGATCACCTTCAGCGTCAACAAGGGTACCGTGAGCGCCACGCGGAGCAAGCCCCGGTCACCGCCCCGGCATCGTTCACCGGACTGCACGGCGATCAGGGCCGGCTGGTCTGGATCGTCCGCATTATGCCAGTTCACCGTCGCGCCGTAATGCGCCCCCGGTGTCTGCAGGCGGAACCGGTAATGGCCTTCCCTGGGCAGAAAGGGGGAGACGTGAAAGACCTTGCCGGCCTGGTCGCGCAGGCGCTCCGGCAGCGCCGCGCCATGGTCGTGCAGCAGGTAGCCGTGCCAGTCGCCAAAGGTATTGCGGACCTCGCAGAGGACGGCCCGCAGGCTGCCATCGGCATGTCGGCAGAACCACAGCGTCAGCGGGTTGAAGACATAGCCCAGCACCCGCGGATAGCAGAGGATCTGGACGCGGCCGCCGGCCAGGTCGATGCCCGCCTCGGCGAGCCGGGCATCGATCCACGGGCGCAGGGGTGAGCCGTCCTTGGGGCCGTGATCCGCGTCGCGGAAACCGATCAGGTTGAAGCGGTTGTGCGCGAACAGCCGATGTCGGCGGTCGGCCTCGTCCAGCCGATCGATATCCAGCAGCAGGCTGAAGACGCGATAGGCGAATCGGTAGCGCGGCGCGATGCGGCGCTCATGGACGAGGCGCCCGGTGTAGATGACGAGGGCGGCGTCCGCCATCAGGAGGTGGCGCCGGCCCCCAGCGGGGCGGGCGTGTTCAGCGGGATAGGCGAGTCGGCCGGGCTGGTGTCGCCGGCCCAGGGGGGCGGTGCGCCGAGCTGCTCAGCGACCCGGACCGCGCTGCTGAAGGCGTCCTCGTGGAAGCCGTACCCGTGATAACTGCCGCAGTACCAGATGCGGTCGGCACCCTGGATTCCGGGGAGCGCCGCCTGGGCGGCCACCGCGGCCTGGTCGAAGACCGGATGGTCATAGCGCTGGCGGCGGATGACGGTTGCCGGAGCCGGCGCCTGCAGGGGGTTCAGCGTGACCATCACGTCGGTGTCGGTGGCGAGCGGTTGCAGTCGATTCATCCAGTAGGTCACCGAAACGGGCTGTCTCCCGTCGACGCTTCGAGCAGTGAGATGGTTCCACGACGACCAGATCGCCCGGCGCTTCGGCATCAGCGCGGGATCGGTATGCAGCCAGGCATCATTGGCCTGGTAGCCGAAGGCCCCGAGCAGGCGCGCCTCGGCCTCGCTCGGCGCATCGAGCATGGCCAGGGTCTGATCGCCGTGGGCCGCCATGACCACCGCGTCGTATTCGCCCAGCTCGCCGGCATCGCCGGCGAGGCGCACGCCGGAGGCCAGGCGCATGACCGAGCGCACCGGGGTGGCGGTGTGGACATGCTGGATGGCCGGTCGCATGCGCCGGATGTACTCGCGGCTGCCGCCGGCGACCGTGCGCCACTGCGGCCGGTCGCGGAGCTGGATGAGACCGTGGTTGTAGAAGAAACGCAGGAAGGACCGAGCCGGGAATTGCAGCATGACGTCCTGCGGGCAGGACCATATCGCCGCACTCATGGGCAGCAGATAGTAGCGCCGGAACGCATCCCCCATGCCCAGCTCATCGAGCAGTTCGCCCAGGCTCAGATCGTGACCGCGGCCGCTGGCCAGCCGTTCGTTGGCCTCGCGGTTGAAGCGCAGGATATCCCGCACCATGCCCCAGAAACGGGGTCGGAGCAGGTTGCGGCGCTGGGCGAACAGCGTCCCCAGGCCGCTGCCCGCATACTCGAGGTCGATGTCCGTGGCGGCAAACGCGAAGGACATGTTGGACTCCCGCGTGGGCACGTCGAGGTGTCGGAAGAGCGCGGAGAGCTGGGGGTAATTGGGTTCGTTGTAGACGATGAAGCCGGTGTCCACCGGGATCTCGCCCTCCGGCAGCTCACAGGCCACCGTGTTGCTGTGTCCGCCCAGGCGGTCATTGGCCTCGAAGAGCGTGACCTCGTGGCGCTGCGAGAGCAGCCAGGCCGCGCCGATGCCGGCGACACCGGCGCCGACAACGGCGATCTTGCGGGATTCCATGCGATGACCCATGCGTTCGACTGAACCCGCCATTGTACAGGCTTGGTGGCCCGGCAGCGGCGCGTTATCTTGATGTTCAACAAGCCCGATCCATTCCTTTCACCGGAGTGCCCCGTGAGCGCAGCGCGCGATTTTGTTCCCCTGGACCTGGCCATCCTGACCGTTTCGGATACCCGTACGCCCGCCGATGATCGCTCGGGTGACATGCTGGCAGCGCTTGCCACCGCGGCCGGGCATCGCATCGCGGCGCGGGACATCGTCATCGATGACCGCTACGAAATCCGTCGCATGGTCTCGGCCTGGATCGCCGATCCATCGGTGCAGGCCATCCTGACCACCGGCGGGACGGGGTTTACGGCGCGGGATGTCACCCCCGAGGCGGTCCGGGTGTTGTTCGACCGCGAGATACCGGGCTTCGGCGAGCTCTTCCGGCAGATTTCCCGGGAGACCATCGGCACATCCATGCTGCAGTCCCGGGTGATTGCGGGCATCGCCAATGGCACCCTGATCGCCGCGCTGCCCGGTTCCACCGGGGCCTGTCGCGACGGCTGGAACGGGATCCTGGCCGACCAGCTGGATGTCCGCCATCGGCCCTGCAACCTGGCCGAACTGGCGCTCGGGGCCTGATGTCGGTTCCGCGACAGCGACGGCCGCGCGGGGAGACGCGGCGCCGCATTCTGCGTCTGGCCGCCGAGTGGCTGCAGCAGCGTGGTTATCATGGGTTCAGTTTCGGGCAGATCGCCGATGCCCTGGAAGTCCAGAGTGGTGCCGTGCACTATCATTTCCGCTCCAAGTCCGACCTGGTCACGGCGGTGTTCGCGGGCTACCGTGTCGAGTTCGCCTGGTGGCGGGAGCAGATGGGCAACAGCCGTTACGGGCCGCTGGAGCAGGTCGGCCGGTTCCTTGATCTCGAGGCCCGCAACATCGAGGGCGAACGGGTCTGCCCGCTGGGGGTGGCCGGTGTGGAGTACGCCAGCCTGCCGGCCCGGGCCTGCGCCGAGGCGGAAGGCCTGCGCGACGATCTCGCCGAGTGGCTGAGCGGTATCCTGGATGCCGGTCGGCTTGAGGGCACGCTGGACTTCCCCGGCGATACCGGCGATCAGGCGAGGGTGATCATGGCGGCGGCCCAGGGGGCGCTGCAGCTTGCCCGCCTGGACGGCCGCGACGACTTCGCGGCGGTGCGCCGCGCCATTCTCGCCGGGCTGACCCCACGGGGCGTCTGATCCGCCGGTCTGCTAGAATTCCGGCCATGCAGAATCTTGTCATTGCCCCCTCCATCCTCGCCGCCGATTTCGCCCGCCTGGGCGAGGAAGTCGACCGGGTGCTGGCCGCCGGCGCCGACTGGGTCCACTTCGATGTCATGGACAACCACTACGTGCCCAACCTCAGCGTCGGGCCGGTGGTCTGCCAGGCGCTCCGGCGCCACGGTGTGAGCGCGCCCATTGACGTGCACCTGATGGTGCGGCCGGTGGACCGGATCATTCCGGATTTCGCCGCCGCCGGGGCCAGCCTGATCAGCTTCCATCCCGAGGCGAGTGATCACGTCGACCGCAGCCTGCAGTTGATCCGCGATCAGGGTTGCCGGACGGGGCTCGTGTTCAACCCGGCGACGCCGCTGGACTGCCTGCGCTACGTCATGGACAAGGTCGATCTCATCCTGCTCATGTCGGTCAACCCCGGATTCGGCGGCCAGCAGTTCCTGCCGGGCACCCTCGATAAGCTGCGCGAGGCCCGTGCCCTCATCGATGGTCAGTCGCGCCCGATTCGACTGGAGGTGGACGGCGGCGTCGGCCCGGACAATATCGATGCGGTGGTCGCCGCCGGCGCCGATACGGTGGTCGCCGGCTCGGCGATCTTCGGCAAGTCCGATTATGCCGCCGTGATCGCCGAGATGCGCGAGCGGGCGGCACGGGTCGAGTCGTGAGCCTGTTCTTCCCCGACGCCGTCCTGTTCGATCTTGACGGCACGCTGGTGGACAGCGCGCCCGACCTGACCACCGCGGTCAACCGGACCCTGGCCGATCTCGACCGGCCGGCCATCGACGAGGACCGGGTCCGCCACTGGATCGGTAACGGCGCCCGGCGGCTGGTCGCCCGGGCGCTGGCCGGCCGGCGCGGGATCACGGCCGAACCACCGCAGACCGAGGCGGCGCTGGCGCGTTTCTTCGCCCACTACCATGACTGTCTCCACGAGCGCAGCGTTCTCTATACCGGCGTGGCGAACGGGCTCGGCCGGCTCGCGGCACTGGATCTGCCCCTGGGTGTGGTCACCAACAAGCCCGGCGCCTTCACGCAACCGCTGCTCGAGGCGCTGGGCATCGCCGGGCGCTTCGCCACCCTGGTGAGTGGCGACACCCTCGCCGTCAAGAAACCCGATCCGGCACCCCTGGTCCACGCAGCGGATGCCCTGCAGGTCGATATCCGACGTTGTCTGTACGTGGGGGATTCCGCGGCGGATCGTGATGCGGCGGCTGCCGCCGGTGCCCTGCTGGTGCGGGTGCCTTACGGCTACCCCGGCGACGATGCTATCTTTGACGGGCATCCGGCAGCGCTGACTCTGACCGTTCCGGCCCTGGCCGAGCGCCTGGCCGTGCTGCATGCCCGAACCGACCGGATTGCCCCATGAATCAAGACACGATCGCCCGGCATGCCCGTGAGGGCTTCAATCGCGTTCCGCTTGTCCGCGAGCTGCTCGCCGATCTGGATACGCCGCTTTCCACCTACCTGAAGCTGGCGGCCGCGCCCGGCAGCTATCTGTTTGAATCCGTCCAGGGCGGCGAGAAGTGGGGCCGGTATTCCATCATTGGTCTGCCGTGCCGGCGCCAGTACCGCATCCACGGCCACCGGATCGAGACCTGGGTGGACGGCGAACGGATCGCCGACGAGGTGGTTGGCGACCCGCTGGCGTGGGTGGAGATGCGTCACGCGGCGGTGAGCGCCGCGCCACCGGCGGACAGGCCCGGTCTGCCGCGCTTTCTGGGCGGCCTCGTCGGCTATTTCGGTTACGACACGATCCGTTATATCGAGCCGCGCCTGGCCGATTGCCCCAACCCCGACACCCTGGGCGTTCCGGATATCCTGCTGATGGAATCCGAAGAGGTCCTCGTGTTCGACAATCTGGCCGGTCGGCTTTATCTGGTGGTCAATGTCGACCCGTCAGAGGCCGATGGCCTGGCGCGGGGCGAGGCACGCCTCGCCGCCCTGGCCGAGCAGCTCCGCAGTGAGGCGCTGGCCTATGCGCGGCCCACACCGCCGCGGGCCGTGGCCGAGGAGGATTTCGACTCGTCCATTGAGCGCGACGACTACGAGGCCATGGTCGAGCGGATCCGGCAGTACATCGTGGATGGCGACTGCATGCAGGTCGTGCCGTCGCGGCGCATGAGCGCGGATTACCACGGCCGGCCGCTCGATCTCTACCGTGCACTGCGCTGTACCAATCCGTCGCCCTACCTGTTTTTCCTCGATTTCGGTGATTTCCAGGTGGTGGGCTCATCGCCGGAGATCCTCGCCCGTCTCGAGGAGGGCGAGGCGACCGTCCGCCCGATTGCGGGGACGCGACGGCGCGGGGCGAGCGCCGAGGAGGATCGCGAACTGGAGGCCGATCTGCTCGGCGATCCCAAGGAGCGGGCCGAGCACCTGATGCTCATCGACCTGGGGCGGAATGACATCGGCCGGGTCAGCGAGCTGGGATCGGTACGCGTCACCGACCGCATGACCATCGAACGCTACAGCCATGTCATGCACATCGTCTCCAACGTGACCGGGCGGCTGCGCGAGGGGCTCGGTCCCATGGATCTGCTGCGCGCCACCCATCCCGCCGGCACGCTGAGTGGTGCGCCCAAGATCCGTGCCATGGAGATCATCGACGAGGTCGAACCGGTCAAGCGGGGCGTCTATGGCGGCGCCGTCGGTTACCTCTCCTGGTCGGGCAACATGGACACGGCCATCGCCATCCGGACGGCGGTGATCAAGGACGGGCGGGTGCATGTCCAGGCCGGTGGCGGTGTCGTGCACGACTCCGACCCNGCCGCNGAGTGGGAGGAGACCGTGAACAAGGGACGCGCGCTGTTCCGTGCGGTGGCCATGGCCGAAGCCGGTCTGGACCAGGGCTGATCAGGGGATTGCCATGCTGTTGATGATCGATAACTACGACTCGTTCACCTACAACCTGGTGCAGTATCTGGGCGAGCTGGGCGCCGACGTGGCGGTGTATCGCAACGATGCGATCACCGTCGACGAGATCGAGCGCCTGCAGCCGGAGCGCATCGTACTCTCCCCGGGACCCTGCACGCCGAACGAGGCGGGCGTGTCGCTGGAGGTGGTCCGACGCCTCGCCGGTCGGCTGCCGATCCTCGGCGTCTGCCTGGGCCACCAGGCCATTGGCCAGGCTTTCGGCGCGGATGTCATTCATGCCGGGACCGTGATGCACGGCAAGACCTCATGGGTGCATCACCACGATCGGGGCGTGTTCCAGGGGCTGCCCGATCCGCTGGAGGCAACCCGCTATCACTCGCTGGTGCTGGACGCCGGGACGCTGCCCGATTGCCTGGAGATCACCGCCTGGACCGAACTGGAGGGCGGCGGCATGGAGGAGATCATGGGGATTCGACACCGTCACCTCGATGTCGAGGGCGTGCAGTTCCATCCGGAGTCGATTCTCACCCGCACCGGGCATGATCTGTTGCGCAATTTCCTGGCCCGGCCGGCGGCCGCGGCCTGAGACGGGGAGGAGGTCAGAATGGAAATCCAGGCAGCGATACGCCGGCTCATGGATCGGGGCGATCTCGACGAGGCCGAGATGACCGCGGTCATGCGGCGGATCATGACCGGCGAGGCGACGCCGGCGCAGATTGGCGGTTTCCTGATCGGACTCGCCATGAAGGGTGAAACCGTCACCGAAATCGCCGCCGCCGCCCGGGTCATGCGCGAACTCGCCGTCCATGTGACGGTGGACCGTGCCCATCTGGTCGACACCTGCGGTACCGGCGGCGATGCCCGGGGTACCTTCAACATCTCCACGGCGACGGCCTTTGTGGTGGCCGCCGCCGGGGGGCGTGTGGCCAAGCACGGCAACCGCTCGGTCTCCAGCGCCTCGGGCAGCGCCGACCTGCTGCAGACCGCCGGCGCCAGTCTGGATCTCGATGCCGAGGCGGTCGCCCGCTGCATTGATGCCGTTGGCGTCGGCTTCATATTCGCGCCGCAGCACCACCTCGCCATGCGCCATGCCATCGGCCCGCGCAAGGAGATGGGTGTGCGCACCGTCTTCAACCTGCTGGGGCCGCTCACCAACCCGGCGGGGGCGCCGAATCAGCTGCTGGGCGTGTATGACGAGCGCTGGGTCCGGCCCGTCGCCGATGTGCTCCGGACGCTGGGCAGCGAGCGTGTCATGGTGGTCCACTCCGAGGACGGCCTCGACGAGATCAGCATCGCCGCGCCGACCCGGGTCGCGGAGCTGCGTGACGGCGAGGTGCGGGAATACCGTATCCGCCCGGAGGACTTCGGTCTTCCGTCGGCGTCGCTGGAGCCCCTGCGGGTGGAATCCGCGGAGCGCAGCCTCGAGGTGATCAAGGCCATCTTTGACGGACTGCCCGGGCCGGCGGCCGATCTGCTGGCCCTGAATGCCGGTGCGGCGATCCATGTCGCCGGGCTCGAGGATCACCTGGGCGATGGCGTGGCCAGGGCCCGCGATCTGCTGGCCAGCGGTGTCGTGCGCGAACGCTTCGATCAGTTCATCACCACCAGCCGCCGGCTGGGGGGCACGGCATGACCGGCCGCGACGAGACACCGGATATCCTGCGGCGGATCATGGCCCGCAAGGCCGAGGTCGTGGCCGAGCGCAGCGAGCAGGTGACGCTGCAGGCCTTCGCCACTCGGGTGGAGGAAGCCCCGCCACCCCGGGGCTTTCGCGCGGCGCTGGAGCACCGGATCGCCCGGGGCGAGGCCGGTGTCATCGCCGAGATCAAGAAGGCCTCGCCCAGCAAGGGGGTGCTGCGCGATCCCTTCGATCCGCCGGCCATTGCCCGCAGCTATGAGCAGGGCGGCGCCAGCTGCCTGTCGGTGCTGACCGAGGCGGATTTCTTCCTGGGCGCCGACGAGCATCTGCAGCAGGCCCGGGCCGCCTGTGGTTGCCCGGTGGTCCGCAAGGACTTCACCTTCGATCCCTACCAGGTCTACGAGGCCCGGGCACTGGGGGCCGACTGCATCCTGCTGATCGTGGCGGCGCTGGGCGATGCCAGGCTGCGCGAGCTGCACGCCCTCGGCGAGTCGCTCGGCATGG
>P_1C_Liq_3_UnCtyDRAFT_1000078_pt1 | contig 13951 bp, 9 predicted proteins | sample Pon1CUnioCityCA_5_FD_10231 | JGI IMG/M metagenome (IMG submission 10231)
GGCCGCCCCGGAGGAAGGCGGGCTCGGGCCGGCGGTGCTCGGTGAGCTGGACGGTCTTCTCGCGGGAGCCTCGGCCCTCCTCGTGGGGCCGGGCCTCGGCGAGGGCGACCCGCAGGGCCAACTCGTCGAGCGCGTCGTGCGCGAGGTCGACCTCCCCCTCGTCCTCGACGCGAGCGCCCTCCGCGCGGAGCTTCCGGAATGGCTCGCGCAACGGCCGGCCTCCTTCGCACCGGTCGTGCTCACGCCCCATCCCGGCGAATGGAAACGGCTGGGAGGGGAGGACGCGGAGGGGGGCGGCACCGCCGCCCTCCGCTCCTTCTGCGCCCGCACCGGGACGGTCGTCGTCCGGAAGGGGGCCCGTACCCGCATTGCCAACGCCGACCGGGTGGTCTGGTCGCCCTTCGGAGGACCCGTTCTCGCCCGGGGGGGGACCGGTGATCTCCTCGCGGGGATGACCGGTGCGCTGCTCGCCCAGCACCCCCGGCAACCCTTCGAGGCCGCCGCCCTCGCCGCCGTCTGGCACGGGACCGCCGCCGACCGCCTCGCCCGCAGGGAGGGTCAGGCCGGGGTGCGCACCACCCAGCTGCTCGATTACCTCTCCGCCGCCCTCGGTTACCATGCCTGACTCCCGCGACACCGTCCTCCTCATTGGTTCCGGCGCCCGCGAGCACGCCGTCTTCCGCGCGCTCCAGCGGGCTCCCTCCGCCCCGCGCGTCGCGGTCTACGGCACTTCCCGCAATCCCGGCCTCACCGCCACCGCCACCGCCTACACGGTGGGCGCGCTCACCGATCCGGAAGCGGTGGTCGCCTTCGCCCGCGAGTGCGGTGCCACCCTCGCCTTTCCCGGGCCGGAGGCACCTCTCGCCGCCGGCGTGGTCGATGCCCTCGAAGAGGCCGGCGTTCCCACCGCCGGCCCGCGCCGGGCCCTCGCCCGCATCGAGACGAGCAAGGGCTACGCCCGCGACTTTCTCGCCCGCCACGGGCTGTCGGCGGTCCAACCCCGCTTCCGCCGCTTCCCCTCCACGGAAGGGATGGCCGCCTACTTCGCCGAACTCGGGGGGCGGTACGTGGTGAAGGCCGACGGTCTCATGGGCGGCAAGGGAGTGCGCGTGGCGGGCGAGGACCTCGAGGACGCGGACGCCGGCCTCGCCTGGGCCGGCGAACTCCTCCAGTCTGCGGATTCCGTGGTGGTCGAGGAACTCTGCCGGGGTCCGGAGTTCTCCCTCTTTACCTTCACCGATGGGAGGATCGCCGTGCACTCCCCCTTCGTTCTTGACCACAAGCGGGCCTTCCCGGGGGATGAGGGACCCAATACGGGGGGCATGGGCAGTCTCTCCCTCCGCGACCACAGCCTGCCCTACCTCAGTCCGCACCTCGCCCGGGCCGCCCGGCTGGTCAACGAGTCCGTCCTCGAATTCCTCGCCGAGGAAAACGGCCACCCCTACCGCGGGGTGCTCTACGGGGGGTTCATGGCGACCGCCGACGGCTTGCGGGTCATCGAGTACAACGCCCGCCTCGGCGACCCGGAGGCCCTCAACCTGATGGCCCTGCTCGACGGAGACATGGGGGCGGCCCTTCGCGGCATGGCCACCGGCGGGCTCCGGGAAGAGGACCTCCGCTTCCGCGAGGAGTGCAGCGTGTGCAAGTACGTGGTGCCGGAGGGCTATCCCACCCATCCCCTTCGCGATGTCCCCGTCGACCTCTCGGGGGTGCCCGCCGGCGAGGTCCCCTATCTTGCCGCTGTCGACGAGCGCGAGGGTCAACTGGTGGCCACGGGCTCGCGCACTCTTGCCTTCGTGGGCACGGGGGCAACCCTTGCCGAGGCGGAGGCCGGAGCCGAGAAAGGCGCCCGGTCGATACCGGGACCGTTCTTCCACCGCAGCGACATCGGGACCGACGACCTCCTCGCCCAAAGGGTCGCTCTTCTTGCCCACGAAGTGCGCGCCGCCCGATGAGGACGGCCGTGCTCGGCTCCACCCGCGGCTCCGCCTTCCGTCCGCTTGTCGCCGCGGCCCAACGGGGGGAGTTGGCCGCCCCGCCGGTCCTCGTCCTCTCCGACCGCCCCACCGCCCCCATTCTCTCCTTCGCAAGGGAGCACGGGATTCCCGCGGAGGCGGTCCCCCGCGCGGGTCGCTCCCGCGAGGAACACGACCGGGCTCTCGAGGAGCGGCTCCGCGCCCACCGGATCGACCTCGTCCTCCTCGTCGGCTACCTGCGGCTGCTCTCCCCCTGGTTCACGAACCGGTGGTGGGGAAGGCTTGTCAACATCCACCCCTCCCTCCTCCCCCGCCACCCCGGCCTCATGGACCGCGCCGTGCACGAGGCGGTCCTTGCCGCCGGCGACACCGAAACTGGCTGCACTCTGCACCTTGCCACCGAGGAGGCCGATGCCGGACCGATCATCGCCCGGGAGGCCTGCCCGGTGGAGCCGGGCGATACCGTCGACTCCCTCAAGGGCCGGGTGCAGGCCGCCGAGGCCCGCCTTCTCGAGCGCTTCCTCCGCGACCCGCAGCCCCTCCTCGCCGCGGCGGGTGCCCCCGCGAGCGCGCCGGAAGCCCTCGATCCGCCGACCGGCGGACCCTGACCGCTCCGCTCAGGCCGCTTCCCGGTCCCCGTTGGCCAATTCGAGGGGCGCCCCGTGCCGCATGGTGTTGACCGCGAACGAGCGCACCTCCGCGAAGGGTCGGCAGAAGTGCTCCCAGGCCCCCGCGGGCGGACTGTCGTGGGGACTGCCGAGATGTCGGACCCGCCGCAGGTCCGTGATGTGGTCCTCGTAAGCGGCAAGGGCGCGCTCGTTCAAGCGACCCACCTCCGCCAGCTGCGCGGTGTTCCCGTCCACGAAGATATGGGAGAGGAGGGGGTCGCGCAGCGCCGCGGCAAGGGCCTCGCCGGTCGGGAAGACCACCCGGAAGCCCGCCTCCGGAAAGCCGGACTGGCCGAGGAGTTCCGCCCACTGCCTCCACCAGGCCAGCGCCGCCGCGTTGCGGGCCGCCACGGTGACCCCCACGCCCATGAGGAGGGCCGCCTGCACCTGGAAAAAAGAGGGCAGGAAGGGGCGCTTCTCCAGGGCCACCACCAGCATCTTCTCCTCGTGCAGGTGGAGGTCGTCGAAACTGAGTTGTCCGGGGATGTCCCGGTTCCAGTGCCGGGCGGCCACGAACCCGGGAAAGTCCCGCCGGATCCACTCCCGGAAGGCGCGCACTTCCTCCTTCCTGGTGCCGTAGAGGCCGGCGTAGAGGGAGTCGAAGCGCTTCAGCAATTCCCCGAGCGCCCGTTCCATGGCGGCGGCCCGGGCGGCGGGCGAACCATCGACCCCGCCCGCCAGGGAGATCGTGCGGTCCTCGCCGGGATCCTCGCCCGGAGAGGGCTCCCCGCCGGGCACCTGTTCCTCGAAGGGTTGGACCACAAAGCGCGGGAGGTAGTCGCGCCCGCCCGCCTTGGGGCCGCTCCCGGAGAGCTTGTAACCGCCGAAAGGCTCGATCCCCACCCGCGCCCCGGTGATCGAGCGGTTCACGTAAATATTCCCGCACTCCATCCGTGCGGTCAGCCGGTCGATGTCGTCCTGGCTCTGGCTGAAGATGCCTCCGGTAAGGCCGTAGGGGGTGGCATTGAAGAGCTGGAGGCCCTCCTCCATGGAGTCGACGGGCAGGATGTGGAGGACCGGGCCGAAGAGTTCCTGCTGGGCGATCGAGTCCGGTTGCCGGGCCCTTTCCGCGGGCAACTCAAACACGGCCGGTCCCACGCAGTAGCCCGGCAGGTCCTCCTGCGAGCGGTCCACGAGGACGGCCCCACCGTACCGCCGGGCCTCCTCCGCGGCCTCCGCGATCCGGGCGCGCAGCCGGTCCTGGTCCTCCCGGGTAATCACGGGGTTGACCGCCGTGGCCATCCGGTAGGCCTCTCCGACCTCGAGGTCCCGCACGGCTTCCCGGAGCCGCGCGACGAGCTGCGGGTGGATGGAGCGGTCCACGATGACCCGGGAGGCCGCCGAGCACTTCTGGCCGGCATGGGCAAAGGCGGAGTAGAGGATGCCGGCGACGGTCTCGTCGAGCTCGGCGTTGCCGGTCACGAGGATGGCGTTTTTGCCCCCCATCTCGGTGATGACCTGCGCCCCGTAGGTCTGGCCGGTGCGGGGGTGCCGGATGAGGCGGCCCTGGATTTCCCGCTGGATCAGGGTGCCCACGGGCATCGATCCCGTGAAGACGTACTGGGCCACCCGCTCGTCGTCCACCAGCGCTTGGCCGACTTCCTCCCCGGTCCCGGGCAAATGCACGAAGACCTCCGCGGGCACCCCGGCCGCGTGGAAGAGGCGGACCATTTCCTCGCTGACGAGGGGCGTTTGCTCGGCTGATTTGAGGATCACGCTGTTGCCCGCGACGAGGGGGGCCGCGCTCATCCCGCAGGGAATCGCGATGGGGAAATTCCAGGGAGCAATGACGGCCACCGGCCCCCGGGCCACTGCGCCCGGCCCGTCGCGGTAGAGCTTCTCCGCCTCCCGGGTGTAGAACTGCAGGAAGTCAATGGCCTCGTCGACATCGGCAAGGGCCTCCTTGACCGCCTTCCCGGCCTCGTAGCTCACGAGTGCGGCGAGGCGGGAGCGGTGGAAGGTGAGCAGGTGGGCGGCCTTCTGCAGGACGAGGGCGCGCTCCTGCCAGGGACGCTCCGCCCAGCTACCTGCCGCAAAGCTTTCCACCACGGTGTCGAGGGCCCGCCGGGCGGAGGCCGCGCTGCCCAGGGGGATGCGCCCGACGACGGTTTCCGGCGACGAGGAGCTGACGATCGGGGTGAGGGTGCCGTCGGCCGCGGCAAAGGCGTCGTCGTAGACGCGGCCGAGGCCGTCTTCCGCGAAGGCCCGGTAGGCTTCCGCAACGGCGGCCCGCTCGTCCTCCCGGTACAGGCGGGCCGGGGGCACATTGAGGAAGCCGGAGGTGGGGGAGGCCGCGGAGAGATCCTGCACGAGCGAAGCCTCCGCCCGTTTCTCCCGGTGGATCTCCCCGGGGCTGCGCAACTGGTCGAGCGCGTGGTGGGAGCGCATGATGGTGAGCACCCCTACCTGCGAGGAGTTCTCCATGATCCTGCGCACGAGGTAGGCCATGCCTACGAGGAGGCTGCCCACCGGCACATAGTTGCGGACGGGCCAGCCCTGTGCGGCGAGGGCCGTGGAGAGGGCCTCGTAGGTCATGTGCAGGCACTGGTGCTCCATCTCCGGGGCCTCCGGAAAGAAACGGGCGGCCGCTACCCGCGCGAAGGCGTGGTCGGCAAAGTTGTGGGAGGCGAGGCAGAGCTGCAGCTCCTCGCCCTGCGCGAGGGTGGCCAGGATGAGCTGGCGGAAGTGCAGGTCGGTCTCCTCCTTGTTGAGGAACTCGGGCGCGTTGAACCCGTGCGCGTCCGCCTCGATTGTCTCCGCGTCCCAGTACGCGCCCTTGACCAACCGGATCGGCATGCGCACCCCGCGCTCGCGGGCCAGCTCCGCGATCTCCGCGAGATGGCCGGCCGCGTCCCGCAGGTAGGCCTGCACGACGATGCCGGTCCCGGCGAAGTCACGCAGCTCGGGGGTGTCCAGCAACACCTGGCGGTACACCCGGAAAACAATATCCCGGTGGTGGTAGTGCTCGGCGTCGATGTTCAGGAAGACGCCCTCTTCGTGGGCCGCAAGGAGAAGGGTGCGCAGGCGCGGTGCCACCCGCTCGTAGGTGTGGTCGAAGGCCTCCGGGCGGAAGTCCGAGCAGAGGGCGGAGACCTTGATGCTGACGTGGGCCCGTGGAATCCCTGCCCCGTTCACCGCGCCCTTTGGGACGTGCAGGGAAAATCCGCGGAGGATCCGGAGAACCTCGTCGCGGTAACCGTCCGCCTCCGTCTCCGAGACCACCAACTCCCCGAGCTGGTCGACGGTGACATCCCGCCCAGTCCGGAAGAGTCCCTGGAAGGATTCGCTGGCCGTCTCAATGGATTCGCCGGCGATGAATCGGCGGGCCATGGTGCGGACCGAGCGGCGGACGAGAGGGGCGAGCACGCCTGCCGGGAGGAGCGCGGCCAGCCCGCGGGCAAGCGCGAGCGGGCCGGTGTAGCGCGGGGGCAAGCCCTGCTCCTGCCCGCGGATGCCGGCCGCCCGGGCCCCGCGGGAGTCCTCGAGGAGGCGGCGGAGGGACTCGAGGAGACGCTGCTTCACCTCCCCTCCCTTCCGGTCGTGGTCGAGGGAGGGAAGGAGGGCAAGGAACTTGAGGAGGTGCACGCGCAGGAGGGCGTATTCCGCGGTCAATCCCAAGGCAAAATCGGAGAGCCGTTCGAACCAGGAGGGACGGTAAGCGTGGATGCCTTCGACGAGACGGTGCAGCAGGGTCTCGCCCTCCTCGTCCTCGAGAACCCCCATGCGCTCGTCCTCGAGGGGATCGGGCAGCCCTGCCGCCACGGAGACTTCCTCGAGAACGGAAGGGAACTCCTCCACGGGAATCTCCGCCATCGCCCGCGCGTGGGCCCGGAAGGCCGCGACGTCTCCGCCCTCCCCGGTCTCCTCGGTTGGACCGTGGCGCAGGAAGAACAACTCGTGCTGCAGGCGCGGGGTGCCCACGCGCACGAGCTTCTCCCCCGGGAAGAAGGCGAGGAGGTGCGGGACGGCCTCGAGGGTCACTTGTCGCCGGAAGGGTCGTCCGTGCCGCTCGGCCAGCTCGAGGAGCGGGCCCAGACGCCGGACAACGGGCGCCCGCAGGCAGCCGTCCGCATCGGCGAGAAGGCCGGCGTTTGCTTCGTAAAGGCAAAGCGCCCACGGGCCTCCGGGAATCGAGAGTCTGGTCAGGACCAAGGGGAGCTGCCGCTCGGTGGGGGCCGCGGAGGAGGGGGGTAGCGACTCATCCATGGGGGGGAGGGGTTGGGGGATCGCATTGCGGGACGGATCGCTGGGGAAGGCGACCCGTTCTCTCGATAATAATTCCATTCTATCCATTTCGAACTAGCCGTCAATAGAGGGAAAGGTCGCCCGACTGGGCCGAACCACTTTCCCGTTAGCCGTTGCCGGCCCGTCTCCTCTTCTCCGCAGCCTTCCCTGCGCTCCCCCGATCACTGAGGATGCCGGGGAGGTACCCGCAGGGCGACTTCCCCCCTTCTCCACCCGGACGGCCCGCTCGTTTCGCGCGCCGCGCCACAGGTGGAAGTTTTCGAGCCGCGCTTCTCCCCCGGGCCTGGTGTCGGGACGGGAATTCGCCCGCACCGGGAAACGGACGCCCACGACGGGATGGATCTCGAATCATACGTGGCCGTGTCGGCTTTTCCGGTGCTCTCGCAAGAAAAGGGACGGCTGACCACGGTGGGGACGCCGCCCACACCCGCCTCGTTGTCACCCGCGGCGCGAGGGGTCGGTCCTTCCAGCATCCCTTCCACTCTGGCCCCACCCTCTCCATCGTCGGGGAGCAGTTCCGGCTCCGACCCGTCCGCCTCGCCACGGTCCCGCAGGTGCGCGGCCGGCCCGACTCCCGCGATCCCAAACTGAACTCCCACCCTCCAACGGAACTGCGCACTCGCCGCGATCGCCACCAGCAAGCCCGGGGCAAAGGAGGACCCGGTGCTCGACCCGCACGGTCTCGCGAACACGGACAACACCTGCGAATTCCTCTTGATCCGCGGGGGAGAGATCGGGACGAGCACCGTCGGCTCCGGCCTGCCGGTAAATCCCCGCGCGAAGACATGCGAGGTCGCCGCAAGGCTGGCCTCCCTGTCCGCGGGAGCAATTTTTCCCTACGAGAACGCACCGGGCGGTCCACGCCAGCACTGGCTGCGCCGGCGCCGAAGGCCCCCGGGCCGCGGTGCGCGGCCAACGGGCCGCCCTTGTTGCCGCCGCTCTCCCCTGCAACGAATCCCTCGGCGCCCACCCCCTCCGGCCGAACCCGGAAAAGTCTTGACGAGTCGATGATCTCTATCGCAGGTTCCGCGACCTCTCGCCGGTGGCAGATCTCAACCTCCTGCTCCCGCTTGGATCAGCGGATGCCCTTCCCCCTACCCTTCAGGACCGCCATCGATCGGCCCCCTGCCTCCGCGCGGGAGTGGTCCTTCCGAATCAGGCAATCCTGCCCGGGAAGGACTTTGCAGGGTTCGATTCCTGCCTCCGCACAGCCCACTCCATGGCCGGCCCCCTACCCGGCCATGATCCTCAACGCGACTGAACCCGGATACTCCCTATGAAATCAAAGATTCGCCCCCTCCTCGCGGCCGCTTGTGCGACCGCCCTCGGCTTCGGCATCGCCGGAGCGGAAACCCTCAAGGTCGGCGTCCAGGCCCCCATCACCGGCAGCTATGCCAATGAGGGCCAGGGCATCGACAACGCCACCCGGCTCCTCGCCGAGCAGATCAACGAGAACGGCGGTGTCCTCGGCCGCCAGATCGAGGTGGTCACCTGTGACGATGAAGGCACCGCCATGGCCGCCGCCATTTGCGGCAAGGAACTCGTCAACGAGGGCGTGGCCATGGTCATCGGCTCCTACACCTCCACCTGCGCGGAGGCCGCCCAGAAGACCTACTACGACGCGGGGGTAATCCAGACCTCCGACGGGACCGCCGACGGCCTGACCGAAAAGGGCTACTGGACCTTCCTGCGGAATTCCTTCCCGAACAGTGCCGAGGCAATCTTCGCCGCCGACTACATGATCAACGAGAAGGGCTACGAGAAGATCGTGGTGATTTCCGACTTCTCCAGTTACGCCACCGGGCTCGCCGAATCGACCATCGACGAGCTCGAGAAGATCGGGGGCAACGTGGTCTCCTACAAGAAGATCAAGGCTGACTCCCAGAACTTCACCCCCGTCCTCACGAGCATCCGCGCCATGAATCCCGACGCGATCTTCTTCGCCGGGTACTACACCGATGGCGGCCAGCTGCGCGCCCAGCAGGTACAGCTCGGCATCGACGCCGACTTCATCGGAGGGGATGCCAACGACAACCCCGACTTCGTGAAGCTCGCCGGAAGCGCCGCGGAAGGTGCCTTCATCATCAACGTGCCCACCCCGCAGATGCTCCCCTACGATGTTGCCGAGGAGTTCCTCGCCGACTACGAGGCCGAGTTCGGCAAGCTCCCTCCCTCCATCTGGACGCTCATGAACGCCGACGGGATGCGGGCGATCGTCTACGCCATGGAACAGACCGGCAGCTTCGACACGAAAGAGGCCGTCGACTACCTCCACGCGATGACCGAGCCGATGCCCGGGATCACCGGCCCCCTCCAGTTCGCCTCCGACGGGAACCGGATCGGCAGCAGCTACATGACCTTCGAGATCCTGGAGGACGGTAGCTACGACGTGGTCTACGCCCAGTAGGATCCTGCTCTTCTCCGGCCGTGAACCGGGGTCCCGCGCGGGCCCCGGTTCACCCGCGGGCCGGTTCCCCGCCACCTTCCTCCGCGCCCGGAAGACCCCTCTCCCGTGGACACCTTTTTCCAGCAGCTCGCCAACGGGCTGACCATCGGCAGCATCTATGCCCTCGTGGCCCTCGGGTACACGATGGTCTACGGAGTGCTCAAGCTCATCAACTTTGCCCACGGGGCCCTCGTGGCCGCCTCGGCGTTCATCGGGCTGACCATCTACGCGACGATCATGGGGGAGTCGTCCTCCCTCCTCGCGGTCATCGCCATCTTTGCCCTTGTCGCCGCCGCGACCGCCTGCCTCGGCATCCTTCTCGAGCGATTCGCCTACCGGCCGCTCCGCCAGGCGCCCCGCCTCTCCGCGGTGGTCTCCGCCCTCGGGGCCAGCCTGATCCTCCAGAACGGGATCATGCTGGTCTGGGGACCGCAGATGCGGATCTTCCCGCAACTGGTCCCCCAGGTCTACTGGAACATCGGCGGGGTCGTCATCAGCCTGCTCCAGGTCATCATCCTGCTGCTCTCCGTCCTCCTCATGGCCGCGCTCTACTTCTTTATCGAGAAAACCCGGATGGGAGCGGCCATCCGGGCAAGCGCGATCGACCAGGACGCCGCCCGGCTGATGGGCATCAATGTGAACCGCGTGATCACCCTGATCTTCGTGATCGGTTCCTCCCTCGGGGCCATCGGTGGCCTCTTCATCGGGCTCTACTACCGGGGCATCACCTTTGAGATGGGCTGGCAGTACGGGCTCTACGCCTTCATCGCTGCGATCATCGGGGGCATCGGCAACATCCCCGGGGCCATGCTCGGGGGGCTGCTGCTCGGCCTCTTCACCGCCTTCATCTCGGGCTACATTTCCAGCACCTGGGCCGACGCCTTCACGTTCCTCCTCCTCATCCTCATCCTCATCGTCCGGCCGACCGGACTGCTCGGGGAGCGGGTCGCCCAGAAGGTCTAGATGTCCTCCTCCCTCTCCCGGCTCGGCGGGGCCGCCTTCCTCCTCGGGCTGGTCGTCCTCCCCCACCTGCTCGATTCCCGCTGGCAGGCCGTCGCGATCACCTTCCTCGTCTTCGCGGTGGTCGCCCTCTCCCAGGACATCGTCCTCGGCAAGGCCGGCATGTTCAACATGGGCCAGGCCCTCTTCTTCGGGATGGGAGCCTACACCACCGCCATCCTCAACTCCCAGTTCGGTTGGCCCATCGTCGCGACGATCCCGGTGGCCATCCTTGTGCCAGCCCTCTTCGGCATCATCCTCTCCGCCCCAATCGTCCACCTGCGCGGGGACTACCTGCTGGTGGTCACCATCGGCTTCAATATCGTCTTTGTACAAGTCCTCCAGAATGACCTGGGAGGGCTCACCGGGGGGCCGAACGGGATCTTCGGGCTGGATTCCCTCGCCCTCTTCGGGGTGACCCTCGGCAGTCAGGTCGCGGTCTACTACTTCGCCTTCGTGGTCCTCCTCGTCACCCTTGGGATCATGGCCAACCTCGAGAGGAGCAAGGCGGGCCGGGCCCTCCACTACCTGAAGCAGGATCCGATCGCCGCCGAGAGCATCGGCATCAACACCCGGGTCTACCGGATCTTCGCCTTCGGGCTGGGGGCCGGGATCGCCGGCCTCGCCGGCACGGTCTTCGCCACCCAGTACTCCGCGGTCTCCCCGGAGGGCTTCGAGTTCCTCCAGTCCATCCTCTTCTTCAGCATCGTCCTGGTCGGAGGATCCTCGATCCCGGGCATTTTCCTCGGGGTGTTCGTCATGTTCATCCTCCCGGAAATCTTCCGCGAGTTCTCCACCTGGCGCTACTTTGTCTTCGGCTTCGCCATGGTCTTCACGATGATCCTGCGGCCCCGCGGGATCTGGCCGGCCCGTTTCGGGCGCATTCCCGCCTTCCTCGTCCGCCCGCACCGCGATGGCTGAGAACGAACTGCTCCTCCGGGGGGTCACCAAGCGCTTCGGCGGGCTCACCGCCGTCGACAGCCTCGACCTGCAGGTGTCCCCGGGCCAGATCTACGGGATCATCGGGCCGAACGGGGCCGGCAAGACCACGGTCTTCAACTGCATCACCGGGATCTACAAGAGTGAGGAGGGTTCCGTGCGCTGGCGCGGCGAGGAAATCCGTGGGCTCACTCCCTACGAGATTGTCGACCGCGGGGTGGTCCGGACCTTCCAGACGATCCGGCTCTTCGCCGAGATGTCCGTGGCCGAGAACATCATGAGCGGTCGCCACATCCGCAGCCGCCAGGGATGGTGGGACGGGATCGTGCCGTCCGGTCGTTCCCGCCGCGACGAGCGCGAAAACTGGGAACAAGTGGGAGAACAACTCGCCTTTTTCGACCTGGAGGAACACGCCACCAAGCCGGCCAATGCCCTCCCCTACGGTCTGCAACGCCGGGTGGAAATGGCCCGGGCCATGGCGGTGGATCCCACCCTGCTCATCCTCGACGAGCCCGCCGCCGGCCTGAACGACCGGGAAACCCTCCAGCTGCTCGAGACGATCTTCCGGATCCGGGACAAGGGCATCACCGTGCTCCTCATCGAACACGACATGGACATGGTCATGGAGGTGACCGACTTCCTCACGGTCCTCAATTTCGGGAAGAAGATCGCCGCGGGAACGCCCGCGGAAATCCAGCGCGACCCGGCGGTCATCGAGGCCTACCTCGGCAGCGGCGATGACGACGACGACGACGGGGAAGGGGACGAGGGCAAGGGGGAGGTGGCGCCGGCATGAGCGGCGAGGCCCTCCTCCGCCTCGAGGACCTCGAGGTCTCCTACGGGAACATCGCCGCGCTCAAGGGGGTCAGCCTGGAGGTCGCCAAGGGCGAGGTGGTCTGCATCCTCGGAGCCAACGGGGCGGGCAAGACGACCACCATGCGGACGATCTCGCGCCTGCTCCGCCCCCGCGCCGGACGGATCCTCTTCCACGGGGAGGACATTACCCAGGTGCCCGCCCACAAGGTGGTCCATCTCGGGATCAGCCACTCACCGGAGGGTCGGCGCGTTTTCGGGATCCTCACGGTCGAGGAAAACCTCTGGCTGGGTGCATTCACCGAGAAACGCGTCGACAAGGAGCGCCTCCGGTGGGTGTACGAGCTCTTCCCCCGCCTGGAGGAACGCCGCAAGCAGCTGGCCGGAACCCTTTCCGGGGGGGAACAGCAGATGCTGGCGATCGGCCGCTCCCTGATGAGCCGACCGGAGTTGCTCCTGCTCGACGAGCCCTCTCTCGGGATCGCCCCGATCCTCGTCCGGAGCATCTTCGAGCGCATCCGCGAGATCGCCGGTGAGGGGGTCACCGTCCTGCTCGTCGAGCAGAACGCGCGGGCCGCCCTCAAGCTGGCCGACCGCGGCTACGTCCTCGATGTCGGCACGATCGCCCTCGAGGGAAGCTCCGCGGACTTGCTCGCCTCCGAAAAGGTCCAGGAGGCCTACCTCGGCAAGAAGGGCTGAGGACGCCGAAGGGAAGCGCCCGCCCCAGCGGCGGGCTCCCACCCGGGGAGTTCGGCGCTGCCGGCCTCGTCGGCCCTCAGTACCAGAAGCGATCCCGCACCTCCGCGGGCCGCGGACCGTCCGGTGTCTCTACCTCCAGGCGCGTGCCGGGGTCCCAGTGGGTCAGCCGAATCATCCCAATGGCCACATTCGTCCGGAAATCCGGCGACCACGCCGCCGACCCGATCCGGCCGACCGGTTCCCCCCTGGCCCCGCGGACGGTCCAGAACCGGTCGCAGGGGGGCACGGGATCACCCCCGATGGCCACGGGGCGGACCTGCTGGACGGGACCGTCCTTTTCCACGCGGAGGAGGGCATCGCGCCCGATGCAGCCGGCCGCCCGCTGGGTGTCGCAGAAGCGTCCGAGCCCGCACTCGTGCGGGGTGTTGTCGTCGGTCATGTCATTGCCGTAGCTGAGGAGTCCGCTCTCCACGCGCTCGATCCCGTTCGGGCAGCCCGCCCGCACCCCGAGGTCCGTCCCGGCCGCCTCGAGTGCCTCCCAGAGGGGTCGGCCGAGCTCCCAGCCCTCCGGGTAGATCTCGAAGCCTCCCTGCTTCGAGTAGCCGGACCGCGCCACGAGGAGGTCGCGTCCCCGGAAATCGAACCAGCCAAACCGGAAGAACCGCACCCGGCGCACCTCCTCGCCGAATACCCGCGCGAGGAGATCCTCGGCACGCGGACCCTGCACGGCCAAGGGGTAGACCGGGGGCTCGTCAATCAGCACCTCCAAGCGATATCCGTAGGCAATGCCCTTCACCCAGTAGAGGAGATCGCTGTCCGCAAGGGAGATCCACCAGCGATCCGCGGAGAGTTTCAGGGCGACGGGATCGTTGAGCATGCCCCCGGTCTCGTCCACGATCGGTACATACGCACAACGCCCGGGAAGCATCCCCTGCAGGTCCCGGGGAGTCAGCATCTGCAGCAGCCGCTGCGCGTCCGGTCCCCGCAGCTCCACCTGCCGCTGCACGGAGACGTCCCAGATCTGCACGGACTCCTTGAGGTGATGGTAGTCCTCCTCGAGGTCCCGGAACACGGTGGGCANGAGCATGTGGTTGTACACGGTGTAGGCCCGGACGCCGGCCGCCTCCACTTTTTCCGAGTAGGGCGTCCGGCGGAGGCGGCGGGAA
>P_1C_Liq_3_UnCtyDRAFT_1000079_pt1 | contig 13807 bp, 8 predicted proteins | sample Pon1CUnioCityCA_5_FD_10231 | JGI IMG/M metagenome (IMG submission 10231)
CCCAGCGGGTAGAGCGGCATGAAGGTGATGACAAAGCCGATCGACCACAGCCACGCCGTCACCTTCCCGTAACTCTCCATGAGGCGGAAACCGAACATCTTCGGGAACCAGTAGTGGATCCCGGCGAGAATCCCGAAGAGGGTTCCCGGGATGATCACGTTGTGGAAGTGAGCGACCAGGAAAAGGCTGTTGTGCACCTGGTAATCGAGGGTCGGGTTGGCGAGGATGATCCCGCTGAATCCCCCGAGGACAAAGAGGACGAGGAACCCGCAGAGGTAGATTACCGGAGTGGTGTTCAGCCGGATTCGCCCGCCCCACAGGGTGGCCAACCAGTCGAAGATCTTCACGCCCGTGGGGATGGAGATGAGGAGGGTGGCGATCCCGAAGGCCGCGTTCACCGTGGTGGACTGGCCCATGGTGAAGAAGTGGTGGAGCCAGACGAAGAAGGCGAGGACGGCGATGCACATCGTGGCGGCCACGATGGAGGTGTAGCCGTAGAGCCGCTTGGCCGCGAAGGTGGAGGACAGCTCGGACATCACCCCGAAAGCCGGGAGGATGAGGATGTAGACCTCCGGATGGCCGAACATCCAGAACAGGTTGATGAAGTTCATCAGGTTCCCGCCCTGGTCGTTGGTGAAGAAGTGGAAATCGAGGTAGCGGTCGAGCCCGAGCATCACGCACGCCGCGGTGAGCGGGGGCATCGCGAAAATGAGGAGGATCGAGGTGGCGAGGGCCGTCCACGTGAACAGCGGCATCCGCATGAATTTCATGCCCTTGGTCCGCATCTTGTAGATGGTGACGGCGAAATTCACCCCGGTGAGGGTCGACCCGATCCCGGAGAGGCCGATCGCAGTGATCCAGTAGTCCACCCCGGGACCCGGATTCACCAGCTTCCCGGTGTAGGAGGGGTAGTTGGTCCAGCCGCCCGTCGAGAACTGGCCAATAAGGAGGGAAATCGTGATCAGGAAGCCGCCGGCCCCCGTCAGGCCCAGACTGATCGAGTTCAGCTTGGGGAAGGCCACATCCCGCGCCCCGATCTGCAGAGGCACGGCCACATTGATCAGCCCGATGAGGAACGGCATCGCCACGAAGAAGATCATGTTCGTGCCGTGCGTGGTGAAGAGCTGGTTGAAGTGATCCGAGGAGAGGAAGCCCCCGTTCAGGGCGACGGCCTGGTTCGTCCGCATGAGGACAGCCTCCACCACCCCGCGGAAAAGCATGACCACGGAGAAGATGATGTACATCACCCCGATCTTCTTGTGGTCGACGCTCGTCAGCCATCCGAGGAGAGGTTTCCACCACTTCAGATACCAGAGAAGGAGCACGAGAAAAATCCCGCCGAGAGGAATGGCCGCGGCGGCACCCGAGGTGATGAGGAGCTGGAGGTCGGGATCCTCGAACTCCTTGACGAGGATGATCGAGTCCCAGTTGAGTCGGCCGAAGAGAGAGGCGAGCATGGCGGGGAATCGGTGGGAGTGGAAAGGTGGAGTGGGTGAGGAAGGGTCGTCGGAGTCCCGGCAGCCGGGTCACATCTCCATGCGGACAGCTGTCAGCGGCGGAAGGGAGGCCTTCGCCGGGTCGTAGGAAGGACTTCCCGGCTGGGTCTCGGGGGTCATGGGCACGCCCGTCTTGTACCGGGCGAGCACACGCTGAAAAATCTTGGGCTCCGGCAGGCGCATGGCGATCCCCTGGCCGACCGGGACGTCCCGCTCGGCGACCACTGTAGCCGTCCCCTGGGTCTCGAGAGGGCCCTCGAGGACGGTAATCCCGAGGGGAGTCTTCGCCTCCTCGGCGGTGCCCTGCTGGGCGAGAATCGCGTAGGTCTGCTCGTTCAGGGTGATCGGCGACTGGCGGGCCTCCGCGATCCGCTGCTGGTACTCGTCCGTGGGGACCGAGTGCACCAAAAATTTCTGCCGCCACATCCCCCTCCCCGTAAATTGGGTGTTCATCCCGCGGGCCTCCCCCTGCGTCGGAGGCGATGAAGTTGAGCTTCGTGGTCATCGCCGGCATCGCGTAGATCTGCCCGACCAGCGCGGAGATGCGCAGGCTCTGCATGACCGTGTCGCTGGTCATCTCCAACTCGACCGGACGACCCACCGGAACGATCAGCTCGTCGACAAAAGCCACCTTTTCCTCCGGGTAGAGGAAGACCCACTTCCAATCGAGACCGATCACCTTGATCTCGAGAGGATCCTTCCCCAGCTCCTCGTACGGATCGAGTCGCTGGGTGATGCTCCACAGGCTGATCGCCATGAGGAAGATCACGACGATGGGAAGCCCCCACATGGCGACTTCCAGCCCAAGGTTGGAGTCCCAATTGGGCCGGTAGCGATCCCCGGCCTTCTTCCGGCGGTAGCGGAAGAGGATGAGCGGGAGCGCCACGAGGGCGGGAACGATGGCGATGCAGGTGAGGATCACCACGTAATTCAGGTGATCGAGCTGCGCCCTCGCGATCGGGCCGGTCGGCTGCAGAAAGGTCTCCGCAACGGCCAGCTGGAGGTAGGAGTCAAGCATGGTGTCGGAGGGACATCAGGAGGGGGGTGGAAGAAGACTTGAGGGTCGGAACCCGGAAACGACGGAAGAGACAAGGAGGGGAAAAGGGAATGGGCCGGAATGCAAGACCGATCTAGCAATTCCCGGCGACCCGGAAAGCAAAAGCCCCCGACCGGGCGAGGTCGGGGGCTTGGCTCAAAACGGGCGGACGACCGCAAGTCGACCGTCTCTCCGTCCCGGGGAATCAGTTCTGGAAATCGAGGACCATACGACCCTCGATCTTGCCCTCGGCCATCCGGTCGAAGACATCGTTGACCTTTTCCAGCGCCGTGGGGTGGACGGTGGCGTGCACCAGGTTCTCGCCGGCGAAGGCGAGGGATTCCTGCAGGTCCATGCGAGTGCCAACGATGGATCCGCGCACCGTGATCCCGTTGAGAATCAGGTCGAAGATCGGGAGCGGGAAATCGCCGGGCGGCAGCCCATTCATGGCGACGGTGCCACCGCGGCGGACCATGGTGAGCGCCTGGGAGAAGGCCGGGCGGGAGACCGCGGTGACGAGCACCCCATGGGCTCCGCCGACCGTGTCCTTCACGAACTCACCCGGGTCGTTCTTCATGGCGTTCACGCCGTGGGCGGCACCGAGCTTCTTCGCCAACTCCAGCTTCGCGTCGTCCACATCCACGGCGATCACGTGGCGGCCCATGGCCTTGGCGTACTGCACCGCGAGGTGGCCGAGGCCGCCGATGCCGGAAATCACCACCCAGTCGCCCGGCTTGGTCTCGGTCATCTTGAGCCCCTTGTAGACGGTGACCCCCGCGCAGAGGACCGGAGCGATCTCCACGAAGCCGACCGAGGGCGGGAGATGGCCGACATATTTCGGGTCGGCGAGCGCATACTCGGCAAAACCACCGTTCACGGAATAGCCGGCATTCTGCTGCTTCTCGCAGAGGGTTTCCCAGCCACTCATGCAGTATTCGCACTCGCCGCAGGCCGTGTAGAGCCAGGGAATGCCGACCCGGTCACCTTCCTGGACGGCCGTCACGCCCTTGCCGACGGCGGACACAAAGCCAACGCCCTCGTGGCCGGGAATGAAGGGGGGACTCGGTTTGACGGGCCAATCGCCGTCGCGGGCATGCAGGTCGGTATGGCAGACGCCGCACGCCTCCATCTTCACCTGGATTTCGCCTGGGCCCGGTTCGGGCACGGGCACTTCTTCGATCTCGAGCGGCTTGCCGAATTCACGGACGACCGCAGCTTTCATGTTTGCCATGGTTCTCGGGGTTGGGGTCGGGGGGTTGGTGAGGAGCTCTTCCGGAGCCGGGAGAATCCCTGCCGAAGGTGGAGCCTGTAAGTGGACGCGATAGTCGATTACCCGCCGCTCCCGCGCGGCAACCCGGAAATTCCGGTTGCGGTTTTTATTAACCCATCTCATACCGTGCACTCCGGAGAATTGCCCCCTCCCCCCGTCGAACCTTCCGAGTGGTTTCACGGCTTTCTTTTGCCCGGTTCGGCTGGCATCTTCCGGGGAAATCCGCGCCTGAGTCGCCTTGCCCCTCCCGTTCGGAGGCCACGGCGAGCCGCGGGCCATCCCCCTTCCCCACCGTCTCCCTCGTCCTCGCCATGCTCGACACCCTCTTCGGGCCCTTTCTCGCGGAACCCCTCCCCTGGGCGGCCGGGACCCTCGCCGTGTTCACCGCCTTCCTGCTCGGCTTCGCGCGGAGCAGTTTCGGGGGGGGCGGTTTCGTGGTGTCGCCGCTCATGGTGCTCGCGGTGGGCCCCCGCCACGGCCTCGCCCTCATCGCCGTCCTCATGCTGGCCGCCGGTGCCCGCAGTTGCTGGCAGCACCGCCACGGGGTCGACCCCCGCCTCCTCCGGCCGCTCCTGCTCGCGGCGATCACCGGTACGGTTCTCGGGGGGGTCGGCCTCGGCCTTCTCGTGTACTCCGGGGAGGAAACGCTCGTGCACCGCAGGCTGGAAACGGTCGTCGCCTTTCTCACCCTCCTCTACACCGGTCTCGTCCTCGCCCGCGACCGCATCGCGCGGGGTGGACCCGACCGTCCCCCCCGGCCCCGGGAGACCTGGCTGGCGGGCAACCTCGTCGCGATCAGCCAGGTCCTCGCCAACTCCGGCAGTCCCCTCCTCACCGTCTTCTTCCTGCGCTTCCACCGGACCAAGGAGAGCTTCGTCCCCGCGCAGGCCTTCTTCCTCGCCGCGCAGAACGCCGTGAAACTCGTGCCCCTCGCCCTCCTCCACCTCCTCCACCTCGGCAACCTCGGCACCGCCCTGCTCCTCTTCCCGGTCACCCTCTTCGGCGGCCAGGCCGGACACTGGTTCTTCCGGCGGTACAGTGAGCGGGCGCTCCTGCGCTTCTACGCGGGCACCCTCGTGCTCGGGGCCCTCGCCTCGCTCGCCCTCCTCGTGGGAAGGGAGCGTCTGCTCGGCCTGCTCTAGGCCGGATCGGAGCAGGGGGACGGCACGGGGAGCGGCAGGCCACCCGGCCCGGACCCTACCCCTCCCCGCTCAGGCCCCGCGCCCGTCCCCCGCATCCGCCGGCCCGGCGGACTCTTTTGCCTGCGCGGCCGCCTCCGCCTCCATGGCCGCCGCCCCGATCGGGTGCAGGCCGATGATCCGGCGCAGGTCCTCGAGGATGCGGTAGAGGGCCGGCACGAGGAAGAGGGTCATGAACGTAGCGAAGAGGATCCCGAAGGCGAGGGAGGTCGCCATGGGAATGAGGAACTGGGCCTGGAGGTTCTTCTCGAGAAGGATCGGAACCAAGCCGACAAAGGTGGTCAGCGAGGTGAGGAGGACGGGCCGGAAGCGCCGGGCCCCCGAGTCGCGGATCGCCTCGAAGAGCGGCCGTCCCCGGCGCAGCTCCTGGTTGATGTAGTCGACCAACACCAGCGAGTCGTTCACGACCACCCCGGAGAGGGCGACCAGGCCGAGAAAGGAAAGGATGCTGAAGTCCTGCCCCGTGATCCAGTGCCCGCCAATCGCCCCGACGAGGCCGAAGGGAATCGTCGCCATGACGATGAAGGGTTGCAGGTAGGAGCGAAAGGGGATGGCGAGCAGGGCATAGATGACCAGCCCGGCGAGGAGGGCCCCCCGGTAAACCGCGCCCTGGATCTCCCGTTGCTCCTGGGCCTCGCCCTCGAAGGAGATTTGCAGCTTCGGGAATTCCTTCCGCAACTCCGGGAGGAAGTTCACTCGCAGGTCGGCGACCACGTCGTTGACGTTGGCGGTGGCGTCGTCGGCGTCGGCGAAGACGCTCACGGTCCGTCGCCGGTCCACGCGCCGGATCGAGGAGAATCCCTCGCCCCGTTCCAGTTCAGCCACCGAGGTGAGGGGAACCGGCTCGCCCGCGTCCGTGCGGATGTACATGTCCTCGAGCGTTTCCACCCGACTGCGGTCCCCCGCCGGGTAGCGGACCATCACCCGGATCTCGTCCCGTCCCCGCTGGACCCGCTGGACTTCGCTGCCGAAGAAGGCGCCGCGGACCTGGCGGGCCAGCTCCGTCTGGGTGAGCCCCGCGGCCCGGGCTTCCGGCCGGAGGCGCAGGTTGATCTCGTCCTTGCCCCCGGAAAAGGAGTCGCGCACGTCAAAGATACCCTCGTAGGTGCGCAGCTTCTCCTTGAGGAGGTCGCCGGCCTCCTCGAGGCGGTCGAAGTCCTGGCCAACGAGGCGGATGTTGATGGCCGTGCCGGCCGGGTTGGCCGCCTCCGCGGAGAAGGTCAGGTCCTGCACGCCCGGCAGCTCCCCCACCTCCTCCCGCCAGAGGTCGGCGAGGTCCGGGGCGGAAATCTCCCGGATCTCCGGATTGACCAGCTCGAGCGCGATTTCCCCCTGGCTGAGGTTGCTCTCGGATCCGGCCGAGCCCCCCGGACCGCCCCCCTGGAACTGGGATCCGCCCAGGGTGTAGCTGAGATGCCGGACGGGGTCGGGTACCCCTTGCTCGGCGAGGTCCGCACGCACGCGGTCGAGGGCCGCCTTCAGCTTTTCCATATTGGAGACCGTCTGGTGGTAGGGAGAGCCGACCGGCATGTTCAGGACGGTGACCACATAGTCGGAGGGGACCGGCGCGAGGAAAATGGAGCGCACCCAACCACTCCCCACCAGCCCGGCGGTGAGGAAGAGAGTGGCCACGAAGAGGGCGAGGGTGAGGTAGCGGTTGCGGATCGCCCCGGCCACCGCCGGCCGGTAGAAGCGGTCCACGAAGCGCTCGAGGGCGTCGGCAATGCCGAGCTGGAGCCGCCGCAGGCCGCGGATCCGGTCGCGATCCCGCTGGCCGACCCGGACGAGGCTGAGGTGGTAGGGCAGGATCAGCTTCGCCTGCACCAGCGAGAAGAGGAGGGTCGGGATCACGATCATGGGGATCCCGATGAAGAGTTTCCCGAAGGTGCCCGGCACGAAGAGGATCGGGGCGAAGGCGGCCACCGTGGTGAGGATGGCAAAGGTGACCGGCACGGAGACCCGCTGGGTTCCCCGGATCGAGCTGTCCACCCCCGGGCCCCGTTCCTGGAACTCCGTGAACACACTCTCCCCCACCACGATGGCGTCGTCGACCACGATCCCCAGCACGAGGATGAACCCGAATAGGGTGACGAGGTTGATGGTCACCCCGAGCGCCGGCATCACGAAAAGCGTGGCCAGGAAGGAGATGGGGATGCCGATGCTCACGAAGAGGGCGAGGAGCGGGCGCAGGAAGAGGGCGAGTACCAGCAGGACGAGGCCGAACCCGATCAGCCCGTTGTTGATGAGAAGATTCAGGCGGTCGCGCAGGTAGACGGAAAAATCCCGCCACACCTCGATGTTGACCCCCGCCGGCAGGGTCCGGCGCTTCTCCTCGACGTACTCCCGGATCTCCTTGCTGATGGTCAGGGGATTCTGGTCGCCCACCTCGTAGACCCGGACCATCGCGGCGGGCCGACCCTTGAAGAGGGTGACCAGCGGATCGGTGGTGAAGCCATCCCGGATGGTGGCGACATCCTCGAGGCGGACGATGGCCCCGTTCGGCTGGGAGAGCAGCACGATCCGGCCGAGGGCCTCCCGGTCCTTGGCGAGGGTGTTGGCCCGGAGGAGCACCTGGCCCTGGTCGGCCCGGATATTGCCCCCCGGCAGATCCACCGAGGACGAGCGCAGGATCGCGGCGACCTGCGGGAAGGTGAGGCCGTACTTGCGGAGCTGGCTCTCCTCCAGCTCGATGGTCACCTCGAAGGAGCGTATCCCGGTCACCTTCGCCGAGGAGATCTCCGGGAGGAGGGTGACCTCGTCGCGCACCTCCTCGGCGAGTGCCTTGCGGGTCCGCTCGGAGAGGTCACCGAAGATGGCCACGGTGATCGTGTCGCGCTCGATCTCCGGCAATTCCACGATGGGCTCCTCCGCCTCCACCGGGAAATTGTCGATCGAGTCGATGCGCACCTTGACCTTGTCGAGGACTTGCTGCGGGTCGAAATTGCGGGCCACGTCGAGGGTGACCACCCCGAAGCCCTCGCTGGCCGTGGAGGAGATCTCGTCGATTCCCTGCAGGTCCTGCACCTCCTCCTCGATCCGCAGGAGAATGCCCTCCTCCACATCCTCGGGCGCGGCCCCCGGATAGGGGACGGAGATCACCACCGTCTCCAGGTTGAACTGCGGGAAGAGCTCGAGCTTGATCCCGAAGGCGACGAGGATGCCGCCCACCGCGAGGAGAAGGGCCAGCAGGTTGGCCGCGACCCCGTTGCGGGCAAACCAGGCAATCATTCCCCGGCTCCCCCCGCTGTCCTGCCGGTCGGGCCGGCCGCGAAGGGGTCTTCCACCCGTTCCGGCGCCACCTCCATCCCTGGAACGAAGATTTCCAGCGGGGTCAGGCAGACGCGGTCCCCGGCGGCGAGCCCCTCGGTGACCACGATCTCCCCGCCGCGCCGCTGGACCACCCGCACCTCGCGTTCGCGCAGCCGGCTCTGCCCGTCGATCACCCGCACCCGGTCCTCCCCGACCAGCGCCACCGCCGGCAGGCGGAAGGCCCGCTCGAGGGAGCGGCCCTCAATCCGGGCCTCCACGAAGGAGCCAAAGGGAAAGGCCGGACGGTCCACCGGGCCGAGGGCGAGGGGGTCGGGCAGGAGGGCCACCGCATTCCGCAGCCGCGTGGTCTCGTCCACCGTGCCCTCGAGGCGGTCGATCCAACCCTCCGCCCGGGCGGCGTCCGGGCCCGTGCCGAGAGTGAGGCGGACCCGCGGCTTCTCCGCGGGCGGCCGGGCGATCGCCGCGGGGGTCGCCGGCAACTGGAGGAGCGCGAGTTGGCGGCGCGACAGCGGCAGGGGAATCTCCGCGCGCCCGGTGGACTGGACGCGGGCGACCTCCCCGCCCCGGCCCGCGACCACGTCGCCCACCTCCACGGAAACGCTCGCCACCTGGGCCGCAAAGGGGGCCCGGATGCGGGTGCGGGCGAGGTTGGTGCGGGCGAGTTGCAGGGCCGCCTTCGCCGAGTCCACCCCCACGCGGGCGGCCTCCAGCTGGGGAATCCGACGGGCGAGGGGCGAGGGATCGTCCACTCCCGTTTCCCGAAGATCCGCCTCCGCCTGGGCCGCATCCGCCTCCGCCCGGAGCAACTCCGCCTCCGCCGAGCGGAAGGCTGCCTCCGCCTCGGCGACCGCCGCTTCGTAGTCGCGCGGGTCGATCCGGACGAGAACCTCGCCCTCCTCCACGAAGTCGCCCGGCTCCGCCCGCGGAGAGCGCTCGACGACCTGCCCGCCCACCTCCGCGGCAAGGCGGGCCGTCCGGGCCGGCTGGAGGAAGCCCTGGCTCTCTACCTCGAGGGTGAGGGCCTCCGGCTCAGCCTCCATGAAGAGGACCGGTACCGGCACGCGCTCGAGAGGCTGGGAGGGCGGGGGCTGGCGCAGGGAAAAGAGGAAAACCATCCCTCCGATGGCCAGGGCAAGGACGAGAAGGGGGAGGACAACTTTCTTCATGGTTGCTCGGAAGCGGGAGCCGCCTGCCGGGGAAAACCTCCGCCGAGGGCCGCGTAGAGATCAATGCGGTTGAGCAGGACGGCCAGCTGAAGGTCCACGCGCTGCAATTCGGCAGCAAAGGCCCGGTCCTGCAGGTCGAGGACCTGGATCAGGTCGAGGAGACCCTGTTGGAACTGGCGGAAGCCCAGCCGGGAGGCCTCCTCCGCCGCGGCGGAGGCTTCACTGACCCGGGTGAGAGCCTCCCGCAGGAACTGGTCCCCGGCGAGGGCGTCCTCCACCTCGCGAAACGCGGTGAGGAGCTCGCCCTCGTAGTTCGCGATCGCCAGGGCGAGGTCGGCCCTCTCGGCCTCCACCCGGGCCCGCAGGCGCCCGCCCTGGAAGAGGGGCTGGAGCACATTCCCGGCGAGATTCCAGATGGAGTAGTTGGAATCGAGGAGGTTGGACAACTCGTCGCTCGCGGTACCGGCGGCACCGCTCAGGGAAAGGCTCGGGATGAGGGCCTTCGCCGCCGCGCTCACCCGCTGGTCGGTCTCGCGGATCCGGGCCACCCCGGCCCGCAGGTCCGGGCGGCGGGCGAGCACGGAGGAGGGCACGAAGGGCGGGGGAGGACTCTCGATGGCGGGCAGGGAGGCCGAAGGATCCAGCTCTCCGGAGGGATAGGCACCCGTCAGGGTCTGCACCAGCCGGAGGGCATCCCCGCGGGCCTGCTGGCGTTGGCGCAGCGTCGTCTCCGCGGAGGCCAGGTCGCTCCGGGCAAGACTCAGGTCGAGCGCCCCGAGGATCCCCCGGTCGACCCGGCTGCGGGTCACGCGGAGGTTTCGCTGGGCCAGCTCGACCCGGCGCTCCGCCACCTCCAGCCGTCGCTGGGCGGCCACCGCGCGAAACCAGGCCCGCGAGACCGAAGCGGCCAGGGAGAGGCGGGTGCCCTCCTCGAGGGCCGCCGCCTCCGCCTCCGCGAAGAGGGCCGCCCGGCGCTCATTCGCGATGCGGCCCCACAGGTCAATCTCCCAGGACAGGTTCAAGTCCAAGCCAAAGCGGTTGCTGGTCGCCGACTGCACCCGCCCCCCCACTTCCGTGTTCGTGCGGCTCCGCTGGCCGGAGGCTCCCGCGGACAACTGGGGGAGGCGGTCGGCCCCGGCGATGGTCACAAAGGCACGGGCCGCCCGCAGCCGGGCGGCCGCCGCCGCCGCGTCCGGATTCTCCGCGAGGGTCGTGCCGACGAGGTCCTCCAGCCGGGTCGACCCGAAATCCGCTACCCAGGAGGTGTCGAGACTCGCCGGCGGGAGCGGCTCCTCCGCACCCGTCTCCCCGAGCGCGGGCACGCGGCCGCCCTCGATCTCCTCCCAATCCACGGGGGGCCCACTGGTGCAGGAGGCCAGGAGCACGCTGGCGAGGAGGAGACCGGTGACCCGCCACGTTCGAGAGCGAGACTCCGACTGCATCGCGGGAACCTAGGCGGTCCCGGTGCACCCTGTCCAGCGCACCCCTCAGGAATTCGCGACGGCCGCGGCGGCGAGGGCCTGCGCAAGGTCCGCCCGGAGGTCCTCCCATGCCTCGATCCCGGGGGAGAGCCGCACCAACTCCGGAATCAGTCCCACCGCCCGCTTCTCCGCTTCCTCCAGGGATCCGTGACTCATCGAGTAGGGAAGCTCGAGCAGGGATTCCACCCCGCCAAGACTCACCGCCAGCCGGAACACCCGGGTCGACTGGACGAAGCGGACGGGATCGACGCGGGTCGGATCGAGGACCGCCGACAGCATGCCGCCGGGACCGTCCTGCTGGCGCGAGGCGAGATCGTGTTGAGGATGGGAGGGCAGGCCGGGATAGAGCACCTCGGCCACTTCCGGGCGTTCCTCCAGGAACTGGGCCGCTTGGCGGGCGTTTGCTTCGTGCTGGGCCATGCGTACGACCAGCGTCTTCACCCCCCGCAGGACCAGCCACGCATCGAAGGGGGACTGGCCGACGCCGACCGACCGGACAATCCCATCGAGGGCCTCCGCGTGGGTTTCCTCCCGGCAGAGCACCGCACCCCCGATGACGTCGCTGTGGCCGTTGAGGTACTTGGTAGTGGAGTGGACGACGAAATCGACCCCGTGCTCCAGCGGGCGCTGCCGGGCGGGGGAGAGGAAGGTGTTGTCCGCGGCGGTGAGCAGTCCGTGCTCGCGGGCGATCGCTACCATTTCCCGCAGGTCGATGAGGCGCATCATCGGGTTGGTGGGGGTCTCCAGCCAGAGGAGACGGGTGGCCGGCCGGATCGCCGCGCGCACGGCCTCCGGATCCTCCATGGGAACGAAGCTGGCTTCCACCCCGGAACGGGCGAGGAGGGTGCGGAAGAGGCGGGTCGTGCCAGCGTAGGCATCCCGCGGGGCGACCACGTGGTCCCCGCTCCGCAACAGGAAGAGGACGGCCTGGATGGCCGCCATCCCACTCACGCAGGCCCAGGCCCGGTGCGCCCCCTCGAGGGAGGCGAGGTTTTCCTCCAGCGAGCGCCGGGTGGGATGGTCGCAACGGCCGTAGTCGTACTCGGGCGGGTCCCCCGGCTGCGGATAGTCGTAGGTCGAGGAAGGGTAAATCGGAGTCGTCACCGAGCCGTACACCGGGTCGCGGCCCACGCCCGCGTGCACCGCCCGGGTCGGCAACGCGGCCCCGTTCCCCGGTCGACAGGAATCCTCCCTACTCATTCCCTACGACTAGCAGGAAGGCGGGACGGATCTCCAACCCAAAGAACCCGCGGTCCCTGTCATAGCCGTTTGTGACAATCGCGTAACATTCCGCCTCCCCTCTTGCGGGTTCCGGGGGCGTCCAGAGGATCGCCCGCCTATGAGCTCTTCCACCCACCCACGCTCTGTCCAATCCTATCTCGACGAAACGCCCCGCTGGTCCGACGGGACCCAGGCGACGTCGGCCGCCCTCAGCGGACACCAGATGCGGATCTGGTGGCTGGCCTGCGCCGGCAAGTTTTTCGAAGGGGTCGTCGTCTTCATGGGCGGCATCGCCATCCCCCTGCTCACCCTCGACTGGAGCATCACCGCCTTCCAGAAGGGCCTGGTGGGAGCGGCCCCGCTCTTCGGCATCCTCATCGGGGCCACCTTCCTCGGCGGGCTCGACGACAAGTTCGGCCGGCGGCCGATGTTCATTTTCGAGCTCTTCCTCTTCAGCTTGTTTACCCTCTTCGTCGCCCTCAGTCCGAACATCTGGGTCTTCATCCTCTGCCTGTTCGTGGTCGGTGCCGCCCTCGGCTGCGACTACCCCACCGCCAACGTCATCATCTCCGAGACCATGCCCAGCCGCATCCGCGGAAAAATGGTGCTCGGGGCCTTCGCCTTCCAGGCGGTCGGGGCCTTCGCCGGCACGGTGCTCGGCTACCTCTTCCTTTCCCAGAATCCCGACGCGTCCGTCTGGCGCTGGATGTACGGACTCCTCGTTCCGATCGGATTCCTGCTCGCCGCCCTCCGCTTCAGCGTGTCCGAGACTCCCCACTTCCTCGCCGCGCGGGGCCGGATGAAAGAGGCCGCCGCTTCCCTCCACAAATTGCTCCCCCACCTCGCCGGAGTCGTCACGGAGGACAACATCAAGAAGCCGAAGAAGCACAAACACGCGAAGAAGGCCTCCTACGGCGACCTCTTCAACAAGAAGAACCGCCGGGCCACGATCCTCGCCTCCGTGCCCTGGTTCCTCCAGGACCTCGGCACCTACGGGATCGGCATCTTCACGCCCACGATCCTCGCCACGATCATCGGGCAGAAGAGCGGGCAGCACAACCTGGCGGCCGTCATCCACGACGACATCCTCTCCGCCAAGGGAGCCGCGGCCCTCGACGTGCTCCTCATCGTGGGCATGCTCGCGGCCATCTTCCTCGTGGAGCGGGCCGGCCGGATCCGGCTGCAAACCCTCGGCTTCCTCGGGTGCGCCCTCGGGCTCCTCCTCGCCGCCCTCTCCGTGAAGCCGGACGGCTCCACCAACCTGACCCTCCTCTTCGCCGGGTTCATGCTCTTCAACTTCATGACGAATCTCGGCCCGAACGCGCAGACCTACCTGATCGCCGGCGAAGTGTTCCCCACCAAGATCCGCGGGCGCGGGGCCGGCTTCGCCGCCTCCTTTGCCAAGATCGGGGCGGTCACCACCGCCTTCCTCTTCCCGATCCTCCTCAAGGACATCGGCACGGTGAACCTTCTCTCCATCCTCGTGGGCACCTCCATCCTCGGCGCCGCCATCACCGTACTCAATGGTATCGAGACGAAGGGGCGCTCCCTCGAAACTCTCGACGAGGAGGAGATTCCCCTGCCGGGAGCGGCCCGTGGGTTGGAGCCCGGACCCGCCTTGGCCGCCACCCGAGAGCCGGCCGGCGGCTGATTCTTTCCCGGTCGCCC